>Ga0137437_1000517_pt1 | contig 12176 bp, 11 predicted proteins | sample EasRivERMGT138_2_FD_102332 | JGI IMG/M metagenome (GOLD analysis project Ga0137437, IMG submission 102332) | Soil microbial communities from meander-bound floodplain in the East River, Colorado, USA - East River MetaG ERMGT138_2 | ecosystem: Environmental > Terrestrial > Soil > Floodplain ...
ATTCGCCCGGCCCGCGCAACTCGAGGTCGCGCCGTGCGATGACGAAGCCATCGTTGGTCTCGCGGATCGCCGCGAGGCGTGCGCGCGCCATCTCGCTCAACTTGCCGCCGTACAGCAGCACGCAGTGACTCTCGTGCGCGCCGCGCCCGACGCGTCCGCGCAGCTGGTGCAATTGCGCGAGACCCATGCGCTCGGCATTTTCGATGACCATGAGCGTGGCGTTCGGCACATCGACGCCGACTTCGATGACGGTGGTGGCGACCAGCAGCCCGATCTTGCCGTCCTTGAACGCGTACATGCCGCGCTCCTTTTCCTTCGGCGGCATGCGGCCGTGAACGAGTCCGACCCGCACTTCGGGCAGCGCCGCCGCCAGCGCCGCCGCGGTTTCTTCCGCCGCCTGGTAACGCAGCTCCTCGGATTCGTCGATGAGCGCACACACCCAGTACGCCTGGCGCCCTTCGAGCACCGCCTTGTGGATGCGCTCGACAATCTCGTCACGGCGCGACTCGGGCAACACCACGGTCTTTACGGGAGTGCGGCCCGGCGGTAGTTCGTCTATCACCGAAACGTCGAGATCGGCATACGCCGTCATCGCGAGCGTGCGCGGAATTGGCGTCGCGGTCATGATGAGCTGGTGCGGCAGCTCGCCGCCGCGCGCGCCCTTGTCGCGCAGAGAGAGTCGCTGATGCACGCCGAAGCGGTGCTGCTCATCGACGATCACCAACCCCAGGCGCGCGAACTCCATCGACTCCTGGAACAGCGCATGCGTACCCACGACGACCTTGATCTCGCCGCTGGCCACCGCTTCCAGGGCGCTGCGGCGCGCGCGTGCCGGCAGCGAACCGGTGACCAGCGCGACGGGAATTCCCAGCGGCCGAAACCAGCGCTCGAAGGTCGCCGCGTGCTGCTCGGCTAACAACTCGGTGGGCGCCATGAGCGCCGCCTGCAGGCCGCTGCCGACGGCGCGCGCGGCGGCGGCGGCGGCGACCACCGTCTTGCCGCAGCCGACGTCGCCCTGCACCAGGCGCACCATCGGCCGATTCGCCGCAAGATCGAGATCAACTTCAGCAAGTGCGCGCGTCTGCGCGCCCGTCAGGGAAAACGGCAGCGATTTCAGAAACCGCGACTCGAGGCCGGCGGCATCGGTGAGACTTTGCGCCGGGTCGGCCTTGATCGTCTGGCGCAGCAGGCGCAGCGAGAGTTGATGCGCCAGCAGTTCTTCGAATGCCAGGCGCCGTTGCGCGGGATGGCGCCCGGAGAGCAGTTCGCCGAGATGCGCATCGCGCGGCGGGCGATGCATCATCGTCAGCGCATCCACCAGCGACGGCAGGTCCAGCTTTTTCAGTAACGCCGGCGGGAGCCAGTCCCGCACGCCCGAGCGCGCCGTGTCGCGCAGGGCGAGATCGATGAGCGAGCGCAGGCGCGCCTGCGGCACGCCCTCGGTGGTCGGGTAGATAGGTGTGAGGACTTCCTCGAGCGGCGCGGCTTCCGCGCCGATGCGCCGGTATTCCGGGTGCACGATCTCGAGCCCAAGCGGTCCGCGGCGCACTTCGCCGTAGCAACGGATGCGGGTGCCGCGTGCGAGGCCGGCTTGCTGCGCGCCGGAGAAGTAGAAAAACCGCAGCGTCAGCGAACCCGTGCCATCCGTGATCCGGCACAGGAGCTGCCGCCGGCGTCGGTATGCGACTTCAGTGAGCTGGACTTCGCCTTCGACGACGGCGCGCATTCCGTGGCGTAGCGCGCCGATCTCGGAAATCTGCGTGCGATCTTCGTAGCGCGACGGCAAAACGAACAGCAGGTCCTGCACCTGCGTGACGCCGAGCTTCTGCAGCTTTTCGGCGAGCGCGGGACCCACGCCGTGCAGCTCCGCGACCGGGCGTTGTTCATGAGCGATCTGTGGCGCGGGTGTTGCCACGTCTGCGGGATATCAGCCCAGGTGCAGCGTGCACTCGATTTCGACGCGCGCGTTGCGCGGCAGCGCCGCGACCGCGACCGTCGAACGGGCCGGATACGGCTCCTTGAAGTACTGCGTCATCAATTCGTTGACCTTTGCGAAGTTCGCGAAGTCGGTGATGAAGATGGTGACCTTCACGACCTGCGCAAACGTGCCACCGGACGCGGCGATGACGGCCTTGATGTTCTCGAATACGCGGCGCGCTTCCTTTTCGAAGTCGCCCTCGACCATCTGCATGGTGGCCGGATCGAGCGGGATCTGGCCCGCGAGATACACGGTGTCGCCGACGCGCACCGCCTGCGAATACGGCCCAATCGCCTTGGGCGCCTGATCCGAGTGAATGACCTGGCGGACCGTTGTCATCGCGAAACTCCTGGAATGGTTGCGTTACTCAGCCGCGCGGGAGCTGCGGCCGTGGCTCGCTATTGTACGTGTGACCTTGAGCACTTCGGGCATGCGCCGGATGACTTTGACGACGCGCGCGAGGTGCTCGCGATTGCGCACGCGCAGCTCGAACACCAGCGACGAACTGTCGGCGTCCTTCTCTTCGACGGCGACGCGCTCAATGTTGGTGTCGCCCGCGGAGATCGCGGCGGCCACCGCGGCCAGGACACCCATCTTGTTCGCGACGTCGACGCGGATTTCGGAACTGAACACCTTGTCGGTGGTGGCCTGCCAGGCGACGGGCAGCCAGTTCTCCGGATGCTTGCGATAGTCCTCGACGTTCACGCAGTTCTCGCGATGCACGACGACGCCACGACCGGCGGACAGGAACGCGAAGATCGGGTCTTCCGGAATCGGGAAGCAGCAGCGCGCGTAGGCAACCAGTAGGCCTTCCGTGCCGGCGATGGCGAGCGGCGCCGGGGCGCCCGAGAAAGATTCCTCGCTGGCCTTGGTCGGCAGCAGGCGGCGCGCGACCAACGGCGCAAGGCGTTCGCCCAGGCCCACCTTTTCATAGAGTTCATCGACGTCGTGCATGCCGAGCTCGACCACCGCGGCATTGAGCGTGTCGGCGGCAACTTCTTCCAGCGACAGACGGAATTCGCCCAGCGCCTGGTTGATGAGTCGCGCGCCGAGTTCGATCGCTTCCTGGCGGCGCAGCCCCTTGAGGTAGTGACGCACGGCGGCGCGCGCCTTGGCGGTCACCACGAAGTTGACCCAGGATGGATTAGGCATCGCGCCCTTGGCGGTGATGATCTCGACCGTCTGGCCATTGCGCAGCGGCGTGCGCAGCGGCGTCAGGCGCCTATCTACTTTCGCGGCGACGCAGCGGTTGCCGACGTCGGTGTGCACGGCGTAGGCGAAATCCACCACCGTGGCGCCGCGCGGCAGGCGCAGGATTTCGCCCTTGGGCGTGAACACGTACACCTTGTCCGGGAACAGGTCGACCTTGACGCTCTCGAGGAAATCCTCCGAGCTGCCGCTCTCCTGCATGTCGACGAGATTCGCGAGCCATTCGCGCGCGCGCGCGTCCTGGTCACCCTCGGACTCGCTGGCCTTGTATTTCCAGTGCGCGGCGATGCCGGCCTCGGCCACGCGGTGCATGTCCTCGGTGCGGATCTGCACTTCGATCGGTATGCCGTTCGGGCCGAACAGCGTCGTGTGCAACGACTGGTAGCCATTGATGCGCGGGATCGCGATGTAATCCTTGAAGCGGCCCGGCATCGGCTTGTAGGCCGCGTGGACCACGCCGAGCGCGCGATAGCAGGTGTCGGCCCGATCGACCACGATGCGCAGGCCGAACACGTCGACGATCTCGGACAGCGGCGCGGCCTTGCGCAGCATCTTGCTGTAGATGCTGTAGAGATGCTTCTCGCGCGTGCTGACGTCGGCCTTGAGATCCGCCTTCAGCAATGCGACGCGCATCGTCTCGGCGATCTTGTTGAGAAATTGCTTCTGGTTGCCGCGCGCTTTCTTCAACGCGCGGTCGAGCACGCGGTAGCGATGCGGAAACGCCGCCTTGAAGCCGAGATCCTCGAGTTCGAGCTTGAGGTTGTACAACCCCAGCCGTCCGGCGATCGGCGCGTAGATGTCGAGCGTCTCGCGCGCCACCGCGCGGCGCCGCGCCGGCGCCATGGCGTCGAGTGTGCGCATGTTGTGCGTGCGGTCCGCGAGCTTCACGAGGATCACGCGCAGGTCGCGGACCATCGCCAGCACCATCTTGCGGAACGATTCCGCCTGGGCCTCGGCGCGTGACTTGAACTGGATCTGGTCGAGCTTGGTGACGCCGTCGACGATCTCGGCCACCGGCGCGCCGAATTTCTCCGCGAGATGTTCCTTGGAGATCGGCGTGTCTTCGATGACGTCGTGCAGGATCGCCGCGATGATCGTGTCCGGGTCGAGATGCAGATCCGCGAGGATCTGCGCGGCGGCGAGCGGGTGGGCGATATATGGCTCGCCCGAAAGGCGCTTCTGGCCCTCGTGCGCCTCCGCGCCGAACTCCACGGCGGCGCGCACGCGCTCGACCTGCTCGCGCGGCAAATACGATTCGATGCTGTTGAGCAGCTCGCGCAGTCCCGGCAGGCGCCGGGCGCTGGGCAAAAGCTGAAGGAGCGTCGACGCGTAATCCACGGGGCGCGAGCTCCTTTAGAGGAAGATCAGGCGGAGGATTTATTCCTGTACGTCACGATCGCCTTGCAGGCCGAATTGCGGCGCACGGAACAGGGATTGGTTATCGGCATCCGGCAGCGTGGCTTCCGGCGGCGGCGGCTCGGGCTCGCGCAGCATCTCGGGCGTGATGTTGCCCTCGGCAATTTCGCGCAACGCGACGACGGTCGGCTTGTCGTTCTCCCAGGGAACGGTCGGCTCGGCGCCATTGGCGAGGCGGCGCGCACGCGCGGCGGCCAGCAGCACGAGCTGGAAGATGTTTTCGACGTTCGGGAGGCAGTCTTCGACGGTAATACGGGCCATGAGTACTCGGAAAAACAAGCGGCAGGGGGACGAAAGTCTACTGGAAAAACGCGTGTTTAGGCCCGGATTTTCGCCTTTCCGGTCGCCCGCACGGCGTACGCCGCGGCCTCAGGCCAGCAGGTCCTTCAGCAAGGGCCGCAGATCCGGCCGTTTCGCCTCATAGTCCCCCGCCCCACGCAGGATCTTCAGCAGGTGCCCGACGGCGGCTTCGAAGTCGTCGTTGACGATCACGCAGTCGAACTCCGCGTAATGCGACATATCGGCAATCGAATCCCGCAGGCGCCGTTCAATGACCTCGTTGCTGTCGGTCTTGCGATTGCGCAGCCGGGTTTCGAGCTCCGCGCGCGAGGGCGGAAGGATGAACACGGATTTGCAATCCGGCTGGGCGGCGCGCACCTGGCGCGCACCCTGCCAATCGATTTCGAGGATCACGTTGTGCCCGGCGCTGCGCAGCGCTTCGACCTGCGCGCGGCTCGTGCCGTAGAAATTGTCGAACACCTGCGCGTGCTCGAGGAATTCGTGAGCGGCGATCAGTCTCTTGAACTCATCGACGCTGACAAAGTTGTAGTCGCGCCCCGGCACTTCGTTCTCGCGCTGCTTACGCGTCGTGTGCGAGATGGAAACGCGCAGCCCGGGATCGCGGGCGAGCACTGCCTTGACGAGGCTGGTCTTGCCGGCGCCCGAGGGCGCGGCGATCACGAACAGTGCGCCGCGCGACAAGCCTGCGTCCGCGCTCATTCGATGTTCTGTACCTGTTCGCGCATCTGCTCGATCAACACCTTCATGTCGACGGTGAGGCGCGTGGTGTCGAGGTCCTGCGACTTCGAGGCAAGCGTGTTCGCCTCGCGATTCAGCTCCTGCATGAGGAAGTCGAGGCGGCGCCCAGCGGCTTCGCCGCCGCCCATGACTCGGCGCGTTTCCTCGAGGTGCCCCGTGAGCCGGTCGAGTTCTTCGGCCACGTCGAGCCGCTGCAGTTGCAGCACGATTTCCTGCTCGACGCGCTCGCGATCGACCGTCGCCAGCAACTCCGCGACGCGCTCGTGCAGCCGGGTGCGTACGCGGGCCTGGATCTCGGGCAGGCGAGCGCGCACCTGCGTCACCAGAGTTGCGAGGCCGGCGCAGCGTTGCTCGATGAGTTCGGCGAGCCGCTTGCCTTCGCGTGCGCGCATCGCGCCGAGCTCATCGAGGGTCTGCTGGAACACGGTGCGGCCGGCGCCTAACAAAGCTTCGGAATCCTGGGTCGCGCTCTCGATGACCCCGGGCCAGCGCAGCACTTCGATCGCGTCGACGGTGACCGTGGGCAACAGGCGCGAGACTTCGCCGACCGCCGAAGTGACGCGCGCAAGCGTCGCCGCATCGATCCGCAGCTCGCGCTCCGCCGCCTGCGCGTTGCGCAGGTGCACGGTGCAGTCGATCTTGCCGCGCTTCAGATTCTTCGAGAGAAGCTGTCTTAAGTCGGACTCGAGGGGCCGCAGCTCTTCCGGCAGACGAAAACCCGGCTCGAGGTAGCGGTGATTCACGCTGCGCAGCTCGCAGGTGAGGGTCCCGAAGGTGCCCGTGAGCTCGCGCCGTGCGAATCCCGTCATGCTTGCGATCATGGCGCTTGAAGTTCTCGGGCGTTGAGGCGGCGGCGTGCAGTAAACTGCGCGGCAGTCTACCAGACCTCCCCACCACTCCTTGCGCATCGAATACGCCGAAGTCAGCCTGCTAGGTTGTCGCACCGACAATCAGGATCGCGTCTCTGTCGCGGTCTCCGAACACTCGGCCCTGCTGGTCGTCATCGACGGCATGGGGGGTCATTCCGATGGCGCGCGCGCCGCGGAAACGGCCATCAAGGTGCTGGTCGAGGCGTTCTGGCACACGCCGCAACCGATCCTCGATCCGCTCGGGTTTCTGCACCTGGCGCTGGGGCGCGCGCACGAGGAAGTCGCGAAGCTCGGGACCAACCTGCCGCTCGAACTGCGGCCGCGCGCAACCTGCGCCGTGTGCCTGGTGCAGAACGGCAGCGCGTTCTGGGCGCACATCGGTGACAGCCGTGTCTATCTTCTGCGCCGTGGCAAGGTGTTCAAGCGCACCCGCGACCACAGCCACGTGGAATTCCTGCTGCGCGAAGGCGTGATTACCGCGGACCAGGCGCTCACCCATCCGATGCGCAACTTCGTCGAGTGCTGCCTCGGTGGCGAACCTTTCCTGCCGGAGATGTCGCTCGGCCTGCGCGAGCCGCTCGAGGCCAATGACATCTTGTTAGTGTGCTCGGACGGCCTGTGGGGCGGACTCGATGATGACGAAATCGGTGGGGCATTCCCGCCGGCGCGCGCGCCGCTCAAGGACGAACTGCAACGACTCGCCGAGCGTTCGATCAGCGTGGTCGGCGCCGGCAGCGACAACACCTCCGCCGCAATCGTTCGCTGGATCGGAAACGCCTGATGGGCGTCCGTCCCAGCGGCCGGCTGCCTTCCGAGCTGCGCGCGGTGCAATTCACGCGCCGCTACACCCAGCACGCCGAAGGCTCGGTGCTGGTGGAATTCGGCAATACCCGCGTGCTGTGTACCGCCACGGTCGAAGAAGGTGTGCCGGGATTTCTGCGAGGCAAGAACCAGGGCTGGGTCACGGCCGAGTACGGCATGCTGCCGCGCGCGACGCACACGCGCAGTCCGCGCGAGGCGGCTAAGGGCAAGCAAAGCGGACGCACGCAGGAGATCCAACGGCTGATCGGCCGCAGCCTGCGCGCTATCACCAATCTCGCCGCGCTCGGCGAACGCACGATCACGCTCGACTGCGACGTTCTGCAGGCGGACGGCGGCACGCGCACCGCGGCCATTACCGGCAGCTACGTGGCGCTTGCCGATGCCTGCGATGCGTTGCTCGCGAAACGGCTCATCAGCGCTTCGCCGCTGCACGGCCAGGTAGCCGCGGTGTCGGTCGGTATCTGTGGCGGCGCGCCCGTCCTCGATCTCGACTACGCGGAGGATTCGCAGGCCGAGACCGACATGAACGTGGTGATGAATAACGGCGGCGGCTTCATCGAGGTGCAGGGCACCGCGGAAGGCCACGCGTTCCGGCGCCACGAACTCGATGCGCTGCTCAATCTCGCGGCGGAAGGCATCGCGCGGCTGTTTGCGCTGCAAATCGAGGTGCGGACGGCCGCGTGACGCGGTCGACGCCGGTTCCGATGCAGAGTCAGCGCGTGGTGCTCGCCAGCGGCAATGCCGGCAAGCTGCGCGAATTTTCCGAGTTGTTAGCAGATGCCGGATTTACGCTCGCGCGCCAGTCCGATTTCGGCATCGCGCCGCCGCCCGAGACGGGCACCACCTTTCTCGAGAACGCGCTGATCAAGGCGCGCAACGCGGCGCGCATCACGGGACTGCCTGCTATTGCCGATGATTCGGGACTCGAAGTCGACGCGCTCGACGGCGCTCCCGGCGTCTATTCGGCGCGGTTTGCGGGCGACGCTGCGAGCGATGACGCCAATCTCGCGAAGCTGTTGGAAGTGCTCGAGGGATTTCCAGCGGCACGCCGCGCGGCACGCTATCGCTGCGTGATCGTGTTCGTGCGCAAGGCCGACGATCCGCAACCGCTCATCGGCGCCGGAACCTGGGAGGGCCACATCATCGACACACGCCGCGGGGAAGGCGGCTTCGGCTACGACCCGTCGTTCGTTCCGCGCGGCGACAATCGCACCGTCGCCGAAATGCCGGCCGCCGAAAAGCACGCCGTGAGTCACCGGGGGCAGGCACTGCGCGCGTTTCTCGCGCAGCTGCGCGCGCCGGCATGAATACACCACCGCTCGCCCTGTATGCGCACTTTCCGTGGTGCGTTCAGAAGTGTCCGTACTGCGACTTCAATTCGCACACGTTGCGTGACGAATTGCCCGAACAACGCTACATCGATGCGTTGCTGCGCGATTTCGACGTGCAGTTGCCGGATGTTTCCGGGCGCCCGCTGACCAGCGTATTTCTCGGCGGCGGCACGCCGAGTCTGTTTTCGCCCGCCGCCATCGCGCGGCTGCTCGAGCACGTGCGCGCGCAGGCCGGATTCGCGGACGCCGCCGTCGAAGTCACCCTCGAGGCGAATCCGGGAACAATCGAGCGCGGGAAGTTCGCCGAATACCGCGCCGCGGGCATCACGCGCGTTTCGCTGGGCGCGCAGAGTTTCGATGCGCGCCAGCTCAGCATCCTCGGCCGCATTCACTCGGCGGATGAAACGCGCCGCGCTGCCGAAGAACTGCACGCGGCGGGTCTCGCCAATTTCAATCTCGACCTGATGTACGCGTTGCCCGGACAAACCGCGGTCGAAGCCGAGGCGGATGTGAGTGCGGCGCTCGCGTTGGCGCCCGCCCACCTCTCGCAGTACCACCTGACGATCGAGCCCGGAACGTTGTTCGCGGCTGCGCCTCCCACGCAGCCAGCCGACGACATCGTCGAAGAAATGCTCCAACGCTCGCTGCATGTGCTCAACGCCGCGGGATTCGAGCAATACGAAGTGTCTGGCTATGCACGCCCCGGTGCGCGTTGCGCGCACAACCTCAATTACTGGACCTTTGGCGACTACCTCGGAATCGGCGCCGGGGCGCACGGGAAAATCTCGGACGGTGAACGCCGGATCATTGTTCGAACGCAGCAGACCCGCGAGCCGCGGCGCTATCTCGCCGCGGATCCGCGTTCGCTCGTGCGCAAGAACGTCGAAATCGGGGATCTGCCGTTCGAGTTCGCGATGAACGGCTTCCGGCTCGTCGACGGCTTTACCGATGAGCTGTATGAGGCGAGGACCGGTCTTGGAGGGGCGCCCCTCGAGCAGTCACTGCGGCGATCGGTTGCGCGGAACCTGGTCGAAAGGACCGAAGTCGGCTGGCGCGCGACGCAAAAAGGGTTGCGCTTTCTCAACGAGATACTGGTTTCTTTGCTGCCGGACGCTGTTCCTGCCCAGACAGCGAACCGCGCGGTGCCCTGATCGTGAGCGGTTTTATGCACAGACGCCCAAGGACGGGCACTTAAACTAGTGCATTAGCGAAGGTTTCAGTTCTGTTGCACGATAAAGCACACCCAAAGCATTGATAAGAAACCATTTAACGCCGTGGTCATTATTTGACCAAGCTAACAGTTTTACGCAGAACGCAGCGCTTTTGGCCCCAGCGGGGCCCGGTACTCACAGACTTATCCACAAATTCTGTGGATAACGCCCACTTGTTTTTATCCCTTGAGAACCCAGAAATGGCCCGCTAGACTGCGCGCCCTTTTTCTTGCGACCGTGCGGCAAAATCCGCCCGGATAGAGAGAACCATGAAAGCCGATACGCATCCTGACTACAAAGAAATCAACGTGTCCTGCACCTGCGGCAACACGTTCAAGACGCGTTCGACTTTGGGACACGACCTGCAGGTCGAAGTCTGCGCGAACTGCCACCCCTTCTATACCGGCAAACAAAAGATCGTCGACACCGCCGGCCGGGTGGACAAATTCCGCAAGAAATACGCGGCAGCTTCGACGCGCTGACGAACTCTTTCAGCGTCCGCAGCTACTCACAAAGGCGCCTTCGGGCGCCTTTTTGCTGAGCGTTGTATGCCGTACGGCCGGAACTTGTTGTGACGGCGCCGTATCGTAGTTAAATACGCGCTCGGACCGTCCGCGGAGAATCCAAGTAATGAAGCGCACAAGCCTCCTGATTTACGTGATCGCGGCTTCGTGCCTGTTCACCATGGGTTGTGCGTCGAATCCGGCCACCGGCGGCAAGAACGTCGTCGTCGGCACGATGGACGGCGAAAAGAAGACCGTCCAGAAAGCTCACCAGGAAATCGTCAAGTCGCTCGGTCTGTACGACGACCAGGCGACTCAGGAGTACGTGAACCTCGTCGGCCAGCGCGTTGCGCGCGTCAGCGACCTGCCGGACGAAGAGTTCAAGTTCTTCGTGATCGACGATGAGGCGATCAACGCCTTCACCACCGGCTGCTGCAATGTCTATGTGAACCGCGGTCTGCTCGTGAACCTCAACTCGGAGGCGGAGCTGGCCGGCGTGCTCGGCCACGAGATCGGTCATATCACGGCCCGCCACCCGGCACGGCGCCAGGCCCGCGGTGTCGCGGCATCGCTCGGCGCGATGGCCGCCGCAATTCTCACGGGCTCCAACGCCGTCGGTCAGCTTGCGAACATTGGTGCGCAGGCGTGGATGATGGGCTACGGCCGCGAGAATGAGATGGAGGCGGATCGCCTCGGCATGAAATATATGGTGAAGGCCGGCTACAACCCGGAATCCATCGGCAAGGTATTCACGATGTTCCAGGCCGGCGAAAAATTCGAGCGCGAACGCGCGCGTGCGGAAGGACGCGAGCCGCGGCTCTATCACGGCGTCTTTTCGAGCCATCCGAGTCCGGATGAACGCGCGGTCCAGGCGGCGAAGGGCGCCGGCAACATCAAGGACGCGCCGCCCGAAGGCTGGATCGAGCGTCATGACGAATATCTCACGACGATCAACGGTATCGCCTACGGCTCGAGCAAGGCGCAGGGAGTCGTCAGGGACAACCGCTTTTATCACGCGGATATGGGAATCACGGTAGCGTTTCCGCGCGGCTGGACCATCGAAAATCAGCGCGAAAGCCTGCTCGCGTTTACGCCGAACAAAGACGCGATGATGCGGATCATGATCGACCGGAAGCCCGACAAGCAGGCGCCGCGCGAATTTCTGCTGAGCAAGCTGCAGGGCCAGTCGGTGTTCAAGGGCGAGCCGATCACCAGCACCGAAGGCAACGAGGGCTATACCATCGTGACGCGGGGTGGTTCTCCCATCGATAACGGCCTCGGCCCCGTGCGCTGGGCGGTGATCTATCGCGGGCAGAGCGTTTTCATCACCGCCGGTGCGAGCCGTTCGGCGATGAACGGCGTGCCCGAAGTCGATGGTTTGATCCTGTCGGTCGCGCAAACATTGCGCGGCCTGAAACCATCGGAGTTTCCGCTGGCTGAGCCGTACCGCATCAAGGTCGTGAAGGCGACCCCGCAGTCCAAGCTGTCTGACTACGCGGCGGACATGCCCGAGGACCGCTTCAAGAAAGAAACACTCGAGCTGATCAACGCGATGTATCCGAACAAGAAGCCGCAGTCGGGTCAGCTGTTCAAGATAGTCGAGTGACGCCGCGCGATGGTGCGCGCATTCGCGCCGCCGTTGCCTTGATTCCAGTGCCGGACCATGTAAGTCTCGTGCCGAATCGACGCGATCATCTCGACGCATGCGTCCCAGGACTTCTCTCTCATGGCCGACAAGAAACTCGAACTCATTGATCCGGAAACCGGCAAGAAAATCCTGCTCCCCGTGCGCTCCGGCA
>Ga0137437_1000518_pt1 | contig 12165 bp, 7 predicted proteins | sample EasRivERMGT138_2_FD_102332 | JGI IMG/M metagenome (GOLD analysis project Ga0137437, IMG submission 102332) | Soil microbial communities from meander-bound floodplain in the East River, Colorado, USA - East River MetaG ERMGT138_2 | ecosystem: Environmental > Terrestrial > Soil > Floodplain ...
ACCGTTTCACCATGCAGGACGCGGCGGAGTCGTCGGTCGTCGGCCTGATGCGCGGCGTCGGTTACAACTTCGGCCCGTTGATCGGCGCGCTCGCGCTGCTCGGGCTCGTGCTCCTCTGGCGGCGCGACCGCGCGCTCTGCGTCCACGTGGCCGCCGCGGTCGCGGTCCCGCTCGCCGGATTGACCGTGATGGCGGCGCTCCACAAGAGCGTCGACGAGCGCTACATGATGGCGCTCCTCCCGCTGGCGCTGCTGCCGGCGGGGCTGCTCGTCTCCGACGTCGCCGGGCGCGTCGCCGCGCGGCGCGCCGGCGGCCTCCTGGTGCCGCTCGCCGCGCTCGCACCGTACGCGCCGGGCGTCGTCTCGAACTACTTCGACGGCGACCGGCCCGACATGGGGCAGGCCGCCGACTGGGTCGCGGCGCGCCTCGCGCCGGGCGACGGGATCATCTCCGACACGCACCGCCTGATGCGCCGCTACCTGCCGGAGAACCTCCTCGACGACGACCTCCTGCTCGAGGCGCCGCCGCCGCCGAAGCCCGACGACGTCGCGCAGTTCGAACGGATGTGGAGAGGCTGCCCGCGCCTGTGGGTCGTCGTGCCGGCCACGTTCGAGGACCAGAGCGCGGAGACGCGCCGCTTCCAGGAGTGGGCGTGGCGCGAGGGGCGGCTGCAGGCGCAGATCGGGATGCCGCGCCTCGACTACCACCAGAATCAGCTGCGCGTCTTCCTGGTCGAGCCGAAGCACGCGGCGCGCTGGCCGGGCGACGCGTCGGCGCGCTGACGCGCTGACGCGCGCGTGCCGTCACTCCGGCGGCGTCGGGATCGCGATGCGTCCGCCGCGCGAGGTCGTGCGCGCGCTGAGCGAGCGGACCAGCGCGAGGTCGCAGCCGCCGTCCGGCCGCTCGGCGATCTCGAGCAGGTGGTCGACCGTCGTCGCGACCGCCGTCTCGCCGCCCGCCGTCGCGTCGGGCGACGCCGGCCCGCCGCCGTTCGCCGGCTTGGCCGCCTCGACGAAGAGCGACGTGATGCGCTCCTGCCGGAAGAACGCCGCCATCCACGGCAGCAGCATGCGCGCGTCGTAGAGCAGCGGGAACGCCCAGCGCAGGTGGCCGAGCCCCCACAGCGCGGCGCGCCGGACCTGGCGCCCCTGCGCGCGCAGCGCCTCGACGCCGTCGTGCACGTCCTTCAGGAACTTTCCGGTCGAGAGGTACTCGGGTGCGAAGGAGAGCACGTGGAGCCGCTCCGCCTCGGCGGCGGGGAACCAGCGGCGCGCGATCGCGCGCAGGTCGGCCTCGCTCTCCCGGAACGAGACGAGCAGCCCGTCGCCCGCCTCGGCGAGCAGGAAGCGCAGCGCGAGCCAGTGCGCCGTCGTCACGCGGCGCGGCAGGCCGACCAGCCCGCTCACGGAACCGGCCGGCACGAAGAGGTCGGCGAGCCCGAACGGGACGCTGGTCGCCGGCGCGGGCGCGCCGCCGTCGCGGTAGGCGAGGTGGGAGAGGAGCGTCGGCACCGACGGGTAGACGTGGATGCCGGGCGGCCGCTGCCCGCGCGCGCCGCGCAGCCGGCCTTCGTTCCTGCCGACGATCGAGAAGTGGTGCGTGCCGCGGTAGTAGAACTGGTGGCGCGCCTTCGTGATCTCGATCGAGCGCTCCTTGAACTGGTCGCCGAAGGCGTGGTACCCGAGCTGGAGGATCACGTCGGCCGCGTACTCGGCCGCCGTGAAGGTCGCGAGGTCGCCGCTCCCGCCGGGCGTCTCGATCACGAAGACGCCGTGGAGGTTGCGGGCGGCGAGGTGGTCGCGGATCTGGTGCAGCGCGGAGCGGACCGTCCCGCCGTCGTCGAGCGAGGAGACCGAGATGTTGTCGATGGCGACGAGGCGGGGCTTCAAACGCGTCCCGACCGGCGCAGCGGCGCGCGTGAGCGCTGAGAGGTCGGCGTCGAGCCGCTCGAAGAGCGCGGAGCTGCGCGTCACCAGGTCCTTCGGCTGCTCGCGCAGCGACGCGAGCACGAGGTAGTGCTCGTCGGAGGCGGCGCGCGCCGGCCGGAACGACTGCACCAGCGCCGAGTGGTCGGGGTTCTCGAGCGAGCCGACGATGCGGCCCCACTCGCCCGGGATCTGGAAGAAGCCGAAGTCCTCGCGCAGCTTGTCGTGCAGCTCCGCCGGCGACTGGTCGAGGCTGTAGTAGACGTGGCTGCCGCCGTTCCCCTCGATCCGGGCGAGCGTCCGCGTCGCGATCTCGAGCGCGACGTGGGTCTTGCCGCTGCCCGGCCCCCCCAGGATGACCATGAAGACCGAGCCGCCGCGCGGGAAGCGCAGGCCGCCGTCGAGCAGCAGGTCGAGGCCGTCGATGTCGGTCGGGAGCCGGTCGTAGGCGCTCATGGCGGGATCCTACTGCCACGCGCGCCCCGCGGCCGATGGCGTCCCGTGCAGCTTTCCTTGGGACCGGCGCCGCGCCGGCGCATGATGCGCGCTCCCCCTGCGGGTACGACCGCCGAATGAGCTACCGCGACGTCGTCGTCACGCTGACCGTGCTGGCGTGCCTGCCCTACGCCCTCATCCGTCCGCTCTTCGGGCTCCTGCTGTTCACGTGGCTGGCCTACATGCGGCCGCAGGACCTCTGCTGGGGGTTCGCGAAGCAGATCCGCTTCTCGCTCTTCGCCGCGATCCTCATGTACGTCGGCTGGTTCTTCTTCGACGGGCGCCGCTTCACGCGCTGGTCGACGCCGATGAGGTGGCTCGCGATCTTCGCGACCTGCCTCACCATCTCCCTGCTGATCAACGAGCGCCACCCGGAGAACCGCTCGTTCAGCAAGTGGTTCGACCTGCTGAAGGTCTTCTTCGTCGCCTTCTTCACGTGCGGGCTGGTCGACGACAGGAAGCGCCTGCGGCTGCTGCTGTGGACCATCGCGCTGAGCCTCGGCTTCTACGGGGTCAAGTTCGGCCTGCACGGCGTGCTGCGCGGCGGCCGGATCCTGCAGGGCCCCGGCGGGATGATGCTCGACAACAACGACCTCTGCCTCGCGATGGCGATGAACCTCCCGCTGCTCTTCTATCTGGGCCGCGGCGCGGAGAAGCGCTGGCAGCGGCGCCTGTGCATGGTCGCGGTCGCGCTCACGGGCGTCACCGTGGTCTGCACGCTCTCGCGCGGCGGCTTCCTCACCACGATCCTGGCCGGGCTGCTGATCCTGCTGAAGCTCCGCAAGAGCGTCCTGCCGTGGCTGGTCGCGCTCGCCCTCGGCGGCGTCCTGCTCTTCGCGCTGCCGAGCGACGTCGTGGCGCGCCTGAAGACGCTCGAGGACCCCAAGAAGGAGGGCTCGGCCGCCGGGCGCCTCCACGCCTGGAAGGTCGGCATGCGCATGGTCGCCGACCATCCGATCTTTGGCGTCGGCTTCGAGGGCTTCCTCCCCAACTTCCGGAAGTACGACCCCGAGATCACCGAGTCGAACGACCAGATCGAGAGCGTCCGCGTCGCGCACAACACCTACGTGCAGGTGTGGGCCGAGCTCGGCACGCCGGCGCTGATCTGCTTCCTCGCGATGCTGGTGACGGCGATCCTCTCGCTCCGGAAGACGCGCCAGCTGATCGACCGCGCGCGCGCCGGCCCCGCCTTCCAGGAGATGCGCAACTACGCCGACATGATCGAGGTGAGCCTCGTCTGCTTCATGTTCGGCGCGAACTTCCTGAACCGCGCCCACTTCGACCTGCTCTACGAGCTGATCGCACTCTCCGCGATCGTGCTCTCGATCACGCGCGACGAGCTCGCACGGCGCGCAGCCGGAATCGCCGTCGCCGTCGAGAGCGAGGAGCGGCTCGAGGTGCCGGCGCTCGCCGCCTGGCGCTGAGCGCGTCGCGAGGAAATCCCCGGGGGAGAGGCTCCGGGCGCGCGCCCCGCGACGGTCCGGCCTCAGGATCGCCCCCGTTCCCTGCCGATGAGGCGGTCGGAACGCATTTCGGGGGAGCGCGCCGATGGCGGACACGACGACCGAGCCGATCCAGCCGACCCAGCCGGCGCAGCAGCACAAGCGCTCGATGGTGCTGATCGACCGCGAGTTCCAGCTGCGCTTCATCTCCCGGCTCGGGGTCGTGCTGTTCTTCTACCTGCTGGTCTTCCTGCTGATCTCGGTCGTCGCCCCGGTGGCGTTCACGTTGCTGGGCGACGCGCCCGACTGGGCGCTGACGGAGACGGCGTTCCGCGTCGAGGTGCTGCTGCGCCTGATCCTCGCGCCGCTCCTCTGCACCTTCCTCTGCCTCTTCGCGCACGGCGTGATCGAGACGTTCCGCATCGCCGGCCCGAACTTCCGCTTCAAGGCGGTCCTGCGCGACCTCGCGAAGCTGCGCGTGCCGCGCGGCGTCACGACGCGCCGCGGCGACTACCTGCGCGACACGGCCGTGGAGTTCGACAAGGCGCTGATCGTGCTGCACGACGGCGTGCGCGACCTGAAGCGCCTGAGCGCGGTGGCCTCGGCGAACACCCGGGAGGCGCTGCAGGACGCGCCGCAGGGCGAGGCGGCCGCCGCCGCGCTCGCGGCGCTCGACGAGATCGGGCGGCGCCTCGCGGGCTACGAGCTGGTCTCCGCCGCGCCGCAGTGCCGGCCGCTCGAGGGCGACGGCGCGCCGGTCGAGCCGATCGTCGAGGCGGTCGCGGCGGGAGAGAGCGCGGCGCGCTGACGCAGGACGCGTACTTCGCCGCTCCGCCGTTCCGCCTACTTCTTGCCGGTCCCTGCGGCGGCGTCCTTGCCCTCTTCGGGCTTCTCCGCCTCGCCCGCGTCCTTGGCGGCGGCGAGCGGCTTCGGCGGTGCGGGCACGAGCTCGCGGAGCACGGTGCGGCTCGACGAGCCGTAGAAGCGGCGCAGCCCCTCTTCGAGCCGCCAGTTCCCGAGCGACTCGCTCGCGCCGCCCTTCACGAAGCGGCGCACGTCGCCGTTCTTCGTGACGTAGCCGACGTCCTCGAAGCGCAGGTCCTGGATCCGGTACGTCCCGGTCGGGAACGCGCGGTCGGCGGAGGCGCCTGCGGGGATCGCCTGGTACTCGACGAGGTAACCGACGAGCGCGCCGTCGATCAGCACCTCCGACGTGCGCGTGTAGGGGTCGCGCTCCCACGGCTGGGCGCGCAGCGGCGGCTCGACCTTGGCCGGCGCGGGCTCCTTCTCCGGCTCGCTCGAGCAGGCGAGGAGGCCCAGCAGCAGCGCGAATCCGAACCCTTTCATCCGAGGCTCCCGGCCCTTCCAGCGATCCTCCCCGAATCGGGAGGCGGAGGATGCTAGGCCGCGCTCCCGGCGCGGGCAACATCATCGGCGATGCAGGGAAATCGATCGCGCATGGCCGAGCTCTTCGGGAGCGGCGGCGCCCTGGCGACCCGCTTCGAGGGGTTCGAGGAGCGGCCGAGCCAGGCCGCGATGGCCGAGGCGATCGACGAACTCTTCCTGAAGGGCGGCCGCCTGCTGGTCGAGGCGGGGACGGGCACGGGGAAGACCTTCGCCTACCTGCTGCCGGCGCTGCTGCACGCCGAGCTGCCGGAAAAGCGCGTGGTCATCTCGACCTGGACGCGCACGCTGCAGGAGCAGCTGGTCGGGCGCGACCTGCCGCGCCTGCGCGAGCTGCTCGGCGTCCCGCTCGAGGCGGTCCTGGTGCAGGGGCGCGAGAACTACGTCTGCCGGCGCCGCGCCGAGCTCGCGCTCCACCGCAACGACCTCCTCTTCGAGGGCGCCGGCTCCGGCGCGCAGCTCGCCGAGGTGGTCGAGTGGTCGGCGCGCTCGCGCGTCGGCACGCGCGCCGACCTCGGCTTCGAGCCGCGCGCGGAGGTGTGGGCGGCGGTGCGCGCCGAACGAGGAAACTGCCTGCAGGGCCGCTCGCCCCACTTCCACTCGTGCGTCTGGCAGGACGCGAAGCGGCGCGCGCGCGAAGCGGGCGTCCTGGTCGTGAACCACGCGCTGCTGCTCGAGGACCTGAAGCTCAAGCGCGCGGGCGGCGCGGTGCTGCCGCCCTACTCGCTGCTGATCGTCGACGAGGCGCACCACCTCGAGGAGGTCGCGGCCGACCACCTCGGCGGCCGGTTCTCACGCGCCTCCGTGCTCGGCCTGCTGCGCGCCGCGGCGCGCGCGGTCGAGACCGGCGCGCGCGGGACCGATCGTGACGAGCTCGAGCACGTGCTGTCACGCTGCCGGGGCGCCGCGATCGAGCTCTTCGAGGCCGCCGCGGGCTGGATCGGGACGCGGACGGTCGCCGCGCTCGAGCCGGGCGCGCGGCTGCCGGCGTCGCTGCCGCTCCTGCTGCAGGAGGCGCACGACCGCCTCGTCGCGGCCGCGAAGCACGGCCCCGACGAGGGGGCCGCGGCGGAGCTCGCGGCGCGCGCGACCGCGGCCGGCGCGGCGGCCGAGTCGATCGGCGCGATCCTCGACGCCTCGCTGCGGGAGGGGGCCGCGCGCACGACCGACGAGCTCGTCGTCTTCGCCGAGCGCAGCGAGCCGAGCGGCGACGTCGCGCTCTGCACCGCGCCGGTCGAGCCGGGGCCGATCCTCGCGCGCGAGCTCTTCGCGCCGCTGCACGCCGCCGTGCTGACGAGCGCGACGCTCGCCGTCTCGCCGCCGCCCGACCGCTTCGCGTGGCTGCGGCGCGGCTGCGGCGTCGGCGAGGCGCAGGCACTCGTGCTCGACTCGCCGTTCGACTACCGGCGCCAGAGCCGGCTCGTGGTCGATCCGCTCCCGGAGCCGACCGACCCCGAGGCGTGGACGGCCGCCCTGATCGAGCGCGTCCCCGTCCACGTGCGGCGCAGCGACGGCCGCGCCTTCGTGCTCTTCACCAGCCGAAAGACGATGGAGGCGGTCGCCGCCGGCGCGCGCGCGGCGCTCGAGGAGGCCGGCATCACGCTCCTGGTCCAGGGGCGCGGCGTGCCGCGCTCGAAGCTGCTGCAGCAGTTCCGCGAGCAGCAGCCGGCCGCGCTCTTCGGGCTCGCGTCGTTCTGGGAGGGGGTCGACGTGCCCGGCCAGGATCTCGCGCACGTGATCCTGACGCGGCTGCCGTTCGCCGTGCCCGATCATCCCCTGGAACTCGCAAGGGCCGAGCGGCTCGAGCGGGCGGGCGGCAACGCGTTCAGCGCGCTCTCGCTGCCGAAGGCGGTGCTGCGCTTCAAGCAGGGTTTCGGCCGGCTGATCCGGACGCGCGACGACCGCGGCGACGTCACGGTCCTCGACGCGCGCATCGTCCAGCGCCGCTACGGCCGCGCGTTCCTCCTCGCGCTGCCCGACTGCCGCAAGGTGGTGCTGCGCGACGGCGAGGAGGTCGACCTCGACGAGGAGACGGCGCCGTGACGGTCGCCGCGCCGCTGCTCGCGCTCGCGCTCGCGACGGCGGCGGGCGGGGGCGAGGACGACGCGCGCGCCGGCGCGTGGAAGCGCTTCCCCGTTTTCGTCTGGTTCCACGGCGGGCCGCCGGCGGGGCCCGCCGCGTTCGACGTGCTGCGGCGCCACGGGCTGCTCGGCTGCAACGTCGAGGGCTCCGACTCGAGCGACGTCGCCGCGAAACAGGGCGCGCCGTTCTACGTCGACCACCTCGCGGGCAAGGGCGATCTCTACCTGCGGCCGGCGGCGTTCGAGGCCGACCAGAAGAGGCTGGCGGACGACCTGCTCGGATTCCGGCCGGCGCGGCCGAACTGCTTCGTCGCGGACGACGTCGCGGCGCGGCTCGACCGGCTCGTCGACGAAGGCGTGAAGCGCCACGCGCCGAACCGGCCGCTCGCCTACGTCTTCGACGACGAGCTCTCCGTCACGCGCGGCGTGAACCCGATGGACTACTGCTTCGGGCCGGAGTGCCTTTCCGGGCTGCGCCATTGGCTCATCGCGCGTGACGGCTCGCTCGAGAAGGTGAACGCCGCGTGGGGGACGCGCTTTTCGAGCGTCGACGCGATCGTGCCGCCGACCACCGAGGCGGCGCGCGCCGCCAACGCGGAGCGGCCGCTCGCGGAGCTCTCCTTCGCGGCGTGGAGCGACCACCGCGAGTTCATGGACGAGGCGCTCGCGCTGCGCCTCGACGAGCTCGCCGAACGCGTGCGCCGGGTCGATCCGGGCGCTCCGGTCGGCTTCACCGGCGGCCAACTCCCGTCGGCGTTCGGCGGCTTCGACTGGGGAAGGCTGCTGCGGACGCAGACCTTCGTCGAGCCCTACGAGGGCGGGCTCGCTCCGGCGCTCGTCCACGGGCTCGCGCGGCCCGGCACGAGGGTCGTCTCGACCTGGTTCGTCCCCGACGAAGCCGACGCGCGCGCGAAGTACTCGCCGTGGGAAGTCTTCCCGCGCGTCGCGCGCGGCGACGACGGCGCGGTGATCTGGTCGAGCGGGGCGATCTTCGAGGTCGAAACGGGGGGCGAGCACGGAGGCGAGCTCGACCTGAATGCGACGGGGCGCGCGCTCGCCGAGGTCGTCGCGGCGGCGCGCGCGCTGCGCGCGGCGACCGAAGGGGCGCAGCGGTCGCGCGCCGACGTCGCGATCGTCGTGAGCCAGCCGTCGATACGGGTGACCTGGCTTGTTGATTCGTGGGGCGACGGGAAGACGTGGCCGCGCCGCCTCACGAGCTACGAGTCGGACCACTCGTCGAGCGCCGCGGCGCGGCTCGGCTGGGACGCGGTGTGCGGCGCGCTCGGGCTCGAGGTCGGATACGTCGACGTCCGTGATCTGGCCGGCGGCGCGCCGGCCGGGGCGGCGGCGGACGGACCGCGGATCTGGATCGTGCCCGAGGGCGCCGCGCTCTCGGAACGCGAGGTCGACGCGCTGCTCGCGAAGGCGCGCGCCGGGGCGCTCGTCGTCGCCGACGCGCACGCGCTCCTCTTCGACGAGCGGCTGCGCGGGCGCGACGACGCGGCGCTGCGGCGCCTCTTCGGCGTGCGGCGGGCGACGGGGCGCAAGCTCGCCGACCTCGCGCGCGAGCTCGCGCGCGGCTCGGCCGACGCGAGCGGCGCATGGGTCGTCGAGGGCGACGCGCTCCGCGCGGACGGCGCCGGGCGCAGCGCCTTCGCCGGCTTCACGAAGGTGCACGGCGCGGGCGCGGCGTGGCTGCTCGACCGGCGGCTCGCCGGGCTCGAGCGCGCGCCGGAGCGGCTCGCACGGTTCGCGGCCGGCTTCGAGCGCGAGCTCGCGGCGCGCGGGCGCTCGCCGAAGCGGACGCGGCCCGGGCTCGCCGCGGCGGGACGCGTCCGCTGGCACCGGCGCGTCGACGGCGCCGCGGAGATCTGGATCGGAGTACGCATCGACGGCGACGGCGCGTCGCGCGGCGAGCCGGTCGAGGCGCGCCTCGACTTCGCGGAGCCGCGCCGCGTGCAGGAGCGGCTCGGCCGCGCGCTCGACCCGGCGGCGTTCGCGAGCGAGGCGCCGGTCGCGGGCGTCGCGGCCCGCATCGACGCGAGCCACCCGCTGCTCCTGCGCTGTGAACCCCGCTGAATGACGACGTCCGGCTGAATGTCGGCGGCCGGCGGAGAGCTCGCGCCCTCCGCCGGCCGTGACGTTCGGACTCGTTGCGGGGATCGGCTCCGATCAGAAGGTCAGCCGGAATCCCAGGTACATGAAGACCATGTCGTTGCCTTCGCCGGTCATCTGGCGGTAGCCCTTGCCGTCGAAGAAGTAGCCCAGCCCGGTGCTGACCCTCACCTGCTTGGTGCACTCGCGCGAGTAGAGCAGGTCGAACTCCTGGCCGAGGTCCTTGTCGATGCCCGCGCCGCCCGCGCCGGCCGCGTTGTAGCCGACGAAGCCGCCGTTGGCGTTCGCCATGCGCATCCAGTGGTAGTTGGCCGAGACGACGCCTTCGAGCGCGTCGGCGTCGACGCCGAGCGTGAAGTGCTGGATGTTCGTCCAGCTGAACAGGTCGGTGATGCCGAACCAGCCGTGCAGCGACGGGTAGAGCTGGACGAAGTTGTCGGAGAAGGTGCTGCCGCCGGTCGCGTAGTCGTAGGAGGCGTGGACGCTGCGCAGGACCTCGATCTGCTTCTCGGGCGACCAGCCCACGCCGGCGTGCACGGCGTAGGTGCCGAAGCCGTAGTTGTGGGTGTCGCTGCCGAAGATCTCGCCGAACTGCGTCGCCGCCTCGGCGTCGGCCGAGAGGCCGCCCCACGACGGGCCCTGCCAGCGGCCGCCGTAGGTCGTGAAGCGCGTGCGCCCGGCCGCGGCCACGGAGTTGCCGGCGTAGTTCATGTCCTCGAGGTGGAAGACGTAGCCGTCGATCGTGCCGATCTCGTCGCGCTTGATCGTGTAGTAGAAGCCGAACAGGTCGGTGTTGTCGACCTTGTTGACGTCGGTCGGCGAGAGCTCGGACGAGCCGTTCACCGGCGGCACGTTGTCACCGTCGGTCAGGCGCATCGCGATGAGCGACCAGGTGCCGAGGTCCTGCCCGAGCGCCTGGTCGAAGCGCAGCCCGTCGAACACGGTCCGGTTCAGGCGCCACTCGTCGTCGCCGATGATGCGCTCGGCGCCGTACTCGAGCTTCTGGCGGCCGGCGCTGATGTCGACGCCGCTCTGCATGACGTCCTTGAAGTTGACCAGCGCCTCGGTGACCGCGACGCTCGCGGAGTTGGTCGAGTTCGACGTGCCCGTCGGCGAGCCGTCGAGGCGGTTGGGGGCCTGCGTGTCGAGGCCGTTGAAGGTGTTGTTGCCCCAGACTCCGGCGTAGTGCAGCGTGAAGCTCGCGAAGATCGTCTCGCTCAGCTTCGCCCGCGCGCCGAGCCACGCCTCGGTGCCGGCCGAGAGGACGTCGTTGGGCCCGCCGCCGACGTTGTAGTTGCCCCAGTAGTCGCCGCGCATCGCCATGCCGCCGAAGAGGTCGATCCCTTCGATCCCCGGCGCACTGATGTTCAGGCGGCGCGGATCGGCGTTGGGGTCGACCGGGCTCTGGCGCACCGCGCCGTCGAGCCTCGGATCGGCGGCCGGCGTCGTCGTCCCGTCGCCGTTCCCGGCGCGCATCGCGTCGAGCTGCTTCTGGAACGAGTCGACCTGCTTCTGCAGCGCGTCGATCTGCGCGTCTTTTTCGGCGTCCTGCTTCGGGGCGTCCTGCCCGAACGCGGCCGATCCGGCTCCGAAGGCCAGGATCGTCAGTGCACCTGCGAATCGCATCAAGCTCCTCCTCTTTCCCGGGTTCACCCGAATCGCGGACGCCCGAAGCTCGAGCCGGACGACCTGCGATCGATTCCAGATCCCCCGCGCCTACGACGGCGCTTTCAAAAGTCCGGCAGCACGTGCGGCCGGGGTGCTGATTCCCTCACGAAAAGCCCGAGTCGGCTGGATGGACTCCGCTCCGTTTCGGAGTGCGGAGTCCCCTCGCTTCCGGACGCCTACCGGTCGCGGTCCCTCCCCTGCATCTGGTCACCGGCGCCCCCGCCAAAGGGAGCCGATCGCTCGGGCGCACCGGCTTGCGGGCTCCCCCGATGGACAGGGGGGGAATCCGCAGCCGCGGATGGTGGCGGCCTCCGAGTTGGCGGCAAAGGATCGGGGTGGCGCGCGTCAAGTCAACCTTGCTGACAAGGAATCCTTGAAACTCCCTGGGAATCGCTCGGAATCCGATCCATTTCATGACAACTTGGAGCCGCCGCTCTCCCCGGGAGCTGCGCGCGGCACCTCGGGTCGGCTCTGAATCCGATCGCTCCCCGGGGAAGCGATACAGCCGCGCGCCGACTTGGTCGATGTCTCATCGCCCCTCCCCGCGAGGCCGACGGGATCGATGGTGAACCCGACCTCCACTCCGCATTCCGCGCGGCCGCGCGACTACGCGCTGGCGGTCATCGTCGCGGCGATCCTGATCATCCTCGCGGGGATGGTGATCCCGTTCCTGCGCTCGCGCGAGATGGCGCGCGACGAGGAGCGTGCGCGGCTGGACCTGATCGACGTCCGCGACGCGATCTGCGCATTCGTGCGCGACGTCGGACTGCCGCCGACGCGGGACAAGGACGGGAACGACCGCGCGCTGCTGCGGCTGTGCGGGCCGGGGCGACCTCCCGAAGGCGCCTACTACGTCAACGACGCCCACGAGGGCAACTACGTCGACCATCTCTACCGGAACGAGCCGCTCGGGAAGGTGAACTCGCCCGGCTACGCGCGCTGGAACGGTCCCTACCTGAAGCGCCTCGAGTACGACCCCTGGTACCGCGCCTACACCGTGGTCGCCTACCCGCTGAACGCGCGCGACGGCTTCGG
>Ga0137437_1000520_pt1 | contig 12161 bp, 8 predicted proteins | sample EasRivERMGT138_2_FD_102332 | JGI IMG/M metagenome (GOLD analysis project Ga0137437, IMG submission 102332) | Soil microbial communities from meander-bound floodplain in the East River, Colorado, USA - East River MetaG ERMGT138_2 | ecosystem: Environmental > Terrestrial > Soil > Floodplain ...
ACCGGCGCCAGCACCGGCATCGGACGCAATCTCACCGAGCATCTCGCCGCCCGCGGCTACTTCGTGTACGCGGGCGCGCGCAAGCCGGCCGACCTCGAGGCGCTGGCCGCCATCAAGAACGTGCAGGCCATAAGGCTCGATGTGACGAAGCAGGAAGATGTCGATGCGGCCGTCGCAACGATCACGAAAGCGGGCCGCGGCCTTTACGGTCTCGTGAACAACGCCGGCGTCGCAACGGTGGGTCCCCTCGCCGAGACGAGCATGGAAGATTTTGCTTTCGTGATGGACGTGAACCTGTATGGGCCGCTGCGCGTGACCAAGGCGTTCATGCCGCTGATCGTTGCGAGCAAGGGCCGCATCGCGACCATCGGCTCGATCTCCGGGATTCTCGCGTCGCGCGACCTCACCGCCTATGCGATGAGCAAGCACGCGATCGAAGCATTCACCGATTCTCTGGCGGCGCAGATGGCGCCGCTCGAGGTGAAGGTAAGCGTGATAGAGCCCGGCAACTACGATTCGGACATCGGCAAGAGCGCGTCGAAGCGCTCCGGCAAGGAAAGCCGATTCTCGGATCGCAGCAAGTACAAGAAGCCGGACGAAGTGTCGGCCGCGGTCGAACAGGCCCTGTTCGACGCGAACCCGAAGCGCCGCTACATGGTCGTGCCCGAACAGCGCGAGGCGGAAATCACCATCCGCAAGCAGATCGAACAACTGGTCCAGCTGAACGAGGGGCAACCGTACGCGTATGACCGTGAGGCGTTGATCAAGATGCTCGACGAGGCGCTGGCGGCGGCGCGACCGCCGGCCAAATAGGCGCCTGGCACTCCTATTTATAAGGAGCGTCCCCCGCTAACTACATCGGCTGTCGCCGGCCGGGGGGTGGATCACCCCCCCGGCCAGCTCAGCACCGGCACTCTAGTGGAGCCGTAAGTACAAAGTCCCATTCCGCGCAGCGAGCGCTGACATAGGCTTCAGATGACGCTTGTAGTGGTGGCGTGCGCCTTGCGGACGGCGGCCAGCAGAAGCTCCGCCGGGCACGGCTTTTCGAGATAAGCAACGCAGCCAAAGGCCTCCGCGCGCGCGCGGATGGCCCAGTCCGCGGAGCCCGTCATGAAGATGATGGGAATTGGACAATTCGAAGAGCGGATCGCTTTTGCCAGGTCGAGGCCCGTTATTCCATCGCCCAGATCCATATCGATGAGCACGCAGCAAGCTTCGTTCGCTTCCGCTGACGTCCAGTACTGCTGCGCGGATGCGAACTGCTTGACGTGGAAGTGCTGTGCCGCGAGCGCGCGCGCCATGGACCGGCGCGCGGCGATGTCGTCGTCAACGATGGCGACGATGGGAAAATCCGCTGACATGAACTGGCATCTCCAATTGTGGGCGCGCGCGCTGGAGCACCCTGCGGGGCGTGCGGGGAGCAGCGGCGCGCAGGTTAAGTCGCAATGAAGCCGGCGGCTGTTCCGAATCGGTCAGGTTTTTTGCCGTTCGTGCCAACGATGCGCGGCTCGGCGAATTCCCGGCTCGCCGTCGTGCCACGAGTCAACGGCGCCATCTCGCGCGCCGCCTGTGCGCAGGCGCAGAGCGCAGGAGTTGCCCTCCCGGCGCTGCTCAAGGCGGCCAACCTCACGATCGAGCAGATCAACGACCCGCACGCGCCGCTCGCCGCGCGCGACCAGGTGAACCTGCTGAATGTGTTGGCCGAAGCCGCGCAGGATCCGCTGCTGGGTTTTCACACCGCCGCGCGCATCGAGCTGCGCGAGGCGAGCCTGTTCTACTTTGTGATGGCCTCATCGGAGAATCTGCTCGACGCGTTGCGCCGCGCCGCGCGCTACAGTTCGCTCGTCAACGAGGGCGTGATCCAGCGTTGCACGGTCGGCACGAAGATCGACGTCACGCTGATCTATTCGGGTGTCAGCCGCCATATCGACCGGCACCAGGCGGAATGCTGGATGGCCATGATCGTGCGCCTGCTGCGCGAACTGTCGAAGCGGCAAGTCAATGCGGAGCGCGTGCGCTTCGTGCACGCGCGCGCCACACGCCCACGCGAGCTCACCGGGTATTTCGGGGGCGAGGTGGAATTCGGCGCGGATGTCGACCAGATAACGTTTCCAACCTCGATCGGCGCAATCCCGATCGCCGGCGCCGATCCCCACCTCAACAAACTACTGACCCACTACTGCGAAGAGGCGCTGGCCCACCGCTCGCGCGGGCGGGAATCGTTTCGCACCCGGGTGGAGAACCTGCTCGTGCCACGGCTGCCGCACGCCGAGATTCACGCCCCCGACATCGCACGCCAGCTCGGGGTCAGTCAGCGCACGCTGGCGCGCAACCTCGCCGCCGAAGGCGTGAGCTTCTCCACGCTGCTTGCGGAGCTGCGGCTCGATCTCGCGAATCGGTATCTTGGGGAAGACGGCACTTCCATCTCGCAGGTCGCGTGGCTGCTGGGTTATCAGCAGGTTTCCGCATTCTCGAAGGCGTATCGGCGCTGGACCGGGCATTCACCGCGCGCGGCGCGCGGCGCCGTCACAGCTGCGCATCGATCCTGAGAATTCGCGCGAACCATGCCTGCATGCGCTGGAAGAACGAAGACTCCGGCTCCGAGTCGTACGCACCCTTGTCGTCGGTCCACGTGAGCTCGCCTTTCTCGAGCGTTACGCGCCAGGCGCGCTGGCCCGCGGTCTGGGCGTCGAAGATCACGCGAAATTGTTTGGCCAATACCGGGCTTTCGACCAGCACGCCCTGCTCGCAGTTGAGCCACGTCGAGCGCGGATCGATGTTGTAGCTGCCGACGAACAGGCTGCGTTCATCGATCGACAGAGCCTTGGTGTGCAGGCTCGCGCCGGACGAGCCGAATACGCTCGAATCCGCGGTGCCGCCGCCGCGCGGCTTGAGCTCCCACAGCTGCACGCCGCCTTTGAGCAGCTTGTTGCGGTAGCGAGAGTAGCCGCCATGCACCGCCGCAACATCGTTCGCCGCGAGAGAGTTGGTGAGTATCCCGACGCTCCGGCCCGCGCGCGCAACATTCACGAGCCCGGTACTGCCCTTGTCGCCGGGAACGAAGTACGGAGAGATGATCGCGAGCGCCGATTGCGCTCCCTGGAATTTCGGCAGCAGAAAGGCGGTTACCGCGGCCCGTTTTGCATCGCGCTTCTTCATCGTGATCTTGAGCGGGTCGTCCGCGATGAACTGGTAGTTGGGCGACCATTCCATGGGCCAGTCACCGGCCACGAGGTTTTGCACTGCGGCATCTTCGCGTAACGCCCTGGCGTAACTGCTGCCGCTCGCCTCGCTTACGTGCGCCGCCAGGCGGACGCGCAGTTTTTCGAGCGCCTGCGTATCGACCGCGTCGGCGTCGAGCATCTCCATGGGATAAGCCGCCGGTGAGTTCCAGTAGCGATCGAAAGACGCAGATGCGTCGCGCACGACCGGACCGACCATTCCGAAATCCAGGTCGACGAAATTCACCTCGTCGCTGGCGCTGAAATATTCGTCGCCGAGATTTCTGCCGCCCACGATCGCGAGCCGGTTGTCGGCGATCCAGGTCTTGTTGTGCATGCGGTGGTTGATGCGTTTGAAATTGCGCGCGCCCTCGCTGACCATGCGCAAGGTGCCGCTGCGCGATGCGAAGGGATTGAAGACGCGCACTTCGATGTTGGGGTGGGCGGCGAGCGCGGCAAACCCCGTGTTCTTCGCGCGCGCGTCCAGGTCGTCGACCAGCAGGCGCACCCTGACACCGCGATCCGCCGCTTCGATCAGACGTTGCGCGAGAAAATTGCCGGTGAGATCGGAGTGCCAGATGTAGGTCTGCACGTCGAGGCTGCGCGCCGCCAGGTGCGCGCTCTGCATGCGCGCGACGAAGGCTTCCGTGCCATCCACCAGCAACCGGAAAGCCGACTCCCCCGGATGTTTGGCCTCCAATGACGCGAACGCACGATCGAGGGGTGTCGCGTCGGAGGTGGGTGTTGACATTTCTTGCGGCAACTCGGCGCGCGGCTCAAGTTGCGCGCAGCCGGCAAGGAGTGCGAGCAACGTGAGCGGCAGCAGGCTCGCACGTGCGAGGGTCCGATTCAACGAAATATTTCACGATGCATGCAGCCAACCTACGAACGCACCACGAATTCACGGGTGATGCCCGCGACGGTCGTCGTGCCCGCCTGCCGCATGATGGTTGTTAGTTCGTCATTCAGGATGTCGATCATCCGCTCGACGCCCGGCTGACCGAACGCCGCAAGGCTCCACACCTGGGGCCGGCCGATGCCGACGGCGGTGACGCCGAGCGCCAGCGCCTTGAAGATGTCCGTGCCGCGGCGGATGCCGCCGTCGAGAAACACCGGAACGCGCCCGCGCACCGCCGCAACCACCTCGGGCAGGCAATCGATCGTCGCGCGCAGCGTCTCTTCGTTGCGGCCGCCGTGATTTGAAACGACGATGCCGTCGGCGCCCTGCTCCAGCGCGATCGTGGCGTCTTCACCCGTGACGATGCCCTTGATGATCAGTTTGCCCTTCACGATGGCACGCAGCCTCGCGAGATACGCGGGCGTCAGGTCGAGCGGCGCCACGGCGGTCACGCGCGACACATCGAGACCGGCGAATGCCGGACGATCGCGCCACATTTCATGCTTGCCACCCGCATGACACGCGTCGCACTGGCGATTGTCCTCGAGCGTGGCGCGCTTCAGGGTCTCGAGATTCCGCGCGCCGGGCGAATCGACGGTCAATGCGATCGCGGTGCAGCCGAGCTTCTCGGCGCGTCGCACGATGGCTTCCGTCACCTTCCAGTCATTGGTGGGATAGAGCTGCTGCCAGAGCGGTGCACCACGGGCGGCGGCCACCGCCTCGGTCGAATTGGATGCCCCCGTGGACAGCATCTGCTGCATCGAACGGCTCTTCGCCGCGCGCGCGCTGGCGATCTCGCCTTCGGGATGGAACGCGCGCTGGGAGGAAACGGCGGACAGGTAGATAGGACTCGGCCAGGCATTGCCGAACACGGAAGTCGCGGTGCTGAGCCGGGTCAGATCGTTGAAGCGCCGCGCGCGAATCTCGTAGTGCGAGAACGCCTCGTGATTGCGCACGACGGTCTTGTCGTCGTCGACGCCGGTCGCGATGTAACCGAAGTGCGCCGGCGGCAGCGCGACGCGCGCCAGCGGCTCGAACTCCATGACGTTCAGGACCTGATCGGCCGACGTGATCCTGGCCGGCTCCCGCCAGAACAGCTTCGACGGCGGCAGCGGTTCGTCGGCCTTTGCGCGCAGCATGAACACCGGCAGAGTTGTTAGCCCGGCGAGCAAGGCGCGCCGATTCAGGAACGACCGACGGGTTGTTGTCATGCGCGCCAGTGTACTGGAATCATTGCACTGCTTGACGGTTGTTAGTGTGTATTCCCGGCGGGAGCGATGCCGGCAAGCGCGGCGCGCAACTCCACGAGTTTCGGGGGTTTTGAAAGCACTCGGTCGACGTGCGGGGGTATGTCGTTTTCGGCGAGCAACCGCTGACCCCATCCGGTCAGCATGATGACCGGGACGTCGGGAACCGCCTTGCGCACGGCGGCGGCTACTTTGCGGCCGTCGACGTGCGGCATGCCGAGATCCGTGATGACCGCGGCAAACGCATCCCCGTTTGCGCGCGCACGTTCAAACGCCTCGATCCCCGCGCGGCCGCCGTCGGCCGCCGTGACGTGGTGCCCTTCTCTCTCCAGCACCTCTTTCAGGGATTGCAGCAGCATCGGGTCATCGTCAACGATGAGAATGCGCAGGCTCGCGGCCGGCAACGGCGGCTGCCCGATATCGTCATTGATCCCCGACGCGACTGCGGTCGCACGAACGGGGAGCAACATCCGCACCGTCGTGCCGCGGCCACGCTCACTGTCGATTTCGAGGTTGCCGTCGTGCCGCTTCACCATGCCGTAGACCATCGGGAGTCCGAGGCCGGTCCCGAGCTCGCCCTTCGTGGTGAAGAACGGCTCGAGGCAGCGACGCCGGGTTTCCTCGTCCATGCCTATCCCTGAGTCCCGCACCTCGATACAAACATTCCCGCGCGCCGCCCAGGTCGCGACCTTGAGCACGCCACCCTCCGGCATCGAATCGGCTGCGTTGAAAATGAGATTGGTCAGACCGTTGCGAATTTCATTTTCGGCGCCGGCAATTTGCGGCAGATCAGCGGCGAGATCAGTCTCGAGGCTGATTACGCGGCCATTCTTCTGCGGAATGTCGCTCCAGCGCGCGCGCGTCAGCGCGAGGACCCGCTGCACGACGTCGTTGAGGTTCACCGGCGTGAGCTTCGCTTGTGTTTCCTGCGGCCGGTAAAACTCGCGCAGGCGCGCCACAGTCTGCGCGACACCGTCGATCGAGTTCTTGATGATCGTCAGCTGGCTGCGCGCCCGGTCGGACAGTCCCGCTTCGTACTCGAGCAGCGCCTCGGTATAGAGCGCAACCGGCGAAATCGCGTTGTTGATGTCATGCGCCACGCCGCTCGCCATCGTGCCGAGTGCGCGCAACCGCTCCTGCTGGAGCACGGATTCCTGGGTCTGGCGCAGATCGTCGTAGGCGCGCTGCAGCGATTCGTTGAGCTGCGCCTGATTCGCAGCGAGCGCAACGTGCTCAGCCAATTGACGGAGGAATTCACAATCGAGGCTGCTGAAACTCGACGGCTCGCGCCGCGCGACGATCAGAACGCCGACCACCCAGCTTTCGACCGGGAGCGGTGCCGCAACGAACGAACGCAAGCCGCACTTCGCCAGGCGCTGAGGAAATTGCGCAGCCGAATCGGCAATGTCGGGTTCGTACACCAGTTGCCCACCCACGCAGCGGGCCAGGCCATTCTCGTCCACGCGGATCTGCGCTTGTTCGATCAGCTCGAGTTCCTTCGCCAGTGAAGCGCTGCGCGCACCGACCCGCGTGACGGTGAGCACCGCACTCGCCGCGTCATAGAGGCACACGCAGGCAAAGTCTATCGGCAGGTGTTCCTCGAGAGAGCCGAGCACGACCTGCAGGATGCTCGGCAGGTCCAGTCGTTCGGCGATCGCCCGTGTGATTTCGTCGAGCAGACGCAGCCGGCCGAGTTGCGTTTCGAGTTTCGCCTGCTTTTGGGTCGCTTCCTGATACAGGCGCGCGTTGTCGATGCCGACGGCCGCCTGTGCGGCGATCCCCAACGCGATGCGCTCTGCCCGCTCCGAGAAAACGTTCGGCTCCGGGTGGCCGAAAAACAGCCCACCGAAGACTTCCCCATGCCGCGCGACGACCGGCACGGCGAGGTAGCTGCGCACGGGAAGATGGCCTTTTGGCAGGCCGAAATGGGGAGCGTTCTTGCCGTAGCGCGGATCCGCGCGCACGTCGCCGAGTCGCACCGGGCCGGTGCCGCGAAAGGTCGGATCGAAGATGGCGGTGTTGCGCGGCAGCCCGAAGTGCTCGAACGCTTCGCGTGGCGCCCCCGAAATCGTGAACAGAAAAAAGGACTCGCCCTTGTCGTCCAGGACGTTGTAGAAAAACGCGCCGAACGCCGCGCCGGTCAACTTCGTGGCGGAGTCCGTCGCGACCTGGACGATTTCCTTGAGGTCGAGCCCCGACGCCAGCGCGCGCGCGACGGAATTCAACGCTTCGGCGTCTTCACGCGCGGCGCTTTCGCTGATCAACAACTTCGCGCGCTCGGCTTCCACCTGCTTGCGGTCGGTGATGTCGGTCGAGATGCCGATGATCGCATAGGGTTCGCCGTCCGCATCGAGCAGCGGCGCCTTTACGGAGAGAAACGTGTGCGGTTCGCCGAGCATCACGGCCTCTTCCTCTTCGACCATGGTATGGCGCGCCGCTGCCACGCGTCGATCCAGCGCCGCATAGTTATCGGCATCGTGTTTCGGGAACAGATCGTGACTCGTCTTGCCTACGACTGCGTCGACGCTCAATCCCAGAATGTCGGCGAAACGGCGATTGACCGTGAGGAAGCGGCCAGACAAATCCTTGAGATAGATCACGGCATGCGAGTTCTCCACGATGGCCGTGAGCATTTCGGCGCCGCGACGCACCTCGTGGGCTGCCCGCATGCGTTCGCCGTCGACCGAATTGAGGCGCGCAATATTTTTCCAGATGAGCGCGACGAAGATGAACACCACTGATGCAACGAGCAGCGCGCGGCCGAACTCGTCCTGGTACCAGCCCATACGCCCGCCCAGCGTGCTCACCCAGCCAAGGAATACGGGTATCAGAATCGCGGCCGGCAGCAGGCGCCGTCCCATGACTCCGCCCGCGCTATTGCTCATCAACAATCCGATGAGCCCGCTTCGGGTTCTCGCAAACAGGATGCCGGCGCACAGGATCAGCAGCGCCAGCACGGTTTGCAGCGACATCGTCGCATACGGACCGAAGTGCACCAGTGCGTCGGCGCCGTAGAGGTAACCGAGCAGCCCCACATAGCAAATCGACAATGCCGCAAGCAGGAGCCACTCGGCGGGACGGCCACGGCGGGTTTCGATATCGACCATCAGCAGCGAGCTACTCGCGAACAGCAGGCACAGCGCCGTGTTGAAGGCCATCCTGCCGGGATGAGCCGCGCCGGTCGCGATCAACCTGTCATGAAAAATGAGCGTGTCGATTCCGAAGCTGGCGCCGGTCGCGTACCCCGTCATTGTCAGCAGCGCAAGGATGAGGGCCACCGCGGCGCTGACCTGTCCGACGCGCCGGCGCTGCGCACTGAGAAGAGAAGCGCCGCTCAGGCACCACAGTGATAAGGCGCAAAGCATGAACCCGATGGCGGTGTTCGGTTTCATCGTCGCCGTACCGAGCGCCATGGTCGTGAGGACGGCCACATCGAAAGCCCAGCCCATCAGCGCGGCGAAACCGCACATGAAGACGGCCGCAGCGGCAAACTGCGCGAATGTCGCGCTGTATTTCTGGATCTCGATTCGACTGGCCGCGAGCATGTGCGCCTTTATATAGCGAACGGTCGTCGGTAGCCTCCGCAAGAACTCAGTTTCTAGGAGAATTCCCTAGGTGAGCCGGGCAGCCCTGACCCGCGGTAATGCTTCACAAGGCGCCGCGCGCCAGGGGCGAAAGATCATTCGGCACGTGCGCCGGTAGTTAGGCGGCACGCGCGCGCCCTGTTCAGCTGACTATGGCTGGCGAAGTGCCAGGATCAATTGCCAGGCGAGCAAGAGGATCAACGCAAACAGGTAGTAGTTCGCCGGATTGAATTTTCCGGACGGCGCCGCCGTTCCACGCGGCGGCACTGCGGACGAATCGCCCTTCGCCGCAGGCGTGCGTTGCAGGAACCCGACGAGACGCGTTGCGGTCGTCACCGACTCACCCGACGGGGGCCCGTTCGGCAGTGCCGCGAGGAGTGCGGCCAATCGCTGCGTCGCCGATTCGATCGACAGACGAGCGAGGTTCGCAGCCTCTTCCCAGGGATCCACGTTGAGACGCGCCAGCGCGGAAAGCAGCGTCACCGGATTTCCGGATGAATCCGCGCCGACCGAGGCATACAAGAACTCGTCGAAATCAGTCCGGGCAGGGTTTGTCATGCTGGACGGTCGCACGTCCACCGCGGATCGTCAGTACGCTCCCGCACGCATGGCGCACCGTTCTGTCCTGCGAACTTCCGCTCAATGCCCCTTCTGTGTTTTTATCACTCCTTCCTCACATGTGGGAGTCTCCGGGTGAGCAAGCTCAAGTGCGGATTGATCCAGATGGGGTTGAAGGGCGACGTGTCCATAGGCCCTTCGATGCTCCGGGACAAGATGCTCGAAGCTCACGTGCCGCTCATCGAGAAGGCCGGCGCGGCGGGCGTCCAGGTGCTGTGCTTCCAGGAAATCTTCACGCAGCCCTATTTCTGCCCGAGCCAGGATCGCAAGTGGTACGCGGCCGCCGAGGCGGTTCCCGACGGCTACACGACGAAATTCATGCAGGAGTACGCGAAGAAGCACCGCATGGTGATGGTGGTGCCGGTCTACGAGGAGGCGATGACCGGTGTGTACTACAACACCGCCGCGGTCATCGATGCCGACGGCAAGTATCTCGGCAAATATCGCAAGACGCACATTCCCCAAGTGGACCCGGGCTTCTACGAGAAATTCTTCTTCAAGCCCGGCGACCTGGGTTATCCGGTGTTCCAGACGGCGTACGTCAAGCTCGGCGTGTACATCTGCTACGACCGCCATTTCCCGGAGGGCTGGCGCGCGCTGGCGCTGAACGGCGCCGAGTACATCGTCAATCCTTCGGCCACCGTCGCGGGCCTGAGCAAGTATCTGTGGGAACTCGAACAGCCCGCGTCCGCCGCGGCGAACGGCGTGTTCATCGGCGCGATCAACCGCGTCGGCAAGGAGGAGCCATGGGCGGGAAAGATGGGCGAATTCTACGGCTCGAGCTACATCGTCAATCCGCGCGGGCAGATCGAAGCGCAGGCCAGCTACGATAAGGATGAGTTGCTGGTGCACGAGATCGACCTCGACATGATCCGCCAGGTGCGCGACACGTGGCAGTTCTTCCGCGATCGCCGGCCAGACGCCTATGGTCCGCTGGTGCAAGGCGGATGACGGAAAATACTTCACGCGCGGTCCAGGTCGGCGAGTTCTACGAGCTCGAAGTGGGCGCGGATCTCGCCGCCAGTTCGCGCTACAACGCAGACATCGCGCCGACGAAAGTCTCGCAACGTTCCTGGAACACCTGGCACATCGCCGCCCTGTGGGTGGGCATGGCGATCTGCGTGCCGACATACACGTTGGGTGGCGTGCTGACCACCTACTTCGGGCTGTCCGTCGGCGAGGCGCTGTGGTGCGTGTTCATCGCCAACGTGATCGTGCTGATTCCTCTGACGCTCAACGCCTTCGGCGGCACGAAGTTCGGCATTCCGTTTCCGGTCATGTTGCGATCCTCGTTCGGCATCATCGGTTCGAACGTGCCGGCGTTGATCCGTGCGCTGGTGGCCTGCGGCTGGTTCGGCATTCAAACCTTGTTTGGCGGCATCGCCGTCCACCTGATGCTGGCGGCCATGTTCGAGCCGTGGTCGCAGCTCGGCGGCGCGGGCGAGGTAATCGGCTTCTTTGTTTTCTGGGCAGCGAACGTGTGGGTCGTGCTGCGCGGCTCGGAGTCGGTGAAGATCCTGGAAGTCATCGCGGCGCCGCTGCTGGTGCTCGTGGGCGTGGGCCTGCTGTTGTGGGCGTGGCCGCAGGCATCGGTCAGCGAACTTCTGGCGCGGCCCGGCAATCGGCCGCCGGACGCATCGTTCGCCAAGTATTTCATCGCGGGTCTCACCGCGATGGTGGGATTCTGGGCCACCTTGTCGCTCAACATCCCGGACTTCAGTCGCTTCGCGAAATCTCAGCGCGCCCAGATCGTCGGGCAGATCATCGGTTTGCCGGTGACGATGGTGTTGTTCGCGGGACTCGGGGTCGTCATGACCGCGGCGTCCGCGCAGATCGTCGGCGAGACCATTTCCGACCCCATCACGTTGATCGGAAAAATCGACAGCCCGTTCTGGGTCGTGGTGTCGATGATCATCATCATCATCGCGACGATTTCGACCAACACCGCGGCCAACATCGTCTCGCCCACCAACGACTTTCAGAATCTCGCGCCCCGGCTCATCAGCCAGAAACGTGGCGTGCTGCTGACGGGCTGCATCGGCATCGCCTTGATGAGCTGGGAGTTGTTCAAGCGCATGGGCTGGCTGCACTCCGACATTAGCGTCGACAGCCTGTATTCGAACTGGCTCCTCGGCTATTCGAGCCTGCTCGGCCCGATCGCGGGCATCATGGTGGTCGACTACTTCGTGGTACGCCGCCAGCACTACGACTTGCCGGGGCTTTATCTCGACACGGGCCCCTACCCGGCCTGGAATCTGGCCGGTTTCGTGGCCCTCGGCGTACCGGTCGCGCTGACGCTGGTCGCGATCACCACCGGCCAGTTGCAGTGGTTCTACACTTACGGCTGGTTCACGGGTTCGTTTCTGGGCGGACTCATTTATTGGTTGATGACCCGCCGGAGGTTGTCATGACGGTACTCATCAAAGGCGGCACGATCGTCACCGCCGATCAAACCTTCCGGGGCGACGTGCTGTGCGCGGACGGAAAGATCGTTGGCGTGGGCGAGAAGCTCGACGCGCCCGCGCGCAGCGAAGTCGTCGATGCCGGCGGGCAGTTCGTGATGCCGGGCGGCATCGATCCGCACACGCACATG
>Ga0137437_1000522_pt1 | contig 12152 bp, 12 predicted proteins | sample EasRivERMGT138_2_FD_102332 | JGI IMG/M metagenome (GOLD analysis project Ga0137437, IMG submission 102332) | Soil microbial communities from meander-bound floodplain in the East River, Colorado, USA - East River MetaG ERMGT138_2 | ecosystem: Environmental > Terrestrial > Soil > Floodplain ...
CCGAGCACCGCGTGGCTGCCGTCGAGCTCGTGCGTGAGCGCCTTGCCGATGTCGTGCATGAGGCCGCAGCGCTTGCCGATCAGCGGGTCGAGCTTCAGCTCGCTCGAGATCGAGCTCAGGATGTGCGCGATCTCGATCGAGTGCTCGAGCACGTTCTGGCCGTAGCTCGTGCGGTACTTGAGGCGCCCGATCAAGTACTGGATCTGCGGGTGGACCTTCAGCAGGCCGAGGTCGGCGCAGGTCTTCTTGCCGGTGTTGCGGATGTCCTCGTCGATCGCCTTCTTCTCGCTCTCGATCAGCTCCTCGATGCGCGTCGGGTGGATACGGCCGTCATTGATCAGTTTCTCCAGCGCACGTCTCGCGATCTCGCGGCGCACCATGTCGAAGCAGGAGATCACGATCACGCCGGGCGTGTCGTCGACGATGACGTCGACGCCGGTCGCCTTCTCGATCGCGCGGATGTTGCGGCCCTCGCGGCCGATGATCCGCCCCTTCATCTCGTCGCTCGGCAGGTCGATCACCGAGGTGACGGTGTCGGAGACGTAGCGCACGGCGCAGCGCTGGATCGCGGTGCCGACGATGCGCTGGGCGAGCTCGTCGGCGCGGTCCTTCTTCTCCTCCTCCTTCTTCTCGAGGTACTTGGCGAGGTCGGACTGGCACGCCTCCTCGAACTTCTTCATCACGATGTCGCGCGCTTCTTGCGCGGAGAGCTGCGCGATCGAGAGGAGCTTCTGCTCCTCCTCGGCGATCTTCGCCTTGAGCTCCTCGTCGCGGGTCTTCGCCTCGGCGAGCTGCGTCCCGAGCTTCTCCTTCTCCTCCTCGAGCGTCTTCTCGAGGACGGCGACCTTCTGCCGCTCCTGGTGCGTCTCGGCCTCGCGGCGCGCCAGGCGACGCTCGACGTCGAGCATCTTCTCCTGCCGCTTGCGCTCCTCCTCGTTCCACGCCGCCTCGGCCTTGTTGCGCAGGTCGCGGATGTCCGACTCGGCGCGGTTGCGGACGGTGTTGGCGTGCTGCTCCGCCTGCTGGCGCACCTGCATCGCCGCCGACTCCGCCTCGTAGCGGACGCGCTGCGCCTCGAGGCGCGCGCGCTCGACGTCCTCGGGCGCGGCCGCCGGGCGCGGCGCCGCCGGTTCCGGCGGCCGGACGGGCCCGCTGGCGGGCGCGTGGGCGCGCGGCGGCGCGACGGATTCCGCCAGCGCGGCGCCGGACGACTTCCGCGACCCGAAGAAGTAGGCGATGCCCCCGACGATCACGACCGCGATGACGATCGCGACGATCTGCCAAGCTTCCACGTATCTCCCTTCCGAGCCGGCCGCGGATCAGGCGCGGCCCCTCCAGGTCGGTTCCCGGGGGCGATACGCGAGGAGGGAGACGTCCGTTCCGATCAGAGCAGGGGCCGCCGGAGCGTCCGCGGCTGCGGACGGCTCGCACGTGGCGATCTGCGGCATCGCCACCGGCTCCCTGTCTGGATTCGACCGATCGCAGGAACTCCCGACGGTCTACGGAAAGTCGCCGAACCGGAACTCCCGTGCGGCGTGCGCCGCACGCGAGATCGTGCACCTCGTGGATCGCGAATCGCCGCCGACCGGTCCGCGAATGCGGAGGTCGGCGCAGCCACGGCCCCCCGGGACAGCTGCCGCCGTGGCGCCGCAAATATAGGCGCCACAATCGCTTGGACCAAGGTTCTCTTCCCGCCGAACAGGCCCGCCGCGGCCCTCAGGAGCCGGCCACCCGCTTGAGCGACGGCATCCCGACCCATTGCGAGGGGGAGATCGAGTAGAGCGTCCAGCGCAGTCTCCCGCGGAAAAGCGGCCGGCGGCTCCCCTCGATCACCATCTCCCCGCCCTCGCAGCAGAGCTCCGCCGAGTCGTGCTTGGCGTCGATCTCGAACCAGGCGACGTCGGCGTAGACGGTCTGCCGGGGCGCGCCGTGGTCGTCGTAGAGCAGGTCGATCACCGCCTTCTCGAGCTTCTCGCCGGTGAACTTGTCGCAGCTGCGCACGCGCACGGCGACCGTCTTCTCGAGCTCGAGCACGCGGTTGATGGCCTTCGTCACCTGCGTCGGGTCGGCCGGGTCGAAGCGCGCCGCGCTGCCGATCGCCCCGCTCGCCGCCACGCCGAACAGCGACGCGAGCTCGGGCGCGACGAGGTCGAGCGGCAGGACGCCGGGGATGTCGAAGCGCGTCGTCCCGTTCGGGAAGGCCTCCTCGACGCCGAGGTCGATCTGCCGCGCGCCGCTCAGGACGAAGCCCGCCACGCCGGAGGCGGCGTCGCGCTCGAGGGTCAGCCGGTCCGCGGTGAGCGAGCCGGTCGCGGTGCCGCTCGGATTGGAATGGACGAGCACGACGCGGCGCAGCGCGTGGTCCTCGGCGACCGGATCGGCCGAGAGCAGCCGCCAGCGGTCGAAGCCGCAGTCGCGGAGCAGCGTGTTGAACGCGGCGAGGACCGCGTCGGGCGGACGCGCATGCGCCTCCTCGACGACGGGCTTCTGCGGAGCCGGAGCCGCGGCGCCGTCGGCGGCGGGCGCGACCGCGCCGGGGACGGTCGCATCGGTCGCAGGCGCGTGGCCCGCCGCGGCCTTCGCCGGATCCTCGAGCAGGCGCGCACGATCGAGCGCGCGCACCACCGAGTCGTCGCCGACGCGGCTCGCCCGCTCGCGGGCGTCGAGCGTCGACCCCGACGGCTTGCCGGCGATCGCCGCGTCGCTGCTCTCCTTGCGGGAGGGCGGCGCCGCGGCATCGGACGGCGCCGGCGATGGCGCGCCGCGCGGCTGCGACGCAAGCGCTCGCAACTGCGCCGCGAGGACTCCGTTCCCGTTCTCGAGCTCCGCGATCCGCTTCGCGACGGCGTCGTCGGCCGCTGGCGGCGCGGGGATCCTGAGCCAGCCCGCCGCGTGTGCGGCGAGGATCGCGAGCGCGCCGAAGACCGCCCCCGCCGCGCCCGCGGTCAGTGCGCCGCGCCAGGAGCGGCGCCGCTCCCGGTCGAAGAAGTCGAGGAGGGCGCGCGCGTCGGCGTCGTGGAGCCGGCCGGTCGCGGGAATCCCCGCCGGCGCGTCGCCGGCGGACTCGCTCTCACCGCTCGCCTTCCCGCTCTGCATGGGTGTCGCCCCCGTCGGTCGACCTCGCGCCGGGCTTGAGGCCGGTCGCGACCTCGAAGCGCTCCCGCGCCGGTAGTGAACGGAACTCGTCCCACGCCACCGCGGTCGCCCGCGCATGCGTGAGCTCGAGCGTCCGGCCGCCCAGCGTCACCTTCACGTCGTCCAGCGCCGTGAACGGCTCGCTCGTCGCGAACACGACCAGGAGCTGGAGCGACTGCCCCGCCGCGAGCGCCGGCAGCGCGGAGGCGCCGCCGAGCGTGGCGAGCAGCGGCTGCGCGACGTCCGCCTTCGCCGGCCACTTGGACGGCGGTAGCGAGGCGATGCTTCCCGAGCCGGCGCGCGCCGCGACCGGGATCCCGTCGCGGCCGAGCGCGAGCGCCCCCTCGCCGCCGAAACGCCACACGGCCAGCGAGGCGTAGGTGTGGCCGCCCCCGAGGAGCTCGTCGAGGCGCGCCTTCGTGTAGGCGTCGCGGCCGGCCGCCGCGTGGAAGGGAGCGAGCGTGACGAGCGTCGCCGCCTCCCCCGCCGCCGGATCGAGCCAGGCGTAGTGGACGTCGACGTCGCCCTCGACGCGCGACTCGAGCTGCGTCCCGTGCGTCGTGAAGCGGTCCGCGCCGTCCTTGCAGGCCGCCGGGAGCAGCAGCGCGGCCGCGGAAACGAGCGCGGCGGCACGCGCGAGCGCGCCGCCGCTGCCGATACGAACTCGTGAAGTCGCCGTTTCCGTCGTCAGTTCTTGCTCGGCTCGTCCCACTTCTTGCCCTTGTTGTCGTTGTACCACTTCTGCGCCGCCGAGTAGTCCTTGAACTCCTGGTTGGTCATCTTCTTCAGCGCTTCGCGCAGCGGTGATTCGACGATCGCGAGCTTGTCCTTGGCCTGGCCCTTCTGCTTGTTGTCCGCCTGCCCGCTGGTCGCCGCGGAGCCGTAGGTCGCGTAGGCCTTCACGAGCTCCTCGACGATCGGGCGGCGGACCTTCTCGGGCTGGTCGGCGTAGAAGGCGAGGCCATCCGCCGCGCCGGCCACGACGAGCGGCTCGCTGTTCTTCAGCATGTCGCTGATGGTCTTCGCGTTGGCCGGGTCCTTGTGCGAGCCGAGCGAGCGCAGCGCGCCGGAGAGCACGCCCTTGCGCTTGGCGACGGTCGGCGAGCCGAGCGCGCGGACCGTCGCCTTCTCGCCCAGATCGCCCATGTTCATGAACGCGATGAAGACCGCCTCGAAGAGCTTGTTGTCGTCGTCGCCGCGGTTCGCATTGAGGCACTTCTCGACCGCCGCCGTCACCTTCTTCTTGTCCTCCTCGCCGAACGTGGCGAAGTTCTTGGCGATGCCGTCGATCACCGTCGCGGCCTCGTCGTCCTTCTTCTTCTTCACGTTCTCGGCGAGCTGGTTCACGCGGTCGTCGACCGTGACCTGCGCCCGCAGCGGCGGCGCGACCGCCGAGAAGGCGGCGGCCAGCGCGAGTCCTCGGAGGGCGTGGCGGAAGCTCGATGTCGTCATGGACGTGCTCGATCCTTTTTGGGCGGGGGCGGGCCGTCGCCCGATTTCTTCGGCGGAGCCGGAGCCGGCGCGCTGCCGCTCCAGTCGGCGTCCTTCGCCTTGCTCCACCACTTGGCCCAATCCTCCGCGCGCTCGAAGGTCTCTCCCGAGAGCGTCCGAAGCGTGAGGAGGACGGGGGTCTCGATCTGCTGGAAGGCGGTCTCGACGTCGGCGTTCGGCCGCTCCTTGGCCCGCTCGGCGCGCGTCTTCCCGTCGAGGTCGACGTAGACCGCGACCAGCTCCCCGACCGCCTGCTTTCGGAGCTTCGCGTCGGACTCGCGGTAGTGCACGAGCGCGCGCGCGGCGCCGGCCACCACCTCCGCGTGGATGCCGAGCGGCTTCTCCGGCTTGAGCCACTTGAGGAGCTCCGTCACCATCGCCGGGTCGTCCTGCTCCCCGAGCCCTTCGACGAGGGAGGCGAGCACGGCCGGCCGCGCCTGGACGTGCTTCTGGGCGATGGCCCGCAGCACCGACTTGCCGCCCGCCGGCCCCATCTGCGCAAGGCTCGCCGCCGCCCCGATGAAGAGCTGGTCGACGTCCTTGCCGTCGTCGTGGCGCGTCCCGAAGGCCGACTCGATGACCTTCACCACCTCGTCCTGTTCCTTGGGAGGGAGACCGGCGAAGGCGCTCGTGAGCTGGTCGAAGCAGCGCACCGCGGCCGCCGAGTCCTTCGCCTTGTAGGCGGCCTTGAGCTCCTTCAGCGTCTCCGCGGTCGAGTCGTAACCCGCGCGAGCGGGCGCGGCCGCGGCCGCCGCCGACGCGCGCAGATTCCCCGGAATGACGGCGAGGAGGGTGAAGGCGATCGTGGCGCGGCGGAAAGTCATGGCCGGCGATTCTCTCACCGTGAAGGCCGGTCCGTCCAATCGAGGGGCGCCGGCGCGCGGGCGCTCCCCCGGACCGCCTGCCAGAGACGACGCGCGAGCGGCTCGGATGCGGCGAGCTCGAGCGGACGGCCGTCGCACTCGGCCACGGATGCGACGCCGACGCCGGCGCCGGTGAGAAGCAGCCCCGCCGAGCCCTGGAGGTCGCCGGGAACGACCGGTCGCTCGACGACGCGCCAGCCGAGCGCCGGCGCGGCGCGCAGGACCGCGGCGCGCACGACCCCCGGCACGAGCCCGCAGCTCACCGGCGGCGTCACGAGGCTGCCGTCGACGACGACGAAGAGGTTGGTGCGCGTCCCTTCGAGCAGCCCGTGCTCGTCGTCCCACACGAGCGTCTCGAACGCGGTGCGGTCGGCGAGCGCGTCGACCCAGCGGCGGTCGGGCCCCTTGCGCCGCCGCTCGGCGGGCGGCTCGCTCCGCGGCGCGCTCGCGACCGCCACCTTCACGCGCTGCCGCAGCGGCGGGAGCGGCCGGACGGTCGCCGACCGCTTCGCCCCGCCGCGGACCGCGCGCGTGAAGTCGAGCCGCAGCAGTCCGCGCGGCGCGGGCGCGGCGGCGACCACGGAAGAGACGCTGCGCGCGAGCTGCGGCGCCGGCTCCTCGAAGAGGTCGGTCCATGCGGCGCGCAGCCGCGCCTCGTGCAGCTCGACGAAGAGCGCGCGGCGCTGCTCGAAGCGGATGGTCTCGAAGAGGCCGACGCTTTCCATGAACGCGCCGCGATTGACCGCCGATCCGCGCGATCCTAGCGTCGCGCCCGTGTCCCGCGGGACCTTCCACGCGCTCCTCGACGCCTTCCTCGAGGAATTGAAGCTGCGCAGCCGCTCGCCGCATACGCTGCGCGCGTACCGGTCCGACCTCCGCGATTTCGGGGAGCTGCTCGGGCGGCTGGGCGTCGCGTCGCCGCGCCAGATCGCGCTGATCCACGTGCGCCGCTGGGTGCAGCACCGGCGCGAGGAGGGCGGCCGCGACGGCGAGCGCAGCGTGGCGCGCCGCCTCAGTGCGCTGCGCACCTTCTTCAAGTTCCTGGAGCGGGAGGGCGAGCTCTCGGGCAACCCCGCGGCGCTGGTGCGCGCGCCCAAGCGCCGCGCGGCGCTGCCGAAGGTCTTCGCGCAGGCCGACGTCGACCGCCTGCTCGCGCACGGTGCGGCGCCGGCCGCCGGCGAGCGCGGCCGTGCGCCGCGCCACGTGCTGCGCGACCGCGCCGTGCTCGAGGTCCTCTATTCGGCGGGGCTGCGCGTCGCCGAGCTCTGCGCGCTGCGGCTCACCGACCTGCGCGACGACGGGACGCTGCTCGTGCACGGCAAGCGGAGGAAGCAGCGCCTCGCCGTGCTCGGCCGGCCGGCGGAGCGCGCGCTCGCCGAGTGGCTGCCGCAGCGCGCGCGGCTCGTGAAGCTCGCGAAGCTCTCCGCCCCGGCCTCCGACGCGGTCTTCCTCAATCCGGGCGGCCGGCCGCTCTCGACGCGCGCCATCCACCGCATCGTCGCGCGCGGGCTGCGGCGCAGCGGCGTCGCCGCGCCCGGCAGCCCCCACACGCTGCGCCACTCCTTCGCGACCCACCTCCTCGAGCGCGGCGCCGACCTGCGCACCGTGCAGGAGCTCCTCGGCCACGAGCAGGTGACCACGACCCAGGTCTACACCCACCTCTCGGGCCGGCGCCTGCGCGAGGTCTACGACCAGGCCCACCCGCGCTCCCGCACGGCGGCGCCGAAGACTCCCCCGGGCCGGGCCGCGCGCTGACAATTTCTTTCGTCGCGCCGTGGCTGCCGGTCGTCTGACCGGCCGTCCCGGAAGCGACCGCGGGAGCGCGCTTGCGCATCGACCTCGCCCGATCCACCGCCCTGGCCCTCGCCGCACGCGGCGGCGACGCGGCGGCGTTCGACGAGCTCGTGCGCACGTGCGACCGCGTCGTCCTCGAGCTGGCCGAGCGCCTGCTGCTCGACCACCACGAGGCCGAGGACGTCCGGCAGCTCGCGTGGCTCAAGGCGTGGCGCGCGCTGCCGCGCTGGGACGCACGCGCGAGCTTCCCGACCTGGCTCTACCGCATCGTGGTGAACGCCTGCCGCGACCGCGCGCGCACGCTGCGGCGCGCGCCGCCGACGCGGTCGCTGCCGCTCGCGCTGGTGCCGCCGGCGACGGAGCGGGCGGCCGGGCCGGCCGGTGCGCTCGAGCACGCCGAGCTGCGCACGCGCGTGGTCGCGGCGATCGAGTCGCTGCCGGCCGACGAGCGCGAGGCGGTCGTGCTGCGCCACTTCCACGAACTGAACGCGAGCGAGATCGCCGACGTGGTCGGCCGGCCGCGCACGACCGTGCAGAGCTGCCTCGCGCGCGCCCTCTCCCGCCTGAGCTTCCGACTGAGATCCCACGCGGAGCCCCAAGCGCTCCGCGCCCCCGTCGCGAGGACGTCATGAGCTGCGAACGTACGCTCCCCCTTCTGCCGCTGGTCGCGCTCGATTCGGCCGACGCGGCCGACCGCACCGCGGCGCTCGACCACGTCGCCGGCTGCGCGCGCTGCGCCGAGGCGCTCCGCGAGCTCGAGGCGGCCCGCGCCGCGCTCGCGTCGTTCACCGTCGAGGAGGCGCCGGCCACCGACGCGGCGATGATTCGCGCCGGAGCCGAGGGCGACGCGCCGTACGTCGCTCCGCGCTTCGCCGCGCCGCCGCGCCGCTTCTCCGGTCTCGCGAAGGCGGCCGCGGCGCTCCTCGTCGGCGCGGCCGCGCTCGGCTTCGCCCTCCTGCACGGCGAGCTCACCGTCGAGCGCGGCGCCGCGACGCTGCGCATCGCGTGGCGCGCACCGGCGCCCGCGCAGGACGGGCTCGCGCCGGCGCCCGACGCCGCCGGCGCGGCGACCCCCGAGTACCTCGCGGCGGCCATCGACGAGCTCGCCCGCCACCTGAGCTCCCTCGAGACGCGCCACGAGCGCGAGCTGCTCCTGCTCGCCGAAGCCGTCGACCGCCAGCAGCGCTCGCGCGACCGCGGCGTCGACCGCCGCTTCCACTCGCTCGAGCAGCAGACGCGCGACGGCTTCCTCATCACGAACGAGGTGCTCGACCACGTCGTCGACCGCCTCGCGAAGTCGGACGCGCCCGCGTCCGCCGTTCCCACCGACCACTGAACCCCGCTCCCACGCAGGACGCGGATCTCCGGAGGACCGAAACCATGCTGCTCGCTTCGCTCGCGCTCGCCTTCCTCGTCTCCCCGCAGGCACAGCCCAAGGAGCCCAAGGAGTCGAAGGAGGAAGTCGCCAGGAAAGAGAAGGAAGAGGTCGCCAAGGTGTGGGACAACCTCGGCGTGATGCGCCGACTGCTCTCCCGCCAGATCGGCGCCCACCGCGACCGGATCTGCTCGAACCCGGCGCCGAAGGGCGAGGACGGCGACGCGCGCGCCGACGTCGTGACGAAGAACGGTGACGGCGACGAAACGGTCGCGCGCAGCTACCTCGACGCGCGGAACCTCACGATCTTCGACAGCTCGATCTCCGCCGACGCCGAGTACGCGCCGGGCCTCGCCGCCGTCTTCAGCCTGACTGTCCCGGTCAAGGTCGAGGTGGTGGAGAGCGAGCCGTCCAAGGACGACGCGCGCAAGCCCTCCGAGTCCAAGAACGCCGACGACGAGGCGTGGGACAAGCTCGCGCGCGGCGACGAGGTGTCGTGGGAGGCGCCGACGCGCACCCTGACGAGCAAGGGCGGCAAGACGCGCAACGAGCCGCACCGCGAGCTGCGCTACGACGACGCCGCGGTGAAGGCGCTGAAGGAGACGCTCTTCGACACGCTCGCGCGCTTCGGCAGCAAGCTCGGCTGCGGGCACGGCGAGCGCATCGTGGTCGTCGCGCGCCTCACGACGGGCGGCGTCGTCAACGCGCCGACGGCGAAGGGCGGCGACGCGCCGACCGAAGTGACGACGCTCGGCGATCCCTTTGTCTGGAGGGGCAACCGCTACCCGTCGATGGCGCTCTACGGCACCGGGGGCTCGGCCTCGACGCGGCGGATCGTGATCCAGATGTCGGCCGACGACGTGCGCGCCTTCAAGAACGGCGACCTCGAGCGCGACGAGCTGCTGAAGAAGACGCGCATCGACGACTTCAACAGCGCCGCCGCGCCGGGCGGGGCGATCGTCAACACGACCTGGGGCTCGGCGAGGTAGCCGGCGCGCCGCGCGGCGCCGTCGCGGTGGCATTTCCCGCCACCGCGGCGGCGGCTAGGCGAGCGGCGCCGCCCCCTCGAAGAGATTCGGCAGGCGCGAGAGGTCGACGTTGCCGCCGGAGAGGACGACGACGGTCGCGCCGCGGCGCGGCCGCGCGCGTTCCAGCCGCAGCTCCGGGGCGAAGAGGTAAGCGGCGAGCGTCGCCGCGCCCGACGGCTCGACGACGAGCTTGGCGCGCTCGAAGAGCAGGCGCAGCGCCGCGCGGATCCACGCCTCCTCGACCGTCACGACCGACGCGACGAGGCGCGCCGCGATCGCGTGGGTGAGCTCGCCGACCGAGACCGGCTTCAGCCCGTCCGCGATCGTCTCGCCGACCGCGATCTCGACCGGCCGGCCCGCGGCGAGCGCCGCCTTCATCGACGCCGCACCGACCGGCTCGACTCCGACGATCTCGACGTCGGGACGGCGCGACTTGATCGCGACCGCGATGCCGGAGAGCAGGCCGCCGCCGCCGACCGGGACGAGCACGCGCGCGAGCTCGCCGGCGTCCTCCAGGATCTCGATCCCGCACGTGCCCTGGCCCGCCACGATCCACGGGTCGTCGAAGGGCGGGACGATGCGGAAGCCGGCGCGCTGCTGCTCGCGCTCGCACGCGGCGCGGCGGTCGGCCGACGTGCGGCCGGCCACGACGATGCGCCCGCCGAAGCCCTCGATCGCCGCGCGCTTGGGCGCCGCGACGTCCTCGGGCACGAAGATCGTCGCCGCCGCCCCCACCTGCCGCGCCGCCCACGCCAGCGCGGCGCCGTGGTTCCCCGACGAGTAGGTCGCGACGCCGTGCGCGAGCGCGTCCTTCGGCAGCTGCAGCAGGTAGTTCAGCGCGCCGCGCGCCTTGAAGGCGCCGACGCGCTGCAGGTTCTCGCACTTGAGGAGCAGCCGCTCGCCGTCGCGCGCCGCGTCGGCGAACGGCAGGAGCGGCGTGCGGGTGATCCGTCCCTCGAGCCGGTCCGCGGCCGCCTCGACGTCGGCCGGCGTGACGGTGGCCGCGATCGTCCCGCTCACGATCCTTTCCTCTCGAGCCTGCGTCCCAGCAAGAATACGAGGGCGCCCGCCGCGAGGCAGCCGAGTTCGGTGAACATGGCCGCCTTGGGGTCGCCGCCGTTGAGCGTCGTCATGCCGTAGACAAGGCCGACCGGCACGAGCACGAGGCCGAACAGCATCAGGAACCGACCGAGCGACATGGGGAACTCGATGGACTTCGAATCGGGGGGGATGGCGACGGGGAGGCGGGAGCATCGGCGGAACGGCGCGGCGGCGCAAGCGGGTCGGCGCCGCCGCCGGCTGCTCGCGCTCGCCGTCGCGGCGGCGGCCGCGGCGTGCGCCGGCCCGGCGGCGACGCGGGCGACCGAGGCGGAGGACCGCGCCGACATTCAGCGGATCCTGCGCGAGCAGGACGAGGCCTGGAACCGCGGCGACCTGCACGCCTTCGTGGCCGGCTACGCCGAGAGCGAGCGGATGACCTACGTCGGCAAGGGGGGCGCGCTCGTGCGCGGACGCGCGGCCCTCGAAGAGCGCTACCGGCGGAGCTACCCCGAAGGGAAGCGTGGCACGCTCACCTTCGGCGACCTCGACGTGCGCCGCCTCGGGCCCGACGACTACCTCGTCCTCGGCACGTGGGCGCTCGCGCTGCCGCCGGAGAACCCGCACGGCGTCTTCACGCTCGTCTTCGAGCGCGGCGAGCACGGGCTCGCGATCATCCACGACCACTCGTCGGGCGCGGACTGACGCGGTGGCGCGCGCACGGATCGAGGTCACCCTCGTCTTCGCGCTGCTCTGCAGCTGCGACCGGCCGGCGGCGTCGCCGCGCCCGCTCGCGCACCTCGACACCAACGTCGTCCTCGTCACGGCCTGCGGGCTGCGATGCGACCTGCTCGAGGAGGCGTGCCGGAGCGGGGCGACGCCGGCGCTCGCGCGGCTGCGTGCCGACGCGGCCTTCGCCTCCACCGTTACGACCCCCTCGTCCGACTGCCTCGCCGCGCACGCGAGCCTCTTCCTCGGCGCGCGCGCGGCCGAGCTCGGCATCGTCGGGCCGGCGAGCGACGTCCTCCCGGCGCGCGGCTCGTCGTGGGTCGCCGTCGCCGCGGCGCGCGGCGCGCGGACGGCGGCCTTCCTGTCGCGGATGCTGGTCGACCGGGGCGACGTCGACGGCGAGTCGGACTTCGGATTCGCCGCGCTCGACCTGCCGCCGCTCGGGCGCTTCAGCGTGAAGACCTTCGGGAGCGACGCGGCCGCGCTCTCGCCCCGCCGCGACGACGAGGCGACGCTCGCGTCGGCGCTCGCCTGGCTGCACCGCGCCGCGACCCCGTTCGTCCTCTGGATCGAGCTCGACGCCCTCGCGCTCGAGACGGGCGCGCCGGCGGAGCGGCTGCGCGAGGCGGCGGCGCGGCGCCTCGCGACGCTGGACCGTGCGATCGCGGAGATCCGCGCGGAGCTCGCGCGCGCCGGCCG
>Ga0137437_1000523_pt1 | contig 12139 bp, 11 predicted proteins | sample EasRivERMGT138_2_FD_102332 | JGI IMG/M metagenome (GOLD analysis project Ga0137437, IMG submission 102332) | Soil microbial communities from meander-bound floodplain in the East River, Colorado, USA - East River MetaG ERMGT138_2 | ecosystem: Environmental > Terrestrial > Soil > Floodplain ...
CACCAAGATGTGAATGATGCCTTAAATTCGGGGGGAAGTTTGTGGTGGCGGCGCGCGCCGCAGCCGTTGCGCCGTCGTTCACCCCGCGACGCCGAGCAGCGTCCCCATGCGCGCGGGATCGGCGAGCAGCAGATGCTGGCCATCGCGCGGGCCCTGATGACCAACCCGAGGCTGCTGCTGCTCGACGAGCCGCTCGAGGGCCTGGCGCCGCTGGTCGCGCAAGAGCTGGTCGGGGTGATCCGCACGTTGCGCACCGACACCGGCATGGCGATCGTCGTGGTCGAACAGCACGCGCGGATCGCGCTGTCGCTGACCCATCACGCGATCGCGCTGGACCGCGGCAAGATCGTGCATCGTGGGGATAGCCAGCGCTTGCTCGACGAGCCCCAGACCCTGCATCGCTTGCTGGTCGGCGATCCGCGCTCGACCGCCGGCGAGGGTGCGGCGTGATCGAGCGGGCTCGCGGCGCATGTATCGCGGCTTGCTCGCGCAGACCACGCAGTTCGTCGGGCTCGACGTGCTCGGATTCCCGCGCTCCGCGGCGGTGCTGATCATACTCGCGCGGCAAGACCCCATCTAACTGGCAACTCTGGATCGGGCTCTTGCTCGTGGTCCTCGTGCTGTTCGCCCGCGGCGGCGTCCTGGGTGCCTCGAGGCGGTGCGCGATCGGTGGGCGCAACGCAGCGGGCGCGATCGATGACGTTCGCGTTGCGCACCGACGCCTCTCGCTGTTCGCAGGCCTCGCCGTGCTCCAGTCGGTCGTGCTCGCGATCTGCAAGCGCACCGGCGTCGCGGGCACCTGGTACCCGGCCACCGAGGATCTGACCGGTGGCGCCATGAGATCGCGCGTCGCTGGCGCTGGCGGAGGCCCACGCGCTCGCGGTGCTGGGCCACAACGGTGTCAGCAAGACTACCTTGCTCCTCACGGTGAGGGGATCACGACGCTGCGTGGCGGTGGTAGCCGGGCCTTACTCGACGAGGCCGAGACCTTGCATCGCCTGCTGATCGACGTATCGAGGGATTCGCGATCTCTAGATCGCCCGTTGGTCAATTCACCCTACATATCCCCACCAGTCGCAGCCCGCAGTGCGCAATCTATGTACTCCTTTCAGCAGGCGGCGAGAGTTGGAATCCAATTCGGGTGAAGTTTTACTTGAAATCCAGGCTCAAGGCTGTCATTGGAATGTCACCTGAATGTCACGTGAAGGCCCCATGGCGCCGAATAACGCCACGATTCGAAGCTTCAATCGCTACGAGCTCAAGTACGTCATTCACACGTCCTTGATCGACGGCCTCGTGGCCGACGTCCTGAGCCAGATGTCCCCGGACCGGCATGGCGACGCGGGTGGCTCGTACGTCATCTCGAACCTCTATTACGACAGCCCCGAGATGCATATGCTGCACTCGAAGATCGTTGGCACGAACTACCGGCGGAAGCTGCGCGTCCGTGTCTATGGCGAGACGGCGAACGGCCGGCCGCGCGCCGCGATGGTCGAGATCAAGCAACGCCTCGGCCGCACCACCCAGAAGCGGCGCGTGGTGGTGCCGCTCGACGAGGCCCTGCGGATCTGTGAAGCGCAGAGCTCGTGGACATGGGACGATGAGACAGACCGCACGGTCGCCGATGAGATCCGGTGTATGGTCCTGGCGCTCGGGCTGCGTCCCGCGTGCACCATCTCGTACCGCCGCCGCGCGTTCGTCGGCAGTCGGTTCGAGCCCGGGCTCCGCCTGACCTTCGATACCGATCTCTGGGGCGCCCCGCCGCGGCTGGACTTCTACGCCCAGCGCCCGACGAGCTTCCTCATGCCGCGTGACTGGTCGATCCTCGAGATCAAGGTGGACGACAGGGTGCCCCACTGGGTCATCGAGCTCGTCACCCGGCACGGCTGCGAGCTCCGCCGGGTCAGCAAGTACTGCATGGGCATGGTCAAGCTCCACGACCTCAAGCTGCCGATGGCCGCCTGGCCGTCGAGCAGCGACGACCGCCCGGGCCGTCCCATCCCGGTCTCCGTCTCCGTCCCCGTCTCTGTGCCTGCTCCTGTACCTGTCGCTGTCCCAGTTCTGCACACGCGGTCTCGCACCCCAACCTCCGACATCCACGACGAGTAGCTGAGTGCTGCCACGAGGAATCCATGAATCCTACCGAATCAAAGACCATCACAGACGCGTTTCAGGGGCTGCTCGATCTGAGCTCGGCGATCCCGCCGATCCAGATTGCCGTGGGCCTGGGCCTGAGCATCGTCCTCAGCCTGGTGATCGCGACCACCTACCGCCTCACGCATCGCGGCGTGTCCTATTCGCAATCCTACGCGCACACCCTCGTCATCATGTGTATGGTGATCGCCGTCATCATGATGATCGTGGGGTCGAGTATTGCCCGCGCGTTCTCGCTCGTCGGCGCGATGTCGATCATCCGGTTCCGCAATGCGGTGAAGGAGACCAAGGACATTGGCTTCATCTTCATGGTCATGGCCATTGGCATGGCCTGCGGCACGCGATTTTATACCCTGGCGGCGATTGCCACGCTCCTGCTCTGCACCGTCGTACTTGTCCTCTTCCGAGCCAACCTGTTCGGCAAGGCCCAGAGCTCGCGCATCCTGTGCGTCCGGCTGCCCGCCGACCGTGACCACGAAGGCGCGCTCGCGCCGGTGTTCTCCCGCTACCTCGACGACAGCAGCCTCATCTCGATGGAGTCGGTGGGTGGCGGCAGCTTGCAGGAGCTGGTGTACAGCGTCGTACTGAAGCGGAAAACCGAGCCGCGCCTGCTGATCGAGACGTTGCGTGGTGTGAACGAGAACCAGAAGGTCAGCCTGATCCTCGGCCAGCAGGAAGTCGACTTGTGAGGCTGCCGGTCTGGAAGAAGGTGTGGGTCCTGCTTCCGCCGTTGGTCGCGGTCGTTGCCATGGTTCCTGCCTACTCGAAGACCGCCCGCGAGCGGATGGCCGGCCCGGCGAACGTCCGCCAGCTCACGTTCGATACCAAGGGGCCGGACGAGGTGATCAACGAATTCGCGGTCGCCTCCCCCGATGGCAAGTACTTCGTCGCCCAGCACTCCGAAGATCCCAAGCTCGTGACCCTACCCGACGGCACGAAGACGACGGACTTCAAGGAGACGTCCAACTGGGACATCTACCGCTACAACGTCGATGGTTCCGGGCGGCTGCAGCTCACCGATGATCCGACGTCCGAGGATCAGCCGACCTGGTCGCCGGACGCAAAGACGATCGTCTATCGCAGGCTCAACGGCAAGCAGTTCGATCTCTACCTCATGGACGCCGATGGCGGCCACAAGCGCGAGCTCCTCCTCGATCCCGCGCACGACGAGAAGACGCCCGCGTTCTCGCGCGACGGCAAGAAGGTCGTGTTCTTCTCCAACCGTGACGGGATCAAGTGGAACCTCTACGCGATCGACGTCGAGACCCGCAAGGTCGAACGGCTGACCCATGACGAGGTCGAGGACAAGCACCCGCAGTACACGCCCGATGGGCACGTGGTGTTCCATTCGAGTCGCGGCGCGACCCACGTGACCCTGGAGGGCGGCGAGCCGTTCGACGTCATGAACCTGTGGTCGCTCGATCTGCGGACCGGGGCGCTCGCGGAGCTCACGACGTCGCTGACCGTCACGTCGGCCTATGGGCTGCGCGACAACCGGCACGCCTGGATCTCTCCCGACGGGAAGTACGTCGCTTACCACAGCAACATCATCGACGAAGACCGCAAGCACCCCGGGATCCATCACAAGAAGCATCGCGAGCTGTGCATCGCGACGATCGACGGATCGCGGCACGTCTACCTCACGGCCGCCGACCATCGGAACTTCAAGCACCCGACCTGGGCCGCTGATGGCAAGGGGCTGTACTTCGTGTTCAAGGAGAAGGGCCACGCCTGGAACGCGGGGTTCATGGACGTCACCGATGCTCTCGAACGGCTCGAGTGAGCCGCAACGTCATTTCACCTGGACAGGTGCATACATGTTTCGCCGGCTGCTACCCAAAGAGACCTCGTTCTTCGACTACTTCGAGCAGCACGCCGAGCTCACGGTGGCGGGAGCGAACGAGTTCGCGTCGCTCGTCACCTCCGGATCCAACATCGACGCCAAGGCGCGCCGGATCAAGGAGATCGAGCACGAGACCGACGTCATCACGCACCGCTGCGTGGAAGCGCTGCACAAGACCCTCATCACGCCGATGGACTCGACCCAGATCCATTGGCTCATCACGCGCATGGACGACGTCATGGACTGCATCGAGGCGGCCGCGGAGCGCATCGCGCTCTACCGGCTCCGCGAGATGACCCCCGAAGTGCGGGACATGGCCGACGTCCTGAAGCGCGCCACACAGACCGTGCTCGAAGCCTGCCGGCTGCTCCGCAACGTCAAGGATCCCCAGACCATCTTGCAGAAGTGCGTCGACATCAATCGCCTGGAGAACGAGGCCGACGCCATCCTGCGCTGCGCGGTGGCCCGCCTGTTCGACGAGGAGAAGGATCCCGTGATGATCATCAAGTGGAAGGAGATCTACGAGAACCTCGAGAGCGCCGCCGACCGCTGTGAGGACGTGGCCAACATCATCGAGAACGTCGTCCTCGATCTGACGTGAGGCACGCGAATGGCGCTCTCCACAGTTGTCGTCGTCACGGTGCTGGTGGCGCTGGCGTTCGACGTCATCAACGGGTTTCACGACGCCGCCAACAGCATCGCGACGATCGTGTCGACCCGGCTCATGACCCCGCGCAAGGCGGTGGCCTGGGCCGCGTTCTTCAACTTCGTCGCGCTCTTCATCTTCCACCAGGGCGTGGCCAAGACCGTGTCGAGCCTGGTCAAGGTCAACGCCTCGGACCCGGCGTTTGTCTGGGTCGTCCTCGCGGGGCTGATCGGCGCGGTGCTCTGGAACCTGTTGACCTGGTTCCTGGCGCTGCCATCGAGCTCGTCGCACGCGATCATGGGCGGCTTCGCCGGCGCCGGCTTCGCCTACGGCGGCACCGCGATCCTCGATACCTCCAAGCTGGTGTTCACCGCCGAGTTCATCGTCATCGCACCGGCCCTCGGGCTGTTCCTCGGCGGCATCCTGTTCGTGATCGTGTCGCGCCTCATCCGCAGGGCGCGCCCGCATCACGTGCGCCGGATGTTCCGCGGCGTCCGCCTGGTCTCCGCGGCCGCGTACTCGATCGGCCACGGCGGCAACGATGCACAGAAGACCATGGGCATCATCCTGGCCGTCCTCATCGCGGGCGGCTACGTGCGGCCGGACGCCACGGTCGGTCCGTCGTGGGTCGCGGTGGCCTGCTACTCGGCCATGGCGTTCGGGACCGCCATGGGCGGTTGGCGAATCATCAAGACGCTCGGCTCGAAGCTCACCAAGCTGAGCTCCCAGGGCGCGTTCTGCGCCGAGCTGTCGGGCGCGGTGACGCTGTTCGGCGCCACGCTCTTGAAGGTCCCGGTCTCGACGACGCACACGATCACCGGCGCGATCATCGGCGTCGGCTCGACGAACAAGATGCGCGGCATCCGCTGGGGGCTGGCGAGCAACATCCTCTGGGCGTGGGTGCTCACCATCCCGGCGGCGGCCGGCGTCGGTGCGCTGTGCTTGCGGCTGTTCCAGGCCGCCGGTGCGTTCTGAGCGCCTGCGCAGCACGGAGATGTGCAACGGCCGACCGCGAGCGTGCGTGCTGCAGCGCGACGGTGGCTCACCCTCGTCATGCACGCCATGCTGTTGAATCATCGGCTCCATTTGCTGAACGCAGCGAACGCACCTGACCGCGCCGCCGACGTCGCGTAGGATGACCAGGTGCGGTGCCTGATCGTCGTGGCCGTTGCGGCTTGCGGGTTTCACGCGTCGGGCGCCGGACCCGAGGCGGGCGGCTCGATCGACGCAGCGGGCTGTCCCGCGGGGTACATGCAGCTCGCGGGGCTGCCGTCGCGCTATCGCGTGTCCGGTGGCCCTGGCACCACGAGCGACCCGCAGGGCCGCGGCACCTGGGTCTCGGCCGAGGCAGACTGTCGCCGCGACGGGGTCGGCACCCACCTGGCGATCGCGGAGACCCAGGCCGAGCACGACGCGTTCGTCGATGTGGTGTCGGGTGCGTCGCGGTGGCTCGGGGTCACCGACCGCACGGTCGAGGGCACGTGGCGGACGATCACCGGCGGCACCACGTTCTTCGCACTGTGGGGCCCGCCGCCGGAGAACGACTCGTACGACTGCATGATCCTGACCCGCGTGCCGAGTCATGAGGACACGCGATGCGACGATCCGGATCCCCAGTGGTCCAAGGGCTACATCTGCGAGTGCGACGGCGTGGCGGTCGATCTGACCGCGTTCTGAAGCGGCGGCAAGAGGCAGCTCGAGCGGCGAGGCATGGCCGCGGCGGTGCGAACGTCACCGCGGTTCGGTGGCGGCGCGCACCAGGAATTCGTCCACCGCCGCGAGGAGCTCGCGGTTGTCCTCCTGATGATAGCCGGCCAGCACACGCGCACACTCCGGCACGCGATCGAGGAACTGCGGCACCACGCCGGGGTCGTCGAGGTTCGCCGCCCACATGCCGTAGCCCTCGCGCTCGAGGTACCGCGCGTTGAGCATCTGCTCGAACTGGCCGTCGAGCGGCATCGCGAGCATCGGCTTACCCAGGAACACCGCCTCGCCCATCAGCGTGAAGCCGCCGCTGGCGATCACCGCGCGGCACGTCGCGAGATCGTCGATGAACCCGGCCTCGCTGAACGGCAAGAACCGCAGCGCACCGTCGCGGAGCTCCTCGGTCTGCCCGGGGCGCATGCCGTAGATCCGGCACGCCACGCCGGTCGCCGCGAGCGCACGCTGGAGCGCCTCGTTCGCGCCGGGCTGGTAGACGACCACGTGGTCGCCCGGCGCCGGCCTTGCGGCGAGGATCTCCGGCCGCAGGATCGGTGGAAACAGGTACGTGTGCAGCTTGCGGGGCGGCGGCCGGAAGAACGTCGTGATGTAGTAGGCGTCGCAGCCCGGCAGCTTGGTCTTGATGAACGCCTTGGTCAGCTCGAATGCGACCTTGTTGTCCGCGATGATCTCCGCGGGCAGCGTGCAGCGATGGATCACCTGCATGTTGTCGATCGACAGGATCGGCAAGCGCTGGTGCTTGCCGTAGAGATACGTCCACGACTCGAAGTCGCTGATCACCACCTCGGGCTCGAAGCCGGCGATCAGCGCGAAGTACGCGGCGATGTTCCGCGGCACGCCGGCCACGCCGGCCACCACGTTCGACCACAGCGTCTTGCCGCGGCGCACTCGATTCTCCTCGAGGATCATGTGAAAGCCGTGGATCGTGTTGACCCCTTCGAACCGCTTGCCGAGGAACGCGGCCGCCCGGCCGGACGCCATGATCTCGACGGTATGGCCGGCCGCCAGCAGGTGCTCCAGCACGACGCGCGATCGCATCGCGTGCCCCATTCCCTCCCCAGTCACGCCGTACAGGATCTTCATCGTGCGGCATACTACCGCCGTGCGCCGCCGCGTTTGGTGCGAAACGCTGCCCTACGACGAGCTCGCGCGCTCGTCGCTCGCGGCGCAGCTGCAGCGCCGGCAGATCGATCTGCTGCTCGCGGTCCGGCCCTGGCAGCTGGCCGAGGTCGCCGAGGTCGTCCGCGGGCTCCAGGCGGCCGGCGTGTTCGTCGCGTTGTGGCCGATGCTTGCCGACGCCGACGGCCGGTGGGCGAGTGCCGCCACGCACCTCCGGTTCATCGCGTTCGCCGACGAGTTGCTCGCCCGCGTCCCGTTCGCCGACGAGCTCGTCGTCGATCTCGAGCCCCCGATCGCGGCGCTCGCGCGCTGGAAGGCCGGCCGCCCGACGTGGCGTTCGTCGCCGCATCCCTATCCACTCGCGCGCCGCGCGCTCACCGCCGCGGTCGACCGCTGGCGCGCCACGTACCGCGTCACGACGGCGATCCTGCCGTTCCTCGCCTTCGAGCTGCGCGGCCAGTGGATGCAGCGCGTCCTCGGCACGCCCACCTCGGCGCTCGTCGTCGAGCGCCACAGCATGATGGCCTACACGTCGCTGTTCGAGGGCTGGTCGCGCGGCCTCGTCGATCGCCGGCGCGCCGAGGCGCTCCTCGTCGCCTGCGCTCGGCTCGCGCGGCGCCGGTTCGGGGATCGCGCGGCGCTCTCGCTGGGCACCGTCGGTCCCGGCGCGTTCGGCGACGAGCCGTCGTACCGCACGGCCAGCGAGCTCGCGCGCGACGTCGCGCTCGCCCGCGACGCCGGGATCGAGGAGATCTCGCTGTTCGAGCTCGGTGGCATCGTGCGCCGCCCGCCGATCGAGCCGTGGCTCGAGGCACTGTGCTCGTGAGTCACGCGTTGCGTACCTGATCGTCGTGGTGGTGGCGGCTGAGCTTCTTTGGGCCGAGCGCGTCGGCGATGGTACCATCTCGGGATGAGTCGTCTTGTGATCACGCAGCTCTCGGTCGAGGGGATGCGAAGCCTCGATCGCGTGGAGCTCGATCTGGCCGCGCGGGCCGACGTCACCCGCGGGCAAGGCGAAGACCTCACCGCCGCCGCTCCGACCGTGCTCATCGGCCCCAACGGCGCCGGTAAGAGTACGATCGTGGAGGCGTGCGAGCTGCTGCGGAAGGCCGGTAGCGAGCGACCCTTCGTCGGGAAGCTGTTCGACGCCCATGGTGGTCCCCCGGCGCTCCTCCGAAAACATGCGAAGCGACTCCAACTCGGGGTACGGCTCATGTCTGCGACGGGAACCGAGCTGACGTATCGTGTGTCGCTGCGAAATGTCGGCACGTCGCTGACGGTCGAGCGCGAAACAGCGACGCTTCAAGAGCTAAAGAAGCCCGAGCAGCTACTCCTCGAACGAGCTCAGAATTCCTATGTCCTTGCGGACCCGGAAGCTCGCTCTGCAGAGCACGCTGTCGATGACGATGACCTCGCTCTGACGGCTGCGGCGTTCGGCACACCGGAGCTCAAGGCCATTCAAACCGCGCTTGCTTCGATCGAAGTTCACACCGCGGTGGATGCGCGAGCACCCTGGACGACGGCCGCCGGAGAGGCCGGTCCCCGCTCCAGCAACGTCGTTCGCCCTGTCACCCGCGTCGAGCTCGGAGGACGCAATCTGCCGAACGTCTATCACGCGCTGCGAAACCAGAAGGACTGGCCGGAGACCCTCGAGTGCATCCGCCTCGCGCTCGGCGATCAGATCGAATCGGTGATCACCCCCGCCGATCCTTCCGGCGGGCGCATCGGCCTCGCGCTGCACGTCCGTGGGCTCGGCGAGATCGAGGCGTTCGCGATGTCCGATGGACAGCTGGCCTACCTCACGCTCCTCGGCGTGATGCGGCTCAGGCGGCCGGCTCCCTCGGCGCTCGTCGTGTTCGACGAACCGGACCTCCACCTCCATCCGGGGCTGACGCGCCGGCTGATGGCCGATCTGGAGATCTTTAGCCGATCGACCAGCGTGCTCGTCGCGACGCACTCGGATGCGATGCTCGACGGGCTCACCGATCCGGCAACGTCCTCCGTGCTCTGCGAGCTCGATGAACACCACGCGACCCGACTCGTGCGTCCGGATCCGGCGAGCCTGGAGCCCTGGCTGGAAGACTATCGCGGGCTGGGTGAGTTGAGAGCCGCCGGCTACGAACACGTGGTGTTTCCGACGCTCGAGACTCCGTGACCACTGATCCTCGGCGCTATCCGCCTCGCGTGCGGATCCTCTACGAGGATAGCCGCGCCGTCACCAATGGCTTCGGCTTGCACGAGTTCGTGCTCGCGAATACACGCGATGTGATCGACGGCCGTGGCCGGGTGGTCGAGTCATACCGGCTCGCGAAGCTGGTCGAGGCGATCCCGATGAGGTCGGATACCAAGGTGTTACGAGCACTCGAGCGCGACGCCGAGCGACTCCACGCCGGCCGCACCGTGATTGTCGCGTGGCTCGACGACGATAAGGTTCATCGTCCGCTCGGCCTCCCGCCCGGTCAGTCGACGAGCACGTTGATCCAGGCGATCCAGAGTCGCGTACAGCCGTCTGTCGGCTCGAACGTGGTCCGGGTCCATCTACTTCGCGGTAACGCCGAGCAATTCCTGCGCAGGATCGACAGCGCGCAACCGAACGCCTTCGACGCGGCCACGCTGAGGGACGCGCTCGACAAGGTGTCCACCGCCAGAGACCTGTGTTTTCGGCAGGTGGCCACGGCGAGGCACGCCGGGTGGCGTCAGCTCGTCCGCGACAGCGACCCGAGCTTCGACGACACGATCGGATACCTCGCAGATATCGCCATTCAGGAGCCGTGGCCTCCGTGGCAGCACCGGTAGCGTAGCGGGCCCGATCCGAGATGTTGCCGGCTGGCTTCGAGTTCGCCGACGAGCTGCTCGCCCGGGCTCCGTTTGCCAACGAGCTTGTCATCGATCTCGAGCCACCGATCTCGCCGTTCGAGCTTGGCGGCATCGTGCGCCGCCCGCCGATCGAGCCGTGGCTCGACGCGCTGTGCGCGTGAGCCGCGTGCATGGCGATTGGCAGGTCGAGCTCGCACCGGCGTTGGCTCAGCGGATCGAGAACGCCAGACGGTTGCTCGTGGTGGCTCCGCTGCCGTCGGCGTCGACGAACAGCACGCCGTCGCCCGTAGCGACGCCCGGCGGGACCCGCAGCGTGAGCTGGTAGGGCTGCCACTGGTCGACTCCGAGCGCCGTGCGCACGCCTGCCGACGAGCGGAACACCACCGTGCGCGGTCCTTGCGCCAAGCCGAACGCGCCGGCCAGGGTGACACTCTCGCCGGGGGCGGCGCTCGCGGCCGAGGCGGTGTCGATGCGCGAGACCAGCGGTGCGGTGCGCGAGGTCCACTCGACGATCACCGACCCCGACGGATCCGGTGTCCCGATCTGGAGCCGCAGCCCGGTGTCGCTGCCGTCGAGCCAGGTCGGCGCGATCACGCCGTTGGCCGAGCTCCACGCGGCTTGACCGCCGCGCGTGAATGACGGGGCCGACAGCGTGAACACCGTCTGCTCGAGGCGCATCATCGGGTCGCCGACCGCGGGTGTGGTCGCTGGGAGCTTCGTGGCGTCCTGCTTGACGTACCAGATCACGACGCCCGCGGCGGGGTTCCCCGCATCGTAGGTCGTCGCCGCAGTCACCGACGGCGCCCGGTACTCGACGAGCAGGTACTCCACATGTCCGCGCCGTGGATCGTAGAACAGGAGCGGGCTCGCGTCGGAGAAGTCGCCGTCCGTCGTGACCTGGGGCGCGATCAGCCGCTCGACCGAGCCGGGATCGAGGACCGAGTGGAGCCGCGGCTTGATCCAGCCGAGCTGCATCTCGTGCCACGGATCGAGGTGATAGTAGGTCCGTTCGTCAATGAAGCCGTCCGCGAACGTACAGCTCATCAGCGTGACGTGGAGGCTGTTGCAGTTCAGGCCGTAGAGATCCGTCGCGCCGAGCTGGTGGGTCAGCTCGTGGACCACGTTGGCGAACGAGGTCTCCTCGCCCGCGGCACTAATCCCACCGGTGGGGACCCCGCCGGCCTCGACGCCCGTGCCGCACACGCGTACGCCCTGCGTCGCGGTCAGGTCCACGCACCCTCCGAACCGCGTGGCGGCCGCGTTGATCGAGCCGTTATCGTACATGAGCACGCCGAGCTCGTACGGCAGCACCTGGCCGTCTCCGTCGGTGTCGAACGCGCTGAAGTCGACGCCCCGGGCCGCGAGCTGGGTCACGATGTCGCTATACGCGGTCTCGATACTGGTCACGCTCGCGCCGAGCGCGACGTTGTATGCACCGGCGCGCTTCCAGGTGAACTGGCCGTTCGAGACCTCGCGGAAGTAGTCGACCGCGTTCGGGTATGACGGCCCGAAGGTCAAGGCGTCGTAGTAGGCGAGGTCGTGATTGAGCGGCTGGGTGGTGCTGGGATAGGTCGCGCGGACCATGATGAGCGGTCGCTGGCCGGTCGCCGTCACGCCGTTAATCTTCATGTTGCCGAGCCCGAGGTCCTGGAGCGCCGGGAGGTTGCTGCTCTCGGGAGGTGGTGGCATCCACGCCTCGGTGCGCACGAACGCGTAGTCGCCGCTCGGCGACGCGACCGCCGGATTCCAGTCGGGTAGCGTATTCTCGTAGTTGTCGCCGTTGGTTGCGCTGAAGAACGCGCGCAGCGGCACCGAGCCCGATACCGGCTGGGCGTAGC
>Ga0137437_1000524_pt1 | contig 12138 bp, 9 predicted proteins | sample EasRivERMGT138_2_FD_102332 | JGI IMG/M metagenome (GOLD analysis project Ga0137437, IMG submission 102332) | Soil microbial communities from meander-bound floodplain in the East River, Colorado, USA - East River MetaG ERMGT138_2 | ecosystem: Environmental > Terrestrial > Soil > Floodplain ...
GCGAACCGGGGCAGCGCGGCGCCGACGTCGTCGGTCAGCCGCTGCGCCAGCGCCTCGAACGCCGGCTCGGAGCCGACGATCGCGGCGACCACCGCGATGATCGCCGCGACGTCGTCCTGCGGTCGCGACGCGGTGATCGGGCCCAGTCCGGCCGCCATGACCGTCGGGACCGCGCCGTCGTCGAGCACGATCGTGCGGGGCGAGATCGCGCCGTGGCTGCCGCCGACGTTGTGGATCGCCGCCGCCGCGCGCGCGAGCCGCTTGAGCATGCGGACGGTCTCGGCCGGGGGGAGCTGCGGCGGTGCGTCGGCGAACGACGCCCCGGCCGGCGCCTCGAACACGGCGACGCGCGTGGCACGGTCGAGGCTCAGGGCGCGCTGGACGAACGGGCTCTGGGCGCGTCCGAGCAGGCGCGCGCGATCGAGGGCGCGCGACGCCTCGTCGCTGGTGTCGAACCGCTCGATCACGACCGAGCGATCGAGGACGGTGTCGACGGCGCGCGTCAGCTCGGAGATCGCGGTGTGCCCGAGCGGCGTCTCGAACTGATAGCGCGGCCTGGCCTCGCCTGGTTCGGCGACCGCGGCGATCGCGTGCGTGCCGGTGACCTGGCGCCGGCGTGGACCGAGCCGCGGCTGGCCGCCGAGGTCGAGCGCCTCGAGCTGGTTCCGGAGATCGCCGAGCGTGGGCGTTCGATCACCCGGGTTCTTGACCAGGAGGTCCGCGAGGATCGGATCCCATCCGGCGGCGAGGTCGGGGGCGACGCTGGTCGCGCTGGGCGGGGGCTCGCCGAGGTGCTGTGCCACGAAGTCGGGGCCCAGGAACGGCAGCCGGCCGGTGACCGCCTCGAACAACGTGACACCGAGCGCGTAGAGGTCGGCGGCGATCGAGATCGGCGCGCCCGTGATCTGCTCGGGCGACATATAGGCGAGGGTGCCGATCAGGCCGCCGGTCTGGGTCTGGCCGAGATCGACGAGGTGGGCGACGCCGAAATCGCCGAGCTTCGCGGTGCCGCGCGCGTCGAAGAAGACATTGGCCGGCTTGACGTCGCGGTGCACCACGCCGCGGTGATGCGCGGCCTCGAGGCCGGCGATGATGTCGATCGCCATCCTGCGAACCTGCACGGCGGCGAGCCGTTCGCCCGCGGCGAGCCGCTGCGCGAGCGAGCCCCCGGTCAGGTACTCCATCACGAGGAAGCCGCGCTCGACCGAGACATCGTAGACCTCGACCAGCGACGGGTGGCGCAGCGTGCTGGCGAGCCGGGCCTCGCGGACGAACCGCTCGTACGCCGCGCCGCCGCGCGCGCCGGCGGCGAAGAACATCTTGATCGCGACGCTCTTCCCGGCGACCTCGTCGGTGGCGAGGAACACGCGGCCCGACGCGCCGGCGCCGAGCAGCTTGTCGAGCCGGTAGCGATTGGCGACGACCTCGCGATCGCGGCCGGTCTTGCGCTCGGCGGTCTCGTCGCGCCAACCGCGCAGGTACTGATCGAGGTCGGCCGGGATGGTGTGGTCCTGCGCGCGCAGCTCGAGCAGGGTATCGCGCGCGCCATCGCGGAGCCCCATCGCGGCGAGCGTCGCGACCAGGTGGCGCTGCGCTTCGGGGCGCAGCGCGGCGTCCTTGCGCGCGTCCTGGAGCAGCCGCGCGGCCTCGGGGTACGCGCCGCGCCGCGCGAGGATCCGGCCGAGCGCGAGCTGGATCGCCGCGCGCTCGAAGACCGACGCGAGATCGAGCGCGCGCTCGAGCAGGCGGCCGGCGTCGCGGTCGCGGCCCTGGGCCTCGAGCAGCCGCGCGGCCTCGAGCTCCTTGTGGGCGCGCGTGTACAGCTCGATCGCGCGCGCGGTGTCACCGAGCCGTTCGGCGAGCGGGGCGGCCTCGGCGTGGCGTCGCAGCCGGGTGAGCACGTCCAGCGCCGTGCGGGCGCCGTCCTCGGTCGCCGTCAGCGCGGCCATCGCCTCGGTGATCGCGGCGGCGTCGCCCAGCTCGAGCGCGTACCGCAGCACCTTGGCCAGGTCGCCGGCGGCCTGTGCGGCCCCCAGGGCGCCGCGGAAGTCCCACAGCTTCTCGTAGATCTCGGCGGCGCGCGCGTGCTCGCCAGCGTCCGACGCCGCCCGGGCCGCGTCGACATGGCGGCCCGCGGCGATCAACGCCTCGATGGAGTGCTCGTCGGAATTGCCTGTCACCGCGTACCGATGGTACCAGAGCACTATTCATGCACGTGCGCAGCGCTCATCGTTCCCTGCTCGTGGTCGGCTCGGTCGCGCTCGACGATGTCGACGGCCCGTTCGGGCTCCACCGAGATCTGCTCGGCGGCTCGGCGTCGTTCATCGCCCGTGCGGCGTCGTACTTCACCACGCGTGTCTCGGTCGTCGGCGTGATCGGCGATGACTTCCCGCAGCATCACGTCGACGAGCTGACCGGGCTCGGGGTCGACGTCTCCGGGATCGAGCGCACGCCCGGCGAGACGTTTCACTGGGTCGGCCGCTACGCCCCGGACCTGGCGACCCGCGAGACGCTCGACACCCGGCTCGGTGTCTTCGCCGCGTTCCAGCCCAAGCTGCACGACCTGCACAAGGATGCCGAGCTGGTCCTGCTCGGCAACATCGATCCCGCGCTGCAGCTCGACGTGCTCCGCCAGGTCCGCGCCCCGGCGCTGGTCGCCGCCGACACGATGAACCTGTGGATCAACATCAAGCGCGACGATCTGGTCAAGACGCTGGCGAAGGTCCAGACGTTGATGATCAACGACGAGGAGGCGCGCCAGCTCGCCGAGGAGCACAACCTGCGGCGCGCCGCCGGCAAGATCCTCAAGATGGGGCCGACGTCGCTGATCATCAAGCGCGGCGACGCCGGTGCGCTGCTGTTCCACGGCGGCGGCGCGTTCGCGGCGCCCGCGATGCCATTGTCGGAGGTCAAGGATCCGACGGGCGCCGGCGACAGCTTCGCCGGCGGCCTGATGGGTTACCTCGCCTATGCGGGCGACATGTCGCCGTCGACCATCCGCACGGCGATGATCATGGGCAGCGTGATGGGGAGCTTCGCGGTCGAGCAGTTCTCGGTCGATGGTCTCCGCGACCTCACCAAGGCCAAGATCCAGCAGCGGTTCGACGAGCTCGCCGAGCTCGCGCACTTCGAGCGTGTGCGGCTCTAAGCTGGGCTGGTCTGGTTCGCGCCGGCGGGCCGGGTCAGTCGGTCTGCGGCAGCTGGATGCTCGCTGAATCGACCTGGTTGGTGAGCTCGGGCTGGTTCATGTAGAACTCGGCGATCAGCTGGTCGTCGAACTGATCGGCGAACCGGCCGACGCCGGCGACCAGCGTCTCGAACTCTTGCGCGTCGATGCCCTTGAGCGTGCGGGCGGCGTGCAGCACGACCCAGCCGTCGTTCTGGAGCGCGAACGATGCGATCCCTCCCATGTGGGCGTTGTGCTCGAGCAGCTTGCGATAGAACGCTTGCTCCTTCCCGGCCGGCACCGCGCGAAACAACGGCGCGATCGCGACGAGCGCCGCGCCGGAGATCCCGACGATCACGAACGCCGAGCCCCATTGCAGGCGCACCACGCGCTCGTTGATGCGGATCGCCTTCTCGGCCAGCCCGCTGCTGGCCAGCAGATCCTCGAGGGCCACCATCAGCGCAGCCCGCCGCGCTGGGGGCCGAGCCGGTCCGGCAACCTGTCCATCTTCTGAACGAACTCTGTCATGGGACCCTCCTGATCGTGGTCACGTCGTACATTCGATGCGTGACACACAGTACGCGGGAACGCAGCATCTGGGCGTGGGGTTGGCGCGACAAGTTCCCCGATGCCGCGGCGCGTGCAGGGCTCGTCCAGCTGACCCGGGCGATCTTGCCCGGGGCCGCGCCGGCGCTGCGAGCGCTCCCGCCCGCCCACGACGACGGCCTGCCGGACCTGGCCGCGCCCGGCGTCGGCGTGCCCGATGCGCTCACCGACTTCGCGACCCAGGCGCCACGCGCCCGCGCGATGTGCGCACGCGGCCGTGCGTTTCCCGATCTGGTCGCCGGGTTCACCAACGACTACACGGGCGCGCCCGACCTCGTCGCGCGGCCACGCGATGCCGCCGAGGTCGCGCGCGTGCTCGAGGTGTGCGGCGCGCGCGGCTGGGCGTGCGTCCCGTTCGGCGGCGGCACCTCGGTGGTCGGCGGCGTCGATGCACGGCTCGCCCGGGGTGACCGCGCGGCCGTCGTGGTGCTCGATCTCGCGGCGCTGTCCGGCGTGCACGAGGTCGACGCGACGAGCCGGCTCGCGCGGATCGGCGCCGGCACGCTGGGCCCCGTGCTCGAGAACCAGCTCGGCGTGCACGGCCTCACGCTGCGCCACTATCCGCAGTCGTTCGAATTCTCGACGCTCGGCGGCTGGCTCGCGACCCGTGCGGGCGGGCACTACGCCACCGGCCCGACGCGGATCGACGAGCTGGCGCACGCGATCACGATGATCACGCCGCGCGGCGCGCTCGCGACCCATCGCCACCCGGGCTCGGGTGCCGGCCCCGAAGCGGCGCGCCTCTTGCTCGGCTCCGAGGGCGCGCTCGGCGTCATCACCGAGGCCTGGATGCGCGTCGTGCCGCGGCCGCGCTGGCGGGCGAGCGCCAGCGTTGCATTCGCCGACTTCACCGCGGGCGTCGCGGCGGCCCGCGCGCTCGTGCAGTCGGGCCTTGCCCCGAGCAACGCGCGCCTGCTCGACGGCCACGAGGCCCGGCTCCACCGCGTCCGGTTCGACGGCTCGAGCGTGCTGCTCATCGGCTTCGAGTCCGCCGATCATCCGCTCGGCACCTGGCTCGCGCGCGCGGTCGAGCTCGCGACCGATCACGGCGGCCAGGTCGTCGCCGGTCCCACCGAGAGCGACGAGGCGTCGCGGACCGGCGCGGCGGGGGCCTGGCGCCAGGCGTTCCTCGACGCGCCGTATCTACAGTCGGCGCTGCTCTCGATCGGCGTCGTCAGCGACACCTTCGAGACCGCCTGCACGTGGACCCAGTTCCCCGAGCTTCACGCGCGGGTCACCTCGGCGGTGTCGCGCGCCCTCGCCGAGGAGTGCGGCGGCGGCATCGTCGCGTGCCGGTTCACCCACGTGTACCCCGACGGCCCGGCGCCGTACTACACGTTCGTCGGCGCGCTGCGGCCGGGCGGCGAGCTCGCGCAGTGGCGCGCGATCAAGGCCGCGGCGTCCGAGGCGCTGGTCGCCGCTGGCGGGACGATCACGCACCATCACGCGGTCGGCCGTACCCACCGGCCCTGGTACGATCGCGAGCGGCCGGCGGTGTTCGGCGAGGCGCTCGCCGCCGTCAAGCGCGAGCTCGATCCGCACGGCATCTTGAACCCGGGCGTCCTCGTCGGCTGAGCGGCGATCAGCGCCTCGACAGCGCGAGCGCCTTGGCGGTCTTGTCCCGCAGCCGTGCCGGCACGCCTGCCTTGTCGGCAAAGCGCTTGAAGCGGCCGATCACCGCGCGAACTTCCTGGATGATCTTCGCACCGTGCTTCAGGTCGACCTGCGCGGCGAGCGCCGTCAGGTGTGCCACGCCGGGGGCGCGGCCTTCGCCCGCGACCAGCATCGTGTGCTCGCCGCCGGGCCCTGGCGCGAAGGTGAGATCGTACGCGGGGCTGGGCCGCCACGCCCCGGTCTCGTCCATGAGGAAGGCGAAGTTGCGGCTGTGATCGTCGCGGTTGTGCGCGAATACGTTGAAGCAGGCGCGCCGGAACATCTCGGCCACGGCCGCTTCGTTGCGGGTGAGCTCGCGGGTGACCTTCAGCAAGTCGCGATAGTCGAGCGCGGGGTAGCCATGCGGGAGCTGGAGCAGGCCGCCGAGGGTGTGGGTGTGGATCCGGGCCGCTCCGTCGCGATCGAAGCGCTCGATCGCGAAGTAGCCAGGGCTGCGCTTGGTCTTGCTCAGCAGCTGGGTACGCGGCACCTCGAGCCCCGCGGCCTTCGCCATCAGGAAGTAGGCGTGCTCCAGCGGCGCGCTGTGCGGATCGTCCTCGCGCGCCGGAAACTTCACGAGCCAGGCGGTGAAGCCGGGCTGGATGGTCTTGGCCCCGAAGTGCACGTCGCCGTTGGGCGCGAGCTGGATGAGCACCTTGGGCCGAGCGCCTTGCGGCGAGCCACCGACGGCGATCAGCCGTTCGAGATCCGCGCCGCTGGCATTGCGCATCACCAGGTCGGCTTGCTTCGCGAGCTCCGACAGCTTCACCACCTCCGGATCTTCGAGTCCGAGCTCGGGCTCGTAGACCAGCGCGCCGATCGAGCGCGCGCCCACCACCGTCAGCCGATCGAGCTGGGTGAGCGAGATGCCCGACATCCCCAGCTCGGCGGCCCGCCGATCGATCAAGAGCCGGCCCCAGCCATCGGGAAGGCTGTCCTCGAACACGCCCATCAGGCCGTCGAACACCGCCGGTTGACCGACCACGACGCTAGGGCCGAGGCGCAAGTGAAACGGCGAGAGCTCGAGCTTCGAGCCGAGAAAGCCGGGGTCGTACTCGAACAAGATCTGTCGCTGCTTGAGCGCGAGCCGGCCGACCTTCTTCCGGCGGTGTGGCTCCGGCTCATAAAACACCGCGACCTGTTCGACGTGCTCGAGCTTCACTTCCGCCTCGGAGCACGCTGTCGCTTGGTGGCAGCTGGACGCGTGAGCGCCTCGTCGAGCGATGCGTAGGCCGGCGCTTCGAACAGCTTCGCGAACGCCGCGTCCGCGTTCAGCGCCGTGGCGATCCGCAGCACGTTCTCGATCGAGGCCGTGCCGGTCTTCTCGAAGCGGTGAATCGTCGCGACACCAACGCCGGCGCGGGTAGCGAGCTCATCCTGGCGCAGCTTGCGCAGCAGCCGGAGCTGCCTTGCCCGCGCTCCGATCGCGCTCAGGGTTTCGCGAAGAGGTCGTCCGTATTCAATCACCGACGATAGTTTACAGCCCTATTTTGGCTATAAGAAATCATTTTTGATTAATAAAACGAGCCCCGATCGCTGTGGATGCGGCGCTAGGATTTTGGATCGACCTTGATCTCGACGCGGCGTGGCGGCAGCGGGCGGGTGCGGCCGAGCTCGATCTGGCCGGCGAGGATGCCGACCCGGGTCGCCATGCGGAGCAGCGAGACGCCCTGGCGGGCGACGAATAGCGTGACCGCACCCTCGGCGCCGTACATCGGATGGCCTTGCGCGAGGTAGGCGTAGGCCGCGGTGACCAGCGCAAACACGAGCCAGCCGAGCGCGCCGTGCACCAGCGTGACCGGCCGGCGGATCACGTAGGCCAGCGTGCGCAGGTAGGTCGCGACGACGCCCGGATCGTGGGTGTCGTGGCGCAGGGTCAGCTCGGCGCGGGCGTAGTCCGACACCGTCCACAGGAAGTGGAGCAAGAGGAGGGCGGGGAGCGCCGCGATGACGAGCGGGCCGAGCAGCTCGGGGATCGTGAGCGCGTACGTGATGCGGTTGGACACCAGGGTCGTGCAGGTGCCGAACACGAACAGGACGACCACCCAGCCCGGCAGCGAGCACATGGCGAGCCGCGCGTAGGTGAGGTACGTGGTTGCGCCGCTCGCGCCGAAGCACCGGGCGGTTTCGCCGCGACCTTCAGGGCGCTGTGCGAGCACGCCGTTGAGGCCGCCGACGAGGAACCACGAGGCGAGCTGCCAGAGCACGATCGCGCCGAACACGATGCCGCCGGTCGCGACCAGGCTGGGCTTGCCGTAGCGCAGGCAGTAGACGAGCGCGACGAGATCGCCGTCGACCGCCTCGTCGAACATCGGCAGGTGCGAGAATGCCTGCGCGAGCACCAGCGCGACGGCGATCATGCAGCCCGCGGCGATGATGCTCTGGGTGACGAACACGGTGAGCAGCGTGCCGGTGTAGCGCGACACGGCGCGTGGTCCCGCACCGATCAGATCACCCAGGCCCAGGCGCGGCATCGCTCAGGGTCCCACGATCTGCATGAGGGTTTGTGCGAACGAGCCGAACCACGCGCCGGTGCGCAGCGCTGCGGCGCCTTCGCCGTCGAGCCGGTAGTGGTGGAGTATCGGGTTGTCGAGCGCGATCTTGTTCTCGGGGTCGAGCCAGACCTCGACGATCCGCGAGCTCCGTTCGATGGCGAACCGCTCCCAGGTGCTGGTGCCGCGATCGTCCCACCGGAGGCGCTGTGACGAGCCGTCGGCGAACTTGAGCTCGAGGTCGACCGGGACGTGGATGGGGCCGGTGTTCTGCACGACGACCTCGCAGGCCCACGTTCCGGAGTCCGGCGCCTCGAGCTCGGTCACCGTCTTCCGGGCGCTGCCGTCGCCGAACACGCCGCGCGGGGCGTGCGCGGGCTTGCAGTCGGCGTGGCGCAGCTTGAGCGCGAGGCCGCCGACCTCGTGGAACACCGGCCCGAAGAACCACGTCAGGTCCTGGCCGAGCTCGCTGCCCAGGGTGGCGAACAGGTCGCGCCCGGTCGGGTGGTGGAACGCGAACGTCTTGGCGTAGGTCTTCATCGCCGCGGCGAACCGCTGGCTCCCGACGGCGCGCTCGAGGGTCTGGAGCGCGCGCATCGTCGCGACGTACGTCTCCTCGCCATACGCCGTGCTATCGACGAACGCATAGGCCGCGGTCGCGATCGGCGACGGGCTGTCGCCGGTGCCGCCGTCGACGGCGCGCCGCAGCGCGCCGAGCTCGGCTTGCCATCCGCCCCAGTCGAGCATGGACGTTCGCTGGCCGTAGAGCTCGGCCATCACGCGGGCATCGGCCCACTCGTTGACGCCCTCGTCGAGCCACGCCTCCTCGGCTTCGTTCGAGGCGAGCAAGCCCTGGAACCAGTTGTGGCCGACCTCGTGCACGGTGACGTACTCGGGGAGCCGCACGCCGGGCCGCGCGAACACCGAGTCACCGGCGGTGGTGACGAGCGTCGGATACTCCATGCCGCCGGCGCCCGCCACGGCGTCGACCGGAGGATCGATCACCGACATGATCGGCCACGGATACGGCACGAACATCGCGCTGAACTTCTCGATCGTACCGATCGCCGCCTCGAGGTGGCGGCGCGCGAACTCGCGCTGTTCGGCGCGGTAGTAGACGCGCACCTCGACGGTGCCTTCGTCGACCAGCTTGGCCTGGCCCGACATGACCTCCATGAACGGATCCGCCATCCACGCGAAGTCGTGGACGTCCTCGGCGTGATAGGTCAGCGTGCGGATGCCGCGGCCGGCATCGACCGCGTTGGTCAGGACGCCGGTCGCCGCCACCGTGTACGTGTTCGGGACGGTCAGCGCGACGTCGTAGGTGCCGAAATCGGCGAAGAACTCGGTGTTGATGTGGAACGGCTGGCACTCCCAGCGCTCCGCCCCCGGCGGCCCGACCCGCACGCCGATCTTGGGGAACCACTGCCCGATCATGTGGAAGTCACCCTTGTAGCCGGTGCGCGCGAAGACCTCCGGCAGCTGGGCGGTGAACTTGAACGCGACCTCGACGGTGGCGCCCGGCGCGAGCGGCTGGCCCAGCGGGAGCTCGACCACGGTCTCGTCGGGCGCCGCGCTGGCGAGGGGATGCAGCTTGGCCGTCAGATCGACGCCGGCGACGTGCACCGACTCGATCTGGACGTAGCCCCAGCCGGTGTCGGTCGCGTGGGCCTCGCGCGCGACGCCATGCGAGCTGCGCATGAACAGCGACTGGTCGTTCTTGAACCCGTTGAGGTAGAGGTGGAACGGCAGCGTGTCGACCTCGCTCTGGCCGGCGTTGGTCCACGTCAGGATCTCGCTCGCGGTGATCTGATGCCGGACCGGATCGAGGCGGGCCTCGATCTTGTAATTCGCGATCCGCGGTGACCGCGCGGCGCCGCCGCCGCGTAGCGCGGGGCTACCGTCGATCTTCGGCATGGGACGGGACCTCGGGGAGCCGCGATCGCGGCCGCACGCGGCGACCACGATCGCGACGACTGCGGCGGTGCGGAGCACGCCCGTCTATACCACTCCTGGTGTAGGGTCGGGTTGTATGGACGAGGTCGTCGATCCGAAGGCTCGCGTCGCGACGTTCCTTGACCGGTTTGGTAAGGAGCGCGCCCTCACGCTGCCGCCGCTGTCGGACGATGGCGTGGGCTCGATCCAGCGCGGCTCGGCCGTGGTCACGATCCACGTGCTCGCGGAGCAGGGCGTGCTCTTGCTGCTCGCGAAGGTGGCGGCTGCGCCGGCGCTCGATGAGGCCCACGCGCGACGGCTCCTGACAGCGTCGTTCGTGGAGACCGGGGACGCGGCGTTCGCGCTGCACCCGCAGACCGGCGATCTGTACCTGCGGATCCTGCGCGGCCTGGACGGCCTGGACTACGAAGAATTCGAAGATCTCGTGCACTCGATCGCGAAGACCGCCGATCACTGGGATGACAAGCTCGCGTGAACCTCGCCGATCCGGCCGCGACCGTGCAAGCCGGAGCGCGGCTCGCGGCGCTCGTGCGCGGCGGCGACGCGATCGCATTGATCGGCGATCTCGGCGCCGGCAAGACGACGCTCGTGACCGGGTTGGTCGCGGCGCTCGGCGGTGGGGCGGCGGCGAGCCCGACGTTCTCGCTGGTCAACGAGTACCCCGGCGGCCGGCTCGTCGTGTGGCACGTCGATCTGTACCGCATCGAGCGTGCGGCCGAGCTCCCGGAGCTGGGCCTCGATGACGTGATCGGCGATCCGCGCGGGATCTGCGTCATCGAGTGGGCCGACCGGTTCGCCGTCCTGCCGGCGGATCACCTGCAGATCGAGCTCGCACACACCCCCGGCGGCGGTCGCACCCTGGCCGCGCGCGGGACCGGCCAGCGCGGTCGCGAGCTTGCCGCCGAGCTGCTACGTTCACCGTGATGCGCCGCGCCTCGGTGGTTGTCTTGCCCGCGATCTTCACGTTCACCGCGATCATCGCGCTCACGGGCACGCCTGCCCGCGCCGATCGCCTGGGCTTCGATCCGGCGACCGTCTACAAGGTCCCGCGCGGTGAGGCGCCGGCGCACGGCCCGACCGGCGCGCCCGTCACGATCGTCGCGTGGAGCGACTACGCGTGCGGCTACTGCAACCGCGTGCAGGGCACGCTCGATCACCTCGCGCGGCTGTACCCGGGCCAGCTGCGCTGGGTCCATCGCACGCTGCCGCTCGATGACGACAACACGCTGGGCCCCGAGGCCGCGCTCGCGGCGGGCGCCCAGGGCCGGTTCCTGCCGATGAACGATCGGCTGTACGCGCTCGGCGGCCACGTCGATCGCGCGGCCGTCGAGCTGGTCGCGCGCGAGCTCGGCCTCGACATGGTGCGATTTCGCGCCGATCTCGATACCCACGCCTATCGCGCGTCGATCGAGGCGGACATGGCCGCCGCCCGGGCGCTCGGGGTCACCGGGACGCCGACGTTCTTCGTCAACGGCCGGCCGGTCCAGGGCAACCTGCCGCTCAAGGTGTTCGTCGAGCTCGTCGATCAAGAGCTCGCGCGCGCGTCGAAGCAACATGGCGACTACGACGCGCTGATCGCCGGCGGCAAGCTCGCCGCCGATGCGCCGGCCGACGCGCCGAACGAGCAGCGCGAGCTCGGGCGCACGACGCTGTATCGCGTCGGGCTCGGCCTGCCGGGCCACCAGAGCGGCCCCGACGATGCACCGGTCACGATCGTCGAGTGGAGCGACTTCCAGTGCCCGTTCTGCGCCAAGCAGGCGCCGGTGCTGGCCCACCTGCGCGAGAAGTACGGCAACGACGTGCGCATCATCTATCGCCACCTCGCGATGGGCTTTCATCGCAGCGCCGCGCTCGCCGCCGAGGCCGCGGTGGCCGCCGCCGAGCAAGGCAAGTTCTGGGCGTTCCACGATCAGGTGTTCGCGAGCTTTGGCCACCTCGCGCGCGCCGACCTCGAGCGGTTCGCCGAGGCGGCCGGGCTCGACCTGCCGGCATTTCGCGCCGCGCTCGACGAGCGCCGCTACCACGACGCGATCATCGCCGAGGCGGCCTCGGCCGAGGCGCTCGGCGTCGACGGCACGCCGACGATGTTCATCAACGGCGCTCCGGTCGGCGGCGCGCGCGACGCCGAAACCATGGACCGCCTGGTCGACGCGCACCTGGCGCGGTCGCGCGAGCTGGTCAAGGGCGGCATCGCGGCGGCGGACCTCTACGCGCTCCTCATGAGCTCGGCCGAAGGCGACGACCGCGCCGATCCGTCGCGGATCC
>Ga0137437_1000525_pt1 | contig 12127 bp, 7 predicted proteins | sample EasRivERMGT138_2_FD_102332 | JGI IMG/M metagenome (GOLD analysis project Ga0137437, IMG submission 102332) | Soil microbial communities from meander-bound floodplain in the East River, Colorado, USA - East River MetaG ERMGT138_2 | ecosystem: Environmental > Terrestrial > Soil > Floodplain ...
CTACCGGCCGCTCAACGATGTCGTCAATCAGATCGTCTTCTGCGAAAACGGCAGCAACGTCGATACGGTTCTGGTGAATGGCGAAGTTGTCGTCGAAGCCGGACGATTGACCAAGGTCGATGAGATGGAAGTGCTGCGATTGGCGGAAACCGCGCGCACCCGATTGGAACCGTCCATGCAGATCGAACTCGCCGCCGCGCGTACCATGGAGCCGGCGCTGGCAGAGATGTATTTTCGGGTGTTTGGGAAGCAGCTTAGATAGAACTTATTCATGGGAAATCATGTCTTGGATAGCTATAGCCGCAACCCTAGCCGTCAGTGTATCATCGTAGTGTAATTACTAGCCTTCCCATTGGCATCGGCTTTCTTGACAGACTGAACGCCGACTACGAAAAGGCGATATGAACCACAAACGGATAAAATTTTGGTTTGTCATCATCGTCTTAATCTTTGGTGACAAGTCGTTTGTACCAGCCCAAGAGAAAAATTCGGCGTCTCTGCAGTTTTTTCAGAAAGGGGTTGTCGAATTACAGTTTTACGATGACAAGGGCATCGTATTCGATAAACGGCCTGGCGTATTTGCCGGCAACAACGGACATGTCCTCACGTATTGGGAGCCTCTTGCGCGTGCAACGCGCGTCGAAGTCCGAGCACACGATGGAAAGCTGTATCCAATCACGGCGGTCGTTTCTGAGAACCGCGAAGTGGATTTGGTAAGGTTGGCGGTTAAGATCCCTGAAACAGTCGTCTCGGATATTAAATGGGCCGCTAAGTGGCCATCGGAGGATGAAAAGGTTTTGGTAGCCGGCCGGTCGTCTGGCGGTGCCAAAGTTTGGCTGGCGCGGGTCTTTGAATACCGCGAGCTACCACTTCTTGGGAAGACCATTTCAATTTCACTTCCGATCACGAAGGAATTTGCCGGCGCTGTGTTGTTTAATCAAAAGAACGAGCTCGTAGGGCTGGCAAGTTCGTTCCAGGACAAAGAGCACGGAGTCATACTCACTCAAGATATGCTGTCTGCTTCTGGTCAGACCGAGTCTGTAGCTTGGGATCATTGGAAGGTAAAATTACCAATAAACTGGGAGTCATCGGATAACGGCTATTATGCCCGCGGTGTCCGCTCAACATATTCGGGAGATGATGAGATGGCGGTGGGTTATTTCAAGAGCGCGCTCGGCAAGAATACAAATCATCTGAAGGCGCAGTACTATCTCGCGCGTTCTTATCGCAAGCTAAAAAAATATCCGGAGGCGATTGAAAACTATCAAAAAGTTATCCGGCTTAATCCGGAGTTGTGGGATGCTTATGCCGGATTGAGCAATGCTTATAAAGAGTTTGGCAAGACCGAGGATGCTACCAAGATAGTTAAGCAGTTTTTGGTATCAAACCCAAATCACGCGGAAGCTTACGCTAGGATTGGACGGATTCTCTTAGAAGAAAAAAAATATCGTCATGCACTAGATGCGTTTAAAAAGGCATCCGCTCTAAAGCCAGAAGACGTTGGCATTAAGTGGGACTTGGCATTGGTTTATCTTAATCTAGGCCAAGGTGATGAATATGTTGCCTTATTGCACGAAGTAATAGCGCTCCGTCCCGAATCGCCCCACGCACATGCTGCGTTAGCGGCGTACTACTTTCAGAAGAAAGATTATAAGCGAGGTAACGATCATATTGCGAAAGCGGTTGCTATGCAGCCCGAGTCCGCGGAGCTTCAGCGTATTATAGCGAGAATCTACTTTGACGCTGCAGATATTCCCAAAGCAATCGCAGCCTATAAGCGGCTTGCCGAATTGGCTCCAGATACCTTTGATGCTCAGGCTAATTTGGGTTGGGCTTATAGCCGCGAAGGCAATCACAGGAATGCGATCGAGGCTTTCAAGCGAGCAATCAGAATCAATCCAAAGAATATTTACATTCGTACCGATCTTGGGTGGGCCCAGTACAATGCGCGTGACTATGAAGAGTCGACAAAGACTTTTCGTGAAGCCATTGAGATGAATGGCAAAGAATTTGACGCACACAGGGGGCTCGGTTGCGCGTTGAGTGCGCTAGGCCAACATGAGGCGGCGATTGTGGCTTACCAACAAGCATTAAAGATTCGGCCAACTGATCCAAGAGGCTGGGTGGCTCTCGGTTGGGAGTATCGCACGCTTGATCGCAGAGAGGATTCCATTAACACGCTCAAGAAAGCAATTCAGCTAAGTCCGGATTCAGAAGAAGGTTACTATGGATTAGCGCGTGCGTACTTGAAGTGGGAGCGCTATCAAGATGCGCTGGCGGTGACAAAGCAACTTATCCACAAGAAGCCAAAGTTGCCTCTAGGTTACAGAACCGCCGGATGGATTTATGACAAGTTGAGGCAATATGAAGACGCGGTGACTGCGTATAAAGAAGCGATTCACCTCGATCCAAAGGGTCCACAAACTTACGTAGACCTGGGCAAGGTGTATGCCCATCAGGGACGGTTCGAGGAGTCCGTAAAATCTATCGATACCGCGATCTCGCTCGATCCAAAAGCCGAATATCATTACATCACTTTAGGCTGGGCCTACGGCAGATGGGGACGCTATGGCCAATCCGCGGATGCATACAAAAGAGCGGTAGATTTAAACCCCCAAGTGTCTCACACACATCACGGATTGGCGTGGGCTCGCGAGCAACAGGGCCAAAAGGACGAAGCCAGAAGTCAGTTTAAAGAAGCCGCGCGGTTCGTGGGTAGCGATATGGAAGAGATTGTGCAAATCGGCTGTGGTCTTAACCGCTTAGGTGAGCATAAAGAGGCTCTTAGAATATTGGAGAAGGGACTTTCTATTAACTCAAAAGATAGCAGCATTTACTACGGGTTGGGTTGGACCTTTGGGGCGTTGGGCCGAGATAGAGAATCGATCGAGGCCTATCAGAAAGCCGTTCAACTTGATCCGAAAGACGCTGCAACCCGTTATGCTTTGGGGTGGACATTTGAAAAGCTGGGTCAACGACAGAAGGCTTTACAAGAATATCGTGAGGCGCTTAAACTGAAACCTACATTTGCAAATGCGAGAGATGCACTAGCGCGACTTGATTTGGACGCCAATAGAAAGCGTCAAAAGGAAAATATGTAGAGTCTTGTATTGCGATGCTGCTATCCCTGCGATTTTATACCTTGTAAATTTGAAGTCCGGGTTTAAAAATACAAGGCATGCTTGCTGCGGCCTTTCCGTAATTCACTGAATCGTGATGAAGGTTGTGTGAGACTTTAGGCGGAACTAAGCGCTGGCCGTTGTTTGTGCCACTCGGTCGCTTGCTCGTAAGCGTAGGCAACGCGGAAGCAGGTCGCTTCTTGAAAAGCCGGCGCGACGAATTGAATTCCCGCCGGTAAATTTTCTGCGGTGAAACCGCAGGGCACCGCGATCGCCGGCAGGCCGGTTAGATTGAACGGATTGGTAAAACTTGGCCGCAGGTTCTGTTCGTTGGGGTCCATGCCTTCGAAGGGTTCGGGTGGGCGGGCAGCGCCAGGGACGGCAAAAATATCGACGCTGGCGAAGTTGGCGCGGATCTGATCGTTGAGCACTGTGCGGGCGCGTTGCGCGGTTAGATAATCCGTCGCGCTCAAGAACGCGCCTTCAAGAATTCTACGTCGCACCGAGCTGCCGAATTTTTGAGGCGTCTCTTGCATGGTCTTTTCATGATAGGCGTAGGCTTCGCAGACTAGGATCGTTTGGTTCGCTTTGCGTGCCAATGAAAACGGTTTGCCGTCGATTTCGATGATCTGCGCGCCGAGATTTTCCAGAACTTTCAATGCTTGATTGAAGGCTGCTTCCGTTTGCTGGTCGATTCCTAAATTTTCATCGAACCAATTTTTGCGCGGCACGCCGACGCGCAGACCTTTGATGCCGTCTTTCATTCCCGTCTGAAAATTCGGCACGGCGACGTTTGCCGACGCGTTGTCCTTGGCATCGTAACCGGCCAGGACTTGCAGCATGATCGCGCAGTCTTCGACCCTGCGCGCCATCGGACCGGCGTGATCGAGGGACCAGCTGAGCGGGATGACGCCGAAGCGGCTGACGCGGCCGTAGGTCGGTTTGATGCCGACGATGCCACAGTGCGACGACGGCGTGCGGATCGATCCGCCGGTGTCGGAACCGAGAGCGCCGAAGCAAAGACCGGCGGCGAGCGCGGCGCCTGAGCCGCTGCTCGAGCCGCCGGGAATATGCGCCGTATTCCACGGATTTCTGACGGCGGGGAAGGGGGCGTCGACGGACGGTCCGCCGAAGGCGAATTCGTGCATGCCCAACTTGCCGAGCAAGACCATTCCGGCTTCCCGGAGCTTGGTGACTGTCGTGGCGTCGCTATCGGGAATCCAGTTTTCCAATACCGCCGAGTGGCAAGTCGTGCGTATGCCTTTGGTCGCGTAGAGATCTTTCAGCGCGATGGGAATGCCGTGCAGCGGGCCGCGATCGGTGCCGCTCCCCAGTTCTCTTTGCGCTTGCCGCGCCTGTTCCAGGGCGAGATCGGCAGTCGGCGTGATGAAGCTATGGAGCTTGCTATCGATGGCATCGATGCGATCGAGACAGGCGTCAGCCAATTCGATGGCTGAAAATTGTTTTCGCCGTAGGCCGGCGGCGGCTTCGGCGATGGTCAAATAGCTAAGATCGAGGTTGGTCATAGCGCGCCTATTTTCGATCCGTGTTTGCCGCTTTGAAGGTGCCAGCGAGTTCGTCGCTGCGATCGATCAGTTCTCGTAGCTCGGCGACCTGTCGGCGTGAACGATTGACTCCCGGCAAGAGGAGCTGCAACTCGTCGTCGCCAAGTTTTAAGCCGGCGCGCTCGGCCATCGTGCGCAAATCCTCCAAGGTGAGTTTATCGACCATATTCTTCTCCCGCGTGGACTGGATTTCGCCATTCCTCCAGCACCTTCCTTTGTATCGAAGCCCAACGTGACCTGTCAATCTGCACCTGGTGATCGGACGGCGAGTGGCGGCAAGCCGATCCATCGACGCTTACATCGAGTTTTGGATCGCATTCTCTGGCATACATCTCGCAATAATTTGCAAGACCGCTCGAGACCTCTATATCAGCACGAAAAAATTATCGCACGGGTACACTTTTGGCCTTCGTCTATTCGATCACTCTGTTCATCAACGCCGCCTTGCTGTTCATTATTGAACCGATGGTGGCGAAGATGATCTTGCCGTACCTCGGCGGCAGTCCGGCGGTGTGGAATACCAGTTTGGTTTTTTACCAGGCTTGTTTACTGGCCGGCTACGCCTACGCTCATTTTGGCAGTACTTGGCTTGGCACGCGGCGCCATGCATTGGTGCATTTGAATTTGCTGTTCGCCGGACTGTTGCTACTGCCGATCGTGCTGCCGCTCGACCGGCTTGGCGCGCCATCGGAAAACCCGGTTAATTTGGTGCTTGGCGTCCTGGCGGTGTCGATCGGCTTTCCGTTTCTAGTTTTGTCCGCCGGCGCGCCGCTCTTGCAGAAATGGTTTACCCAGTGTCACCATCACGCGGCGCGAGACCCGTATTTTCTATATGCCGCGAGCAACGCGGGCAGTCTGGCGGGCCTGCTGGCATATCCTTTTCTGCTCGAACCGCGTCTGCCGCTGAGCCAGCAAAACCATTTTTGGTTTATCGGATACCTCGTGCTGCTCGCGCTGGTGGCGCTTTGCGTGCTGTTTTTTTTGCGCCCCTTGACCGGCCAGCTCGATGAAAACTCTACGCCACTCGAGGCTGAAAATTTGCCCGACTCACAAGCCGCCGATCTGACGTTGGGGCGGCGTTTGCGCTGGATTTTGTGGGGCTTCGTGCCATCGAGCTTGCTTCTCGGAGTAACATCGTACGTGACCACCGACGTCGGCTCGGCGCCGTTTCTTTGGGTCCTGCCGCTGGCGGCTTACTTAATGTCTTTTATCTTGGCGTTCGCGCGCAGTTCGTGGATGACCCATCCGATTCTGCTGCGCGCGCAGGCCTTCTTTCTCGTCGGCATAGCCGCTACCGTGTTTCTTCACGCCAACGAGCCGGACGAAATCCTGCTACCGTTGCATCTCATCGGTTTTTTCATCACTGCACTAGTCTGTCATGGACGCTTGGCTCAAGACCGGCCGAGCGCGAAGCATCTGACTGATTACTTTCTTTGGCTCTCCTTGGGTGGAGTATTGGGTGGGGTGTTTAACGCCCTGCTCGCACCCAGCCTGTTCAAGCATGTGATCGAATATCCGCTGATGATTGCGGTGGCAGGATTGATCCGTCCCCAAGATGGCGCTCACGTTGAGTCGACGCGAAACCGTCAGTTCGATTGGCTGCTGCCACCGGCGGTTATCGCGCTTATTGTATTCATCACGCTCACTCTGAAGCAGATACAGATTTTACCGCCGGCGAATGGTCGGTTACTGATTGGCGGCTTATCAGGTTTGTTCTTGATCTCTATCGGCCTTCGTCCCGTTCGATTCGGCATCGGTTTGGTGCTGCTAGCGCTGGTTTCGCTCTGGTATCCCAGTCCGATCGGTAAGGTCTTATATACCGGCCGCAGTTTTTTTGGCGCCTATCGGGCGGCAACGGATGCCAACGGCAAGCGCAATGTGCTGTTTCAAGGCACGACAATTCACGGCGTGCAGAGCATCGACCGCCAAACCAAACTCATGCCGCTGGCGTATTACCATCGCACCAGCCCGTCGGGGCAGGTCCTGCTAACCAACGCGTCACGGCACGACAGCGGCAGGGTCGCCATCGTTGGCCTGGGCACTGGTGCGCTAGCCTGCTATGGCACGACAAATCAAACTTTTACGTTCTACGAGATCGACCCGTTGGTAGAAAAAATTGCCCGCGACGATCGTCTGTTCACTTTTCTGCGGGACTGCGCGCCGCGGATCGACGTGGTGATCGGCGATGCCCGTATGTCCTTAGCGAAAACTCCCAACCAGCTTTACGATTTGTTCGTTCTTGACGCCTTTAGCTCGGACGTAATTCCGGTGCATTTATTGACGCGCCAAGCGGTGGAGCTCTATCTGCAGAAAACCGCTCCGACCGGCGTGCTCTTGTTCCATGTGTCCAACCGTTACCTGGATCTCGCCCCGGTGCTCGATCGCCTGGCCGTGGAGCTCAATCTCACGGCGTTCATTCAAAACGATCTTGCCATCAGCGCCAAAGAACAGGCCGAGGGTAAAAGCCCATCTCGCTGGATTCTCATGGCGCGCGATCGGCGCGTGGTGGCGCCTTATCTTGCGGATGGACGCTGGCGCCAGCTCAATGGCCAGCTTGGCGGCGATCTGTGGACCGACGATTATTCAGATCTGTTGAAGGTCATCCATTGGCACTGACCGTGCGGCGCGCCGAGGGATGCGAATTGACGCCCGTTTAAATAAACGAAGCCACTTCGCACGCGGGGGTTTAACCCCGCGCTTGACCAAAGGGGATGCTCGCCCCCATTGGAAACCCCACAATAATGTTCCCGCTTCAAGAGGCGGGGTTTACTGAGAATCAAGCCTCTCAGCGCAAATTCCCGGTATGTCCCAAAGAATATCGTCCCGGTTGCGGCCAGACGGTTAGGCCGTGCGGCTCGTATTTCACGGCAATGCTTTTTACGTTCCCGCTCGTGGTATCGATGACGTAAACCGAGTTGTCGTAGCGGCCGGAAAGCCAGAGTTGCTTGCCGTCGATGCTGACGTTGCCCATGTCGGGGCTGCCGCCGCCGGGGATGGGCCAGGTGGCGTCGACTTTGCGCGTCGCGAAGTCGATGACGCTGACGCTGCCTTTGCCTTTGGGTGGGCCGTAGACGCGGGCGACGCCGCGGTTGGCGACGTAGAGTTTGGTCCCGTCGCGGCTCGGATAGAGGCCGTGGGTGCCGAGGCCGGTTTTGAGATGGCCGATCTCGGTGAACTTGTCGCCGTCTATGATGAACACACCCTCGGCTTTCATATCGGCGACGTAAAAAACTTTGCCGTCGGGCGAGATCCGCACGTCTTGCGGCATGCCGCCCTTGGATAACTTTAAATAGCCGACGACTTTTTTCTCTACGAGATCGATTTTGGCCAAGCTTTTGTCATATTCACAAGTGAAGATGACATAGCGGCCATCAATGGAAAAATCGGCGTGATTGATGCCTTTACATTGCGGGGTGTCGATGGAGTACTTCATCGACATGGTGTGCGGATCGCGGAAGTCGAGGCGCTTGTGCGCTTCGGCGACGATGATCGCGGCGTCGCCGTTGGGCGTGAAATACATATTGTACGGGTCGTCCACGGGAATGTTTTTGCCGGGTTTGCCGGTGAGCGGATCGATGGGCGTGACGCTGCCGTCGGTGCGTCCTTCGGCATTGTTGTTGACCCACAGGGTTTTTAGATCCCAGGACGGCACGACGTGCTGCGGGTGAACACCGACTTTGAATTTGTCGACAACCTTCAAACTTTGCGGATCGATGACCCAGACGTCGTTGGAGCTGCGGTTGGGCACGTAGACGCGGCTCAAGTGTTTGGCCACGACCGGGCTTAGCTTGTCGGAGCGAGTTTCGCTGTAAAGATTGGTGGGATCGATCACCGGCGGCATGCCGGGGACCGTTTGGATCGTTCGTGCGGCCTCGCCTGCGTGCGTTTTAGGTAGCCAAAGTGAAAGCGCTAGCACCGTTGTCGTCAACGCCGAGGTGAGAGGGCGGCGGTATTTCATCAGCGAACCTCCGTAAAATTGATTCAACCGGCTAAAAAGTTTGAGATCCGCCGGATGAATCAATTTTAGACGATATCGCTGTACAATTCGATAAGGTGGGGTTAGTAGCCTGGATTATTCTCGGTAAAACTCCGATCGAGGTGCAACCCTTCCGGAACGAAGGCAAAGCAGTTGTGCCTTGAAGATTTCAGCGAGCGGGTGGCTCGTGAGATCAGCCGCGAAAAGGTCAAACATCGTGCCGAGCGCCGAGCACATAATGAAACATTCGCGCCGGTGCCTTCGCTCCTCCAGAGTCACACCTCAATCGACAGAGTGTCGTCAGGTTTCCTGGTGGCATGAATCATCCAAGTCTACGCGGCGTCTTTTTTCTTGGCTTTTTGCAGCGCCCAGAAGACATTTTCCGGTTTGAGCGGCAGATCGTAAATGCGCACGCCGGTGGCGTCGGCGACAGCATTGCCGATGGCCGCGGGTGTCGGCGCCAGCCCGGGTTCGCCCAGGCCTTTGGCGCCATAGGGTCCTTCGGGCTCAGCGCATTCGACGATGATCGGGATCAGTTCGGGACAGTCGAGGGAAGTCACTAGATGATAGTCGAGGAAAGAGGGATTGCGCACTTTGCCGGTGGCATCGATGATCATCTCTTCGTGCAGCGCCGAGCCGATGCCCATGACCACGCCGCCTTCTATTTGAGCAGCGCAGTTGAGCGGATTGATAGCTTTGCCGACGTCGTGCGCCGCTGACATGCGCAGAACGCGCACGCGGCCGCTTTCTTCGTCGACGGCAACTTCAGCGGCTTGGGTCGCATACATGTAGAAAGCCGACGCGTGGTCGCTGTGGCCGGTCTCCAAGTCCAAGTCCTTGCCGATTTCATAAGTATAAGACGCGTCGCCGCGGACGATGCCGTTGATGCCAAGCTTGCGCTTGACCACTTCGCCGATGGGCAACGCCTGCTGCGGCTGGTCTTTTGAGAAAACTTTGCCGTCGCCGTAGGTGAGCTCTTGAACGCCGACTTCGAGCATGGGGCTGGCCGCTTCCATGATTTGTTCGCGCGCGTGAATCGCCGCGCTGCGCACGGCATTGCCCATGTGGTAGGTGCTGCGGCTCGAGGTTGTCGAGGCGTCATATGGAATTACATCGGTATCGAGCTGGTGCATGTGAACTTTGTCCATGGGGACCTTTAGTTCTTCGGCGGCGACTTGCGAGAGTATCGTGTTGCAGCCCTGACCGATTTCCACAGTTCCAGCGAGCACCGTCACTTCGCCTTGGGCATTGACGGTGACTCCAGCGTTGGAAGTCGTCGGCGAGCGGGTCGGCTTCTGGATGCAGGCGAAGCCTTTGCCGATCTTGACGCCCGGCCTGTTACTTGTCGACTTCTTGCCGTAGTCGATCGCCTCGGCGGCTTTGATCAAGGTCTCTTTCAAGCCGACGGCGTGGAGCTTTTCACCCCAGTAGGACGTGTCGCCTTCGACGAAGATATTTTTCATGCGGATGTCCATGGCGCTCATGCCGAGCCGTTTGGCGAGTTCGTCCATCTGTTGTTCGCCGGCCCAGGCGCCCTGGGGAATGCCGTAGCCGCGATAGGACCCGGCCACCGGCTTGTTGGTGTAAACCGCGTAGCCGTCGACTTTGACGTGGGGAATTCGATAGGGACCGGGTGCGGGTAAGCTGCCGCGGATGCAGACCGTCGGGCTTTTTTCCGCGTAGGCGCCGGCGCCCCAATAGATCGTCATCTCGCGCGCCATCAACGTGCCGTCTTTTTTCACACCGGTCTTCGAATAGACCACGGCTTCATGTCGCGTGAGCGTGGAGATAAAAGTTTCTTCCCGGTTGAACTTTACCCGCACGGGGCGGCCGTTGCTGTGAAAGGCGAGGGCGACGGCGATGGGTTCAACTTTCAAACCGCCCTTGGAGCCGAAGCCGCCGCCTTGGGCCGGATTGATGAAACGAATTTTTTCCTTGGGCATGTTTAGCGCTTCGCTAATTTCGTGCAGCGCGCGGAAGGGCGCGTCGTTGGCAACCCAAATCGTCAGACGGCCTGATTCTTTGTCCCACTGGGCGTGCGCGGAGTGAGGTTCCATGGCGGCATGCTGGATCATCGGCACGAAGTAACGTTCTTCGAGGACTAAATCGGATTGCTTGAAGCCGGCTTCGACATCGCCGGTGCGCAGTTTAAAATGTTCGGCGACGTTGGGCGCGTCGCCCGGGACCATAAAGTTGGCCTTGCGATATTTGTCGTAGTCCTCGTGAATCTCCATGCAACCGGGTTTACAGGCCTCTTCGGGATCGGTGTAAACGGGCAGGTCTTCGTATTCGACTTCGATGAGCTTCACCGCCGCTTGGGCGATGTCTTCGTCTTCTGCAGCGACCGCCGCCACAGGTTCGCCGATGTAACGCACTTTGCCCTGGGCTAGGAACGGCTTGTCTTTGACGGCTTCGCCGTGGGTCCACGGCGCATCGGCGCCGGTTACGACCGCAACGACGCCGGGTAGCGCTTTGGCTTTTGTGGTGTCGATCTTTTTTATTTTCGCGTGGGCCTTGGGACTGAACAGCGTCTTGCCATAGAGCATGTTCGGCAAAACCAAATCGTAGCCGTAAACTATTTGTCCAGTGACTTTTTCGTTGGCGTCGACGCGCGTGACCGGTTTACCGATGACAGTTAATTCGGACATCTTTAACTCCTCAAGACTCGTTCAAGCCGCTCAAGTCGTTCAAAACGTTCAAACCGTTTTCGGAGGTTTCAGTCGTTCAGAACCGCTCGATGCTTCAAACGATTTGAACGGAGAAAAGCGGTTGAACGATTTGAACGACTTGAACGTGTTCATTTTCGCAGCATCGCCGCTGCATCTTGCACGGCCTGGACGATTTTAGCGTAGCCGGTGCAGCGGCACAGGTTGCCGGACAGGGCGTAGCGAATCTCTTCTTCCGTGGGATTTGGGTTTTCGTCGAGCAGCGCCTTGGACATCATTAACATGCCCGGCGTGCAGTAGCCGCACTGCGCACCGCCATCCTGCACGAAGGCTTTTTGAACCGCGTGAAGCTCGGCGCCGATCTTCAATCCTTCGATGGTGACGATATTGGCTCCATCCAGTTCGCCGGAGAGAATCAGGCAAGAATTCACCGGCGCGCCGTTCATCATCACCGTGCAGGCGCCGCAATCGCCGGTGCCGCAGCCCTCTTTGGTGCCGGTCAAGCCGATCTCGTCGCGCAGCAAGTCGAGCAGCAGACGATGGGTTTGAACTTCGCGGCTGACGGACTTGCCGTTGAGAGTAAATTGAATCTTCGTGTTCATACGTAGCCTCGAATTCAAATCTCTAATATCTTCTGTCACGCCGGTCATACCACGATTTTGCCGGGCCAACGGCGGCGTTGAGCAGCGCGCGCTTGGTCATGGCGCCGACCATGGCGCGGCGATAGTCAGCGGAAGATCGTACGTCGCTGATCGGTTTGGCTTCTTCAGCGGAAATCTGGCCGACCTTCTCGGCCAGTGC
>Ga0137437_1000526_pt1 | contig 12099 bp, 9 predicted proteins | sample EasRivERMGT138_2_FD_102332 | JGI IMG/M metagenome (GOLD analysis project Ga0137437, IMG submission 102332) | Soil microbial communities from meander-bound floodplain in the East River, Colorado, USA - East River MetaG ERMGT138_2 | ecosystem: Environmental > Terrestrial > Soil > Floodplain ...
AGCGCGAGTCCATTGCTGCGGCGTTCCGCCAGGGGTGCGCTGCCATCAGCTTGGAGGGGCTACACGACAGCGATCGGCCGCAGCTCAGGGTTCGCGATGGAGTCGATGCGAGCAAGCTCGTTCTGGGCTTCCCGGTGAGTCACGTGGAAGCACATGACACGGGCGCTGCTAGCGTCCAGCCGCAGGCGCGCCGCACATCGAGTAGCGGACCCTCGTCGCTCGTGCCCAAGGTCCACATCGGGATCCTGACGATCCGCGACGACGAGTTTCGCGCGGTGCTCGATGCGTTCCCACAAAAGGCGGGCGCCGGGGTGCACAAGGGCGTCAACCGCCAGTACATCCTGCGCCACGCCGAGGTCGCGACAGGCGAGCGCTACACGGTCGCGATCTTGCGTCAGGTGGAGCAGGGGACGGGAGAGGCGCAGCATGCCGCCCGGGACCTCATCGATGACCTCGCTCCCAAGCTCGTGCTGGTGGTCGGGATCGCCGGCGGACTGCCGTCGGACGACGTCACGCTGGGCGATGTCGTGCTCGGAACTCGAATCCACGACTACACGGTGGAGGCGGTCAAGACCGGCCATGAGGCGACGTACGCCGCGACGGGCGGGCCCATCGACCAGGCGATCGCCGCGGCCGTGGTCGCACTCGCGGGCCGCGAAGACGAACTGGGCGACTGGACGTCCGGACTGCCGTCGCAGCCAACCGTGGCGTGGACCGAGGAAGGACAGGTCTACGGACCTCCGGAATGGCAACGTGAGCTCCGGGCCAAGCTGGAGCACCACTACGGCGGGGGTGCCTCGCGGCGCGCACCTATCTACGTGTCTGGGCCCATCGCGTCGAGCGACCGCCTGGTGAAAGACCCGACGGTGCTGTTTCCCTGGATCACGACGGCGCGCAACCTGCTCGCCGTCGAGATGGAGTCGGGCGGGGTGTATCGCGCCGCGCGGGAGCGATGCCCGATGCTGGCGATTCGCGGTATCAGCGACATCGTTGGCCTTTCGCGCGCAGACGCCTGGACGAAGTTCGCGTGTGCCTCGGCGGCGGCGTTCGCCCGCGCGTTTCTGCGGACGCGGCCGGTTCCCGTGGGGGCCTTGCTCGGCGTCGCGGACCCTTCGTAGCCCCAACTGCATCGCCGACGCAGGCGGGGCTGATCGACTTCACGGCAGAGGGGGACGATATAGGAGTCCAGGTGTCGGCTGCGGGCGCGACCGGTGACAAACCGCCAGATTCGCGGTCGAACTCATCGGCTTTGTCCCTCATCCGCCTCACGCCCGTTATCGGTGACTACTTCGATGGCCGCGCCAACGCTCGGCGCCACACAACTTCAGTCTCGGCGATCACAGCTGGTCTGACCCTCATCGGACTCGGCTGGTTGACGCAAGCTCGGCAGATTCTCATCAGTCTCGTTGGTGGCATAGGTGGTTACTTGACTTGGCTCGCGTTACCTGGTGGTCTTGTAGCATTCTGTATATACGTGGTGTGCGCCCGCGAGGTCGTTACGCCGCAGTACCGCTACAATCAGGTGCTCCGCCATCTCGCAAAGCTGCTCGCGGTGATCGCAACGATCGTGCTCATATGCCGGATCCATGAGGTGGCACCGGTCAGTAATGAGGCGGTGGTGTCGGGGTATTTCTGCCGCGAGGACGGGCGACCGATCATCGACGCTACCGTGTCGCTCACGGATGCCGCGGGTCGTCCGGCCAGCGAGGACGACGGCCCTGACCGGGCCGGCTACGTGCGGCTGCCGGTCGCGTCGTGGTCGTTCCGGCCGCTTATTATCGAGATCGCCATGCCAGGTTGCAAGGCGAGCATGTTTTCGCTCGATGCGCCGACCGCGGAGGGCTGCTCCGCTGCGGAGGGCATCGCCAAACGAGACTCAATGGGGCGCAGGCTCCCGGTCTGGAAAGTCGAACCATGCGTGCATTGAGGATGGTCGTTTCGGTGTGGTCTGCGATCGCGATCATGGGTGTTGCCTGTGCTCCGCGTGCTCCGACGCGGAACACACCAGCCAGCTCTGCCGCGGCCGGTCACGTTGCGACCTGGGACGCCGAACTGAACGCGGTCGCCACGGTCCTGGCGAAGCTCGAGCCCGGTAGCGCGCGACTCGAGGTCGGCGGGATCGGGAAGATGTCCATTCGTGTGGTCTCGCCCAAGACGGCGCGTCCGGAGGACGTCGCAGCGCTCGACGTCGGCGACACCTGCTCGACCAATGAGTCGGGGATCATCTGCTCGGAGCGGGCACTCTCGTCCATCATGATCCGCCCCTCGGCGCCGGTGCATCCGGTCCTGCTGTTCTTGATTGCACATGAGCTCGACCACCTGCGCCACAGCGAGGTGCGGGCCTTCGCAATGCCGGCACTGCGGATCAAGGCACGGGCGACGGGACCAGCGATCGTCGGTGTGATCAAGTCGAGCGCATGCGCCGAGCCGTCACCAGTGGAAACGCGTGCCGACGACTTTGCCCGTGACCTGGTGGGACGTGCGGTCGCCGCGGGATTGTTCTCGCGTGGCGACGACGATACCGGGGTGGCCGCCGTTTCGGTGGTGAACATGATGTTCGAGGTCGCCGCGCAGGCGTCGCAAGGCGGAGATCGCTCGACCGCGGCGCTGCTCGACTCCCTGAACGCCGCGACTGACGACGAGATCTCCGACACCGCCGAGCGCGTGCTCTGCCTGATCGCACCCGGGCAGGACCATGCCGTGAGCTGGCAAGGCTTCCCTGGCGGCTACCAGACCGAGGGCGTACGTCTCACGCGAACCACAGAGAAGCTGAGCGACGAGCTCGCGCACGGGAAGTACGGAATGGCTGCGCACGCGGGCAACCTGCGCGAGCTGCTGCAGACGGCGATCGGCATGCAACGCGTGATGATGCGCCAGAATGCCGACTTCGTGATGGGCGTGGCAGCTCACGTGTGCGATCAGATGAAGACGCAAGCCGATCCGTGGCGTGATCTCGATTGCCATGCGATGCCGGCCACCGCGGATGCCGGTCCCCGTGCCCCGCAGACCTGCCCGGTGCTCGAGGCGCACGCGGCGGCGGGACTGGACTTGTCGCGCCCAAAGCCGCCGGTGGCCGCGGCAATGAGTGTACGCGGAGACGAACTGCGAGTGAACGCGGCAGTGACTGCAGCCGTCGTCCGCAGCCGAGGCGACGTGGCCATCGCGATCGGCGATCGGGGACAGATCGTCTCGTGGGCCATGCCGGCGATCACGGCGGTGATCGGGGAGGCCGGGTGTGAGGTCGGGGGGATCGCGGAAGCCGGTGCGGCCGTGGTCGCCGTGTGCAGTCACGGCGAGGCCGTCGTGCGCATCGAGGCCGGCCAGCGCCGTACGATTCGCCTCGGCCCCGTGAGTATAGGAGGCGAAGCCGACAAACCCGACCACGTACGAGTGAGCTGGGTCGGCTCGGTGTCTGGCCGCGTGCTGGCCGCCGTTCATCTGCTCGGAAGCGGAAAAGGCGTTCTCGCCGAGGTTACGGCGGATGGATTGCGATCGGTCGGCGCCTGGACCGCGCCCGGCTGCGATTCCATCCCGTTCGCGGTGCGCATTGCCTACGTCGGTGGTGAACTGTGGGCGACGCCGGCTCATCAGGCGATCGAGCCGCAGGCGATCCGCTTGAGCGCTGACCTCGGTAGCGTGACCGAACAGCTTCAGCCCGACGCGGGCCGGATCGATCTCGCGATCAACAACGATCCCAGGGGCAACATCCCAATCATGAGCTGCCATGCGTCTGCGGCGCGTCATACGCAGCTGTGCGTCGCGATGGACGGGCGTTTTGTCGACGCACGCGATCCGTTCGGCAAGGTGCTGGCACATATCGCACCTGCCGCCTCGTTCGCGCCCAGAACCGTCGACGTGCGCTCGTGTGGGACCACGCGGGCTGACTACCTGATGGTGATCGAGCACGGCGTGCGCGCTCAGATCTTCGAGTTGCCAGCGCAAGGCGCTCGCGCTGAGTTGCGCTGGCATGCCACCCTTGCCGGGACCGCGGATGGTGCCGATTTGATCTGCGGCGGCGAGGGCGCGGTGTTCACGCTGAACAGCGGTGGAGCATCCACCGTGGTCAGGCTCGGACCGGCAGTAAAATGATGACGATACGCTACGATGGAACTGCTACTATCGAATACAGGAAGGACTCGCCATGGCATGGCAGCGCTCACGTTCATCGTTGATCCGCTTTTTCATCTGGATCGCGCTCTGCGTGCTGGTGGCCATCCCAGGCTCGGTGCATGCCGATCGTCCAATCGTGGTCAGCGGCGTGGTCAGGCGGGTCGACAGCAGCGCACCGGTCGAAAGCGCTACGATCCGTATCAAGGCGACTGGATTGACACGGTCCAAGGCCCTCGCCGAGACAACCACTGGCAAGGACGGAACGTTCCGGATCTCGGTATTAGTGGCCCGCGAATCCTTCGTCTGCGAGGCCACCGCCGTTGGCTTTGCACCTCAGCAGGTGTTGCGTACCGTCAACACGCCAACCTGCGAGCTAGAACTCGAGTCACTGCTCACGCTATCGGAATTGGCCAGGCAGTCGCCGGTCAAGGGCCGTGGACCGGGATTGTCGCTCAACGCCAACACAAACATCCAATTGACTCTCAGTGATCTGACGGTTCGCCTACACCTCACCAAACCCGCGAGCTGCGGCTCAGGCGGAACGACGCAGCAATATGATCTTGGTGGCACGGTCGCGGTCTCGCTCGGAAAGGCGAGCGGTACTATCGGCTCTGGCGGGAAGGAGTTTCAGGTCACCGGGGAGGCTCCGCTACGGCCTTGTGAGGAGACGGAGATTTCCCTTCACGTCGAGCCAGCTGCGACGCTACAGGTGGGTGGCACACAGATCCTGATTACTCTCCCCGAGACACTGACGCTAAAGCAAGATTCCTCAGCGCGGCTGATGAGCCTGGCGCAGCTCGGTCTCAAGCCAACGTACCGTAGCACGATCGACCGGATCGACGTCGAACTCGTGACGTCACGCGGCAGCAAGGCATCGGCGCCGCTACTGGGGCTCTCGATCCCTGTGGGCGTGGCCAAGTAAGCGGTATGCCCGAGGGGCCCTGTTCTACTCCCGGACGGGCTCTGACTATTCCGCGTGGTCCGCTACCCTCGTCGTCGAAGAACCACCGCCACGCGGCATAATCCGGGGCGCGGCATGATGCTGCAAGTCGTTTCTCGCGCTCGACATCGACGTCGCCGTCGCCTCGGGCGCGCCGTGCCTGCGCCGCTTCCCTATCGCGCGCACTGGCCCCGTACTGCTGTTTACTGCAGAGGATGCGCTCGGCGTGGTGCGCTGCCGCCTCGACGGCATCTGCGCCGCAGCCGGCGTCGACCTCGCCGCGCTCGACCTCGACGTCATCACCGCACCCTTCAACGCTCGCGAGAAATGACCCGGGCTGCTCGCGAGAAGTGGTCCAGGCCGTCAAGGCAGATCGTCGGGCTGATTTAGATCTGGATCGAAGGCCGGGTCGCCTGTGGCGAACCGGCACCTGGCCACGGGCGGCGCACGGAGGCGCCGTCAAGGACGGGCGAAGCCCGCCGCCGCGATGACATGGCCAGCGCCCACGCGACCGACGACCTGCCCCGAACCCGCGCGGGGACACCCGACAGAACGGATGTAGTGGCGGCGCCGCGCGAAGCACTTTCCGTGGATGCAGCGCGGTCGGATTCATTCCTGTGCAGATCAACCCAACCTGGCCAGGGTCGCCCCAGCGCAGGCCGTCATCGGCGCCGCGATCGGCGGAACGCCAATCTTCACAGCGTCTCGCGCAAGTCGTAAGATCAATAATAACAATTACTTAAATAGCTTTCGCGCCATAACCTTCCAACGCTCCTCTCATACCGGCGGCCACCGAGGGCCCGGTCGATAGCGGATCCGTCGCTTCTCGCCCTCACGGACGAGAGCTCCGTCGGCGACCCATCGAGCCAGCGCAACCTTGGCGGCATGGCGGTCGGCGCCGAACGCCTCGCGGTAGTCGGCGTTGGTGATGAACCCGGCCTCGCGCATCCTGAGCGCGAGGAGCTCGATCGGGCTGGCAGGGCGGCCGGGAGAGACCTCGCGCAGGACGCTGTAGCGCACCCCCGCTCCGGTCCCCGAGGCCGTGATCAGACCGTGCTCGACGAGCTCGTGCAGCTGGCGGTAGGCGGTGTCGCGATCGACGCCGTTCAGCGCGCAGTAGTCGGCGTTGGCGAACTCTTGGCCGACAAGGCCGACCAGCGCGCGCTTCTGGGTCAGCGAGATCGGCAGCGCGCGAACCGCTTGCGGCCACGCGGGATCGTTGGACGCGAAGATCGGCTCCTTGCGGAGCACGACCCGGAACCTGCCGGACACGACGTCGAGCACAGGCACGGGGAGGAACGCCACCTCCATCTCCTCGAACATGCGCGGGATGCCCTCGCCCTGGTCGCGCATCACACCGAGCTCGGCGAGCACGCGGGCGATCCGCGGATTGCGGCTGGCGTGGGCGGGCCGACCGAGCCGGAGCTCGTCGAGCGAGACCTCGGGCGGCGGACCACCCGGGCTCAGGACCTCGAGCCGGTCGTCGTAGAGCCATACCTCGACGGCCTGGCCGTGGATCGCGTAGTCGCGGTGGGCGACGGCGTTCACGATCGCCTCTTGCCAGGCAAAGGTCGGGTACTCGGGCATGTCGTGGAAGAACAGGTCGCGCAGCCGCGCCGATCGCTGGATCAAGGTCTCGAGCAACGCGCGGGCCTGCGACAGGACGGTCGGGACGTTGCCTTCGATGCGCGGAAACTCCTGGACGTTGTGACGCGCGCCGGTGAGACGCTCGGTGCCGGCGACGCGGAACACGCGGATCCCAGCGTTCGGGTGGGAGATCGTCTCGGGACGCTGCGCGAACAGCAAGACTGCCGCCTCGCGAAGCACGATCGCCGCGCCCGCGCGGTCGGCCAGCCGGCGCCGCACGAGGTAGTCGGCCGGGGATGCGTCGCCTCCGCCGCTGGCGGCCATCGCACGCGCCAGGAGCTGCGGATCGAGCGCGGCGAGCTCCACCGAGGCCCGGCGAGCCTCCGTGGTCAGGACGAGGCCCTGATCCTTGATCGTGTTGATCTTCTCCTCGGAGAACTGCGGCGTGGTGTCGCTGATGCGATACGGGAAGCCGTCGCCCTGGACCATGACCGCGCGCGGCGCGCTCTCGACCTCGAACACCAGGAGCTCGCATTCATCCAGGGCGACGCGATAGCCGGCCACCTGCGGCGGGACGAGCCGGGTCTGTGGAACGAGGAGCATCTGCTCGACGACGTCCGGCGGATAGCTGTGGCCGGTGATCGCATGGTCGTCCTCGACGCCGAAGATCACGATGCCGCCATCGGCGTTGGCGAAGCCGGCGACCTGCTCGGCGATCTGATCGCGCACGACCCGGCGATCGCGCGGTCGCTTCCGTCCGGGCGCGCCCTCGAACAGCGACTTGCGGTCGTGGTATTGCCCCTCGTCAGCGGCAATCAGCTCGCGCAGCTTCGCCTCGGAAAGCGCCATGGTCCCTCCCACAGCGTGACCCGACCCGGCGTCCGTACGCCAAAGTCAAATCGATCGGTGGTGGGAGAGCGACCCCAACGGGATTCGAACCCGTGTTACCTGCGTGAAAGGCGGGTGTCCTAGGCCTCTGGACGATGGGGTCTATGTTGAGAGGGTGAGCCCAGAAGGTCTCGAACCTTCGACCCTCGGCTTAAAAGGCCGGTGCTCTACCACTGAGCTATGGGCCCTCAGGCGTGCGGCGCAATCTGGATGATCTGAGGTGAGAATGCAAGATGACGGGGCGCGGTCGGACCATCTCCTTGAAGTTTCAGGCAGGTAGAGGTGAGATCGTCGATCTCTTGATTTCCTGAACCTGGGTCGAGCTTACCTTTTAACACATGGACAAGCGGGAAGCCGTACGTGTCCCTGTCCGGGTTCCGGCGCTATGCCGGTCGCAGGGGGTCGTCATCGACGGATTTGTCGAGGATGTATCGCGTACTGGGCTGTTCTTGCGGGCGCCGAAGCTGGTGGCGGCGGGATCGTCTGCGGAGATCGAGCTGGAGCTGCCCGGGGAGCCGCCGCTGTATCTGAACGCCGAGGTGGTCCGGGTGGAGCACAGCCCCGAGCGAGCGGGGATGGGGCTGCGGATCATGGTCGACCCGCAGGATGGTCGGCCGCTGGCGAACTTCATCATGCGGCAGCACGCGACGCTGCGCGGAGCTGGCTAGGTTTTCCTAGCCGATTCGATGGCTTGGGGGCTTGATAGGGCGGCGCGCCTTGTGGCTATGATGCCGCCCTACTCACTTGCTCCCGCCCGTGCTGCCCCCAGAACCTCGAGGCCCGCGTGGCAAACTGGCCACCCGCCGTACATTGCTCGCGCTTCGCGATGCGATGACGGTCGAGGAACGCGCTGCGGCGAGCGTCACGATCTGTGATGCGGCGAACGCGCTGCTGGCGGCGCGTTTGTCGCCCGGCGCGGTGGTGGCGCTGTACTCGGCGAAGGGCAGCGAGGTTGACACGGCGCCGATCGACGGGTTTGCGCGGGCGCATGGGTTGGTCGTCGCGTACCCGCGCGTGATCGCGAACGAACGGCGGCTCGCATTTCATGGCGTGGCTCCAGACGAGCTCGCGCCGGCGCGGTTCGGCTTGCAGGAGCCTAGCGCCGATGCACCGGCAATTGCCGTCGCTGATATTGCGGTGTTCATGGTCCCTGGGTTGGCGTTCGATCGCGCCGGCGGGAGGATCGGCTGGGGTCGAGGTCATTATGATGCGACGTTGGCGGCAGCGTCGCCGGGTGCGTTGCGCGTGGGGTTGGCGTACGAGTGTCAGTTGATCGAGCAAGTGGCGCGCGAGGCGCATGACGTCTCGCTGCACATCATCATCACCGAGGTTGCGACCCACATGGTCGTGTGAAGCATGGACGCGTTCTACATGTTGGCTGCGGTGGGGCTCGGGCTCGCAGGTGGTGCGTGGCTCGGAACGAGGTTGGGCCGCGCGCGCGGGGATGGCGGCGGGGCCCGGCAGGCGGCAGAGGAGGCGGACAAGATCCGCGCCGCGGCGCAGGTCGAGATCGAGGCGATCAAGGAGGCCGCCGAGATCGATGGCAAGGAGGCGGCGCGCAAGCGCAAGGCCGAGCTCGACGACGAGCTGCGCGCGCGGCGCGCCGAGCTGCAGAAGCGCGAGGATGGCTTGACGCAGCGCGAGCGCGAGCTCGAGAAGAGCCGGCGCGAGGCCGAGCGGCGGACGGGCGAGCTCGACAAGAAAGAGAAGAGCGTCGACGGCAAGATCAAGCAGGCCGACTCCGCGGTCGAGAAGGCGGAGGCGGCGCAGGTCGAGGCGCGCAAGCAGCTCGAGGCGATCGCCGGGCTGACCGAGGAGCAGGCGCGCAAGCAGCTCGAAGACGAGATCCGCGGGCAGGCGTACGCGAGCGCGGCGGTCGAGATCAAGCGGATCGAGGACGACGCGCACAAGGAAGCGACGGCGCGCGCCAAGACGATCGTGGCGACGGCGATCCAGCGCTTCGCGAGCGAGTTCGTGCATGAACGAACGGTGGCGGTGGTGCCGCTGCCGAGCGACGACTTGAAGGGCCGGTTGATCGGCCGCGAGGGCCGCAACATCCGGGCGCTCGAGGCGGCGACCGGCGTCGACATGATCATCGACGACACCGCGGAGTCGATCACGATCTCGTGCTTCAACCCGGTGCGGCGCGAGATCGCACGACTGGCGATCTCGGCGCTGGTGGCGGACGGCCGGATTCATCCCACGCGGATCGAAGAGGTGGTTCGCAAGGCAGAGAAAGAGGTCGAGAAGGTTTGCAAGGAAGCCGGCGAGCAAGCGGTGTTCGACTTGGGGCTGCACCGCGTGCACCCCGAGCTCGTGAAGTACCTGGGGCGGCTCAAGTTCCGCCAGTCGTACGCGCAGAACGTGCTCTTGCACTCGGTCGAGGTCGGGTACCTGTCGGGGCTGATCGCGGCCGAGCTCGGCGCGAACGTGAAGCTGGCGCGACGCGCCGGCCTCCTGCATGACATCGGCAAGGCGGTGGATCACGAGCACGAGGGCCCGCACGCGGAGGTCGGCGCGCAGCTGGCGCGCAAGCACCAGGAGTCGCCGCGCGTGTGCCAGGCGATCGCGTCGCATCACGGCGACGGGGGCGGCGTGCAGCCGCAGGTGCTGCTGGATCACATCGTCGCCGCGGCAAACTCGCTGTCGGCGGCGCGGCCGGGCGCGCGGCGCGAGCAGCTGGCGTCGTATATCAAGCGACTGGACGACCTCGAGGCGATCTGCAAGCGGTTCGGCGGCGTCGAGCGCGCGTACGCGCTGCAAGCCGGCCGCGAGATCCGCGTGATGGTGATGAACGATCAGGTGGACGACGCGCAGGCGATCGTGATGTCGAAGGAGATCGCGCGCGCGATCGAGAACGAGGCGACGTACCCGGGCCAGATCCGGGTCGTGGTGGTGCGCGAGACCCGAGCGTCGGACTACGCCCGCTGACCCGCGATCCGATACCAAGCGACGTCGCCCTCTCGAGGGAGCTCCGGCGTGGTGGGCGCCATGGCGCTGGACCTCATGGGCAAGCGACCGCGAGGTGATCCACCAGATCGCTGTGAGATCCGGACCGCGCTCGCCGGTTTGACCGCAGGCGAACGAGGTTGCGTGCCTCCTCGTCGAGGCGCCGGGCACGTCCGCTCAGCGCGTGCGGTGGTGCGGATCCTCGGGCTCCTGCTGCGCCATGTGCATCGACAGCTCGGCCTCGTGGGCACCGACGATCAGCTCGCGCAGCGCGATGAACAGCAGCGCGCGGGTCTCCGACATCGCCCGCACCCACGGCGCACGGATGTTGCCGATCGCGCGGAGCTCGCTGCGCAGCTCGGCGCACAGGCCGTCGATCGCGCGCAGGCTGGTGCTGAGCATCCGCTGGTGCTCCTCGTGCAACGCGCGCAGCGCGTGCAGGTTCGCCTCGAGCAGATCGCGCAGCTCGAGCGTCTGGGGGCGCGACGTCGGCAGGGCGGCGGACTTGGTGACCGTGCGCGGCCGAGGCAGGCGAGAGGCGGTCGATGGGCGATCTGACGTGGCTTGCGAGTTGGTCATGGAACCAAGATACGCATCTGCCCGGACAACCCTTGTCACGCCACTTTGGCTCGGATATGCTTGAAATTGCTTGTATAGAAGGGGCGATCTCCATCACATTTCGCGGGTACTGCGGGTCGTGGACGAGCTCCGCGGATTTCGGCTTGGCCGCCGGCTGTCCGAGATCGCCAAGCAGCTTGACGCGAGCGAACGGACCATCCGCCGCGACCTGGCCGACCTGCGCAGCGCGGGGTTCGAGATCGAGAACGTCACGATCGCGGGGCGCGCCGGCGCACGGCTCGTGGAGCGCACGTACTCGAGCATCGCGATCACGCGGCGCGAGCGCTACACGCTGCTGGCGATCGCGAGCCTGTTCGACGTGTTACGCGGCACGCCACTGTGGGAAGACGTGTCGAGCCTGCAGCGCAAGCTCGAGCAGCGGATGAGCCCCGAGGAGCGCGCCGAGCACGCGTCGCTGGGCGACCGCTTCGCGTACGTGCCCGACGGCGGCACCAAGGCGTACGAGGGCAAGGAGGACATCCTCGACGCGCTGTTGACCGGGGTCCTGTCGCGCCGGGTCGTCCGGTTCGCCTACCGCGACGCGCGCGGCCGCGCCGGCGAGGGCTACCTCGCGCCCTACACGATGATCCTCTACAAGCACGGGCTCTACGTCGTCGGCTGCCGGCTTCGCGAGCCGGCCGACGGGCGTGCGATCGACCCGGCCGCGCGGATCGCGGTCTACGCGGTCGAGCGCTTCACCCTGGCCGAGCACCTGCGCAAGGCGCCATTCGTGGCGCCGCCCGGGTTCCGGATCACCGAGATCTTGAACGGCGCGTTCGGGATTCACGTCACGACCGATGCTGCGCCGCACCGGGTGGTCGTCGAGTTCAGCGCCGAGAAGGCCGCGTTCGTGCGCGCGCGCGTCTGGCATCCGACGCAGACGTTCGAGGAGCTCGCCGACAAGCGCGTCCGGCTGACGTTCACGTGCGCGAGCCTCATCCCGGTGGTCTCGTGGGTGCTCGAGTGGGGCCCACATGCGCGCGCGATCGAGCCGCCCGAGCTGGTCG
>Ga0137437_1000527_pt1 | contig 12087 bp, 9 predicted proteins | sample EasRivERMGT138_2_FD_102332 | JGI IMG/M metagenome (GOLD analysis project Ga0137437, IMG submission 102332) | Soil microbial communities from meander-bound floodplain in the East River, Colorado, USA - East River MetaG ERMGT138_2 | ecosystem: Environmental > Terrestrial > Soil > Floodplain ...
GCGGCGGAATACCCACGACAGCCTTCGGAAATGTGGACCGGCGTGTGGACGGTGCCTGCCGATACGCCGATCGGCGTAATTAACTACACGGTGACCGCGACGGATCGATTCGGCCGAACCGCCACGTTTACACCGTTCATCAACTTGGTGTCGCAACTCACCATCGTCGAATGACACAACCGAACGCAGAGGAAGGCTGGTATTGACCGGCCTCTTCTTCTGTACCTGCGCGTCACTCCGAGTGACGGCCGGACGAGCTTGAGCAAGCCGGACTGCGAAGGGGCTGGGCTGACCTTCGCGACAATCGACAGCGCCATCTCGTGACGGAGCAGTTACTCCGCGAAACCCACGAAACGTTGCGGGCCAGCGAACGGGCGCGTCGCGAAGCCGCGGACTGCGCCTACAATAACAGTCACGAAGCGACCGCGCGCTCGTCCCGCTCTAAGAATTCGCGGTGGCGGCCGGCGCACGGTCGCAGCGTTGGGGGAACGATGAATCGATGGAAGTTGATAGCCGTCGCCTTGTGTGTCTTGGTTGCCGCATGCGGCGATGAGAGCCAGACCACGCCGTCCAATGTGCCACTGATCTTTTCAGCGATACTCAGTCCAGCCAACGAGGTGCCGCCAGTCGGCAACGCGGAATCCGGCGGCCGCGGCGCAGTACAGGTCCAGTTCGACGTGACACGAGGAGCCGGAGACGCGATTACGTCGGCGACGGCGAGTTTCTACTATCAGCTCAGTGGCTTTCCGGCCGGTACGACGCTGGTCGGGGCCCATATCCATCCCGCGGCAGCCGGTGTCAACGGACCCGTGGTTCTGAGCACCGGGCTCACGGCCACCTCCACCGTGTCGTTGCCCAACGGAACTGGCGAATTCAGGGTGAGCGGCATCGCTGCGGACCCGGCGCTCGTCCAGTCGATCGTCAACAACCCGGCGGCCTTTTACTTCAACGTTCACTCGCCGTTGAACCCTGGCGGCTTCTCGCGCGGACAGCTCACCCGGGTGCAGTAGCTTCCTAAACGAAAAAAAGGCCGGTCGGTCCAGAAGCCGACTGGCCCGTCGCGGATCACGAGATCGCGCCGGCCGTGTCGACGCGACATTCGTGAAGCCATGCCCTGACTGCGCACAATTCTGTGCGGCTCAACCCTCGAAATGACGCGCGCGTGCGACGCGACCGAGCAACCGTCAATCGACAGCGAACACATTTGTTGTGAACTCGCGAGCGTTAAACAAATGTGTCGGACCGCAAGACGCGCGCGCATCGAGTGACCGCGTATTCACGCGTGTCACAGCGCGCGCGCTCGCGGCAAAGAGGAATCAACATTGCTTGATTGCACCAGAGTCTTTCTGACGAACTTCATGGAATTCAAAAACATATGACGCCCGTAACCGTGTTCCCCCCTCAGCCCGACATTAATTCAGCCGAACCACTCGCGCATGTCATTCGCAACGAGTTGTCCTGGCTGTCTCGCGCGAATCCGAACATCCTGGTCGTTGGCGACGGGATGGCAACTGCCGCTGCGCTGAGCGAGTTGCAATCGGTCTATCAATTTCCGGTCATCGTGCGGAACTGCGGCGGCCTGCCGCTCGTACTGCCGCCAACGGAGTCAGCCAACACGCTGATCCTCCACGACGTCGCCGCGTTACCCCCTGGGGAGCAGCAGATGCTGAGCGACTGGCTGTCCAGCGAAAATCGCAGAACCCAGGTCGTGACGACGAACCCAGAGGCACTACTCCCGCTCGTCACGAGTGGAGCGTTCCTGGCGACCCTGTACTACCGTTTGAATGTCATCTACGTCGATGTGACGGCATCCTTGACGGCGATCGAACCGGCGGCTGAGGCACGCTGAGTGTGGCGATGTCGTGCCGCTGGGGCGAAAAAGCGGATCCTAGTTCGTCTCCGGAAGTTCGAACACGTACAGCGCGTTGCCGGTTGTTGGATGTTTGACGTCGGGCGCTATCAGCCTCGGCACGTTGCGTGGGCTCCCGCCGCCCAGCCCGGTGGACACAGCGATGTACTGCCGGCCTCCGGCGCTGAACGAGATCGGATATCCCTGTACCGAGGTGCCGAGCCGCGTTTGCCAGAGGATCTTGCCGTTCCGGACGTCGAACGCACGGAAGTTCCGGTCCAGATCACCGACGAAGGCGACGTCGCCACCGGTGGTCAGCACGGACGTCAGAAACGACGGCCGTTGGTCGTACGTCCATACCTGCCGCATGGTTCGGACGTCGAAGGCGGCAAGCTTGCCAATGTTGCCGTCGCTGCCGGGCATCTCGAAGAACCTTCGATCGGCCTGCGTGCCGCCGGATCCTTCTTTCATTTCCACTTGCCGCCCGCGGATTTCAAAGCAGCTCTGGCTGATTGGAATCACGAGGAGGCCGCTCCCCGGGTGGTAACTCATGGCCTGCCAGTTGTGGCCACCTTCCGTGCTCGGACACGCGCTGATCCAGTCGCCGACCTTGGCTTCCAGAATGTCACCTCGGTAGGTCACCGCACCTGTCTTCGCGTCAATCGTATCGAAGACGTTCTGGAAGATCGTTTCCTTGTGGCTGACGAATTGGCCCGTTTGCCGATCGAGCTTCCACAGGATGCCGGGTTTGCCGATCGTGAACACGAACTTCCGGCCATCGACGTCCACGAGGACGCGCTCGAACACTTCGTCCAGGTCGAGAGCTTCCCCGGGCGCGTGCTGGAAGTACCACGCCAGCTTCCCGGTATCGGGATTCAACGCGAGCGTTGAGCTCGTGTACAACGCTTTGTCGAGTGCCGACATGCCGCGGCTGGCTGGCACCCACGGTTTGGCCTGCGCGGTGCCCCAATAAGTGAGGTTCAGCTCCGGATCGTAGCTGCCGGTGATCCACGTTTCACCGCCGGCGCGGAACATCATCGGCTGCTTGCCCCACGTATCGCCGCCCGGTTCTTCCGGCCTGGCCACCGTGTTAAAGCGCCAGAGCAGCCGCCCCGTGGCCGCGTCAAGAGCGCTGATGTAACAGCCCGACTCCTTGAAGCGATCGCAGGCATTGAGGCCCTGCAGGAGTTTGCCTTTGATCACGATCGGCCCGGTCGCGGCTCTGTACCCTTTCGTCGAGTCCGCAAAGCGCGTGTCCCAGGCGAGCTCTCCGGTGCGGGCATTCAACGCGACCATTCGTGCGTCGCTCGTCGTGACAAAGAGCTTGTCCTGGTAAATTGCCAGGTTGCGCATCGCTCCGCCCACGTCGGGGCCCGCGCGGTACTCCCAGATCAGCTCGCCGGTGCGCCCGTTGAGCGCTTGCACGATGTTGCCCGTGTGCACGAGATAGAGAATCCCGTTGTGCGCGAGCGGCATAGGCTCGTTGACGCCGCCTTCGCTCATCGCCCACACCCATGCGAGGCGCAGGTTCTTCACGTTATCGCGCGTGATCTGGGTGAGCGGACTGTAGCTCCAGCCCTGGTAGTTGCGGCGCACCATCAGCCAGTCACCGGCATCCGGGTTGCGCAGCATCTCGTCGGTCACCGGGACATAGTTGGGGATGTCGCCCTTCAGGATGAGGCCCTTGAGAGATTGCGGCGCCGGGGCACCATCGCCGTCACCTCCCGCGCCTCCCGCACGGCCACCAGCCTGGGCGGGGGCGGCGGCGGGCGCCGCAGGCGGCGCCTGCCGCATCGCCACGGCACGAATAGCGGACGTCGTCTGCGGTGTCAGCGGCTGGGTGCCCGGGACCGCGCCGTTGGCCTGGAGGATGTAGGCCACGATGTTCGTATTAGCAGGCTGTCCAACGCCGCCGGGGTTGTCCGGCGGCATCGCCTTCGTGATGTACGCAGCCAGGTCGCTCACCGACCTCTCTCCCCATTGGCCGATGAAGCTGGCCCCGGCCAACTGCGGTGCTTCGTTGCTACCACCCAGGTCGACTTGATGGCACGAGGCGCAGTTCGTTTCGTACGCCGTGCGTCCGGCAGCGGCCTGTTGCGCGGTGAACACAGGCGCGGGCGCCGGCTGCTGGGCGAGCGCGACGACGCCACATGCGCACGCTACGGCTGCTGTTGTGAGCCAGAAACGCGAAGTCATCATCACGGGCGCACTCCTATGGCAAGAGCCATCCCCGAAGGTTGCCATCCGGGGCTTTCTCGCTGTGAATCTGGATGTAGAGCCTTCCGCGCTTCAGATGATCCACCTGCGCGGACGTGAGCATCAACTCGCCCTGCACTGTGCCCGACGTCGCCTTGGTCACAGTCAGGTCGAGTACCGGAGGGCCCGAAATGCCTTTCGGCCCGACGTGGACCTGGGCGATTGTGGCCGGCGTCTGCAGGCCGGAAAAGGTTCCTGAAATCGCCAGTTTCGTTCCTGTGAGCACAGCGGTAGCCGTACCCAATCCGGTGGTGCCTGCCTGAGTGGTGGCATCGACGGGCATCGGCGAAAGCCGCCCCTTGAACGTCTGGGCGCCCTGCGCATACACGAGCGCGGTGAACGCCAGGATGATCGTGATCGCGAAGCTCGCGGGCCGCGACCGCACCGTCTGCATAGACCCTCCAGTACTCAATGAGGACCGGCGTGTGAGAGAGATTGGACGGTGATTATAGCCCTAGCGGAGCATGGCGACGACTGTTGCCCCGGTGAGCGCGGCCGCTACGACCTGAATCCACAATTCGGACCGGTCGCGCAGCAACAGAGCACCCATGAGCGCACAACAGCCGGCTGCGATCAGGAACGGCCAGTAAACCTCCCTCATCACCGGCGCCGCCGTTGCGGACAGGGCGCGGCGCCGCGCCGCGTCGACGAGCACGTTCGCCAGGTTCAGATCACTCTCACGGTCCAACTCGAGGTACTGACCCCCTCCGGCCGTTGCAATGGCCGCGAGCGATGCGCGATCCAGCCTCGAGACAACGGGTGAGGTGAGACTCGCCGCCGCCGTGGGATCCGGAATCACGCCGCCCCGAGCGGTGCCGACACCAACGACGTAGATCGGGATCCCGCGCGCGCGGGCGGCATTGATGGAATCCCCCACCGCGCCGCTCCACGCCTGTCCGTCCGAGAGCAGCACAAGCAGTCGGCCATTCTTCGACGGCCCGTTGATCTGCTCATCCTTCTCGATGACGCGCAGTCCCCACGTGATGCCGAGGGCGATATTCGTATCCCACGTCGCGGCGTCTTCCAGGCGAAATGGCGGTCCGGCGTTCAGGTGGTCGAGAAAGAAGAAGAAGGTGTTCGGGTCCCTCGTGAGCCGGATCTGGGGGGCGGCAATGTGCGCGAACAGCGTGAGCGCTACGCGGTCCTCCTGCCAGCTCAGTGAATCGCCGAGCACCCGCAGGAAGCTCAAGGATCGCCGCCACCGATTGGTCGCCACGTCGGAGACGTGCATCGAGGCGGAGCCATCGAGCACGATCACGAGATCAACGCCGCCGGTTCGGACGAGCGACGTGACTACCCGCGGCTGGGCGAGCGCCACCACAAGGAGTCCCGTTGCCACGATCGTACTCAACGAGAAGAGAGCGTCGCCTATGCGCGGAAACCGCTCTTGCACGGGGACGCGACGGCCGGTTGCGAGCCGCCGCGCGTCGCGTCGGTGCAACATGAGCCGACGGACCCAGAACACCAGCAACAGCGCGGGCACGACCAGCAGCCACAGAAACTGTGGTTCACCAAACTGCATGTCATCCTTTGCGTTGAGGCGGCCCGCTCGATCCGGGATCGGCCTGTTCCTGACGCTCTTCGGGTCGCAGCGGCACGATGATGTTGAACTCTGTTGGCTTCGTCTGGGGCGGCGGAGAGCCCTTTTCGCCGTTCATGTTCGAATTCGTCGGCAGCTTGATACTGTTGACACGCCCTGCGGCAAGGGCGCCGCGCACACGCGACGCGAACTCATAGTTGTACGCAGCGTCCACGGCGTTCGGGTCGACCTCGAGCACCGAGACGTAGGCTTTGAGCACAGCGTCCAGACCCTGCATCAGCGCCTTGCTGTTGCCAGACTGCCGCGCCAGGTCGCGAAACATCGCGTTTGCCTCAATGAAGCGAGTGGCGCCGTCGGACAGTTGCTCCTGCTGATCCGATGTTTGCCCGTTCCGTGGACCTGAAAGGTCCGCGCCGGTCAGCGCCGCGTAGTCACCTCGCCAGTAGGCCGCGATCGCACGCTGGCGCCGCAGGTCCGCTCTGATGGATAGACCGACCCAGGGGAGCGACGCCGCAAGCGGTGCGGCGCGTTCGTCGTCCTGAGCCGGCGTGTCCGCTGGATTCTGCGTCGTCAGGTGCTCCTGTGTGGACGAGAGCGCATCCTCGAATGTCGCGGTGCGCCGGAGTATCTCGCCGCCGGTCAGTAGCAGAATCACGACAATCAAATAGCCAACGGCCATTCTCACGGAGCAGTCTCCCCGGATTTACTCACCATTGAGCGTTGCACGCGCATTGAGCATTGGGCATTGAGCTTTGAGCTTTGGCTGACTAAGGGAACCGCCAAAAGTACGGCACGGTCAGCATCAGCATCGTCGCCAGCGACCACGTGGCGGCCGCCACAAGAGTGAACGGACGGAACTGGGGCCGCTGGGTGACGTACTGCTTAATATCAATCCGGCCCACGGAGACACGGTCGATGTCCTGGATGGCGCGCAGGATCGTCGACTCGTCCGACGCGGCGTAGTACCGGCCGCCGGTCGCCTCGACAGCATCCCTCCACAACGAGTCCGACACGACGCTGCCGAACGTCCGGTCGAATCGCGTCCGGACGAAATAGATGGGGACCTTGGCGGCTTGCGCGGATCGCACCAGGTCGCCCACACTCCTGCTCCGGCCCAGCACTTCCGAGTCCTCTCCGTCGCTGAAAAGAACCAGGAGGTTGCCCGACGCGTTCAGAAAGTCGAACGTCCTGAACAGTTGAACGCCCTGTTCGATCGCTCGTCCAATCAAGGTGCCCTGGTCCGGAAACCGGATGAATTCGGTGTAGTCGCCTACGAGCGACAGACTCAGGCGGATGTTCTCGTAGTCATTCGTAAAGGGGGTGACGACGTAGGCCTGATCTCCGAACTCGACGAGTGCCATCAGGTCGCGATACTTGCCCTTGATGCGGAGCTGCACGAAGCGATCGGCGGCTGCGACTGCGGTGAGGAACGTTGCCTGCGAGTCATTTCCGGCCTGCCGCAGCGTCGGCGCGGAGAAAGGTCTGACCATGCTCGAGGAGGCATCGATCATCAGACAGATCCGGCGTCCCGGAAAGGTCTCCGTTCGCTGTGTGAGTGACGAATAGGGATCTGCCAACGCGAGGATGAACCACGGAAGGCCGGCCATGAGCAGGAGCAGCGGCGTATGCCGGAGAAAACTCCACGAGAACGAACCGTCAGAGGTCAGCAGCGACGGAAGAGCGACGCGGTGACGCCTCGTTATTCGAATGATCGTCGAGCGCACCACGATCATGGCCAGTGAGACGGCGACCAGCACGACGATCATCAGCCGCGCTGCGTCACCGTGCCAGAACCGGAGGTCTTCGATACGGAGACCACGCCACTCTGTCAAAGACGACTCGAGCAGTCGGCGGATATCGATCAGCGTGCTCACGAAACGCCGCCCGTAGTGTCCGGCTTCAGCCGGACCTTCAGCCGGCCCAGGCTGGAAACGATGGCGCGCAGTTTCGTCGAGAGCCAGGTATGCTCGCGCCGCAGGCGACTAAGCGCGCGGACGCCAACGTCGAGTGCTTCGTCCAGCTCCGCGTCCTCGACGAGGCGACCGTCGCGTCCGTACGCCCTGCCCGCGAATCGATTCATCGCGACGTCGAGGCCAGCCAGGTGTTCGGCGCCACTCGTGACGGCGTCCATGACATTGGATGCGGCGCGGCGAGTCTCGATGCGTCGACCCTCACTCGCCAGTGTCGCGGACGTCACCGAGCTGGACACGAGGACCGCGCTCTGGCCAGGCCATCGCCCTGGTACGACAAGCTGACCCTCGGACGCTCGTGTGCCGTCGTCTCGACTTTGAATCACCGGGTGAGAAACGGCATAGGTCGCAACGACCCGGAGCGACACCAGTGCCCGGGCAGCCAATGTGTCGGTCCATCCTTCGATGTTACGCAGGCGCCGCACCTTGCCCAGTTCATCGGACACACGCCGCAAGATCGTGCTGTCGGAGGCAAACCTGATGGCGACCGGGGTCTGTCGGCGGCTTCGTTGAAGGACGCGGGTAAGCCCCGATACGACAACCAGCGCTCCAACTATGTACAAGGATCCGGCAATGACGCGGAGTACGTTCGCGCGGAATCGGCGAGCCTGAATCTGGCCGAATGTTTCCGTGGGCTGGTCCCGGATATCGGTTGCGATAGCCGGGACAAGGGAAAGGATCCGAATCGTCAGGGCCGGAAGGATGTACTGACGTTCGCGTCCTTCGATCGCCGTCTCTTGTGGCGTCTGGCTCTGCACGCGATACGAGACCGTCACCGAGGGCAGCGCAACGTCCTTGCCGAAGTCTTCCCCAACATAGCGCAAGGTGTAGTCGTACTGAAAGAAACGGCGGGTGCCCGCCCGTACGTCGGTCGCCTGGGTGCCGCGCACCACCTCAAATGGAGGAATCTGGAAAACACCAGGGTCGAGTCTGGATTGGTCGGGCACGACGGTCGTTGACGCGGTCTCGACGACGGCGCACGTCAGCACGAGCGTGAACAGCTCGCCCACGCGAGCCGCGCTCGTGCTGGTGCGCGACCAGCACTCGATCGGTTCGAGCGTGACCGCCTCGCCGGCTGTGGCCACAGTCGCGGTGTTACGCGCTGGCGGCCCCTGGCCGGCCACGACGACGGTCCCACAGCACGCCAACGCGAGGATCAAGCCGCCCGTGTTTACGGACACGTCGCTATGCAACCTTCCGTAGCCGCCGCTCCGCGACGAATTCAGCGAGCGCCAGATGATTTGCCACCGACTCCGTGCCGAAACGGACGACGTCCAGACCGACCTCGCGCGCGACACCCGCGACGTCGTCCTGCCACGCCCGGACCCTCACGGCCATGTCTCTCAATGCCGCCCTCGACATCATGCGCGTCCGGCCGGTTTCGACATCCACGGTTTCTACCCATCCTGCCGACACGTGGGGCAGTTGGAAGGCGAACGCCGCGTCGATGAGGACGATGAACACGTCGTGGGTCGCGTTCAACAACGACAACTCGCCCAGCACGGCGCGCGGATTGTCGAACAGGAAATCGGACACGAACGGAATGAGCGCGGTTTTCCGCATGAACGAGCCGATCGTCATGCTCATGCTGCCGGTGTCACGTACCTCCTCGAGTCCGCGGCCGTTCTGATAGGCGCCGAGACAGTGCATCACGTGGTTGCGGCCGATTCGAGGCCGGATCGCCGCGAGATGCTGGCCGGCATCGTTGAACGTCGCCAGGCCGAACGTGTCCTGAAAGAACACGGCCGACATGCCGATCGTCGCGATCGCCCGTGCGACCAGGCTGGCGATGGACACGTCATGGGCGCCGCATCGGGTCGATAACGAGGCGTCGGCAACGACCAGCACCGTGGCGGTGCTGGGTTGCTCAAACTCGCGGACGATGAGCGGACTGAAGTTCGTCAATGTCGATTGCGACCAGTCGATGGTGGAGAACCGGTCGCCAGCCTGCCAGTTCCGCAGGCCGACGTAGTCGAAACCTGTTCCGTACGTGACGCCGCGATGCTCGCCGGACATGACCTCGCGCATGCGCCGCCGGATCACCAGCTCGATCTCGGCGACTTCGGCCATGTTGATCAGCGATCGCTCCCCTTCGGGGGCTTGTTCGAGGTCCGGGTGCACTGGCGCCAATCCTATAGATGTTTACGGTCCGACCGCATCATTATTCCTTGACCTTGCCCAAGGCGCGTGATACGAATCGCCTCCGTCGAACCGTCCAAGCTGTCTCTCGTCTCGCGCGTGCGTGACCCGCAATCTCAGTGTTTCCAAAGAAGGGGAGTGCGATGAGCCGCCCGATCCCGCGTTACGTCCTGACGTTCTGTTTCCTCCTGGTGTCGGCCGCTGCGTGGGCGCAGGGCGCGAATGGAACCATCACGGGGGTGGTGAAAGACGGATCGGGCGCGGTGCTGCCCGGCGTGACCGTCGAAGCCGCCAGCCCCGCCCTGATCGAGAAAGTCCGTACGGCCGTCACCGACGGCCAGGGACTGTACCGGATCGTCGATTTGCGTCCGGGCGCCTACACGGTGACCTTCACCTTGCCTGGTTTCAGCACCTTGAAACGCGAAGGGCTCGAGCTGACCGCCGGGTTCACCGCCACCTTGACTGCAGAATTGAAGGTGGGCGAGCTCGCCGAAACCATCACGGTGAGCGGCGAAACGCCTGTGGTGGATCTCCAGAACGTGCGGCAGCAGACCACGCTGTCGCGCACGACGCTCGAGGCGCTGCCGACGACTGGGCGCATCAGTCAGCTCGTGAACTTCATCCCGGGAGCCGTCATTGGCAATCCTGTCTGGCAAAGCGTCGGCGGGCTCGATGAGCGCGCGAATGCATTTTCGGCGCATGGCGGGCGATTTGACGACAACGTGCCAATCATCGATGGACTGCCGCAGCGCCTGCAGGGCGGCGCGGTCTTCGTCTTCAACCAGCTGACGTTCCAGGAAGTCGGCGTCGAGACCGGCGGCACCTCCGCCGATCGCAACACGGGCGGCGTGCAGATGAACATCGTGCCGAGAGACGGCGGCAATACGTTCTCCGGCGCCTTCAACACGTCGCACAGCGCGTCATCGCTGCAGGCGGGCAATCTCAACGACGACCTGCGCGCGCGGGGCTTGAGCTTCTCCTCGTCGCTGAAGAAGCACTACGACACCGGCGGTGCGTTCGGAGGCCCCATCCTGCGAGACAGACTGTGGTTCTTCGCCGGAACGCGGTTCGGAGCGAACCAGCAGTATCAGCAGGGGAACTATTTCAACAAGCTGCAGAACCAGCGCGTCGGCACCGACCCGGTGTACCGCGTCACGTTCTACGAGCCGGATCTGAGCCGGCCGGCGTTCACCGACGATTACTACCGCGACTTCAGCCTGCGCCTGACGTTGCAGGCATCGAAGAAGAACAAGCTGGTCCTGTCGTACGAAGCGCAGCCGAATTGCAGCTGCTTCTGGCCCATCCTCGAGCTCGGTCCGCAGAACAACGTGCAGGGCACACCGGAAGCCGTTGGCGCCCACAACTACAAGGTCAACTACCTGCCGCTCGTCACCTGGACGTCGGCGGTCAGCAGCAGCCTGCTGATCGAGGCGGGCGCATCGGCCAACGTATTCGACAACGAAACGATGCGGACGGATCCGACCGTCGGCACCGACACGATTGCGATTACCGAGCTGTCGACGAACTTCCGCTACGGATCGCGCGCGCTCAGCCTGACGCACGCCGGCGGTTATCGCATTCAGCACAACCGCCAGTACCGCCAGCGCGCTTCGGTGTCGTACGTCACCGGTCAGCATGCCCTGAAGACCGGCGTCGATCTGGCTGAGTACTCCGAAGGCGCACCGGACTGGGCCAACGACGCGAACCAGATCAACGGCGCGCGTTCATACACGTTCCGCGATCGCATTCCGCAGCAGGTCACGATCTGGGCGGTGCCGTTCGAGGCGCTGTGGCGCTCGACCGACATCGCGGCTTACGCGCAGGATCAGTGGACCATTCAAAGGCTGACGCTCAACCTCGGCCTGCGCTTCAACAACTTCAACGGCCACGCTCCCGAAACGCGCATGATCGCCGGACCGTGGGTCCCCGCGCGTGTGTTTCCGGCCACGAAGAACGCCCCGAACTGGACCAACGTGAATCCGAGGATCGGCGGCGCCTACGACCTGTTTGGCAACGGCACGACCGCGGTGAAGGCGTCAATCGGGCGATATACGCCGTACTCGATCGCGGCCGTCGACATTCCGGCCAACAACCAGGCCAACAGCACGACACGAACCTGGAACGACAACGGGAACTACGTGCCCGATTGCGACCTGCGGAGTCCGTTGCCGAACGGCGAGTGCGGCGGGTGGTCGGACCTGACATTCGGGCAGATCCGCGCGGGGAGCACGCGCAGGGCAGCGGACGCGCTCGGCGGTTACAACCGGCAGGACTACAACTGGCAGCTGGCCGCGCAGGTGCAGCACCAGCTTCGGCCGAACGTGGCGTTGAAC
>Ga0137437_1000528_pt1 | contig 12085 bp, 9 predicted proteins | sample EasRivERMGT138_2_FD_102332 | JGI IMG/M metagenome (GOLD analysis project Ga0137437, IMG submission 102332) | Soil microbial communities from meander-bound floodplain in the East River, Colorado, USA - East River MetaG ERMGT138_2 | ecosystem: Environmental > Terrestrial > Soil > Floodplain ...
GGTGCGCTGGGCGAGATACGTGGCGTCGTCATTGCGACGCGCCTCGGGCACGTCGTCGGAAACGATGAGGACTTCGAGGCCGGGAGCGCCGCTGTGATCGCGACCGGTGGAGCCGAAGGTGACGCCGACGATGATGACCCCGTGGACCAGCGCCGCCATGAACACGGTGGTAGTGAGGCGGTCGCGCGTGGGCGCGATACCTTCGCGCAACTGCATTGCGCGTGCGCTCATCTCAGGTCTTCTTGGCGCCTATGCGGCGCTCGATTGCGGCAATTACCATATCGCCAATATTGAGCCCGAATTGCGCGTCGAGTTCACGAATTCCTGTCGGACTCGTGACGTTGATCTCGGTCACGAAGCCGCCGATGACGTCGATGCCGACCAGCACCATTCCCTGTTGCTTGAGCGTTGGGCCGATTTGCGCGGCCAGCCAGCGGTCGCGTTCATTGAGCTCCCTTCCGACGCCCTTGGCGCCCGCGGCGAGGTTGCCGCGGTTGTCGGAGGGCAACGGGATCCGTGCCAGCGCGTAGGGGACTGGCTCCCCGTCGATGAGCAGCACGCGCGAATCCCCGGTGGAGGCGATATCGGGCACGTAGCGCTGCGCGATGGCGAAGCGCTGGCCGTTGTCGGTCAGTGTTTCGATGATCACCGGCAGGTTCTTGTCGCCCTTCTCGGTGACGAAAATGGACTTGCCACCCATGCCGTCGAGAGGTTTGACGACGATCTTGCCGTGCTCGGCGGCAAAGGCCGTGATGTCGCTGCCGCTGCGCGTGATGAGCGTGGGCGCGCAGCACTGCGGGAACCACGCGGTGAACACTTTCTCGTTCATGTCGCGCAGGCCCTGCGGCCGGTTCGCGACGAGCGCGCCGGCGAGTTCCGCGCGCTCGAGGATGTAGGTGGTGTAGATGTACTCGGCGTCGAACGGCGGATCCTTGCGCATGAACACGCAGTCGAAATCACCGAGCTTCTGCACGGCAGGCGCTCCGAGTTCGAACCACTTTTCGGGATTAGCGAATACCTGGAGCGGCCGGCCGCGCCCCTGCGCCACGCCATCGCGCAGGAAGAGGTCTGACTGCTCGAAATAGGTGAGTTGCCACCCACGAGATGCCGCCGCAAGCAACATCGCAAGTGTGGAGTCCTTCGCAAATTTGATCTTCGCGATCGGATCCATGACGACGGCAAGACTAGTGGTTTTCGGCATCGCCAACTCCGACCTCAAAAACGTGACGTGACCGGCATAGCCGGGGGTATTCCTATATGTTAAAACGCCCCTCAGCTTGCCAAGCGGCGCCTCATTTTAATAGCGGCGCTCGCAGCCATTTTGTTTGTCCAGGAGAGGTACTCGGTGAACGACACCAACCCCCACTTCAAGGGTCTGAAAGTCCTCGTCATCGATGACAGCAAGACCATTCGAAAGACGGCGGAAACCTTGCTTTCCAAGGAAGGCTGCGAAGTCTTTACGGCCGTGGACGGGTTCGACGCGCTCGCCAAGGTCGCGGACTACACGCCCGACATCGTGTTCGTCGACATCATGATGCCGCGGCTCGACGGTTATCAGACCTGCTCGCTCATCAAGCACAACAAAGTGTTCAAATCGATTCCGGTGATCATGCTGTCTTCGAAAGATGGACTGTTCGATCGTGCGCGTGGACGCATCGTGGGATCGGAGTACTACCTCACGAAGCCCTTCACAAAGGACGAACTGCTGTCTGCTATCGAGACGCATGTCGGCGCGAGGTGAGTATGGCCCTCATTTTGATCGTGGATGATTCCCCGACCGAAGTGCACGTCATGAAAAAGGCGTTGGAGAAATCCGGCTACCAGACGGCAACCGCCGCTGACGGCGCCGAAGGCGTGCGCATGGCACGCGAGATGACGCCCGATCTCATTTTCATGGACGTGGTCATGCCGGGGATCAACGGCTACCAGGCCACTCGTACGCTCTCGAATGATCCGAAGACCCGGACCATCCCCATCATCATGGTGACTTCGAAGGGACAAGAGACCGACAAGATCTGGGGGCTGCGCCAGGGCGCGGTCGACTACATGGTCAAACCGGTTTCACCCGACCAGCTGGTGGCGAAGGCGCAGGCGACGCTTGCGGCCTGACGTAACTCAACCCACATGAACGAGTCTGCATCGCTCAAGAGTCTGCGCGATCGCCCGTTTGAGCTCCTGGCCGAGCTCGAGAGGCGAGGCCGTGCCGTCACCGCCGCCGCCGCTTCGGAAAATCCGGGCGCGCGCGAATGGGTCGGCGTGGCGTTTCGCATGGCCGGTGAGTTGTATCTCGCTGCGCGCGAAGAAACGCGCGAGGTGCTGGCGGTGCCGCCCGGCCTCACGCGGGTGCCGGGCGCCAAGCCCTGGGTCAAGGGCATTGCGAACGTGCGCGGCCAACTGCTGCCGATCCTCGATCTGCGGCAGTACCTGGGCTCCGGCCTCACGCCGAATTCTCGCAACGTGCGCGTCATTGTTGTTAATCACCGGGAAGTGCCCGCGGGCCTGGTCGTCGACGAAGTGCTCGGCTTCCGCCGCTTCTCCGAATCCGAATTTTCCGGCGACGCACCGCCCACGGTGGTGCGTTGCGAGCGATACCTTGCGGGCGCGTTCAAGCGCGGTCCTGAACAGTGGCCGGTATTGAGCCTGCGGCAGCTGGTGGAGAGCCCGGCTTTCCAGGAGGCCGCGGCATGAGCGCTGAAACCGTCGGCGGGTCACGCCAGCTCCGTTCGCTGACCAATCTCATCTCCGCGACGCTGGTGTTCGTCGTGCTCGCCATTGTCGCGGGCGTCGCCGCATACCTGTTAGGCATGGAAGTCCTGTACGTCGCGGCCGCCGGATGCGCGCTGGCGGCGGCGATTCCGATATTCCTGATGTTCCAGCGCGTGCGCCTGGTCGAAAGCGACATGGCGCATCGCGAGGCGCTGTCGCTCGCACAACGCAAGGAAACCGAGCGCAACCAGCAGGCCATCCTGCGGCTACTCGATGAATTGGCACCACTGGCGGACGGCGACCTGACCGTGCAGGCCACGGTGACGGAAGACATCACCGGCACGATCGCGGACTCGATCAACTACGCCATCGGCGTGCTGCGCGACCTGGTGAGCACCATCAACCAGTCGGCGATCCAGCTCGATGGCGCCACCCGCCAGACGCAGGCGTTGTCGGCGCATCTCGCGAAGGCCTCGAGCGCGCAGTCGAAGCAGATTGCCGGCGCCACCGAATCCGCCTCCAACATGGCGAGCTCGACTGAAGCCATCTCGGGCAACTCGGAGCGCGCCTCCGACGTCGCGCGCCACTCGGTCGATGTCGCACACAAGGGCGGCGACGCCGTGCGCCGCACCATCGACGGCATGAACAGCATCCGCGAGACCATTCAGGAAACCAGCAAGCGCATCAAGCGGCTGGGTGAGAGCTCACAGGAAATCGGCAACATCGTTGAACTCATCAACGACATCGCCGAGCAGACGAACATCCTGGCGCTGAACGCATCCATCCAGGCCTCGATGGCCGGTGATGCAGGCCGCGGCTTCGCGGTAGTTGCCGACGAGGTGCAACGGCTGGCCGAACGCGCCGCCGCCGCCACGCGCCAGATCGAAACGCTGGTGCGCGCCATTCAGGCCGATACCAACGAAGCGGTCGTCTCGATGGAACGCAGCACCACGGACGTGGTGGGTGGAGCGCTGCTCGCCGAGAATGCGGGCGCCGCGCTCGAGGAGATCGAGCAGGTGTCGACGCAGATCGCGAGCCTCGTGAACAACATTTTCGGAAGCTCCCGCCAGCAGGTGACGGAGGCGCAGAAAATCGCCCGAAACATGCAGGTGCTCAAGGAGATTTCCACGCAGACTGCGGAATCGACCACCGCCACCTCGCAGAGCATTTCCAAACTGGCGCAGCTGTCAGCCGCAATGCGCCAGTCTGCTTCCGGATTCCGGCTGCCGGGAGCTCCAGTCCCGCGCCAGGTCGCCGCCGCCGGTGCCGCCATCGCGGCCGCCGCCGCGACGACCGGCACGAATCAGGCCCAACAATCGACCGGCGCCACTTCGACGCGCGTGCGCACGGTATCGCTCGCCTCGTAACACGGACGTAGATGCTGAATGCCTGAAGTCGCCTTACAGACGCTCGATCTCGTCGGCCGCGAGCTGAACAACACGCTCGGCGAAGCGCGCACGGCGCTCGAGACGTATGTCGAACAACCCGAGAACGTGGTGCTGCTGCAGCGCTGCGTCTCCGACCTGCACCAGGTGCAGGGTGTGCTGCGATTGCTGGAGATCTTCGGCGCTGCCCTGTTGGCCGAAGAAATGGAGCAGGTAACTCACTACCTGCTGGCGCCCGCATCACAGAAGAACCAGGCGGAGTCACTCGACGCGCTGATGCGCGCCATGGTCCAGCTGCCGAGCTACATCGAACGCGTCCTGGCCGGCGGCCGGGATCTCGCGCTGGTGCTGTTGCCACTGCTCAACGATCTGCGCGCCGTCCGCGGCAGCCCGCTGTTGTCCGAAGGCACGCTGCTGCTGCTCAACCTCAAGTCCGACCAGCAGGCGGCTCCGGTGGCGCCCGCGGCCGGTGAGCCCGAGCTCACCGTCGCGCAATGGGCGCGCCGGCTGCGCACGCGCTTCCAGCTCGGCCTGGTCGGCTGGATCCGCAACGAGCGCTCCGAACAGAATCTCGAAATCCTCGAAACCGTCGCACATCAGATCGAACAGGTCGCAACCAAGCAGCCCGTGTTCCAGCTCTGGTGGGTGGTCGGCGCCATCATCGAAGCGTTGCGCGACGGCGGCATCGAAACCGGCGTGTCGGTCAAGCGGTTGTTAGGCCTCGCCGATCGCGAAATCCTGCAGCTGTACACGCAGGGAGAGGCGCGCTACGCGCAGAACCCGCCGGTCGAACTGCTGAACAACCTGCTGTACTACGCCGCGCGCGCCACCAGCAACGGTCCCAAGGTCACGGCGGTGCGCGCCTCGTTCCGGCTGAATGAGCTGCTGAGCGTCGACGATTCGGTCGAGCAGGAACGCGAGAACCTGTCCGCGCCTTCGGTGAAGCTGATGCGCACGGTCGCAGCGGCCATTCGTGAAGATCTCGGCAAGGTCAAAGACGTCCTCGATATTTTCGTGCGGCGCGGCGGACAGCCGGCCGAACTCGAATCGCAGGTCGGCATGCTGCGCAAGATCGCCGACACGCTCGGCGTACTCGGCCTGGGCGAACTGCGGCAGCTCGTCATCGAAGAAACGAATCGCCTCGAAGCCATGGCCGCGGGCAAGACCCCCGCGGACCACGCGGCGCTGGTGCACATCGCCGCCACGCTAATCGGTGTCGAAGATCGCCTCGATCGCGACCTCATCGGCCTCATCGTCCCGCGAGCGCCTGCCAGCGAGGAAGACACGGGTTCGGTCGACGTCGACTTCCAGCAGGTGCAGTCCGCGGTGCTGCGCGAATGCAGCGTGAACCTGGTGCGCGTCAAGGAGGCGATCGCCTCCAACGTGGCCGGCACACTCGACGTCGGCGCGCTCGATGCCTGGCCCGGTCTCGTCCAGGGCATCAAGTCCGGGTTGCTGATGCTCGGCAAGACCCGCGCCGTCGAGATCGTAGAAGGCATCGCGCAACATCTCAAGGATCTGCTGCAGCCCGGCGGCACGGCGGTTCCGCCTAACTACCTCGACCGGCTCGCGGACGCGGTGGTGAGTCTCGAGTACTACATGGAGACGCTGCAGGCCGGCCGCACGGATCCCTGGTACATGCTCGACAATGCGCAGACCTGCCTGCAGGCGCTGACGCAGATGCCGAAGCGCGTCGTACCGACGGTGCCGCCGCTTGGCCCCGAGGCCTACGCCGCAACCGTACTGCTGGCGGATGCCGGCGCCACGGCGCGCGCCCATGCGCTGCAGGCGGGATCCGGCCCGCCCGGCATCCACGGCGCGCCGACACTGCACCAGTCCGGCCAGCCGCCGATCGGCGCCAAGCCGATCAATATCGATCCCGAATTGCTCACTCTATATATAGAGGAGGCGCGCGAAGAGGTTGCGCGAATATCCAAGCTGTTCCCGGCCTGGGAGCAGAACCCGCTCGAGACGGATGCGCTCGCGGGCGTGCGCCGCTCCTTCCACACGCTCAAGGGCTCCGGCCGGATGGTCGGCGCCGTCGACATCAGCGAGTTCGCCTGGGCGATCGAAAACCTGCTGAACCGCGTCATCGAGAACACGCTGCAACGCTCGCCCGCGATCCTTGCGACGGTGCGCGATGCGGTGGCCATCGCCGGTGATCTCGTGAACGCGCTCGAGTCGCGGCAGGGCGCACCCGCACGTGTACAGGACATCATCGACCGCGCGCATGCGCTGGCCGCCAACAGGCAGCAGGCGACCTCGCAGACCGCAACTCACGAGATTCTTGAGCGCACGCTCGATACGCGTCGCGAAGACGTCGTCGCCGCGACTTCGCGCGTGCCCACGCTGCAACCGGCCGGCGGTTCCAGGGCGCCGAGCACGGCTGCGGGCGCAAGAGACGCCGTGGATGACTGGTCGGTCGCAACGCAGGACGGTAGCGACGGCGAAGCCATTGTCTTGTCGACGCCGGACGAGGAGCCGAGCGCCGATCTGCAGCTGCGCGACATCTACAGCCGCGAAACCCAGGTCAACATCGCCGCCGTCCTGCGCTTCGTGAATGTCGAGCGCACGCGCGGCGTGCCGCATGTCGTCACCGAAGAGGCCTATCGCGCCTGCCACACCTTGTCCGGCAGCTCCCGCATGGCCGAGGCGCGCCACGGCATTCGGCTGACGGCGCCGCTCGAGCACTGGGTACGCAAGTCTTTCGACAGCGGTGTCGGCCTCGATGGCGCTGATCTCGATCTGCTCGCCGATTGCATGAACGCCATGCAGTCGGTGGCCGCGCACCTGGACGAATCCACCGGATTCTTCCAGTCGCACACCGCACTGCTGGCGCGCATCGAACACGCCACCGAAGAACTCGAACAACGCATCGTCGCCGCGGCTCGCACCGCGGAGCAGGTTTCCGCGCCGGCGCCCGTGGCCCCGGCGCCGTCCCCAGCTCCTGTCGCGCCGGCGGTCGCGGCACCTCCCGCTTCCTTTCCGCCGGTAGCGGCCAACAAGCCTTCCGCAGCGGCGCCGGCCGTGCACGTCGTCGAAGACGTGATGACGGATTTCGACCAGGACATCGCGAGCATCTTCACCGACGAAGCGGTGGAACTCATCGACGCCGCGCAAGGCGCGCTCGCGGAATGGAACGAGAATCGCAGCAGCGTCGATGGTCTCGACGCGCTCAAGCGGCCGCTGCACACGCTCAAGGGTGGCGCCCGTATGGCCGGGCTCATGCCGATGGGCGACCTGAGTCACGAGCTCGAAACGCTCTTCATGCAGATCGACAGTCGCGTCGTGCCTGCGGACGATCGCGCGTTCGGTCTCGCGCAGACGGCGCTCGACGAGCTGGCGCGCATGCGCGAATCCGTGAGCTCGGGTAAGGGTGTCACCACCGCGCGTGGCCTCATCGCGAAGATTCAGGCGCTGTCTGCTCCCGGGTCCGCGCCGGCCGCCGCGCCTGCCGTGCCCGCACCACCGCCGGTGGCCGTCGCAGCGCCGCCGAAACCAGGACCCGCGCCGCCACCCGTCGTGAGCGCGCCGCCGCCGCCGAAGCCAGCGGCGCCGATCATGACCGCGGTGCCGACACCGCCACCGCCGAAACTCGCTCCGAAGCCTGCCTATGTCCCGCCGCCGCCGCGCACCGAGGCGCCGGAAGCGGCCGTGCTCGCGCCCGTCTGGGCGCCGGAAACGTCGCACAGCTCTATCGTCAAGCCGGTGCTGTCCGCGGAGCCGCCGTCCATCGTGACGCGCGCCGCGGCGAAAGACCCGGTGTCCGCGGGCTTCAACAAGGACCCCGATGGGCCGCTGCTGCCGCCCGGTGCGGTCCCGCCGGGTCGTGAGCCCGCCGCGCCCGCCGATCGCGCCGAGCTCGCGCGCGTCGACGCCGAGCTGCTCGACCAGCTGCTCAACCATTCCGGCGAAGCGAGCATTGCGCGCGCGCGCCTCGAGCAGCAGATCGGCTCGATCGACTTCAACGTGGGTGAACTCTCGCGCACGGTCACGCGCCTCAAGGAACAGCTGCGCAAGCTCGAGCTCGAGACCGAAGCGCAGATCCTGCATCGCTTCGAAGAGGAGAAAGGGCAGAAGAGCGACTTCGATCCGCTCGAACTCGACCGCTACTCTTCTATCCAGCAGTTCTCCCGCGGTCTCGCCGAAACGGCAAACGACGTCGGCAGCATTCAGCAGCTGCTCGAGAATCTGACCAAGGACACGCAGAACCTGCTGACGCAGCAGGCGCGGACCATCACGGAGCTGCAGAACGGTCTCATGCGTACGCGCATGGTTCCGTTCCAGCGTCACGTGCAGCGTCTCGCGCGCATCGTGCGCCAGGCCGCCACGGACACACACAAGTTAGCCGAGCTGCAGATCGAGGGCGCCTCCGGCGAACTCGACCGGCAGGTGCTCGAGCGCATGATGCCGCCGTTCGAGCACATGCTGCGCAACGCGGTGGCGCACGGCATCGAAATGCCGGAAGAACGCAAGAAGCGCGGCAAGAACGAAACCGGCACGATCACCATCGCGCTGCATCGCGAGGGCTCGGAAGTCGTCGTCGAAGTTTCCGACGACGGCGCCGGCATGAATCTCAAGGCGATCCGCGACAAGGGCATCTCGCTCGGGATGGTACGCGCCGATCAGCAGCTCTCCGACGAAGACATCATGCAGCTAGTGCTCGAGCCCGGATTCTCGACGGCCGGGTCGGTCAGCATGCAGTCGGGCCGCGGCGTCGGCATGGATGTGGTCGCGAGCGAAATCAAGAAGCTCGGCGGTGCGCTGCACATGGAGACGAAGCCGGGCGAGGGTTCGCGCTTCACGATCCGTCTGCCGCTCACGCTCGCGATCAGTCACGCGTTGATCCTGCGCGCCAACGACGAGCTGTACGCGCTGCCGTTGCCGACCGTCGAAGGCGTCGTGCGCCTGTCGCGCACCGAGGTCGAAGCGCACCTCGGGCCCGAGGCGGCGCCGTTCGAATACGGCGGGCAGAAGTACCGCTTCCAACACCTGGCGTTTTACGTGGGACGCGAGCCGGGCCCGCTGCCCGACGGTGATGTCACCGTGCCCGTGATCCTGGTGCGCGCCGGCGAACACTCCACCGGTCTCGTCACCGACGAACTGGTCGGCAGCCGCGAGATCGTCGTGAAGAGCGTGGGTCCGCAGATCGCGGCCATCCGCGGTATTTCGGGCGCCACGATTCTCGGCGACGGCCGCATCGTCATCATTCTCGACATCGGCGCGCTGGTGCGCACCGATTGGCGCTCGCGCACCGAACCGGTGATGCCGCGCGAGAAGACGGATACCCGCTCGATCGCGCTGGTCGTCGACGACTCGATCACCGTGCGCCGCGTGACGCAGCGCCTGCTCGAACGCAACGGGATGCGCGTGCTGACCGCGCGCGACGGCGTCGATGCGATGGAGATGCTCCAGGAGCACACGCCGGACATCATCCTGCTCGACATCGAAATGCCGCGCATGGACGGTTATGAAGTGGCGACGCAGGTGCGCGCGGATCCGCGGTTGTCGGGTATCCCGATCATCATGATCACTTCGCGCGTCGGCGAGAAACATCGCGCGCGCGCCATCGAGATCGGCGTCGACGATTATCTCGGCAAGCCGTACCAGGAAGCGCAGTTGCTCGAGGCCATCGAGCCGCTGATCGCGCGCCGGCGCGAGCAGCACATGCGGGAGGCGAATTAATGGTTGAGCGCATCTCGGAGATCTACAGCCTGCTGGTCCCGCTGCTCGACGGGCGCCTCATCATTCCGCGTTCGTGCGTGGCCGAGGTCGTGGGCTTCAGCACGCCGTCGGAAATGCCGGGCGCGCCGCCGTGGTACCTCGGCATGTTTGCCTGGGGCAGCCGGCAGATCCCGCTGATTTCTTTCGAAGGCACCTGCGGCCAGACCATCCCGCCGCTGACCGGCCGCACGCGTGTCGTCGTGCTGTTTGCGCTCGGATCGCAGGTCGAGGGCGGCTACTACGGCATGGTGTCGCAGGGCTTCCCGCAGTTGGTGCGAGTGAGCGCGGACATCCTGCGGCCGGACCCGACCAAGACCTTCCCCGAGCGCACGCCGATCATTTCGCAGGTGCGCATGATCAATGAAGCGCCGTGGATTCCCGATCTCGAGCGCATCGAGCAGATGATCTCCGAGGAAACCTCCGTCCTCGTCGAATAATGGGGTCAGACCCCATTTCTCATTTGTCGTCCCAGTGAAAACGATGCATCAGCCGATGCAGCAGCGGCGTGAACAGCAACGCGGCTGTGACGATGAACACCAGGCCGGCGTACAGCGCGAAAAATCCGGCGAACAGTTTGCCGGCATCGTGCTGTGGCGGGTCGACGGGTCCCATGCCGCCTAGCAACATGGCGGCGTTGAGAAAAGCGTCGAGCGACGACAGATGCTCGAAGCACACGTAGCCGGTCATGCCGATGCCGAGCGAAACCACGATGAGTCCAAAGGCGATGGACAGGTGAACCATGAAACGCCGCGCGAAGCGCTGGCGTGCCAACGGTCGTTCGGTTTTTGATTCGTACATGGCGCTCCTCTCCTCAAAGATATGGAGTCAGTTTCATCCAAGATCACCGGCAATCGCCTGCAGCGCGGCGAGCGCCGCAAGTCCCGCGGTTTCGGTGCGCATGACGCGCGGTCCCAGCCGGCACGCGATGAAGCCGCTGGCCAACGCGAACTTTTGTTCGTTGTCCGCGAGTCCACCCTCGGGTCCGATCAGCAGGAAGACTGACGCGGTACCCGGCCGGGCCGCGAACGCCGTGAGCGCCTCACCGCCATCGGCCGCCAGCAGGCAACGCAGCGAGTCGGAAGTCAGCGAGCGCAGCGCATCGCCGAGCGCCAGCGGGTCACTCACCTGCGGCACGCGATTGCGCCCGCATTGCTCGCACGCCGAGACCGCGATGGCCTGCCAGTGTTCGCGCTTGCGATCGCGCATCTTGGCATCGACCTTGACCACCGAACGCTCGGTGAGCACGGGTACGATGCGAGCCACGCCGAGCTCGGTGGCCTTCTGCACGATCAGGTCCATGCGTTCGCCGCGCGCCACGCCTTGCAGCAGCGTGATCGCGAGCGGTGATTCGCGCTCGACGGCGTCGTGACGCAGCACGCGCGCGAACTCCTGCTTGCCGCGCGGCGCACCCAGGCTCGCGGCAAACTCACCGCCGGCGCCGTTGAACAACGTGAGCGCCGCGCCGGGTGCAAGGCGCAGCACCCGGGTCAGGTGCTCGCCCGCCTGCCTGGGCAGCGCGATATCCGCGCCCACTTCGATCGCCCCCGGCACGTGAATGCGTGTCACGCGCATGCGAGCTCGATACCTTCGGTCGCGATGCGCGCGAGCAGTGTCATTTCGTCGGGCGCGATCACGTACGGCGGCATGAAGTAGATCGTGGTCCCGAGTGGCCGGATCAGCGCGCCGCGTTCGAGCGCGTGCTGGTAGATGCGCAGGCCGCGCCGTTCCTGCCACGGCCACGGCGTCCGCGTCGCGCGTTCCTTGACGAGCTCGATCGCGAGAATCATGCCGCGCTGGCGGATCTCGGCGACGTGCGGATGGTCCGCGAGGTGCGCGACGCTTGCGAGCATGTGCCGCGCGGTGGCGCGATTGCGTTCGAGCACCGGCTCCTCGCGAAATATGGCGAGCGTCGCGTTAGCCGCGGCGCAGGCGAGGGGGTTACCGGTGTAGCTGTGCGAGTGCAGGAAGCCGTTGAGCCTGGTGTACTCGTCGTAGAACGCGTCGTAGATCGCGTCCGTCGTCAGCACCACAGACAGGGGTAGATAGCCGCCGGTGAGTCCCTTCGACAGGCACAGGTAATCGGGGCGGATGCCGGCCTGCTCGCAGGCAAACATCGTCCCGGTGCGCCCGAAGCCCACCGCGATTTCATCGGCGATGAGGTGCACGCCGTAATTGTCACAGGCGGCGCGCAGCAACTTGAGATAGACCGGGTCGTACATGCGCATGCCGCCCGCGCATTGCACCAGCGGCTCGACGATCACCGCGGCGAC
>Ga0137437_1000529_pt1 | contig 12076 bp, 6 predicted proteins | sample EasRivERMGT138_2_FD_102332 | JGI IMG/M metagenome (GOLD analysis project Ga0137437, IMG submission 102332) | Soil microbial communities from meander-bound floodplain in the East River, Colorado, USA - East River MetaG ERMGT138_2 | ecosystem: Environmental > Terrestrial > Soil > Floodplain ...
GCTGCCCGTTTCATCTGCGTATCCGAGGAAATAGGGATAGTCGCTGGCCGGATCCGCGTGGATGGAGAGAAACTGCACGTCGTTACGATCGTAGAAGATGTCTTGCGTGCCATTACCGTGGTGATAGTCCACGTCGAGTATCGAGACGCGTGATGCACCGCGAGAGCGAAGGTATTGAGCCGCGGCCGCGGCATTGTTGATAAAACAATATCCACCATAGAAGGTGCGCGCGGCGTGATGCCCCGGTGGTCTGCACAGACCGAACGCGCTCCTCGCCTCGCCGGAAGCCACACAATGCGCCGCGGTCATCGCGATATCGAATGAACCCTTCGCTGCCGCCCACGTGCCCGCCGTGACGCCCGTGGTGTTATCAAAGCAATAGTACGAAACCCGACCGTCGAGAGAATCAGGCACCCTGTCGTTGCGCAGATTGCGAATGGGTGCGGCGAGCGGCTGGATGATTCCGGTGCGCCCCATGCCACGCCACTCTTCATAGGCGCCTTCAATGAAATCGACGAGCGCGCGATCGTGCACGGCGTAGGCGTGCTCGAGCGGGAATTCCCGCGACGCCACGAGCGGACCGAGCTTTGCCGCCTCGAGGCTCGCAAGTACATTGTCCGCGCGGCTCGGACGCTCGTAGGCCGGCACCATCTCTCCGCGATTGAACTCCATTGGGACGTCGTGCAGGCGATGGGCATGTGAATAGAAAAGCCTCATCGCCCTGCCTTCTTCTCGAATACCGCGCGACCCGCGCGCAGGTAATCCATCGTGTCCTTCTTTTCCTGCGCGTCGTTGTAGTCCTGACGAGCATCGGCCGAGGCGATGATCCGGTCGATCCAGCGCAAGAAGTACTCGGCATCTTTAGGAGACGTCGCGGATTGACCGCCGACCGACACGTAGATAGGACTCGTGCTGGCGTACGGATAGAGGTCGAAGATCAGCGGATCAGGCTCGTCGTTCCACGCGCGCATCAGGATCCAGCCGCTCTCGGTCACGGCGATCGTGCCGTCCAGGTCGGCAGTGGTCGCGTCCTTCTTCCCATGACGTGCTACGACGCGGCCGTTGTACAGCACCTCGACGTGATCGAGCGGCGCGAGCGAGCGCATCGCCGCGCGAAACTGAAGCTTGCGTCCGGTCGCGAGTTCGATCGTGTCGCCGGGATTCTTTCCGTCGACCTGCAACGCCAGCAGCGGTCCGTTGCTCGCGACGCTGTGCCCCGCTCGCAGGGCCTCGTGCAACGCCTTCGCGCTCGTGTCGCCGCCGGTCTGCAGGAACACGCGGTTCATCCCGACCGGTCCGCGCAAGGAAGCGTAGTTAGCCATCGCATCGGTGCCGGCGCCGGCTGATAGTTTGAATCCCAGGTTCAACAGCCGATGCCAGACTTGAGCAGTCGCTTTGTGATCCGAGAACCCGACCACCTCGATGTAGTCCGCCTTGCCGAGCGCGACGTCGACCGGCAACGCGTTGGTCAGTGTCTTTTCCTTCTCCGGCACGATCTCCCAATCGAACGGATGCACGTAGCCGACGAGCGCGCCTTGTGCGTGGGCGAGATCGGCCACCGCGCCATTGTGCGGATACGGCGATGTGAGCGCGCTTTGCTGATACGCGCTGAAATCCGGCGTCAGGAATTGCTTCAAATCCAGCAGGCCGAGGTGTCCCCAATAACTCGTGTGGAACTCTTGCGCCTGGAAGATCGTGACGCCACCGTCGCGCGTCATGCCGCCATCGGCGTACGCGATGTCCGGAATGCGCTGCTCTTTATTTACGATGGTGTTGTAGATGACATCCAGATCCTCGGCGCGCGCCTGTGCGGCCAAAGTCTGCAAAGTGCTGCGGTAGTGGCCGCCATAGTTCATGTGCACATGCAGGTCGGCGGAGACGCTCGCCGGCGCCCAGGACGGAAGCAAGAGTGGCTTGAACCGGATTCCGACCGTCACGGCCGGCCCCTTCTGGACTTGCACGGTGCTTCGTGCCGCCGGGTAGCGCTGGCCGCGCCACGCGGTGACGTTCGTGTCGCCGAGCGGCACGGTGACCACGCACTCGCCATTGCAATGGAAGTAACGCGTCTCTTCGACCTGCGTCGCCGGGTCGAAACCGTCGTCCGCGCTCACCCACGCGCCGTCGGGTGCATACGCGCGCCCATCGCTGCCGCGAATGCTGACGCGCCCGGACACCGGCTGGCCACGCTCATCGCGCAGGTCGATGGAGAGCGGGGACATCGGTCGCGCGTCGTGGCGGGTGGTTGCCAATATCTGCTTTCGCGCTCCGCCCGTGAATTCGAGAATCCACAGCGCGACGTTGCCCGATTCGTTGCTGATGTACGCGACGCGGCGACCGTCTGGCGACCAACGCGCCTGCGTGGCGTCGAACTCGCCGAAGGTCAGCGGCAGCGTGGCCTCGCCCGCAAGCGTCGACACCCACAGCTGATGCCATTGCCGGCCTTGATAGCTGCTGTACAGCACGCGCCGGCCATCGGGAGCCACTTCCGGATTCGCGCGCCAGCTCGTCTCCTCGTTGATGAAGCACGAGGGCGTACTGCCCGCTTCGAGCGCGATGCTGCAGATCGGTCCCGTACCGTAGGCATTCTCGCGATTGGACACGAACACCAGGCGCTTGCCATCTGGCGTCCATGACGGATTGATCGTGTGGTCGTGCGTCGAATAGTAATAGCGCGGGATCGCGCTCTCGTGCGGCGCGATGACGGCGCGCGGCACCCCGAGTCCGGCCTCGTTGATCTCCGCGACGAATAGATTGAAGTGCCCCGTGCCCGCCGTGGACACGAAAGCGATGCGGCCACCGTCCGGCGAATATCGCGGCTGAACCTGCACGGCCTTGGTCTGCGTGAGTTGCTGCGTCTTGCGGTTCGCCAGTTCCACACGCCACAGCTCGATCGCATCGGCGTGATGTCTGACAAACACGATGAAGCGTCCGTCGGGGGACCAGTCGGGTTGATAGTCGTAGCCAGGACCGTACGTCAGCTCGTCGGCCCCCTCGTTAGTTGAAGGGCTATCGATCGCCTGCACCCACAGCGATCCGCCCATGCTGTACACGACGCGCTTCCCGTCCGGCGAGAACGCCACGCTGGATGGGCCGCTCGTGAGCTGCGGCAGGAACATCTCCCGCCAATAATAAGAGTGGGGAAGATCGACCTGCCCTAAGACCGGGACGCGTGCGGCGAATGACGCGTCAGCGACGCAGAGCGTCAGTAGTCCGAGCAGCGCCGGCATTGTCCTTTTCATTGCTTCTTGTCATTCAGCACTTCGTCGAGGCTCGCGGCGAGAATCGTCAACGCCTCGTCGACATCCGCGTTCGTGATCATCAGCGGCGGCATGAAGCGGATCGTGCTCTGCCCGCACATCAGCAACAGCAAGCCGTTGTAGTAGGCGCGAGTGATCAGCCGGTCGCACAGGCCGGCCGCCGGAATTTTGGTGTCGCGATTCTCCACCAGCTCTACGCCGAGCATGAGCCCCTTGCCGCGCACGTCGCCGATGCAGTCGTAGCGCAGCTTCATCTCACGCAGCTTGCCGATGAAGTATTCACCGACGCGGGCCGAATTGGCAGCGTACTCGCGCTCGACGAGTCCAACAGTCGCCAGCGCAGCCGCGCAGCAAATGGGATTTCCGCCGAACGTATTGCCGTGCGCGCCCTTCTGCCACTTTTCCATGATCTTCTTCTTCGCGACGACCATGCCGATCGGCAGACCCGAGCCCAGCCCTTTGGCGAGCGTCATGATGTCGGGCGCGACACCGGAGTGTTCCGCCGCAAACAGCTTGCCGCTGCGGCCGATGCCCGACTGCACTTCGTCGAAGATCAGCAGGATGCCGTGGCGATCGCACAGCGCACGCAGGCCCTGCAGGAAACCGTCGGGCGGAATGAGATAGCCGCCCTCACCCTGGATCGGCTCGATCAGGATCGCCGCAACTTCGCTCGCCGGAACGTTCGCCTTGAACAGCACGTTCTCGATGTAGTTGAGCACCGCCGCGCCCTGGTCATCGCCCGCGAAGATCGGGCGATAGTTGTTTGGATAGGGAACGTGCGTGACGCCCGGCATCGTCGGAAAGAAGCCTTTCTGCTGGGTGTATTTGCTCGAGGTGAACGCGAGCGCACCCATCGAGCGACCGTGAAAGCCGCCGAGGAACCCAATAAAACGCCCACGACCGCTGACGTAGCGCGCGAGCTTGAGCGCGCCTTCGACCGATTCGGTGCCGCTCTGACAGAAAAAGCTCATCGTCGGCTCGCGCATCGGCGAGAGCGCGTTCATCTTCTCGGCCAATGCGATCTGCCCTTCGTGCCAGTAGTCGTTCGAGATGTGCAGGAACTTGTCGGCCGCATCCTTGATCGCCTGGACGACCTGCGGATGCGAATGTCCCGTCGAGCAAACAGCAATACCGCCCATGAAGTCGAGGAATCGATTGCCGTCGACGTCCCAGACTTCCGCGCCCCTGCCGTGCGAGATGGCAAACGGATAGTCGCGCGGATAGGACGGCGACTCGACTGCAGCGGAGCGCTTGAGCATGGCTTCGGCTTTGGGGCCCGGAAGCGGCGTGCGGATATGCGGAGACTTCATGATTCGACCACCGTCTGGGATTGTTCGCGCAAATACTGCGCCAGGTAATAGAAGGACGCGATCGCCTTGCCGGTGTTGCCCGAGCCTTTCCAGCCGCCGAACGGCTGATAACCCGGCCACGCACCGGTAGTCGCGCCCGCGGCGCGATTCGAGTACGTCACGCCGGCTTCGATGCGTTCGAGAAATTCTGCGACGTCGGCCGTCGAACCGTACACGCCGGCCGTCAAGCCGAGGTCTGAATCGTTCGCATGACGGATGCCGGCGTCGAGATCCTTCACACGATGAAGCATGAGTAACGGCAGGAACATCTCTTCCCGCCACAGCGGATGCTCGAGCGCCGCCTCGGCGAGTGTCGGCGCCGCGTAGTAACCGCGCGCGAGATCGCCCGTCGAGAGCACCTCACCCCCGAAAAGAATCTTCGCCCCACCCTTGCGCAAACGATCGACGTAGCCGCTGTACTTGCGCTGCGCGCTCTCGCTAACTACCGGGCCCATCCAATTTTCCTTCGCGCTAGGATCGCCTACGCCAATCGCCTGCATTTTCTGCTGCAGCTTTTGAACCAGCGCGTCCGCGACCGACTCTTCGACATACAGGCGCGACAACGCCGAGCATTTCTGCCCGCCCATGCCGAATGCGCTGCGCACGATGCCGGCGGCAGCCGTATCAAGATCGGCGTTCGCGGTGACGACGCAGGCATTCTTCCCGCCCATCTCGGCGATGCAGGGTTTCGGATAACGGCCGGCGGCGAGCTTGCGCACGATGCCCATGCCCGTTTCATAGGAGCCGGTGAACGTGACGCCGCTCGTTTGCGCATGCGCCACGAGCGCATCGCCGATCGCCGCGCCCGGTCCCATCACATAGTTGAAGACGCCCGGCGGAATTCCTGCATCTCGTACGCAGTCGGCAAGCAGACGGCCCGACCACGGGGTTTCACTCGCGCCTTTGAGCACGACGGTGTTGCCAGTGACGAGTGCCGCGGCAACGGGCCCGCCGGCGAGCGCAAACGGAAAGTTGAACGGATTGATGACGACCCACACCCCGTACGGCTTCATCACGCTGCGATTGCGCGACACGACGTTCGGCAGCGGATCATTCGGCAGCACGTGATCGAATCCGCCTTGGGCTTCGAAGCTGTCGCAGTAGACGTTGAAGAAGTCGGCCGTCTCCTGCACTTCGCCGAGCGCCTCCATGCGGTTCTTGCCGACCTCGAGCGTCACCGCGGCGGCGATGTGATAGACGCGTTCCTCGATGAGCTGCGCGACCCGGCGCAGCAGGCGAATTCTTTCGGACGGCGGCGTTGCACGCCAGCGCGGGAACGCATCGCTCGCGGCGCGCATCGCCTGTTCGACGTGCTCGGCATTCGCCTGGGCGAACGAGCCTAGCAACCAGTCCCGATCGATCGGACTGCGCTTGTCCTTGAAGGCGCCGGTCTCGATGTCCTTGCCCGCGATGTGCAACGAGTGCTTGCGACCTAAACCACCGCGCACCTCACCCAGGGCCGCTTCGAAACGCGTATGCATTTCGGGCGGCGGATCGAACATCGTCGAATACGTGAGCTTGTACGCCATTCAGAATTCTACTGCGGCCAGCAGTTCGTCGAGCAGGGTCAGCGCATCGCCGAGCTCCTTTTCGCTGATCACCAGCGGGGGCGCGAGCAGGATCAGGTTGCCGCGGATGGCGAACGACACGTCGCGCTGCAACGCGTCGCGCACCAGATGCTTCAGGGCTGTCGGAGAATCCGGCCACGCCGCCGGTGATTCGCGCGTGCCAAGATCACGCACGAGCTCGACCACGGCGAACAGGCCGTCACCGCCGCGCACGTCACCGATGATGGAATGCCTGGCTTGCATGGCCTTCAAGCGCTCGATCATCAATGCGCCGAGCGAGCGCGATCGCCCGATCAGGTGCTCGTCATCGTAGGCTTCGACGGCGGCGACGCCGGCCGCGCACGCGAGCGGATGCCCGCAATAGGTCAGTCCCGTGTACAACATCTCGCGTTCAAGGAGCTTTGCGACTTCCGCCGACAGGACGACTGCGCCGAGCGGCAGGTGCGCACCCGTCAGGCCCTTCGCGAGCGTCATGAGATCTGGCCGCCCCTCCTCGCCATAGCGCTGCCACGCAAACCACTCGCCGCAGCGTCCGAACCCGCTCATGACCTCGTCGGCGATCAGGTAAACGTTACGGCTGCGAGTCTGCGCACGCAGCGCCGGCCAGTAGTTAGTCGGCGCGACGATACCGTTCGTTCCGGCGTTCGGCTCCATGATGACCGCGGCCACGTTCTGTTGTTTATCGATCAACTCGCCGATATGCGCGGCCGCGCGGTTGCCGCACTCATCGGCGGTCGAGCTGCCGTACGGGCAGCGGTAGGCGTATGGGGGCGGCGCGTGCAGAACGCCAAAGGCATCGGGATCGACCTGGTGCCGCGTGCGACTGTCGCCGGACAACGCCATCGCCGCGTAGCTCGCGCCGTGATAGGACCGGTCGCGCGCGATGATGCGGCCGCGCGGCAAGCCCTGTGCCTGCCGCGCGAACTTCACCGCGTTCTCGTTCGCATCGGCGCCGCCGAGCGTGAAGAACACGCGGCCGCCGGTGAATCCCGATTTCTCGAGCAGCAACTCGGCGAGACGCGCTCGTGGCTCGGCGCCCCAGCTGCTCGTGACGAAACAAAGCTTCTGCGCCTGCTCGCGGATCGCGGCGACGACCTTCGGATGCTGATGGCCGAGATTGCAGCACTCGGCGAGGCTGCTCATGTCCAGGATGGAACGGCCATCCGCAGTGTGAATCCGCGCGCCCGCGCCCCCAACGATAGTCGGGGCGGACCAGTCGGCCTGCCGGCACCAGCTGTGCAGGACAGTGTCGCGTTCGGAAAGCATGCGGGATTGTAGCCCCTCGGGATATTGGGGGATGATCGGCGCCGTGAAACGCCCAGCCATCATCAGCGTCGCCATCACCGGGTCCCTCCCACAGAAGGCTAACAACCCGGCAGTACCGATTACCCCCGACGAGCAGATCGAATCCACGCACGCAGCCTTCGAGGCCGGCGCGGCATTGGTCCACATCCACGTGCGGGATGACGAGGGCCGGCCCTCATCCGCGCCCGAGCGCTTCGCCCGCGTCCAGGAAGGCGTCAAGAAGCATTGCCCCGGCATGATTGTGCAGTTCTCGACGGGAGGACGCGGCCGCGGGCTTTCAGAGCGCGGCTCGATGCTTTATCTCCAGCCCGACATGGCATCGCTCGCGACCGGCTCGGTGAACTTCCCGACTTCCATTTATGAGAATCCGCCGGATTTCGTCGAAGACCTCGCGCGCGACATGATTGGTCGCGGCATCAAGGCCGAGGTCGAAGTGTTCGACGTGGCGATGCTCTACAACGCGGCGGAGCTCGTGAAGCGTGGGCTGTTGAAAGCCCCGCCCCACGTGCAGTTCGTGCTCGGATTGAAGAACGCGCTGCCGGCACGGCGCGAGTTGCTCGAATTCCTCATCAAGGAGCTCGAGGCGATTCTCCCCGGCGCGACCTGGACGGCTGCCGGAATGGCCAGGAATCAGCTGGTCGTGAACCACTGGGCGCTCGAACTCGGCGGCCACGCGCGGACGGGTCTCGAGGACAACCTGCGCTTCGACGAGCATCGGCTCGCGGCGAGCAACGCCGAGCTCGTGACGCGCGTTGCGGCGTTGACGCAGGAATACGGGCGCAGAGTCGCAACACCCGCGGAAGCTCGAGCGCTGCTGGGCCTCGCGGCCGCCTAACTACGCAAAAGAAGCCATTTCGCGCGGCGCGTTCACTCAGCCGCGGGCATACTGTACGCATACACAGTACCCGACTTCACTCTTCTATATGGAGCGGCAAAGGACGTTCCAGCGGGAACGTCGGATTCGCGCTAAAAATCGGCGGCCGGCGTGGCGCGACGCCGCGGCGGATCGAAGAACGCGCCTTCAACCACCTTGCAAGGAACGGTGACACGCGACCACTGCAGCTCGCGCTGGTAATAGATGTCAGCCCACAGTTCGTCACCCGGTCGACCCCAGGGCATGTGCAGCGAAGCCAGCGCGATATTGGTCTTCGCGGAGGGCGACCACTCGGCGGAAGTCACCGTGCCGATGACCTCGCCCTTTCGCTCGCGGTTATAGATGTATGCGGCGCGCGCGACCTTGTTGCCGGCGATCTCGAGGCGCACGAAGCGGTAGCGCGAGCCGCGCTTCTGTTCCTCGAGCAACGCCCGGCGGCCGTTGAAGTTGGGCTTCTTGAAATCCACCAGGCGTCCCAGGTCGAGCTCGAACGGCGAGCGCGAGCGATCCAGATGGATGGCCTGGTCGGCGGGCATGAAATCCACGTGCGCCTGGATGAATCCCGCCTCGATGCGCGCGATCTCCAACGCATGCGTGCCCATCGGGCGTATCCCGTGAATGGCTCCCTTATCGAACAGCGCATCCCAGAGCGGAACCGCGCGCGAATTGTCGATCCACAGTTCATAGCCCAAGTCGCCGGTGAAACCGGTGCGGGAGACCATCAACTCGCCACCGGCGAATTGCCAATAGCCAATGTCGAAAGGCTTGAGGTTCTCGACGCCGGCGCAGCCGATGGCCTTGAGCACGGCGCAACTCGTCGGCCCCTGAAAGGCGAGGCAGGCGACGTCGTGCGTTTCCTCGACGAGGTTCACGTCGAAGCCGAAGGCCGATCTGTCTAACCACTCGAGCTGGCGCTCCTGCGAGCACAGCCGGTAATCGCCGGGCTTCAGGTGGAAGATGGTGCCGTCATCGATCACGCGGCCGTTGTCGTCGCACCAGACGGTGTAGCCGACTCTGCCGGGTTTGATCTTCGACACGTCACGCGGCATCAGGCGATCGAGGAAGGCCAGCGCATCGGGACCGGTGATGCGGTGCTTGGTCATCGGCGTGATATCGAACACCGCGCAGGCATTGCGGATCGCGGCGTACTCGAGCGCCACGTTGTAGTAGGCGTCCGAGACGGTGTAATCCTTCCAGCGGTGCCACACGTTGAGCTTGTTCAGCGCGGAGGTGCGCTCGTGGAACGGCGTCTGGTAAACCGCAGTCCGGAAGTGCTCCTTCTGTTCCATCGGCTTCATGCGCGCTCCGCCTTGATGACGGCCTGCGCCGCATTCTTGCCCGCGCAGCCCATGACACCGCCACCCGGATGCGCTCCCGCGCCGCACAGGTACAGGCCCGTCACCGGCATCGCGTACTGAGCGGCGCCGGGCACCGGTCGCAGCATGAGGAACTGATCGAGCGCGAGTTCGCCGTGGTGCCAGTGACCGCCGGTCAGGCGGAACTCGCGTTCGAGATCCGCGGGCAGAAATAATTGTGACGCAACCACCTTGCCGCGGATTCCCGGCGCGTAGGCCTCGAGCACGTTGAGCGTGTTCTCCAGAAGCTGCGCGCGCGCCGCGTCGGTGCTCGCCGCTTCTTCATATGGCGCGTACTGCACCACCGCGGAGAGCACATGTTTGCCAGGGGGCGCAAGCGTACGGTCGTGCACCGTGGGAATGCTGATCTCGAGTGCCGGGTGCGGTGAGTTCTCACCGTACTTCGCAGCGTCGAAGGCGTGCTCCAGGTAGACGAGATCCGGCGCGACAACGAGGCGTTCACCCGCCAATGCGGCCGGCAGGCGCGAGAACTCGGGCAGCGAGTCGAGCGCGAGGTGCAGCTTCGCCGCCATGCCCTTCGTGCGGAAATGCCGCACGCGATGCACGAAGCCGGTTTCGAGATGGCGCGCGCCCAGTAGTTCGAACAGCGTGCGCTTGGGATCCGCGTTGCTCACGACCACGTCGGCCGACAACGTTTCACCATTGGCGAGCACGACGCCCGCGACACGATCGCCGTTGAGCGCGATGTTCTTCACCGGCGTGGAGAGGCGAATGGTTGCGCCCGCGGCGGTCGCGGCCTTCGCGAACGCATCGCTCACCGCACCCATGCCGCCAGCCGGCAGGGACACACCGCCGGTAGTTCCGCTGGCGATACCCGAGAGCCGATGCAGCAGCGTGAGCATGGAATTGTTGGAACGCGGCGAGAGATTGGTGCCGAGCACGGCATCGAAGGCCAGCGCAGCTTTCAGTGCCGGCGATTCGAAGGACTCTTCGACGACGTCGAAGATGTTGATGCCCGCGATGCGCATGAACTCTCGCATGTCGTCACGGCCGAGGCGGCGGATGTCCCAGCCCAGGAGAGCGGCGCCGATGAAATCGGAACGTCCGCCACCCAGCAGTCGCGGCGGAATGCGGTTGTGCTGCTTGCCGAGCACGCGCGCGTATTTGGACATCTTCGCGTGATGCTCGGACAGCGCCCTGCGATCCGCGTCGCTCACACGGCCGGCTTCGAGCGTTCCGCCGTTCAAGACCAGGTGCTCGTCCGCGCGCTGCAGCGCGACGGTCTTGAGATTTTCGCGTGCCGACGCGAGACCATGGCGCGCGAGGTCGAGCTCGCTCGCGATGCGCGCGTCGAGTAGATAGGACAGGTGCGCGCAGGCCGAGACCTTGAATCCCGGCGCGAACTCGCGTGTCACCGCCGCGCCGCCGACTTGGCTCCCGGCTTCCAGCACCGTGACGCGCTTGCCGGCCTTGGCCAGATAGGCCGCGCAGGCCAGGCCATTGTGGCCAGCGCCGATGACAATGACATTGGCCTCAGTCATCGCGCCAGCCCTCGGGAACCAGGTTCGGGCGTCGCAGGTCGTGCAGAATTTCGCGCGCCGCGTTCGCGCCCGGCGCCGCCATCACGCCGCCGCCCGGATGCGTGCCTGAGCCGCACATATAGAAGCCCTTGGTCGGGCCGCGATATTGCGCGTAGCCAGGGAACGGGCGGTTGAACAGCATCTGGTCGAGTGAGAGATCGCCCTGGAAGATGTTGCCCTCGGTGAGGCCCACCTCGTTCTCGATAATGTCCGGCGTGCGCACTTCGACATGGCGGATCAGTGATTTGAAATTGGGGCTGTAGCGCGCGATCTGGTCTAGCACCGTGTTTTTCCAGGCGTTGCGATCCTCGTCGGTCCAGGGCTTGCCGTGGATCGTCGGCGGAACGTACTGCACGAACACGCTCATCCAGTGCTTGCCGGCGGGCGTCATCGTCGGATCGGTCATCGAGGGAATCAGCAGGTCAAGATACGGCTCCTTCGACCACGTGCCGTTCTTCCAGTCGTCGTAGGCGCGCTCGACCTGCGCCAGCGATTCGAGGAAATGCATGTCGCCGAAGCGCAGCGGGTTGTCCTTGCCCAGCGCCGGAAATTCCGGCAGCCCGTCGAGCGCGATGTTCAACTTGCCCGACGAACCGCGGATCTTGAAGTTCTGCGCGCGCTTGACGAACTCGGGCTTCAGATCCTTGGGATCGAAAAGCTTGGCGAACGTGCGCTTGGGATCGAGGTTGGACACGACGATCTTCGCGCGGTACTCGTTGCCGTTGGCGCAGGCGACGCCAGTCACGCGGTTGCCGCTGACCAGTACTCGGGTCACATCGGCGTCGGTGACGATCTCGCCGCCGAAGGATTTGAACGCGTTGCCCAGC
>Ga0137437_1000530_pt1 | contig 12056 bp, 6 predicted proteins | sample EasRivERMGT138_2_FD_102332 | JGI IMG/M metagenome (GOLD analysis project Ga0137437, IMG submission 102332) | Soil microbial communities from meander-bound floodplain in the East River, Colorado, USA - East River MetaG ERMGT138_2 | ecosystem: Environmental > Terrestrial > Soil > Floodplain ...
GAGCCAGGGATTTTCCCGCGGCGGTTGGTAAAAGTGGCCGTGAATGCAAAGGTAGCGTTCCATTCAAATTAGCGATTGTCCACAGCTATCGCGCCGGGTTTGGAGTCGGTGCAAACTTCATACAACCTAAATCCGAAATCCGAATTTCGAAAGAAGCCCCGCGGACCGAAACAAACGCCTAAACAAAATCCGAAATCCGAAGCACCAAATCCGAAACAAACCGGGGCCAAATAAATCCAAAATCGGGAAAATCCAAAACTTGGAATTCGAATTAGGGCTGTTTTGAACATTGAGTCTTTGGGTCATTTGAATTTGTTTCGGATTTCGGGTTTCGAATTTCGTGCTTCGGTCCGCGGGGCCGCTTTCGTGCTTCGAATTATTGTTATGGATCATGGGTTCGCCATGAGCCAAGTCGTTTTGCGCGGCCCGCGCGCCAGCACGACGATGCCCGACGGCGAGACAAAATAGCGCTCGCGGTCCCGCGCTGCGTCGTAGCCGATCTCGGTCCCCGACTGGATCACATTGGCCTTGTCGATGATGGCGTTGGTGATGCGGCAGTTTCTGCCGATCTCGACCCAATCGCCGATCACCGAGTTTTCGATCCGGCTGTAACTATGGATGCGCACGTTGCGGCCGACGATGCAGTTATGCACGTGGCTGCCGCTGATGATTGTGCCCTCGGCGACCACTGAGTTGACCGCCATGCCTTGGCGGCCTTCCCAATCGAAGACGAACTTGGCGGGCGGATCGCTGTAGCTGACGGTGCGTAGCGGCCAAGCGCGATTATATAAATTGAACGATGGGTCGACAGAGCAGAGATCCATGCTGGCGTCGAAGTAAGCCTCGATGGTGCCGAGATCGCGCCAGTAACTCGGCTCTTCGCCCTTGGAGGGATTCGGCACGCGGTTTTTGCGGAAATCGTATGCGAAGACTCTGCCGCCTTTTACCAGTTCCGGAAGGATGTCGCGGCCAAAATCATGCTTGCTCGCCGGATTGGCAGCGTTCCGCTTGAGAGCTTCGATGAGCACTTCGTTGTTGAAAATATAATTGCCCATGGAGACCAGCGCCAAGCTCGGTTCACCGGGAATTGATTTTGGCAGCGCCGGCTTCTCTTCGAAACCGATGATCCGCCAGTTGTCATCGATCTCCATCACGCCGAACTGCGACGCTTCTTCAATCTTGACCGGCAGGGCGGCCACGGTTGCGTCGGCGGATTGCTTCTGGTGATTGTCGATCATCTGGCGGACGTTCATTCGGTAGATGTGATCGGCGCCAAAGACGGCGACCAGTTTCGGATTGTGCCGCTCAAGCAAATAGAGATTCTGGTAGACCGAGTCGGCGGTGCCCTGGTACCAATCGTCGCCCGAGCGCATTTGAGCCGGCACGGGAATAACGAAATGCTCGCCTAAAAAATCGTTGGTGCGCCAGCCGCGGTCGAGATGCTCGAGCAAGGATTGAGCCTTAAATTGAGTTAAGACATAGATCGATAGGATGCCCGAGTTGACGAAGTTGGAGAGCACGAAATCAATGATCCGGTAACGTCCGCCAAAGGGCACCGCGGGTTTGGCCCGGTGTTGGGTTAAGGGGAAAAGCCGTTCGCCGCGGCCGCCGGCGAGGACTACCCCAAGCACGTACATCATAGACCTTGGCTCAAAGTTGACTGCGCCGATCTCGGTGTGGAACTCTTAAATGGGGTTTTCAAAAGGGGGCGAGCATCCCCTTTGCGATATTTGAATAGCGGCGGGGCTAAAACCCCGCCCGCGAAGTGGCTTCGTATAATCGCTGGTCCCCCTTAATGTAAAAGTTGCTGATACAGATTGCTGTAGGCCGCCGCCGATCGATCCCAAGAATAATCCATCGCCATGGCCCGGCGCTGAATCTCCGCCCATACATGCTTATCATGATACGCCGCCAGGCCGCGGTCGATGGCGTCGAGCATAGCTTCCGCGTCATAGGATTCAAATACAAAACCGGTACCCGATCCCCTCTCACGGTCGTAGTCCTGCACCGTATCTCTGAGGCCGCCCACGGCGCGGACGATCGGAATCGTGCCGTATTTGAGACTATACATCTGATTGAGGCCGCAGGGTTCATAAAGCGACGGCATCAAGAACAGATCGGCGCCGGCTTCAATGCGGTGCGCCATCAGCTCGTCGAAACCGATGCGCGCGGCGACCCGCTCGGGATAGCGCGTTGCGGCGGCGCGAAAAAACTCGGCATAACGTAAATCGCCGCTGCCGAGCAGGGCGAATTGCAACTCGCGTTCCATCAGGAGATCGAAGATGCTTTCGACGAGATCGAAGCCTTTTTGTGACGCCAGGCGGGAAATCATCGCGATCACTGGAGTACCGGAGATGTCGGGCAGCCCAAGCATCTGGCGCATGTGCTTCTTGCAATTCTGCTTGACCGTCAAGTTATTCTCGCCATGGTGTTGTTCGAGATAGGGATCGGTCCAAGGATTCCACTGGTCGTAGTCGACGCCGTTGAGGATGCCGACCAGGTCATCGGCCCGTTGTCTGACCACGCCTTCCAATCCGAAGCCCTGCTCCGGGGTCATGATCTCTTGGGCGTAAGTTGGGCTGACGGTGGTGAGCTTGTCGGCGAATATCAAACCGCCTTTAAGAAAATTAATCTTGCCGTAAAACTCCAAGAACTGCGGCGTGAAGTAGCCATGATCAAGATTCAACAGACTCCAGTCGGATTGCGGGAACAGTCCCTGGAAGCCGAGGTTGTGAATCGTCAAAAGCGTTCTGGCCGCGGCGATTTCAGGATAGCGTTCGGCCTGTATCTTGAGAAATACGACAGCGAGGGCGGCCTGCCAATCGTGCGCGTGAACGACATCCACCGGATAAGCACGGAGGACTTCCAACGCCGCGCGGCAGAAAAAAACAAATCGTTCGGCGTTGTCGGGGTAGTCTCCAGCCGGTGGGCCGTAAAGATGCTCCCGGTCGAAATAGCGATCGGCGCGAATTAGATAAACCGAAATGGCTTTGCCGATGGTGCTGTGGAGCACGGTGGCCTTTTCCTGTCGCTCGCCCACCGCCACCGAGATCTCGAGCGGCAACTCGCGCACTTGGAACTCACTGCGCAGCGCACAGCGGTGGGCCGGAACGATCAAAGTGATTTCGTGTCCGAGATGTTCGAGCGCGGTGGTGAGCGTGCCCAGTACGTCGGCCAAACCGCCGGTCTTGGCGAACGGAACAGCTTCGGAGGCGATCATCGCGATTTTCATGTTGCGTACCGTGATTCGATTTTATTTAGCCGATAACCAACTGGTTGACCGCTTCAGGCTTGATTGGCGAAAAATAACACCGATAACGGTGGCAGCGTAAGCGTCAAGGAGAAGGGACGGCCATGGAGTCCTGTCGCGCTGGCCTGGAGACCGCCGCTGTTACCCACTCCGCTGCCGCCGTATTCAGTGGCATCGCTATTCAACATCTCACGCCAATAGCCGCCGCGCGGCGCGCCGATCCGGTAGCCGGCGCGCGGCACCGGCGTCAAGTTGCCCACCGCCAGCACCAAGGTGGAAGTCGATTTACCTTTGCGCACCAAGCTTAGCACGCTGCTGTCGGCGTCGCCGCAATCGATCCACTCAAAGCCTGCGGGCTCGCAATCGAACTCATGGAGCGCCGGCTCGGCGCGGTAGAAATGATTTAGATCGCGCACCCAGCGCTGCACGCCGACATGGGCCGGGAAGTCGAGCAATTCCCATTCGAGGCTGCCGTCATGGACCCACTCGCGGCGCTGGGCGAATTCGCCGCCCATGAAAAGCAATTTTTTCGCCGGCTGGGCATACATGTAGCCATAAAGCACCCGCAGGTTGGCGAATTTTTGCCAATCGTCGCCGGCCATTTTTTCCAAAAGCGAGCCTTTGCCGTATACGACTTCGTCGTGCGACAGGGGCAAGACAAAATTTTCGTGAAATGCGTAGATCATGCGAAAGGTTAAATCATTCTGGTGATAACGCCGGTGCACCGAGTCTTTGGCCATGTACTGCAAGGTGTCGTGCATCCAGCCCATGTCCCACTTAAGGCCGAAGCCGAGGCCGCCGACGTAGTTGGGCCGCGACACCATCGGCCAATCGGTGGATTCTTCGGCGATGGTTTGGACATCGGGATGATGTTGGTACACCGCCTGGTTCAAACGGCGCAAAAAGTCGATGGCGGCGAGATTTTCCCGGCCGCCGTATTGATTGGGAATCCACTCGCCGGCTTTGCGGGCGTAGTCGAGATAAAGCATGGAAGCGACCCCGTCGACGCGCAGTCCATCGACGTGATAACGGTCGAGCCAAAAAAGCGCGTTGCTGATAAGAAAGCTCCGCACCTCCTTGCGGTCATAATTGAAGATTTAGCTATTCCACTCGGGATGATAACCCTGGCGCGGGTCGGCGTGTTCATATAAGTGGGTGCCGTCGAAGAACGCCAGGCCATGCTCGTCGGTGGGGAAATGGGACGGCACCCAGTCGAGGATGACGCCGATGCCGCGCTGGTGCAGGCAGTCGATCAGATACATAAAGTCCTGCGGCGTGCCGAAATTTCCCGACGGTGCGAAGTAACCGGTGATCTGATAGCCCCACGAACCGAAGAACGGATGATCCATCACCGGCATAAACTCGACGTGGGTGAAGCCGAGCTGCTCGACATAATCGGCCAACTGAGGCGCCAGCTCACGATAGGAGAGCGAACGGTAGCCATTTCTTTGCGCGCGCCGCCACGAGCCCAAATGCATTTCGTAAATCGCCATCGGCTTGTCGAGGCGATTTTTGTGCTGGCGCTGCGTCATCCATCCGCCGTCGTTCCAATCATAGCTTAAATCCCAGACGATGGACGCGGTCTTCGGCGGGATCTCATTGAAAAGCGAAAATGGGTCGGCTTTGTCGACGCGATACAAGTGAAAGCGCGACGCAATATGGTACTTGTACAGTGTGCCCTTGCCGACCTCCGGGAAAAATCCTTCCCAGATGCCGGTTTGCTTCCTTGGTGTTAGGCGGTGACTGGCGCGGTTCCAGCCGTTGAAGTCGCCGATGACGGAAACCTGTTCCGCGTCTGGTGCCCAAACGGCGAAATAGCAGCCCGTAATCTCGCCTTGATTGATAATATGGGCGCCGAGCTTATCGTAAAGGCGAAAATGGCTGCCCTCATTGAACAGGTAGCCATCGTCGTCGCTCAGCAAGCTCACTGTTGGGGTCGTCGACATCGCCGGGTATCTTAGCTCATTCGCTTGCGGATGTCGCTAATGGTCTGCAAAAAATCGCCTACCGGTCCCATGCGGCGCAACTCGTCCAGAGAGTAGCGCGCCCGGCGCTGCCAATTGGGCCGTTCGCGCCAAGTGCCGGGGACGTTTTGCGGCACGGCTTCGAGCCAAAGATCTTCCAAGTTGATCTGCAGAAAGTCGTTAGCCTGCCCAGCCAGATAGATTAGCCAACCTTGAAGCACGGCCGCGCCCGACGTGTCGTCGCTCAACAAATCGCGCGTCCGTAGGAAAGTGATCAATGCCTCTCTCTGCGCCGCACGATAGCACCGCTCATTTTCCGCCGGGGTTGCTTCGAGCAGTCCCAGTGCCACACGGTCGTCGATGTCATGGGCTTGCCAAAAGCCCATGAATGTCGCGGTGTCGTGGGTGTTAAGGCTGGCGACGACAGAGGCCGGAGTCTCATCGAGTGCCGCCGATGGGTCCACATTCACACCGAACTGGCCGACATGGAGGCCCGAGATATGATGGCGCGTCATCGCGAGGTTGACATAGTCCGGCACCGTGCCGAGATTTTCGCCGACGATTTCCACTTGATGGCGGTGCGATTCTAAATTTAAAATCGCGTAAAACTCCCGCGCGCGGTAATGGACGTAGACACCGTCAGTGGCGTCGAAACCTTCAGGCACCCAGTAGGCCCGGTGTAGCCCCATGACGTGATCGATGCGCAACATGGCGGCCGTGCCCATATGATGGCGCAGGCAATCGATGTAGTAACGGTAACCCTGCCGGCGAAGCTGTTCCGGATGAAGCGGCGGGAAGCCCCAATTCTGGCCTTTGAGAAACAAACCGTCGGGCGGCGCGCCGCCGCTCATATGCAAGGCGAATTGCCCAGGTTCACGCCAGACGTCATAGCCGTCGCGATTGACGCCGAGGGGAAAGTCGAGATAGAGCGCGGCGCCGCGGGCGCGCGCGTGGTCGCGCAGCGCAGCGGTCTGTTCCGCGCACTGCCACTGGACGTAAAGATGATAATGCTTGGCGTTGGCGTCAAAATCCTCCGGCCGCAGCGCGCCGTCGCGACTCTCGGCCGGCCAATTGAGCCAGCTTTGCCGTTCGCGTTCGGTTTTGGCGCGAAACGCGGCGTAGTCTTGTGCCACCGGATGGGCCGCGAGGTAATGTTCGAAGCTTACTCTGCGTTCCGACGACTGGCTTAAAAGTGAGCGCGCCAGGGCTTCGAGGACTTTGCGCTTGAGCGCCATCAACTCGCCATATTGGACCAGCGGCGCGGCGCTCAACTTTTGCATTTCCGTGGCGAAACTCGCGGAGATGATCGACTTCGCAGCGGGACAATCTTGCAGCTCCGGTATCCGCTCGACGTCGAGATAGAACTCATTCCAGAAAAGCCGGCTCACCGGCGCGTAGGGACTGGGATTGAACGGCTCGTCTAAAAATGTTGCCAACATTGGCAGCGTCGCCACCGCATGGCCGCCGTGCTCGGCGGTGAATACCACCAGCTCTTCGAGATCGGAAAAGTCGCCGCTGCCCCAGCTGCGCTCAGAATGCAGCGCATAGAGCGGGCAGAAGAGACCCCAGCGTTTGGCCCCGCGATCGGCGGGCGTGTGCGCATGAATCGGCGCGCAAATCAGATAGGATTCCACTTCAAGCGCGGCGTCAATGCGCAAGTGAAGTCGATGATAACCGAGCGGAATTTGTGTAGGCCCCAGCAAGCGGCGTATCACGTATCGGTTCGCCTCGATTTCTCGGCTCACACTCCTGAATGTCGGATCATCGCGCAGCTCGCCGTCAAGCGTCGTGCCGTCTTCCAAAACGATTCGATAGTTCGACGGAGTTTCGGCGAGTTGGCAGGGAGTCCGAACTTTGAGGCGTAGCGGTTGGTTCTCCCAAATCACCGTGACCGGCTCGATGACACGCTGCCAAAGCGCTTGGCGGCGTTGCCGATAGGCGCCATCGAGATCATCCGGCCGGTCAATAATAATCGGAGCGCCGAGCGCTCGCAGCGCGAGTAAAATAGCTTCAACCGGTGCTTCGCGGCGTTGTTTCAAACCGTCGCGATAGATGGTCTGCACGCCGTAAAGGCGAGTTAGGCGGTTGAGCAGATTTGGTACGGTCATGACGACAATCGCACTCTAGCAGAAGCGGCGCTGATTTTCTGCTGGATTCATCAATGACCGCAGAAATGAATTAGCTCGGTTCGAAGCGCCAAGAGCGCGATCAAACTCCAACGAATCCGAGGAACCGGAAAAACGTTGAAACGCTTATCTTCGTTCTGTCTCGGGAAGAGTTTGTAACTTTGCTCTTGCAAAATGCAACAGCAAAAAATCACAGCGGACGGCGAAGCGCGCCTTATGTCTTCACCGAACAGGCAGTAGCTAAACGGAAGGATGGAAAATTAAGCGAAGGCGGTGCCCCAATGCTGGCGCTCTACGTTACACGAGCCGCACCCAGGGCTTTTGTTGTGAAACTGCGTAACCGACTTCGCAGGCGGCGGTGACGCCGGCGGCGTGGAGGTCTTCGACGAGTTTGGCGGCCTGCCGTTTGGCGATGGCGATGAGCAGCCCGCCGGAGGTTTGTGGGTCGAGGGCGACTTCGACGAGGCCTTCGCGGATCGACGGGTCGATCGCGATCTTGTCGTCCAAATAATCTTTATTCCGTTTGCAACCGCCAGTGATATAGCCTTTTTCGGCGAGACGCACGGCGCTTTTCAAAAGTGGCAGCTTGGCCGACTCGATCACCAGCGTGACGCCGCTGCCGCTGGCCATTTCTTGGGCATGGCCCATGATGCCGAAGCCGGTGACATCGGAGACGGCGTGGACTTTGTGTTTGCGCGCGACCAAGGATGCGGCGGCATTGAGCGTGGTCATCGACTGCACCGCTTGGTTGACGCTTTCCTCGGACGCCTTGCCGCGCTTGAGTGCGGTGGTGACGATGCCGGTGCCGAGCGGCTTGGTGAGAATTAGCGCGTCGCCTTCCTGGACGCCGACGTTGCGAAAGATTTTGTCCGGATGAATGACGCCGGTGACCGACATGCCGTACTTGATCTCTTCGTCGATAATGCTGTGGCCGCCGATGATCACCGCGCCGGACTCTTTGACCTTGTCGGCGCCGCCTTTGAGGATTTCGCCGAGAATGGAAATATCCATCTTGCCCTTGGGGAAGCAGACGATGTTCATGCAGGTCTTGGGATCGCCGCCCATGGCATAGACATCGCTCAATGAGTTGGCCGCAGAAATCTGGCCGAACAGATAGGGATCGTCGACGATGGGCGTGAAAAAATCCACCGTGTTGACGATGGCCAGGTCGGGGCGCAGACGAAACACCCCCGCGTCGTCGGCGGTTTCGGTGCCGACCAGCATGTCGGGGTGTTGAAACTTCGGTAGGTCGTGCAAAACTTGCGCGAGGTCGGCGGGGCCGAGCTTGGCGGCTCAACCCGCAGCCTTGACCTCTTGCGTCAAGCGCACAATTTTCTTTTTACCAAGGATCATAGAGGTGCAACTCTAGATCGAACCCAAGTCAATTTCAATGAGCGGAGTTTTTTGCCGCGGCGGTGGAAATTTTCAGCTTGCGGATGTCGCCGATGCGAATCGTCAGCCCGGCGCGGTCGAAGTATTCCAACAACGGTATCGTGTACTTGCGACTTGAGCCGATGAGATCGCGAAAGGCCGCGGCGTTCATCTCGCCCTTCTCGCCTAGGAATCGCACCAGCGTCCCACGCAGTTGCTCGATGCTGCTGGCAAGAAAATACATATCGGTGGTGACGCGCACGACGGAACCGTCCCGTTCGAGCAGGCGGATCACTTCGTTCAGCCGATTGCGCGGCACGGCGGCCTGCTTCTCGATTTCCTTTAAATCGGGCGGCGCCAGCGGCTGCTCGCCGAGGATTTTCTTGATCTTGTCCATCAATACCGTTTCCTGGCCACCAAGCTGCACTTTGTGGCTCGCCAGGCGGAGTAGGTTTTCTTCCCTGGCGATAAGTTTCTCGTTGACGAATAGATCAACGACGACGCGAAAAAGTTTCGGCGACAGTTGAAAGATCAACTTGCCGCGCAGCTCTTCCATGTCCATGCCTGGGACGAGCGGATGGCCGGCGTGAAACTCCTGGAGAATTTTGAGTAGCTGCTCCTTGAGCCGGAGCCATTTCAGTTCCGTCGTGTAGACTTTTTCGCCCTCGGCATTGACTGCGCGCAGCGACTTCTGCGCGTCGAGTTTTTGCCGGGCTTCTTCTTCGCGGAGGTTTAGAAACTGGTAGATGGCGTCGATGGACAGGGCAAAGGCAGAGCTTTCATTCAAGAACGTTTCGATTAACTCGGCGAAATCGCCTGTATGGAGCGCCTTGAGCCGGCTTGGCAAACTGGCATCGCCACGTTTGTGCCGCTTCGACCAAGGATGGATCACCGTGCCGCCGCCGAGGGTGCGCTGGGCGGTCTCATCGCGGGCGACAAAGTGATCGCCGCGCAAAACCAGCAGCGGTTCTTCGAGAGTGATCTGGCAGTAGACGGATTCTTTCGGCTCGGCTTTTTGTTTGTCGCCGAGAAGGACAATTTTTCCCAAACGCTCGGCCGCGCCCATGTGGATGCGCAAGCGCTGATGATTTTTGACGCCCTTCGCCGCCGCCGGCCGGACCTCAACGAATGCGTCGAAGCGGTCGGAAGTCAGCGATAATTTCTCGTGGCAGATAACCTGGCCGCGTTCGATGGACGCGCGCTCCGGGCCGGTGAGATTCATGGCGACGCGCTGGCCCCAGCCGGCGCGCTCGACGGATTGACCATGCACCTGCAAACTGCGCACACGAAAAAGATTGTCGCCCGGTAGACAGCGCACCTGCTCGCCGGCTTTGATCTCGCCGCTGAGCGCCGTGCCGGTGACGACGACGCCGTGGCCTTGGAGCACGAAGGCGCGGTCCACCGGCAAGCGGAAATATCCGCTCGGTGCTGTGTGCGTCGCGGATTTAAGCGTCCTTGAAATCAGTTGCTTTAGTTCTTCCAGACCTTGGCCGGTGACGGAGGAGACCGCGAGCTTAGGCGAGTTTTCCAAGGTGGTGCCCAGCGTGATGATGTCAATTTCCTCTTCGACATCGGCGATGCGCGATTCCAACACCAAGTCAGCTTTGGTGATAACGAAGATCGCCATCTTGACGCCGAGCAGATGGACGATGTCCAAATGTTCCTCAGTCTGCGGCATGACGCCGTCGTCGGCGGCGACGGTGAAGAGCACGAGATCGATGCCGTGGGCGCCGGCGAGCATGTTCTTGATGAAACGCTCGTGACCCGGCACGTCGACGACTCCCGCCGAAGTTCCATCCGGCAAATCGAGATGAGCGAAGCCGAGATCGATGGAGATGCCGCGTTCTTTTTCTTCTTTCAACCGGTCGGTGTCGGTGCCGGTGAGGGCTTTGATCAAGCTGGTCTTGCCGTGATCGATGTGGCCGGCGGTGCCGATGATGTAAGGCATGGGAGAAATTTCAAATTACAAATTCAATATTCCAAATTATGCGGAATGGAATTTGGGAACGAGGTCGTTGGCGTCGAAGATGGTTCTCAGGTCTAGGAGAAATCGGTCGTCTTTGATTCGGCCGATGATCGGTGGATTCGCTTGTCTAAATCGTTTTGCGATGGCGTTGGCGCTGAGTTTGGCATTTTCGATGGTGATCACGACCGTAGGCAGTTCTTCGGTCGGCATGGCGCCGCTGCCAATTTGCGATGTCGAGTCTTGCAGCGACAGGTGAAAGTCTTTGCCGAGCGTGGATTCAAGTTTCGGTAGCAATGACTGGCCCATTGCTCGGACATCGTCCACCGGCCGGGTGAACGCTCGCAGGGTTGGAATTTCTTCGACGATGTTCGGCGACTGGCGGTAGCGGCGCAGGGTCGCTTCCAAAGCGGCGAGCGTCAGTTTGCCGCAGCGCAGCGCACGTTGAAGATGATTCTTGCTCATCCTGCCGATCAACTCTTTCTTACCGACTATCAAGCCTGCCTGCGGGCCGCCAAGGATTTTGTCGCCGCTGAATGTGACGATATCGGCGCCGGCATGGATTCTTTCTCCAACGATCGGCTCTTTCGGCAGTCCGTACTTGCTGAGATCGATCAGCGCGCCGCTGCCGAGGTCTTCCATGACCGGTAAATTATTTTTCTTGCCGATGGCGACCAGCTGCTCGAGCGTCACCTCGGCAGTGAAGCCGACGACTTTGTAGTTGCTGGTGTGGACTTTCAAAAGCAGCGCAGTGTTTTCGTTGATGGCATTCTCATAATCCGCGGGATGAGTTCTGTTCGTCGCGCCGACCTCGCGCAGGATTGCGCCGCTCTTGGCCATGATCTCAGGAATTCTAAAGGCACCGCCGATCTCGATCAGCTCGCCGCGCGAGACGATCACTTCTTTGCCCTGCGCCAGCGAATTCAGTCCCAAAAGCACCGCCGCAGCGTTGTTGTTCACCACGGTGGCCGCATCGGCGCCGGTCAATTGCACTAATAATTGTTCCAGGGTCTCTTCGCGCTTGCCGCGTTTGCCGGCGGCGAGATCGTATTCCAAATTGATCGGATTCCCAGCAACCGCCAACATCGCGTCGATGGCTGGCCGCGAGAGTAACGCGCGGCCAAGGTTGGTGTGTAAGATCGTCCCGGTGGCGTTGACAACGCGGATGTGGCCGGGGTGGCTTTCCGCGGCGATGTGACGCTCGACCTGATTCAGAATTGCATCTTCGCTGAGATCGCTAATCGTCCCCTGTCTGATCCCGGCGCGCAGACGATCCAGCGATTCCCGGCATTTCTGCGTGACGTACTCGTGATTATAGCGCGATAACAGCGCGGCGCCCCGCGCATGATTGAGCAGGCGATCGATGGAGGGCAGCTCGCGCA
>Ga0137437_1000531_pt1 | contig 12050 bp, 13 predicted proteins | sample EasRivERMGT138_2_FD_102332 | JGI IMG/M metagenome (GOLD analysis project Ga0137437, IMG submission 102332) | Soil microbial communities from meander-bound floodplain in the East River, Colorado, USA - East River MetaG ERMGT138_2 | ecosystem: Environmental > Terrestrial > Soil > Floodplain ...
CACGGTCAACACGCCGCTCGTCCTCACCGGGCTGTGGCAGGGGCCGTGGCGGCTCTATACCCCCGCCGACCGGGTCAACTTGCGGTTCAAGGCCGAGGTCGTGTTCGCCGATCAGGCGACCGCAACCTGGACGTCGCCCGACTGGTCGCAGGTGTCCGCGCTCCGCAAGCTCGTGCTGGCTCGCCACATGAACTACTTCGGCTATGTCCTGCGCGCCGACGAGCCCGCGTGGGATGGACTGTGCGCGTACCTCGCCCGCACCGTGCCGCATCCGCAGGGCAAGGTCGTCGCCGTCGAGCAGGTCACGCTGTCGCTGCGCGGTGCGCTGATCCCGCCGCCCACCGAGACGATGCTGCCGGCCCGGCCGTATCTCGACTTCAACGCCTGGGAGGTGCTCCGGGTATGGAAGCCCCCGGCGTGACCGCGCAGCGCAAGCGCGGGAAGGCTCGCCCGGCCGCGAGCGAGCCGCCCAGCCGCGCCACACCGCGGCGAGGCTTCGGCGACGCGTGGAACGGCCTGGTCTTCGCCGAGCGCGACCCGCGGCTCGCCGGTGTGCTGCGGATCGGCTACGGCGTGCTGCTGCTCATCAACCTCGTGATGTGGGCGCCGGATCTGCGGTTGTGGTTTTCCGGAGCGGGGCTCCTGCCGCTGTCGGCGGCGCGCGAGATCGTGAACGAGCACGCGCCGACCGTGCTCGGCTGGATCGACGCCGCGTGGTGGCCGTGGCTGTGCTACGGCCTCCTGGTTGCCAGCGCGGTGCTGCTGACCGTCGGCTGGCACACCCGGATCCAGGCGATCGTCGTGCTGATCGGGCTGACCTCGTTCCAGAATCGCAACTACGCGATCGTCGACGGCGAGGACACGCTGTTCCGGATGTTCGCGTTCTACCTCGCGCTGTGTCCGGCCGGCTGGGCGTTCTCGCTCGACGCGCGGCGCCGCAAGCGGCGTGGCATCGTCGAGCCGCCGCCGATCCCGTGGGGCCTGCGGCTGTTCCAGATCCAGATGTCGGTGATCTATCTGTCGTCGGCGATCGAGAAGTCGATGGGGAGCGAATGGACGTCGGGGACCGCGCTGTACTACGTGTCGCGGCTCGACGATTCGTTCGGCAAGCTCCCGGTGCCGGCGTTCGTGTTCGAGACGCTCTGGCTCACCAAGCTGCTCACGTGGTCGGTGCTCGTCCTCGAGTGGGGGCTGCCGGTGCTGCTGTGGCTCAGGCGCACCCGGCGGGTGGCCATCATCGTCGCGATCGTGTTCCACCTGTCGATCGAGTACTCGATGAACCTGTTCCTGTTCCACTGGCTGATGATCCTGGGCCTCCTGTCGTTTGCCGAGTTCGACGAGCTGCGCTGGCCGCCGTGGCGCCGATCGGCCGCCACGAGCTCGACGCCGGCGCGATGACGCGATGACGCGCCGTGATCCACGCTGATTCGTTACAAGGCTGTGCGCGCGTGGGATTTCGCGCCTGCGCGCTCGTGGCGCGGCGCCGATCGCCGATATCCTGACGTCGCCGTGACCGCAGGCTGGGTGACACGCACCGTGGTCGGGATCATGCTGGCGACGCTATTGTCCGACGTCGGACACGAGATGGTCACCGCGGTGCTGCCGTTCTACGTCGGCGGCCTCGGGCTCGGCGCGGCCGCGCTCGGCGTGATGGAGGGCGCGGCGGACCTCGCGTTCAGCCTGTCCAAGCTCGCCGGCGGCGCGATCGGTCATCGCGTTCAGCGCAAGCGACCGTGGGCGACCGCCGGCTACCTCGTCACCACGCTCGGCACCGGCGCGATCGCGCTCGTGCGCGGGTTCGCCGCCGTCGCCACGCTGCGCACCGCGGCGTGGTTCGGGCGCGGCTTCCGCTCGCCGCTCCGCGACTTCCTGCTCGCCGACGAGGTCGGGCCGACGCATTTCGGCCGCGCCTACGGGATCGAGCGCAGCGCGGACATGATCGGCGCGGTGATCGGTCCGCTCGTCGCGGCGGTGCTGGTGTGGCGCGGCGCGAGCTTCCGCGACGTGATCCTGTGGAGCCTCCTGTCTTCGCTCGGGTCGGTCGCGAGCATCGCCGCGATGACGCGCGATCGAGCGGCACCGGCCGCGGACGCCACGCCGGACGCGCCGATCGCCCAGGCGCCCACCGGCGGGGCGCTGCCGCGCGCGTACTGGTTGTTCGTCGGCGGCGTCCTCTTGTTCGGCCTGGGCGACTTCTCGCGGACGTTCCTCATCTACCTCGCCGCCCGCGCTCGGCGATGGCGCCGGCCCGAGCGGGGCGAGCGGGGTGCTCACCACCGCGGTGCTGCTCTACGCGGGGCACAACTTCGTCAGCGCGCTCGCGGCGTACCCTGCCGGCCGGTTCGGCGACGCGCGCTCCAAGTCCAAGGTGCTCGTGGTCGGCTACGCGCTCGGCGTGACGACCAACGTGCTGCTCGCCGTGGCTGGCGCATCGCTGCCGATCCTGCTCGTCGCGATCACCTTGTCGGGCATCTACATCGCGATCGAGGAGACGCTCGAGAAGGCGGTGGTCGCCGAGCTGTTGCCGCGCGATCGCCGGAGCCTGGGCCTGGGGGTGCTCGCGAGCGCGAACGCCCTGGGCGATCTCGGCTCGAGCGTGTTCGTCGGGACGATGCTGGCGACCGATCACGCGACGCTGGCGTTCGCGGCACCGGCGGCGCTCGGCGCGCTCGGGGTCGCCTGGATGGCGCGGCTCAGCCGGCGGGGCGTGGTGCGCTAGGCCAGGGGGCTAGAGGACGACGTGCCAGCCAACCAGGATCAGCGGCACGGACGGCGAGATCGCGGGCCACGGCGGCGGCTGGGGCGGTAGCGCCGGGGGCACCGGCAGCGGCGCGGGGACCCTCCGGACCTCCCATTCGAGGATCACGACGCTTCCCTGGGGACCGTGACCGGTCGATCTAATGATGACCTGACCGTCCAGGTCGTTAGGGCCGCCTGCCGCTGCAAACCCTGGATCGCCGCGGTTGTTGAGGATCTCGATGCTGAACGAGGCGTTCTGATCGGCCGAGAACAGGTTGGCTGCGGTTCCCGGCTGGGCGCCGCTGCTGGGGAGGGCCGGGGGCCCCAACAGAAAGAACGGGTTGTTGCTTGGCGTGACGTACGAGCTCCAGCCGGTTGCCTGGTCGAAGTGGTTGCGCAGGAAGTCCATCGCGGCGGCCCCGCCGCTCTCGGCCGCGTACATCGCGACGGTCTGGAACCGGTCGTTGGTCGACGTCTTGAGGCTCGACTGCACGCTGACGACCGTGAGGCTGCCCAGCGTGGCGAGCGCCGACATGACGATCAGCGCGAGCAGCAGCGAGTTGCCGCGTTCGCGATCACGGGGCGAGCGGGCCGTGGTCATTTCCAGGCCTTGTAGTGTACGGGGTTCTCCCTGGGGTGGGGGACCCCAATTGATCCCTTGTATTTACACGCCTGTAACTCGGTCTCGGTGCCTTAGGACGGGCATGAGGTTTGCTCCGTCGCATCGTCATGCGCCATCTCCTTCTAGTTGCCTGTGTCTCCGTCGGTTGTGCTGGAAACTCACCACCTGGTGGAGGCGGAGGCGATGACACGGGGTCGCCCGATGCGGGCATCGTCGAGCGGACCTGCCCGATGCCGGCATCGACCGCCGACTCCGGCGCCTTGACGGCGTCGAAGGCGGAGATGTGCAACGTCTCGGGCTCGATGGGGACGGCGCACTGGTACAAGGTCGCCGCGGCGCTCCCCGGCTCGATGAACTACGTGCAGGTCGAGTTGTGGGACAAGCAGGGCGTGTTCGCCGGCGGGCTAGTACACACGGGCACGTTCACGATCACCGGCAATGAGGCCGACTACGCCAAGTGCGGCGTGTGCGTGCGCGGCCTGGGCGCCAAGGGCGTCACCGGGCAGCAGAAAGAATACTTCGCCACCGGCGGCACGGTGAACGTCACCGCGGTCGGAATCAACGGACAGCCCATCTCGGCGACGCTGAGCAACATCTCGTTCGTCGAGATCGACGCGACGACCCACAACCTGGTCGCCAGCGGGTGCACGGCGACGGTGGCCGGCGCCAAGCTCGACGGCACCGTGATGCAGATCGGCGGGACCGGCACCGGCGGTGGCGGCGGTGGTGGCGGCGGTGGCGGCGGCGGTCAGTGCCCGGCGGGCATCGCCGAGTGAACGGGGACGGTGTCGCTTTTGTCTCGTTTACGGCGCGCCGACCTGAGCGATGTCAATCGTTTGAGGGGGACGGTGTCTCACTTGTCTTGTTCACGGCGCCCGAGCGGGATGGTCCCGACGGGCGGCTGGGCGCGATAACCGACCCGCGGTACGATGGGCGCGATGATGCTCGTGGCCATCCTGCGGGGCCTCGCGGGTGGAGCGCTGATCGGCCTCGCCTCGGCGATGCTGCTGCTCGTGCACGGCCGGATCGCCGGCGTCAGCGGGATCCTCGGACACGCCGTCGATGCCGGGAGCGGCCGAACGTTCCGGATCGGGTTCCTCTCCGGGCTGGTCGTGACCGGCGCGATCCTCGCGGCCGCCCAGCCGTCGGCGTTCGGCGCGGGCGTGCGTAGTCTGCCGGTGCTCGCGATCGCCGGGGTACTCGTCGGCGCCGGGACGACGCTGGGCAGCGGCTGCACCAGCGGCCACGGCGTCTGCGGCATCTCACGGCTGTCGTCGCGCTCGATCGTCGCGGTCGGGACGTTCATGGTCACCGCGGCGCTGACCGTCGCGATCTTCGGAGCCCACGCGTGACGCGGTTCGTGCTCGCCGCGATCGCCGGGGCGCTGTTCGCGATCGGGCTCACCGTCGGCGGGATGACGATCCCGGCCAAGGTCACCGGCTTCCTCGATGTCGGCGGCGCGTGGGATCCCCAGCTCGCGTTCGTGATGGCGGGCGCGATCGCGGTCTACGCGTCGCTCTTGCGGCTCATCCGGCGGCGGTCCGCGCCGGTCCTCGCCGACCGGTTTCACTGGCCGACCGCTCGCGCGATCGACCCGCGGCTCGTCGGCGGCGCGGCGATCTTCGGGGTCGGCTGGGGACTGTCGGGCTACTGCCCGGGGCCCGCGCTGGCGTCGCTGGTCGGCGGCGCATCGAGCGCCATCGTGTTCGTCGTCGCGATGATCGGCGGCATCGCGCTCGCGCGCGCCGGCGAGCTCGCGCGGCGCTGATCACGTCGTGGCGCGCGGCGGCGTCGGGGCCGGCGGGTGCGGCGCGCGCGAGGTGGGCCGCGACGTGGCCTGGCGAGACCCCGGACGCCAGCGGTGAGTTGCCGGCGCGAGGATCGATCATGGCTTGACCGACTCACTTCGGAGCTATCACCGGGGGCGATGGCTTCGAAGGTCCGAGCCCTCGCGATGCGCGACCACGCGGCGAACAATCACAGCGACCTCGCACGATCACGCATGGTTACAGACCCGAGCACGAGCTGGCAAAACGGAATCCGACTCATTGTGAGATGAGTGTTGCAGCAACTGCGATCAACGGATCAGCCGGCGCTACTCCGCGTGGCACATTGCATGGCAACCTCTGGCACGTTGATGCCAATACGCATCGCCAGCGCATCGTGATCTGCAGGACATGCAGAACATCGGCTGGGCGCCGCTCGTGACCTTGCCGCGTTTCGCCACGACGATCGACGGCGCGCGTTGATGCAGCGCGACAACACGTCGGTGTCATGCCTGCCAGATCACACCGACGCGGTGATGCCGGAGGCGTAACCCGCGCCATGTCGCGATCTGCGCAGGTTTTTTTTTGACTTAGTCCAGCGTTTCCATGGAGATCTGTAAGATGCAGCAATTTGCGTCATCAATAGTTCACACTTCCAGTAGGATTGTACGTTATGGTTGACCACCGGCTGGGGAGTCGGCGGGTTCTCTTAACAGCGTCACCCGGCGGTGGACGCGGGACGAGATGGGTATTGTGGTAGACCACGGAGCAATCGTTGGGAGTGCGGAAGTGATCACACGGGGTCGGGCTCAGCAGCTCCGTGACATTCTTCATGCCATTTACGAGCTCGAGGCGACAGAGCAACGTTCGTCGAGCGCCAGTGTCCAGCCGCCACCGCGCACGCGCACCACGCAAGTGGAGAGTCATCCACGAGACGCTGCCACGATCTGGGAGGCGATGGTCGCCGGGGTGTGGTCGCTGGTCGAGCAGTTCGACAGCCAGGGGCATCGCTGCTTCATCGCGCGGAGGAACGCGCACGCCGCGCCCGCGCTCAGCGATCGCGAGCGCCAGATCGTTGCGCGCGCGAGCCTGGGCCACTCGAACAAACACATCGCGTACGAGCTCGGACTGTGCAGCTCGACGGTCGCCTCGCAACTCACGAGCGCGGCGCGCAAGCTCGGCGTGTCGTCGCGCGAGGTGCTGGTGCACGCGTTCGCCGTGCTCGGCGGCGCGGGCGCCGAGCGCGCGGAGCTCGGCCACGGATCGGCGCCACCGGTCGAGCGCCGCGACGGCGCCGCGGTCGTTCGCGTGGCACGGTTCGATCACGATGGCCACGACTACGCGGTGATCCGGATCACGATCGCGCCAAAGTTGCCTCCGTCGTTGACCGCCGCCGAGGCCGAGGTCGCGACGCTCGTCGTCGAAGGCCTGTCTAACGCGGCGATCGCCGGGCGTCGCAACACGTCCGTTCGCACGGTCGCCAATCAGCTGCGTTCGATCTATTCCAAGCTGGCGGTCGGGTCACGTCGACAGCTGTGTTCGCGGTACTCGATCCAGAGCGATCTCGGATCGAACGCAATTCTGGATTCGAACGCGGAACACGCGATCGGCTCCTTCGCCGCGGCTCGCGACGTCAACTACTCAGAATCGCTGGTGCGGGCAGCTCCCGCCATGTGTGGCTTCATGAAATGACTATAACACCACAGCAAATGACCATTGTGTCGGAGGCTGTGGTGGGGCAGTGTTTTTCGCGAGTCACTTGCTTGTTGCTGAGCGTGTCCATCGTTGCATGGACACGAGCTGTGGCTGTCTGGTTTGTATCGTGCGATCGGGAAACGAGAATCACCATGGGTGGGTGCGAAGAGAGAGGTGTTGTCCGTTGCGAGGTGCGTCTCACAACGCGTCACGGGAATCCGGAGCTGTACCATCTCGTGCGACTCTCGGAGTCGGCACGAGGCTAACAGCTGGCGGCTGAACATCCCGTACGTCGAGTCCAGAGCGACGTACGGATGGGGATTCTTCAGCCTTTGTTACTGTGTAAGTCGTCTGCGTATTTCAGTCCTCAGTGTGCAATCGTTCGTCACAAGGAGTCTTCGTGAAGATCTTGAAAAGTGCTATTGGAACTTTTATCGCCCTCGGGGTGTATGGCCTGCCGCAAGTTGCGAGTGCAAATTTCTGCGCGCTGTCCGGAACCAACAACGTTTGCAACCCGCGTCACGGCGTTGCCGAGCTTCATGCTGGCGGGCTAAGTGTTGCGGGTTCGTTCGCCGCCGCCGCCGTGATGGGCGCGGAGGGGTTCAGCAACTCCCCTGTTCCGCCCGACTTTGAGCTCTCCATCATCTCCGGATGCACCGCACAGACCAAGACGCTCGCAGCGCCGCCGATCGGGACCGGCACGCTCCCGCTGTCTGTCTGGCCGGCCACCTGCAATCCGGATGGCATGGCGCTGCACTTGAATGCGTTCTCGCCCCCCAACCCCTTCCCCGAGCCACCCGTTCACTGGATCACGTTCAAGTCGCTCGATCAGGCCAGTGCGCTGAACGAGCTCATCCGTGGCCTCAGGGACTTTGGTTCTCCGGGTGTGGTTCCGATCTACGGCCAGGCGGATCACTGGGTCTCCGTCACGCAGGTCACCACCAGCCCCACGAATGTGATCCTGAACGTGCGGGCCTTCGATGGCGGCTGGCTCGGCGGCAGCGGCGTGGATAGCGGGTTCAATAGCTACTTTTCCGGGCTCCAGAGCTGGGGAACCACTGCCTGGAAAAATACCTTCTTCACCGTGGTCACCGCGATCAATCCAGCCTGCGATGGCACGCCGGGCGGCGGTTGCGGCGCTCCTCCGGTCAATGATCCGTTTGCCAACCACTTCGTGCTGATGTACGAGCCGCCGGCCGTCAGCTCGTTCGCGCCCGTGGCGCCTGTGACCTTCGGGATCGCGCCAGGCATCGTCGCCAAAGGCGGGATGAATGAGGCCGTGGCTCAGATTCGCTTGATGGATGCGCTCGTCGCCGGCGGGATCGACTCGGACGTCACGATGTGGAACGGCATCAAGGGTGGCACGCCTGGCGCTGCCTTCCGCGTGGCCGGCGTGTGGCCCTCGGGAGCGGCGTACGACTACTACCTCGTCCCGATCCTGTCGAGCAAGAACACGAACACGGCGATCGGCTTCGCCCAGCTTGATGCGGCAGATGGATCCTTCCAGGGTGTCAACCTGCTCACCACCCCGGCTCCGTTCACGCCGGTGCGGTCGCCGAAGGCGCGGGACATCGCCAAGAGTGTGCTCGGCCAGGGCGAGAGCCTGACCGGTGGTACGCTGACCTGGGATCCCCGCAGCAACACGGGGTTTGCCAAGTCGCCGAACGCTCCGTATTACGAGTTTGGCATTGTTGGCGCGGACAGCAAGACCGCCAAGGCCCTCGTGCGGCTCAACGACGGAATGGTCGTCCGCACCAACTAGACAGGTTTCATAGGCAGCCGGGCGACACGCGCGGCTGCTTCGCATGACAAGAGCAGGTGGACCTTTCCACCTGCTCTTGTCGTTTGTGCACCCAGCATGGGCGCCCGCTCGAGGATGCAAGTCCCTCCGTCAGCGGGGCCAGTGAGCGCGGCTGAGCGCAACTGCGGAAGGGCGACCGAACCCCGGCGGGCACGTGAGCGGAGACGGGTCGTGCGTCACCAAGACGGCGCGGTCGCAGTCCTCGCGATCGCGCGAGAGCTGTCGCACCTCATGTACCGCATGACGTACGGTCAAGGCCACGTCGACGCCGGCGAAGAGGCATCCGAGGCCCGCCGCCTGGTATCCGTCAAGGAAACCGCCGCTCCCTCGGGTTACCCTGGTGGAGGCACAACTCGCGAGCGGGTACGTTTCCTCCTGGGCCCGCTGCGCGGTCGTCACCCGCGGCAGGGCGGCAGGGCGGCGCGGCCCGCCGCGCTCGATCCGGGCGGAACCGTGCGTGCGACTACTTGGCCATCGCCATCGAAGGGGGCCTCGCGCAACGAACGCCGGTGAGGGAACTGCCGTTCGAGGGCGCGACCCCGACGCGGAATGCGGTGCGGAGAAAGGACTTGCCATGGCCGAAGCCTCCGCCGCGGGACTGCCGGCTCGCGGTGGTGGCGAGGTTCGCGCAGTCCGTGCACATGCTCGGATACGCGGCGGTGAAGTCGAGGACCCACTCGGCGACATTACCCGCGAGGTCCGACTGGCCCCACCGGCCATCGCCCAGGGGCAGGGAGCCGACCACAAGCAAGGGGCCGTTGACCAAGCCGTCAACGTTGTAGCTCGCATGTTGGAGATCGACGGTCAGCGACGCGGCCGGCACCGACCACGGGAACGCGCGCTGCTCCTTGCCACCAGTCGCCGCGTAGTTCCACTCCGTCTCCGTCGGCAGGTACCCACCATCCCACGTACAGAACGCCATCGCCTCGAACCAGGTCAAGCAGTTCATCGGCCGGTTCTCGTTGCCCCCCGGCTGATCGGTCCACATCGGTGCATCCGGATCGCACTTCAACTTGGTGAGCAGCTCGGCGCGATTTGCGGGCAGGCTCGTGTTCCAGCTTGAATCCCATCCACTCGAGAGGATCTTCGCGTGCGCGCCGGATCTGGTCAGCGGCGGATTGTCTTGCGATCCCAGCCCCGCGTTGACGAACGCGCGGAACCGGCCGACCGTCACCTCGTACTTGTCGAGCCGGAAGTCGCTGATCGTCGCCGGGAAGCTGGTGTTCCCCGAGATGGGGGGATCGTTGGCGAAGTCGAAGCTCCGGTAAAAAACGTCCCCGACCACGTCGGGGCTATTGCAGCAGTTGTCGTGACCATCGGAGCCACACGTCGCGGCCAGCCCGACGCAGCTCGTCGCCTGCCCAGGCGCTGCGTCGATCCCGCCGTCCACGCCACCATCACCACTGCCCCCGCCGGCGTCATCGCCGGTGGCCGGCCCCTGGACGGACCCACACGCCGCCAGACCGAGCACGCTCAAAACAACACGACACGGCCGCACCCATGCTTTCATGCCTGGGAGTCTATCATCGCCGACATCGCCGGCATCGTCGACCTCGCCGATCCGTGATCGCCGTACCGCTGGATCCGCGTAGGTGCAGCATATTGCTACAGCAACTGGCACGGTGCTGTGACCGTGCTCACCGCGCTGAGATCGGCATAGGTGCGGGGGGGGCGTCCGCGCAGGATCCCCCGCACGCGTGACGCTCGCAGCGCGACCTCAGATCGCAGCGACGGCAGCGACGGCGCGGTCGACGTCGGCCTCGTCGGTCAAGAGGCTCGGCGCGAGCCGCACGTACGGCGTGTCGTAGAACGGCGGCGTGATCGACGCGACGATGCGCTTCGCCTCGAGCGCTTTGACGACGGCCTCGGGCTGTTTGGCGTCGACGCTGAAGCAGATGATGCCGGCCGAGAGGTCGCCCGACATCGGCGTGGCGAGCTTCACGCCACGCAGCTTCGCGAGCTGGTCCTTGCAGCGCGTGTTGAGCTCGCGAATGCGCGCGGCGACGCGCTGGAAGCCGATCTGCTCGTGAAATGCGAACGCGGCGGGCAGCGCCCAGCGATGCTCGAACGAGTGATAGCCTCCCGGTGACATGAACGCGGCGGCGGGCATCTTGTCGAGCGGTTCGGTGCGCCACGCCGGGTCGAACGCCGGGATCGTCGGCGACGTGATCGACCAGTTGCGGCCGTAGACGATGCCGGTGCCGCGCGGACCGAAGATCCACTTGTGACAGCCGGCCATGAAGAAGTCGCAGCCGAGGTCGGCGACGCGCACGTCCTGGTTACCGAAGCCGTGCACGCCGTCGACGAACAACAGCGCACGGTCCGGCTCGGCGCGGTTCGCGTTCGCACGGGCGACGACGTCGGCGAGCGCGCGAATCGGTAGCTTCACACCGGTGCCGGAGTGCACCCACGTGACCGCGATGATGCGCGTCGCGGGCTTGATCGCCGTCGCGAGCCGGCCCGTGATTTCGTCGGCGCTCGTCTTCGCCGGATCGTCGTACAGCGCCACGCGGCGCACCGTGGTTTGCGTGCGCGCCGCGCGATAGTCGAGCGCGAGGTGCGTGACGATGTGATCGTGCGTCGTCGTCAGGATCTCCTGACCGGGGCGCAGTTGCAGGCCGCCGTAGACGACGCCGAGGCCCATCGTCGTCGAATCGGTGAGCGCGACTTCATCGATGCCGGCGCCGAGATACTTCTCGGCCGCGCGCCGCACCGCGGGCTCGACGATGGCTTCGTTCGCGTGCAAATACGTCGCGGGATCTTCGTCGAAGCCGCGGCGGTGACGCTCGATGTCGTCGGCGACCGGGCGCGGATGCGATGCGAGCAGGAAGCCCGTCATGTGGATGCGTTCGCGCGTCAGGCGAAATTGCGCGCGCACGTCGGCCCAGCTCGGATTCGCACCGAGCGACGGCACCGTGCTCGGCGCGTCTGCAGCCCTCGACTTCGCACACCCGGGAACGGCGAGGGCACCGAGCCCGACGGCACTACCGATGAAGAAGTTGCGTCGATCCACGAGCCACCGTATCAGAAGTCGAGCCAGTCGACGCAGGGGAGCTGGTGCGCGGATAAAGCCGTCGATGCCGAAGGCCTTGAACACGCGGCGCCAGATGATGCGGGTCTTGATCCGGATCGTCTCGTCTGTGCGCGCTGACTCGCACGCCTCCTCGCAACCACGATGCAGTACGTGGACGTGAGCGAAGATCCTCACGGCGTGGAAGCTCTCGCACCGGGAGCGCATTTACGGCCGCGCGCCGACCTCCGACGTTGATCGTGCCCTCGCGACGGCAGGTCTGCGGTAGCGACTCTGCGGTTGTCAATCACCTACCAGGCGGGAAAGGCGGACGCGTCCTCGCGGCGTGAGGTGTGAGATGCCAGGTGTAAGGTGTGAGGCAAGCGAACGGTCCGGGCTTCGGGTCGCCTGAGGATC
>Ga0137437_1000532_pt1 | contig 12041 bp, 7 predicted proteins | sample EasRivERMGT138_2_FD_102332 | JGI IMG/M metagenome (GOLD analysis project Ga0137437, IMG submission 102332) | Soil microbial communities from meander-bound floodplain in the East River, Colorado, USA - East River MetaG ERMGT138_2 | ecosystem: Environmental > Terrestrial > Soil > Floodplain ...
CGACGCCACTGGGTTCGGCGGGATTGTCTTTAGTCTATCAATTTTTCGTGACTCATTATGGCTGGCGCAGCGCGTTTTTGGCGTTGGGAATCGCACTGTGGCTACTGGTAGTCATCCCAGGATTGATTTTTTTACGCCGCCAGCCCGAGGACCTCGGATTGTTTCCGGACGGCATCGCGCCGGCGGATCACGAGTTGGATGCAGTGAGGAAAAATGTCACTGAGGATGCGTATGAGTCCAGCTGGGAGCGCGCCGACGCGCTGCGCACGCGCACGCTCTGGCTGCTGGTGGCGAGCGCGTTCCTCGCATCTGTCGGCACCGGTGGCACCGCGTTTCATACCGCGGCGTATTTCACCGATGTGAAAATCGCGCCGGCGATCGCCGCCGGCGCGGTGAGCCTGATGGCGCTCTGCGGCGCGTTCGGTAACGGCCTGTGGGGCGCGTTGGCGGAGCGGGTCAGCGCGCGCGGCCTAAACGTCGTGACCATGCTAGCTGCCGCAGTGACGGTGGCTTTTCTTACCCAAGTCGATGGACCGGCTGGCGCCTTTATTTTTGCCATTCTTTTCGGCGCCAATGCGCGCGGCGCCGCCGTGCTCGGGCAAATTCTCATCGCACGTTATTACGGCCGGCGCGCGTTCGGCGCGATCAGTAGCGTTCTCGACCCGTTCCACAAAGGCGGGCTCGGACTGGGCGCGCTGCTCGCCGGCGTGGCTTTCGATTACTTCGGTAACTATCGGCTGATCTTTCTCTGCTTCATGGGCTCATATCTTTGCTCGGCGTTGCTGGTTTTTTTGGCGCGGCGTCCGGCGCCGCACGCGGGGTGATGTCGTCGATCTTGACTTTGGCCGGCCATCCTTTAGTTTCTAAACATGATAAAGCCGCGATCGATCTTTCAGCTTGCTTGGATGTTCAGTTTACTGCTCACGGTCCACCCAGTCCACGCCGAACCGGTTCAAGAGTATGTCCTCGACAACGGCCTCAAAGTGCTGCTCTTAGAAGAACACAAGAGCCCTTCGGTCACTTTCCAGGTTTGGTACCGGGTCGGCTCGCGCAACGAAAAAGATGGCAAGAGCGGCTTGGCGCATTTTCTCGAACACTTCCTCTTCAAAGGCACGCCGACCACCGGCCCGGAAGAATACTCGCGCATCATCGCCAAGAATGGTGGACGGTCTAATGCGTTTACGTCCACCGACATGACGGTTTATTTTGCCACCATGAGCCGGGAGAAAATATCGATTCAGCTCGAATTGGAAGCGGACCGCATGGCTAACGCGCTGTTGGGCGAAACTTACTTCGAGCCCGAGAAAAAAGTCATTCAAGAAGAACGGCGCTTGCGCACCGACGACAATCCGGCGGCGGCCCTCGGTGAAGTGGCCAACGCGGTCGCTTACACCGTTCATCCCTACCGCCGGCCGGTGGTCGGCTGGATGGAGGACATTCAGAATCTCTCGCGCCAGGATTTAGTCGACTTCTACAAACTCTACTATGCCCCCAACAACGCAATCGTCATTGTCACTGGCGATTTTTCCACGGCGGAACTATTGCCGCAGATCAAAGCGGCGTATGGAAAAATTCCCCGCGGCGCCGAGCCGCCAAAGGTAACAGTCACGGAACCGGAGCAGCGCGGCGAGCGGCGCGTCACGCTCAAGAAAGAAGCCGAGCTGCCGTTCATCATGATGTATTATCACGCGCCCAATCAAAGCAGCCCCGATAGTTTCGCGCTGGATTTACTCTCGGTCGTCCTTGCCGGCGGCCGCAGTTCTCGGCTGCATCACGAATTGGTCTACAAAAAACGGCTGGCCAATGGGATCGATGCCGACTATAGCGCGGTGTCGATCGATCCCACCGGTTTTTCCATCTCGGCGCAGCTGTTGCCGGGCAAGGACGCGGCCGAGTTGGAGCGCGAAATCGATCGCGAGTTGGAGAAAGTAAAAAACGATTTGGTCGGCGACAAAGAACTGCAAAAAGTCAAGAACCAGGTCGAAGCGGCGTTCGTCTTCGCCCAGGATTCGATCTTCGGTCAGGCGATGAAGATCGGCTATTATGAAATCGCCGGCGGCTGGCGCCAAATGGATGGCTATTTGGACGGCATCCGAAAAGTCACCAGGGAAGATATCCGCCGCGTTGCGAAAAAATATCTTGAGCGCGACCGGCGCACGATCGGCATCTTGATTCCCACCAAAGCGAAACCCCAATGAAAAACCTTTTGCTCAAGCTGATCGCACTCTTTGTTCTGAGTCTTTCTGCATTGCCGGCTCAGGCGACCATGGTGCCGATGCGTTCGGTGCTCAACAATGGCTTAGTGTTGCTCACCTCGGAGCAGCGCGCGCTGCCGATGGTGGCAATCGAATTGATGATCGACGCCGGTTCGCGCCATGAAGCGGCGAATCAAGCGGGGCTAGCGAATTTGACGTCGAAGCTGCTCACCTACGGAACCTCCCGGCGTAGCGCGCTGCAGATCAGCGAAACCTTAGATTTCATCGGCGCGAGTTTATCGAGCGGCGCCGGCGAAAACGTCGCCAGCTTAAGCATGACGATTCTCAAGAAAGATCTGGCCACCGGCTTGGAGCTGTTGGCCGAAATTCTAACCTCGTCGACTTTTCCGCAGGATGAAATTGACCGGCAAAAACAAGCGATCATCGCCGCCATCAGGGCGCAGGAGGAAGACCCTGGCACGGTCGCTGGACGGGCATTCGCCGCGGCATTGTTTCCGCAGAGTGCGTACGGGCGGCCGGTCGAAGGGACCGAGGCGTCGGTCAAGAGTTTGCAGGGGCGAAGTCTGAAAGATTTCTTCACGCGCTTTTACCGGCCCAACCGTTCGATTATTTCCGTGGTTGGCGATGTTTCCGAGCGCGAGATCAGCCAGGCGCTCAATCAGGCATTGCGCAATTGGAGCAAGGGTATGACAAGCCCGCCGCCCGCGGCGCCGAACCAGATCGGCCCGCCGCAGACGCTGAGGATCAATAAAGATCTCACCCAGGCCAACATCATTCTCGGTCACGCCGGCGTGCCGCGCCGCCATCCGGATTACTACGCGATCCAAGTGATGAATTACATTCTTGGTGGCGGAGGCTTCTCGTCGCGGGCGATGGACTCGATCCGCAACGAGCGCGGCTTGGCCTATTCCGTCTATAGCTATTTTGGCGCGGACCAGAGCCACGGCTCGTTTCAGTTCGTCATGCAGACCAAAAGCGAGTCGGCTGGAGAAGCAATTCGCCTCGCCCAAGATGAGATTCGCAAGCTGCGCGAGCAGCCGGTGAGTGAGCAAGAGCTGAGCGACGCCAAGAACTATTTAACCGGCAGTTTTCCACTCCGCTTCGACACCAATCGCCAGGTTGCCGGCTTTCTCGGCCAGGTCGAGTTGTTTGGCCTCGGACTCGACTTCCCCAATCGCTACGGCGAGCTCATCGGCAAAGTGAGCCGCGACGACGTTCTGCGCGTCGCCAAGCAGTTCCTGCAACCGGAAAAATTAATCACCGTCATCGTCGGCGATCAGAAGAAAATCGCCGTGAAGTAAATCAATTGAATTCCCGAGCGGGGTTTGAATCCCGCTGCCTTTTAAAATTTGGCAAAGGGGATGCTCGCCCCCTTTGGAAACTCCATTTAATTGTGCCGCCTCAAGCGGCGGGGTTTAATTAGAATCATCGCCGATCTCGCGGCGATTGCTTGCTCCGCATTACCTCGCTATGGCATAGTCGTCGTGTCACATCGTAGGAGCCGTTTTTGATTGGTAACGGATTAGGCGACCATGAAAAAAATCTTGATCATCGAAGACCACGCCGATATGCGCGAGTTGTTGAGCTGGCAAGTGGAGCTGATGGGTTTTGCGCCGGTCGTCGCCAAGCTGGCGCGCGAGGGGATCGACAAGGCGCTTGCCGAGCGGCCCGATTTGATTATTCTCGATATCATGATGCCCGGCATGGACGGCTGGCAGGCGGCGCGGGAGCTCAGGGAGAAACCTGGGATGAAAGACGTACCGATCCTTGCGGCAACCGCACTGTTTCGCGAAGTTGATCTCAAGGCCTGCACCGCCGCGGGCTGCAACGGCTACATCGTCAAGCCCTTCACCTTTCAGGAACTTCACGCCAAGGTTCAAGAGCTGGTGCCGTCGCTCAGTCCGACCTATCCGCGCTGATTTAACGCGCCGCTACCTTTTTAATTGACAATCGAGTATCCATCGGTTGTGACTTTGCCGATGTCTTCGCGTGAGAGCGCCATCTTTATCGTTCAACGGTTGCGGCAGGAGGGCTATGAAGCGTATCTTGCCGGCGGCTGTGTGCGCGATATGTTGCTCGGCAAGACGCCGCAAGACTACGACATCACGACCAACGCCCGGCCCGAGCAGATCCAAAAAATCTTTGCCGAAACCATTCCCGTCGGTGCCCAGTTCGGTGTGATGCTCGTGCTGATTGACGGCCAGCCCTTCGAAGTTGCGAGCTTTCGCTTCGATGGACCTTACCTCGACGGCCGCCATCCGAGCCAGGTTCGCTATGGTAGTCTCGAAGAAGATATCCAGCGGCGCGACTTTACCATCAACGGGATGATTTACGATCCGGCGGCGGACCGGGTGATCGATCTGGTCGATGGTAAGCGAGACTTGGAACGGCGCTGTGTGCGGGCCATCGGCAAGCCAATAGATCGCTTTGCCGAGGACCGGCTGCGCATGATTCGCGCGGTGCGTTTTGCCGCCGGACTCAAATTCGACATCGACCCGCCGACCTTCGCGGCGATCGAGCAGTTGGCCGCGACGATAACGCAAATCTCGTGGGAGCGCATCGGCGACGAAATGACGCGCATCTTAACCGAGGGCGGCGCGCGGCGCGGCTTCGAGCTGCTCGATCAGTCCGGCTTGCTCGCGGTGTTGTTGCCCGAGGTGGTGGCGATGAAAGGTACGGCGCAGAGTCCGGACTACCACCCCGAAGGAGATGTCTTCGCGCACACTCTGCTTTTGCTCAGCCATTTGCAGTCGCCTTCCGAGACGTTAGCCTACGGCTGTCTGTTGCACGATATCGCCAAGCCTGTTTGCATACGGCAGGAGGCCAACAGGATAACTTTTTACGGCCACACTGAGCAGGGCGCCGCGATGGCCGAAGTTATTCTTAAACGGCTCAAGCGTGGCCGCGCGGTATGGGAGCGGGTCGCCTATCTCGTGCATAATCACTTGCGCCACGTCCAGGCGCCGCAGATGCGCTTGAGCACGCTCAAGCGCTTTCTCCGCGAAGACGGAATCGACGAGCTGTTGGAACTTACGCGTATCGATGCGCTATCGTCCAATGGCGATTTACAATACTACCGATTTTGCAACGAACGCTTGGCGGAACTGAAAGACGATGAGATCCGTCCCGTGCCGTTGGTGCGCGGCACTGATTTGATTCAATTGGGATTCAAACCCGGCCCGTTGTTCGCGGAGATCTTGCGCCAAGTCGAGGACGCGCAACTGGGCGCTGAATTGACCAGCCGCGAACAAGCGCTCGAGTGGGTGAAGAAAAATTTTGGCAACGAGGTTAGTGAATGAAGAAGGGACAAGCTTACCAAGTCATCGGCCACGCCGAGCCGCGCAACGATGGCGCGGAAAAAGTCACCGGCCGTGCGCTTTACACGGTCGATGTCGATCTGCCGGGTATGGCCCATGGCAAGATTCTGCGCAGCCCCTACGCCCACGCCAAGCTCAAGCGCGTCGATGCCAGCAAAGCGGAACAACTTGCCGGCGTGTACGCGGTGGTGACCCGCGAGGATCAGAAACATCTCCGCATGTTCGGCGCGGCCTACAAGGATCAAACCATCGTCGCGGTAGACAAAGTACGCTACGCCGGCGATCCGGTGGCGGCGGTGGCGGCGATCGACGAAGCGACGGCGAGCGCGGCGCTGGAATTAATCGAAGTCGACTATGAAGAGCTGGCGGCGGTGACCGGTTTGGACGAAGCGTTGGCCGACGGCGCGCCTTTGGTCCATGAAGCGTCGGCCAGCGGCGGCGAGCTCATGGGGCAGCGCTACGAGGCACCCAAGGAATTTTCCGGCACCAATTACTGCTACCGCTTCAGCTACGCCAACGGCGACGTCGACGAGGGTTTCAAAAAGGCCGATCATGTTTTCGAAAACAGCTTCACCTTTCCGCGGGTGCAGCATTTTTCCATGGAGCCGCACGCGACAGTGGCGCACTTCGAGGGCGACCACCTGACGCTTTGGGCCGGCACCCAGGAACCGTTCACGCTGCGCGAACATTTGGCCGATATTTTCCATTTGCCGCAGAGCAAGATTCGCGTCATCGTGCCTTACGTCGGCGGCGGTTACGGCGGCAAGCTGGCGGTCAAGACCGAGCCGTTGGCGGCCGTACTCTCATGGAAAGCCAAGCGGCCGGTGCGTCTGGCGCATACCGTGGAAGAAAGCTTTAAGACCGTCACGCGCCATCCGGCGCGGGTCAAGATTAAGACCGGCGTGAGCAAGGATGGAAAATTAATTGCGCGCCAATGTTTGATTCACATGGAGACCGGCGCCTACGCCGACGCCGGCCCGCGGGTGACGCAGAAGGCGGGTTATCGCTGCTTCGGTCCCTACCGCATTCCACATATGAAAACCGACGCCTATACGGTTTACACCAACACCGTGCCAGCGGGCGCCTATCGTGGCTTTGGCACCTTGCAAGTAACCTGGGCCTACGAGTCGCAGATGGATATCATCGCCGATAAACTTGGCCTCGACCCGCTGGAATTCCGGATCAAAAACTTGCTCAAGAAGGGCGATCTCTATACGCCGGGGGACACGCCGGTGGATTGCGACCTTAAAGCCGGTTTGATGCAGGCGGCCGAGGAGATCGGCTGGAAGCTAAAAATCACCAAGCCCAATCGCGGCAGAGGACTCGCCGTGTGCATGAAGGACGGCGGTGGCACCTTTAAAGTTTCTTCGGCCGCGGTGAAGATGAACGCCGACGGCAGCGTGGTGCTGCTCACCGGCACGGTGGAAGTGGGCCAGGGCGCGCGCACCGCATTGAGCCAAGTAGTCGCCGAGGAATTGGCGATTCCGTTCGACGCCGTCACCGTGGCGACTCTGGACACCGAGGTTACACCTTACGATGTCAACACCAACGCCAGCAGCTCCATGGTCGTGATGGGCTTATCCGTGCAGCGGGCGGCGCAGGATTTGAAACGGCAACTGCTGCGCCACGCGGCTAAGATTCTCAAAACCAAAGCCGAGCAGTTGTCTTTGAGCGGCGGCAAGATTGTCGGCGCCAAGAACCAGACGCTCTCATTTACTGAATTGATGCAGAAAGTTTTTTTGTCGCGCTCGGGCGAACTGATTGGCCACGGCGCCTATCAATCGATCAAGAGTCCCAAAGCCGCGCTCGGTTCGCCGACCAATTTTTGGGAGATCAGCTGGGGCGCCGCGGAAGTGGAAGTCGATCGCGACACCGGTGAAGTTAAGCTGCTCAAATATGTTTCCCTCGCCGATGTTGGCCGGGCGATCCATCCGGTGCTGTGCGAAGGGCAAGACGAGGGCGGCGTGATGAACGCCATTGGTCACAGCTTGACGGAGGAGATGATCTACAAAGACGGCCAGCTTTTAAATCCGAATCTGGTCGACTACCGGGTGCCGAGCTTTGACAGCTTGCCGAAGGATTTCGAAACCATTCTGGTCGAAAGCCACAACGGTCCAGGTCCGTACGGTTCGAAGGGCACGGGAGAAGGCGGGCTCTTGCCGGTGGCCGCGGCGATCGGCAACGCGCTGTGCCGCGCCACCGGATTGCGTTTATACGACTTGCCGCTCACGCCGGAAAGAGTGTGGCGCGGCTTAGCAACGCGAGCTGAAGTGAAGGATTGACGAACCAGAAATCAGAGGTCAGAAGTCGGAGGTTATCCTGGTCGGATGCAGTTGCAAATTGACCTCTGACATCCGACCTCTGATCTCTGCCAGCTATCATCGCTACTGTCCGCCTTTGATCAGACTGATCAGCAGCCCTTCCGGGAACGGCACGTTGAGCAGCTTCTCGAACAGGCCCCAGTAAAACAACCACGAGAAAAAGGTCACCAGCGCCGTCATCCGCCAACTCTCTTTGCCGGCGAATTTCAGATAAAGAAGGATCGTCAGCGGCACGGCATAAGAGAAGCCTAAGATCCAAATCGCCAAGAAAAAGCCGATCGTCCAAAGGATCACCTCGATGGTGCGTTTTCGCACCACCGCGGGGTCGATTTCCTCTTCGACGTTTTCAATCATTGACGCCGCAGGTTTCTTCTTCTTGCCGTAGAGATCCCGGCCGAGCTGAGCGATCGCCAATATAAAGGTCGGAATGCCGATGGCCCATGGAAACAGACCGGCGCGATAACCGAAGTTACGGCTTTGCCAAAGCGCTAAGGCGAGCAGGACGATTGTTACGGCAGTAAACCAGGTTGCAGCGTCGAAGTGCATGGCGTTGTTGGGTCGCTCCGCCACGGCCGTAGTCGCCACAGGTTGTTCAGCCGCTTTTGCTTTTGCCTCTCGGCGCTCCTTGATCATCGGGTAGAAGATGCCAAAAAGCGTTAACGCGAATATCGCCATCACCCCCGGCCTATGCAGCCAAGCCAAGCCATAATTGTCGGTGGATAAGAAAAGCCGGTTCTCAGCCAAGGGGCCAAGCACAAGTCCCAGCAGCACGGGTGGCCGGGGCCATGCCAATTTCTCCATGATCCAACCGAGCCCGCCAAAGAAGAGTACGATGACCATGTCTTCGAAGGCATTTTTCTCGGCGAATGCGCCGAGATAGATCAAGACCAGAATGATTGGGATGATGATGCCGCCACGAACTTGGGTGACCTTCGCCAGGGGTTCCAAGAACAGAAAGCAGACGGCCACGGTGATCACGTTGGAAATGATGATGACCCAGACAAAGGAAAAAGTGAGATCGAGTTTGCCCTTCGGCGGAGCGATCAACATATCGGGGCCGGGGACGATGCCCTGAATGATAAATGCACCGAGGAGAATTGCCATGATGACGCTGGCGGGTACGCCGAATGCGATCGTCGTAATCAAGCTCCCGCCTAGCGTCGAGTTGTTCGCCGCGCCGGGACCCAACACGCCGCGCACGTCGCCCTTGCCAAAGCGTTCCTTATTCGGCGAGCTTTGCACCGCGTGAGCGTAGGCGAGCCATTGGGTGGTGGCCGCTCCCATTCCGGGAATGATGGCCATGAATGTGCCAAGCGCGCTGCAGCGGATGACCAGCCACCAGTGACGGAAAGTATCCTTCACGCCTTCCATGACGCCGCCAAGTTTGCCGACCTCCTGAGTAGAAATGCTGGTTCCTAGCACCGCCAACTCAATGGTTTCGGGAATGGCATAGAAGCCGATCGTAATAGGGACGAGTCCGATACCGTCCCAAAGAAATAGTTGACCGAAGGTGTAACGCTGAATACCCGAGATCGGATCGAGACCGATGGTCGCGAACATCAATCCGATGCCCCCTGCGACCATGCCTTTAAGCACGTCCTCACCACTAAGGGCGGCCACAAAGGATATCCCCAACAGCGAGAGCATGAAGAATTCGGGTGAACCGAAGGAGAGCACGAGTGGCCGTACGATCGGGATGGCGACGGCGATAGCCACAGCGCCGAATATGGCTCCCACCAGGGAACTCATCAGAACGGCGCCGAGAGCTCTGCCCGCCTCGCCATTGCGCGCCATGGCATGGCCGTCGACGATGGTCGACGCCGTCGTCGGTTCGCCCGGCACGCCGAACAACACTGACGTGATATCACCGGTGGTGGCGGTCACGGCGGTCATGCCGAGCAGAAATGCGAATGCTTCGACCGCCGTCATTTTAAAAACGAAGGGAAGCATCAGAGCCATCGCCGTAGGACCACCGAGACCGGGCAGAATCCCTACGACAAAGCCGATCGCGATGCCGATCAGCATTAGATAAAAGGTCGACCAGCTGAAACACTGAACGAAGCCAGATATCAAAGCATTAACGATATCCATGAAGATTTAATGCCTCCGCGACTCCCCTCCGAATAATCGACGCTCAATATCAATGTCACGGCTAATTGTAAAGAACATCCTTGAGCTTCGTGAGTAGCGCGGGATCGAGCTTGAACAGCCCGGCGATGTCCTTCTCGATTTCCTCCGGTGGAATCGGGTCGATATTGAGACGAGCTTTTTTTGCATCGGCGACGAACTCCGCGTCTTTGAGAGTGGCCTCGAAGGCTTTGCGCAGAATCTGCACTCGATCCTTCGGTGTACCCGGCGGGAGGGTGTACGTCCGAACGATATCGCTGTCGCCGTGAATGCCAACATCGATCATACGGCGGGCCTCGTCGCTTTTGGCCAGCTTGATCGCCTGCGGCACATTCGGCAGGTCGGGGTGATTTTTGCGGTTGGCCTGGAGCACGACGACCGCGTCGCCGCTATCGAGGGCTTTGCGCCAAGTGACGCTGATCGAATCCCAACCCCAGCAGCCGCCGGCGAGCTCGCCGCCGTCGGCTGCCAAGCGCACGTCGGCGGTGCCCTTGTAGCCGGTGACCAGTTGAATCGGCAGGCCTGCGGCGGCTTTCAAGATGCGCGTGGCGTTGTCCGGCGTCGAAGTGCCAGGCGCGAGGCCGCCCAGCTTGACGGGAGTTTTCGCCGCCATCCACTTTTCGACGCTGGTGATTCCACTCGCTTTGGTGAGCGCGCAGACGACGTGATCGCTGACCGGCGCGCCGATGAACTCAAACTTGCGGGCGTCGAACTCAACACCCGGTTGGCCGAGCACTTGGCCGAGGAAGAAGCCGCCGATGAAATGGCCGATGGTCAAGCCGTCCGGCTTGGCGACTTTGTAAACATGATTGGCGGCGATCAGGCTCCCGGCGCCGGTCATGTTCTCGACGAGGACACTGGGGTTGCCAGGGATATGCTTGCTCATGTGGCGCGAGATGGCGCGCGCATAGGTGTCGAAACCGCCGCCGGCGGAGAAGCCGACGACGATGCGAATCGATTTTCCCTTGTAAAACTCTTCGGCGGCGTTTGCCTTGCCGGCCGACAAGATCGCCACCCACAGTGTGACCATGCAAAATAATCGATACTTCATTCTAAGTCCTTCTTTCTCAGCCGCATTGCGGCCCGCGTAGGTGGCCAGAAGCTATCCAATTGACTGGGAAAAATCAATGAAACCGAGCGCACTGAGGTGTCGATGTTGAGGCTACCGCTGGTGCTCCTGGTGGCAAATTTACGTTGTGTTCAGCCTGCGAGACACTTACAATTACCATAGTAGCTGAGGTTGGCTGGTCGAACTGGAAATCGGCCGGGAGAATGCTTATGGCACAGCAATTTTACAATCATATCGACGGCAAATGGTTAGCCGCCAAGTCAGAAAAAACTTTCGAGAACCGCAATCCAGCTAACCGCGACGATCTGATCGGTTTGTTTCCTACTTCGGATATTGGCGATGTCGACGCGGCCGTACAGGGTGCCCGCAAGGCTTTCGCCAGTTGGCGCTTGGTGCCGGCGCCCAAGCGCGGCGAGATTCTCTACCGGGTCGGCGATCTGTTGAAGAAGTATAAAGAAGAACTGGCGCGCATCGAGACGCGCGAGATGGGGAAGGTATTGAAAGAAACCCGCGGCGATGTCCAGGAAGGGATCGACTGCGCCTTTCTCAACGCCGGCGAGGGGCGCCGGCTGTTCGGCGAGACGACGCCGGCCGAGTTGCCCAACAAATTCGCCATGTCGGTGCGCGCGCCGGTCGGCGTCTGCGCGTTGATCACGCCGTGGAATTTTCCCCTGGCGATTCCAACTTGGAAACTTTTTCCCGCGCTCATCTGCGGCAACACAGTGATTCTCAAGCCGGCGGAAGACACGCCGTACACGGCCACCCGCTTCGTCGAGATTCTTAACGAGGCCGGCGTACCGCCGGGCGTTGTCAACTTAATTCATGGCCGCGGCGAAGAAGTCGGCGCGGCGCTGGTGCGCCATAAGGACGTGCAGTTGGTTTCGTTCACCGGCTCGGCTGCGGTCGGGCGTGAGATCGCCGCGATATGCGGCGAGAATTTGAAACGGGTGTCGTTGGAGCTGGGCGGCAAGAACGCGCAGATCGTCATGGA
>Ga0137437_1000534_pt1 | contig 12033 bp, 14 predicted proteins | sample EasRivERMGT138_2_FD_102332 | JGI IMG/M metagenome (GOLD analysis project Ga0137437, IMG submission 102332) | Soil microbial communities from meander-bound floodplain in the East River, Colorado, USA - East River MetaG ERMGT138_2 | ecosystem: Environmental > Terrestrial > Soil > Floodplain ...
ATCAGCGCGCCGCCGCCGAGATAGGTCGACGTGGTCTCGCGCGCGATCGCGAACGACTGCGGGTCGTCCGGCGGGTTGACGTACTCGGTGAGCACGCGGCGATAAGCGTACAGGTCGGTGCGCCAGGTCAGCTGGGTGCCGTGCACCGCGGGATCGAGGAACACGCCCAGGAACAACGACGTCTGCGTCCCGATCTGGCCGTAGAGCAGGATCTTCTGGTCGAGGCCGCGGAAGTTGTTCTCGGCGAAGCCCACGCCGAACGCCTGGTTGCCCGGCAGCGCGAACACCGTCGGTGCGACGATCCACGAGTGCTTGTCGGACGCCGTGGCGATGACGATCACCCCGGGGCTCGGATCGCCGGGGGCCGGCTCGAGCGAGACCGTGACCGTCGTGAACAGCTCGCTCGACACGAGCGCTTGTTCGATCCGCGGAACGTCGCCGTCGTCGATCCGATCGCCGATCGCGGTGTGCGACAGGTAGCCGAGCGTCCGCGGCTGGACCTTCGAGTCACCGCGGATCTCGAACCCGACGATCGGGCGCACGGCGGATGCCGGCGGGTCGGCCCTCGCCACGGCGCATACCACCGCGCACGCGCCGAGGATGACCGCGATCCGCACCCCGACAGGTGTACCCGCTACTTCTTCCGCTTGCCCGGCAGAATGCCCATCAACTTGCTGATGATGCCGAGCATGATCTCGTCGGCGCCGCCGCCGATCGACAGGAGGCGGCTGTCGCGGTAGCTGCGGGCCGCTGGGTTGTCCCAGGTGAACCCCATGCCGCCCCAGTACTGGAGGCACGAATCGGAGACTTCGCGGGCCAGCCGGCCCGCCTTGAGCTTGGCCATCGACGCCATCATCGTGACGTCCGCGCCGCCGACGTAGTCCTCGACGGCGCGGTAGCACAGAGAGCGCAGCGCCTCGACCTCGGTCTTGAGCTCGGCGAACCGGAAGTGCACCACCTGATTGGCGATCAGCGGCTGGCCGAACGTGTGGCGCTCCTTGCAGTAGTCGATCGTCGCGTCGATCAGCCGGTCCATGCCGCGCACCGAGCTGAGCGCGCCGCACAGCCGCTCCTCCTGGAACTGGACCATCTGCATCATGAAGCCCATGCCCTCCTCGCCGATGCGGTGGCGCTGCGGCACGCGCACGTCCTCGAAGAACACCGGGCAGGTGTCGCTGGCACGCATGCCGAGCTTGTCGATCTTGGCGCCGACCTGCACGCCGGCGAGCTTGGTCGGGACGACGACGAGCGTCTTGTTGGCGTGCGGGGCGCCGTCGCCGGTGTTGACCAGCAGGCACAGCCAGTCCGCCTGCGCGGCGTTCGTGATCCACATCTTCGAGCCGTTGATCACGTAGTCGCCGCCGTCCTTGCGCGCGGTCGTCTTGATCGCCGCGACGTCGGAGCCGCCCGACGCCTCGCTCACCGCGATCGACGCCACGACGTCGCCGGCGATCGCCGGGGCCAGGAACTCCTTGCGCAGCTCGTCGCTGCCCCACCGGGCGAGCGCCGGGGTGGCCATGTCGGTCTGGACGCCGAGCGCCATCGGGATCGATCCGCACCGGCACGTCCCGAGCTCCTCGGTCACGACCATCTGGTACGAGTAATCGAGGCCCATGCCGCCGTACGCCTCGGGCTTGTTGACCCCGAGCAGCCCGAGCCGCCCCGCCTTCTTGAACACCTCGTGTGCCGGAAACGCGCCCGCTTGCTCCCAGGCGTCGACGTGCGGGTTGATCTCCTTCTCCACGAAATCGCGCACAGTGCGGCGCAACTGTAGGTGTTCGTCGGTGAATTTCATGTGGAAGGACCGTACAACATGAGCGGAAGCAATGTGCGAGCCAAAATGATCAGTGAGAATTGTGTGAAACTTAGCCTGATCAATTGAGTTGCAAGCATTTGCGGCTCGTACCAAGTTTCGATGAGCACCCCGCGGTGATCGAAGCTGCATGTTACCCATCATCCTCAAGCTCAAGCTCGCCACGACCGCCGCGGTAGGCCTCGCCGCGTCGGCGAGCCCGGTGCCGGTACCCGTGCAGGCGCTCGTGATGGTGGCCGTCGAGCGCGCGGCCGCGCCGGTCGAGGTCAAGCTGTTCGACGAGAACCTCCGGATCAACGCGACGGTCGGCATCCGGCGCGACGGCACGATGGACGATGTGACCGCGGCCGAGGTCAAGCACCTGTTCCGTTGCCGCCAGACCAACCGCGAGCGCCCGATCGCGCGTCGCACCCTCGCGATGCTCGCCGACCTGGCCGAGAAGTACGAGTCCCGGACGATCGAGCTCGTGTCCGCGTATCGCGTGCAGCGCGGCGAGTCGCCGACGTCGCCGCATCGCGACGCCCGCGCGATCGACTTCCGGATCCGCGGGATCCAGCTGCGCGAGCTCCGCGACTACCTGTGGCGCACGTACACCGAGGTCGGCATCGGCTGGTACCCGAGCGAGCAGTTCATTCACATGGACTCGCGTCCGGCGATGAACGACACCGCGTGGACGTTCCTCGGCGGGGATAACCACTATCATCCGTACTGGGCCGAGGTCGCCCGCAAGCCGGTAACCCAGCCCACGGCGCCGCAGGGCCGCCGCCCGGGCGTCTAGGACCGGCCACCGAGGATCTGACCGGTTGCCGTGCCTAGCCGACGGTCGCGTGATCTCGAGGTTCGCGCCCTCGACCACCGGGGAAGCGCATCCCGGGACGCTGCTCGCCGCGCTCCTGGTCTGGCTCGATGCGCGATCGCGGGGCGGCCGCGCACTGCTGCGGCTCGAGGATCTCGACGTCACCCGCACGAAGGCCGCGTGGGCCGAGCAGATGCTCGAGGCGTGCCACTGGCTCGGCCTCGACTGGGACGAGGTCGTCGTCCAGAGCGCACGCCGCGCCGCGCACGACGCCGCGCTCGACGCGCTCGACGCTGCGGGCCGCCTGTATCCCTGCACCTGCAGCCGGGGCGATCGCGCGGGCGGCAGGCGCGCGCCCGACGGCAGCTGGGCCTACGACAACACGTGCCGAGATCGCGCGCGGCCGGCCGGCGGCTGGCGCGCCACCACCGAGGCGCTCCGGGTGCGGCTCGACGACGACCGGATCGCGCTCTGCGACGACGGCGGTCTCGAGCTGTCGCAGACCCCCGCCCGGGACATGGGCGATCCGGTCGTGCGGCGGCGCGACGGCGTGATCGCGTACCAGCTCGCCGTGATCGTCGACGATCGCGACGCGGCGATCACCGACGTGATCCGCGGGCGCGACATCGCGCCGTCGACCGCGACCCAGGTGATGCTGCAGCGCCTGCTCGGCATGCCGACGCCGCGCTATCGCCATCACTTCCTGTTGCTCGAGCCCGGCGCCGGCAAGCTCGCCAAGCTGCACGGCTCGATCCCGTTCTCGCAGCTGCGCGCGCGCCACGACGGGCCCGCGCTGTGCGGCATCCTCGCCCACGCCGCGGGCCTCGCACCCACACGGGCGCCGTGCCGTCCGGCCGAGCTCGTCGCAGCATTCGATTGGCGGCTCGTTCCAAGCTGCGATCGCGTGGCGCGCTGGGACGAGCATCAGCTCGTCATCACCGACGACGCTGCGTAACGTGGCTCGAGCGATTCCTGCGCGTCTACTTGCAGACGATCTGCGTGGCGCCCTCGAGCAGCCCAGCGAAGTACGCCTGGCTCGAAGCGAAGCCGCGCGTGGCCGACTTCACCAGGGTTGCGTGAAACGCGTCGGCGTCGGGTGGCCCCTTCGGCATGTGTCCCTCGCACGCGCCTGGCCCGAATTGCCGAAGGACCTCGGCGAACGCCGCTCCAACGACGAACTTGCCGAGGGTGTGCGGGACGGTCGGATCGTGGTCGAGCTGGGCGCGAGCTCGACTCAGCACGGCAGGGTCGACCTCGCGCAAGAGGTCGAAATAGAACCACTGGTGCACGGTGCACACCGGAGCGATCCGCCCGAGCGCGTCGATCGCCTGCTCGCCCACGAAGAGGTGCGAGATCGCCGAGTCCTTGAACACGGCGCTTGCCGAGAGCTCGACGAAGCGATCCGTCCAGAGCAGGTACCAGGACGCGGCCCGGCGTCGCTTCCGCCCACCGCAGCTCCCACGCGGCTCACCGGTCATGAGCGGCGAGCCCTCCACAGGGCGGCACCGGACTGCAGCTGCGGACGGTGTAAGGCTCAGCGCAGGTCGATGCCGACCTCGGCCAGGACGGCGCGATCGCGCGCGCCGGCCACCAGCTCTGTGACGCCTTGTTCGAACCGCAGGCCGACGGTGAACGGCGTCGCTGGTAGCGCGAGCTCGGCGCCGGCCGCGACGCTGAGGCCGCCGCGATGCACAGGCGTGGTATCGCGCATGTCGGTGAGCCGCAGGTCGCCGCGGAGCTGCGCGATCAGCGCGATTGCGAGGCCCGAGCGCTGCCGTGAGGTCGGCTGCGAGGCCGGCGGCGCGGATCGTCCGATGACCGTGAGCCCGACGCCGGCGCTCGCGCCGAGCACGTTGACGGTGCCGGTCATGACCTCACCGCCGCGGCGGCTCCAGTCGGCACGTGCGGCGGCGAACATCGCGTCGGTCAGGCGGTAGCGCCCGGCGAGGGCGACCGCGACGCCGGCGCGGGCGGCGGCCGAGCCGTCGTCGAACAGGCCGGCGCCGAGCCGCGCCCCGAGCCAGACGCCGCGCTCGGCGGCCGGGGTGGCGCGCGCCGCGATCGGATCGTCGATCGGACCTTCGGACGTGGGGTCCGGGAGGCCGCGATACTTGTCCTTGAGCAGCGACGGATGCTTGATGTCGGGCGGTGGGCCGGTGTGGTGCTCGCCCAGCGCGCCGCCGGGGTCGTCCTGGACGAAGTCGATCTTCGAGGTCCTGGGCGCCGGCGGCGCAACGCCGACGCCGGTCTCGATCACGATCAGCGTGTTCTTGCGCGGCTCGGTCGTCACGCGCTGCGTCCACGACCGCTCGGCGAGGGTCGCGCGGATCTGGTGGGTCCCCGGCGCGACCCAGACCGTCGCCGGCGTCGTGAACGACTCGCCCGGCAGCGCGTCGATCTCGGCGGTTAGCCCCTCGGGCTGGCTCATGACGTCGAGCGCGGAGAACCGGCTGGCGTCGAGCCGGTGCTTCACGTCGCGCACGATCTGGAGCACCGGCGCCGCGATCTCGTCGGGCAGCGCCACGTCCTGGCAATCGGTCAGGTACAGCGCGGCGCGTGGCAGGTCGTTGCGCTTGGCGTAGATCGCGCCGAGGGTGCAGCGCGCGGCGGCATCGCCGAGCTGGGTGCGCAGGGCGGCGAGCTCGGCATCGCCGTGACGCGCGAGCGCGTCCGATAGCGGGCTCGCGCCGGCGGTCGTGCTCAGTGCGGCTACCACGACCAGGCCCGCCAGCGATGTCGATCTCACGTCTGGCCTCACGTCCGTCATCGAAGTCACGTCCCTCAAGATGACACGCCACGGTTACGATGGTTGCGGTGACGAAGTCGGCGGAAGTCGTGCGCATCCTCGAGCGCTACCTCGTCGAGGTCGTCGAGCGCTACGCGCTCTGCCCGTGGGCACGCACCACGCGCGAGCGCCGCGAGCTCGCGGCCGGCGTCCTGTGGGGCACGCCGTCGCTCGAGCAGTGGGTCGCCGAGGCCGAGCGCCTGCTCGCGGTGCCGGTGACGCGCGTCGCGATGGTGATCGCGCCCGAGCTGGCCGCCTCGCGCGACGAGCTCGGCGCCGTGCGCGATCGCGTCGCCGAGCGGATCCCGTCGGCCGGCGTCGCCGAGTTTCATCCCGCCGCGGCGTTCGATCTCTCGACCCCCGCGCGGCTGGTGCCGTTCGTGCGCCGGTCGCCCGATCCGCTGCTCCAGCTCGTGCCGCTCGCCCTGATCCATGCGGTGCGGGCCACGCCGCCGGCCGCCGCGCTCGTGCAGCAAGCCGTCATGCTCGGCGGGCACGCCGCGTCACCTCGTCGCGAGCTCGCCGAGCAGATCGCCGCGGCCAATCACGCGACCGTCGCGCAGGCCCACGCCGCGATCACCCGCGTGCTCGACGCGATCGCCGCCGATCGGAGCGCGGCGTACGCGCGGGTCGGGATCACATCGTCCCGGTCACCGTCATGATGATGTCGGTCTCGCCAACACCGATGTCGCTGGCGACCGTGGACATCGCCGTCGGGCTGACGTAGCCGCAGTCCGGGCCGCGCGTGTAGCCTGGCTTCCGCTCGCTTTGCGCGTTGGATCCGATCAAGAACTTGTTGCCTGCCGCCGAGCCATCCGGGATCGCGAGCTCGACGATCACGCTCGTGCTCGACACAATGTCTGCGGCGATCGGGACGGTCATCCGCGTGCCGCTGCCGTTCGGAATCTGGATATCGACCGAGCTGATCACACGGATCTGCGCGGGATCGAGGGTCGTTCCCGTCGGTGGCACGCCGTAGGTTCCGATCTTGACCTTGGCGGGCTGCTGCTGACCTGTGCCCGCGGTGGCGGTCTGGATGCCAAACTCGACCTGGGTGACATGCAGCGTCGACGCGAGGCTGTAGTCGGCGAGCGTGAACACCCGGTAGTAGCTGTTCTCGCGGGTGAACCCGCTGGTGGTGCCGATGCAGGCGAACGAGTGGCCCAGCGTGATCGTGGCGCTCGTGGTCTGCGTCAGCGTGACTTGTTTGGGCGGGGCATCGATCAACGGGCCGTCTGGTTCGGGAATGTCGTCGGCGTCGGTCGGGGCCCCCGCATCCGTGAGGCCGCCGATGATGCTGTTTTCCTTGCCGGCCTTGGCACATCCCACGATCGCCAGGCCGACGAGAAACCACTTCATGGCGCGCATCCTAGCGCAAGCCGATGTCGCCCACACGACGGATAATTACCCAGGACGACCTACATCACACACCCGGGGGCGCTGCCCCCGGGTTCCCCCGGTATTGGGATCTCGCACGCGGGCGCTCCGGCGAAGCGAAGCTCAGACCGCGAGGCGCAGGCCTTCGACGCGGGTGTCGAACGCGGGGCGCTGCGCGAGCCGTGTGTTCGCGGCCCTCAGGTCTTCGATCGTGTCGATCTCGGTCGCGTACATCGAGCCGATGTCGACGCCGTACAGCGTCGAGCCCTCGTCGATGATCTGCTGGAACGCGGCCTCGTAGTACTCGTTGATCAGGCCCTGTTCGCGGACGCGCTGGTGGAGCGCCGCGAACAGCCGCTTCGAGGAGGCCGCCGAGAACAGCTCGATGCCGACCGATTCGCCCATCGCGGAGCGCACCGGCACGTGCTTGCCGATCGCGAGCACGCGGTCTTCGTTGTCCGCGGTGACCTTGACCTCCTCGAGGCCGATCTCGCCGACCGAGCGGACCGCGAGGCAGTCGGGGCCGCGGTCCACGAGCTCCTCGACCACGCCGACGTCGAACACGACATCGCCATCGAGCAGGATGAAGCCGCCGTGCTCGACGTGCTCACGCATGAGCAGCAGCGAATAGGCGTTGTTCGTCGACTGGAACTCGGCGTTGGTCACGAACGTGACGTCGAGGCCGGGGAACCAGCTCCCCACCGCGTCGCGAACCATGTGCTCGAGGTAGCCAGTGCCGATCACGAACTGATCGAAGCCGACCCGCAAGAGATGGGTGATCGTCCGGCGCAGGATGGGAACGCCCCCGACCGGCAGCAGCGTCTTCGGCGTGTCGTCGGAGTACGGACGGAGCCGCGTCGCACAACCGGCGGCAAGGATGACGGCCTTCATGGATAGCCGTCACAGCCTGTGCAAACCCCATGCACGTATGAGTTCAGCTACTTGTGTGTGTGACCTGTTTAACTTTCACCAGATCGGCCTCGGGAGCGTCTCCAAAGGCGACCAAATCCTGTCACTTCACCGCCATCCTGGCGGGTGATCGCCGCAATCCGGCGTTCATCGGCAACGTCCGGTGCTCGTTGTGGCAACCCGCGTGCCGTTTATGTAGACGTAGCGGTAGCGATGGAGCTCGATGCAGTCGTCCTGTCCGATGCGCTGTCGCGCGTGACGATCGCGGGCCTGTCCGCGGGTGAGCGCGCCGTCCGGGTCGCGCGCCGGGCCGGCGCGACGCGCGTGCTGGTCGTGGACGGGGCCCGCGGCGAGCTGGCCGCGTGGCGCGCGGGACGGACGTGCCCGGTGCTGGTGATCCGCGCCGATCAGCTCGTACACCCGCCGCTGGTCGCCCCGCTGATCGCCGCGCCCCCGGCGGACGGCGTCGCGATCGCGGTCGGTCCCGATGACGCCTACGCCGGTGCCGTGCTCGCGACCGGCGGCGGCGCGGCCCAGGTGATCGAGGCGCTGGCCCGCGGCGACAGCGACGCGGTGATCGCGGCCACCGCGTCGGCCCGCGTCCCGCACGGCGACATCGCGCGCCACGCGATCGCGACGCCCGACGAGCGCCGCGCCGCGCACCGGATGCTGTACCGCATCCTGATCAAGCCGCAGGACAACGCGATCACGCGCTACCTGTACCGGCCGATCTCGTTCCCGCTGACCCGGCTCCTCGTGTGGACGCCGATCACGCCGAACCAGGTCTCGTGCCTCGTGGCGGCGCTCGTCGTCCTCGGCTGCTGGCTGACCGCGCACGCGCGCATGGACCTGGTGACCTCCGGCACGGCGATCATCCTCGCCGCAGCGTACCTCGATTGCTGCGACGGCGAGATCGCGCGCGTCAAGCTGAGGTCATCGCGGCTCGGCGCGTGGATCGACACGATCGTCGACGAGCTGTCGACGATCGGCTACATGGCCGCGCTCGGCTGGCACTGCCACCTCGCGTTCGGCCGCGGGTTTTTCGTCGATCTCGGCGGCGACCCCGGCGTCGATCCATGGCTCGCGGTGACCGGGCTTGGCGTCGTCACCTACGGCTGGTCGATGTACTGCGTCTACTACAACATCATCGTCGGGGTCGGCTCCGCCAATAGCCAGGACTATGCGGGCCGCTTCGAGGTGGTGCCCGGCAAGCAGCCGAACGCGGTGCGGTTGCGGCCGGCCGTCGCGACGGCGATCGCGCCCCCGCGCGAGCTACCTGGGTGGCTGGTGGTGATCGCGACAGTCGCGCCGTATCTCATCCGGCGCGACTTCATCGCGTGGTGTGCGCTGGTGCTCGCGATCCTGCACCGGACGCAGATCCTGTTCGCAGGCTTCGCGCTGGGCGGCCTCGTGACGTTCGTGATCGTGACGATCGATCACGTGAAGCTGCGGAGGTTGCGGCGCTCGATCGTGCGCGGCGGCCGGATCCTCGAGCGGCCGGCGTAGCTCGTCGCGGCTCGCCGTGGCTCGTCGCGGTCTCGGCGCCGCGACACCGTGCCGCGCGCATCGTGCGTTGGGTCACCTGTGTACGGCGGCGCGGTCATCTCGCGTGTGATCGACCAGCGTTGACACCCCGCCGCGGCAGTGCTCGAATGGCGACGTGTTCATCCGGCGTGCCGCGGCCTGGATCTCGACCGTCGTGGTCGCGATCGTCGTCGCGTTCGCCGTGCCGGTGTCGCAGCTGCGCACGATCTCGATCACCAAGGCGTGTTGCTGTCCCGATCCGGCACATTGCCACTGTCCGGATCACAAGGCCGATTCGTCGTCGCAGCCGTCGATCCGCGCGTGCCATAACACCGAGCGCGCGATCGTCGCCCCCGAGCTCCCGGCGTTCAGCGCACCGGTCGTCGCCATCGCGGTCGTTCCCGCCATGGCGCCGATCGCGCTCGAGCACGCGATCGCCGTCCCGCATCCCGCACCGCCGCCGATTCGCCCCGACGCGCCGTCCTAGGTTCGCGTCCGGTTCGCGTTTTCGTTCGTCGCGGTCCGCGCTGGTGCCGAGGTTGCCTCGGCCACGCGTGTGCACCGTCTATTCATACAGAAATTTCAATTGCTACGGGAATCATCATGCGTATTGCCACGGTTCTCATCGCTTCGTTGTTCGCATGTTCGTTCGTCCTCGCTGCTTGTGGTGACAGCAAGACCCAGCAGGACGCCGAACCGTTCGACACGCTGCAGGCGTGCTTCGATGATCACCACAGCGGCACGGACTCGCTGCCGGTCGGTGAATCGATCGTCGCGTGCTGCATCGACCATCCGATCGCCGGCGTCCACCCGTCGTGCAAGGACACGCAAGCCGACTGCGTCACACACGTCCGCGCCGAGCTCAACAGCACGGTGACTACCGCCGAAATCGAGGCCGCATGTACGGACTACATAAGCAAGAAGTAGCCCTCGGTCGTACGGCTGGCATGAGCCGGCGGATCGGTGTCGCGGCGCTCGTAGGAGCATTTGTCCCGCAGGCGTCCGGCGTCGTGTTCGCCGAGCACGATCACGGCATGGCGATGTCAGAGAATCACCACGAGGATTCGTCGGAGCTGTCCGCAGGCGTCTCCGTCGAGACAGCGAGGTTCACCAACACGTTCTACGTCGGGAGCTACCAGGGCATCATGCCGTCGCTCGGCTGGATGCGCGGCCGGTTCGGCGCCAGCGCGACGATCGGCTTGTATCACCTCGACGAGAACGGCCTCAGCACGTACGGTCTCGGCGACGCGATGATCGCGGGTCACGCGACGGTGCTCGCCGCCGAGACGCTGCAGGCCGGGGTCGCGCTTCACGTGATGGCTCCGACTGGCTCGGAGCCCGACGGTCTCGGAATGGGCCACGTGATGGCGATGCCGTCGGCGTGGGCGGCGTGGTCCGCGCGGCCGCTCATGATCAGGGCGAGCGCCGGCTACGGCCGGGCGGTAACGGCGCTCGGCGGCGGGCATCACGATCATGGACCGTTGCCGCTGGTCGATCCGATGAACCTCCAAGAGCTGACCTGGAGCGCCGGCGCCGATCTCGAGATCGGCCACCGCGTGCAGCTCGGGGGCCGCGCGCTCGGCGGCATCCCGATCGGCACGGGCCGCACGCGCATGATCGGCGGCGGGCGTGTGGCCTGGGGCACACCGCGGGTGTCGACGGCGTTCGAGCTGCAGCTCGGGGTCGCTGGTGATCCATTTACCATTCGCGGGGTCGTCGAGACTGCGTTACATTTCTAGGAGGTACCGATGCGCCTCGTCATGATCAGCTTCGTGCTCGCCGCTTGCACCAACTCGGGGCCCCCGCCGGTGGCGACCAGGACGGTGTGTCCCGATCCGGATCCGAACACCCTGACCTGGGACAATTTCGGCCAGAAGTTCATGGCCGACTACTGCACGTGGTGCCACGCCAGCACCCTCCCGCACGCCGAGCGCAACGGGGCGCCGCTCTACCACGACTTCGACACGTTGCGCGGCGTGACCCAGGTCGCCGATCACATCGATCAGTACGCCGGCAGCGGCCCGGCGGCGCACAACACGGCCATGCCGCCGAGCCAGTGCCCGAGCGTTCCGGGGGGGCCACTGGATCGCGACTGTCCGACGCCGAGCGACGCCGAGCGCACGAACCTGTCGATGTGGCTCGCCTGCGATGTCATCCCGCCGCCTTGACCCGCGGCGCGGCTCAGGGGAATCGCTTGATGATGTGAAAGCCGTAGTCGCTCTGGCACACCCCGACCTCGCCGGTGTTGAGCCGGAGCGACAGCTGGCGGAACTCGATCACGAGCTGGGCATCCGGCGTGACCGTGAACGCTCGCCCGCTCGCGGCGCTGCTGGTGTCCTCCGAGCTCGCCTTCATCACGGTGTCGAAGTCGACCCCGGCCTGGAGCTGCTTGAGCAGCGAGCGCACCTCCGCCTCGACGCAGGCCTTCGAGCGCTTCGCCGCGCGCGGATCGAGGTGACCCTGGAAGTTTTCCGAGAGATCGCTCCAGCTGATCAGGATGTGCTTGACGGTCGCGGTGTTCGCGACGGGCTCGCGCGCCAGGATCTCGGCCGAGACCACGGGCGACACCGGCGGCGTCAGATCGCCGCTGTTGATCTTGTTCATCGGGCTCGGGCCGCCCGGGCTCCCGGGGCACCCTCCCAGGGCGGCGCCCAGCGCGAGGATCGTCACGGACGCGAGCACGCTGCGGTTCATGCGCGCACGCTATCACGCGTCGCAGGGTCAGGCACCACGACGTCGAACTTGGTCATGTCGACGACGAAGTCGCCGTTGTCGAGCGCGTGCAGCGTGTCCTCGAAGTGGTGATCGATCCGGATCTGATCATCGGTG
>Ga0137437_1000535_pt1 | contig 12028 bp, 8 predicted proteins | sample EasRivERMGT138_2_FD_102332 | JGI IMG/M metagenome (GOLD analysis project Ga0137437, IMG submission 102332) | Soil microbial communities from meander-bound floodplain in the East River, Colorado, USA - East River MetaG ERMGT138_2 | ecosystem: Environmental > Terrestrial > Soil > Floodplain ...
CGCGACGCCCTGCGTGAAGCGTTGCAGCGGGAGCCGCGCGCCTTTCTCATGGGAGAAGACGTCGGGCGCTATGGCGGCAGCTACGCGGTGAGCAAGGGGTTGCTCGAGGAATTCGGCGAGGAACGGGTGCGTGATACCCCACTGTCGGAGTCGGCATTCGTCGGGGCGGGCATCGGCGCGGCCATTGCGGGCATGCGGCCGATCGTCGAGATCATGACGGTGAATTTCAGCCTGCTGGCGCTGGATCAGATCCTCAACAACGCGGCGACGCTGCGGCACATGTCCGGCGGGCAGGTCGGCGTTCCGCTGGTGATCCGCATGGCCACCGGCGGCGGACGCCAGCTCGCCGCCCAGCATTCGCACAGCCTCGAAGGCTGGTACGCGCATATTCCGGGCTTGCGCATCGTCACGCCCGCCACCCTCGAAGACGCGCGCGGCATGCTGTGGACGGCCTTGCAGGATCCGGACCCGGTAATCATTTTCGAGCATCTGATGCTCTACAACCTGGAAGGGGAACTGGCGGAAGAAGCCGGTGCGGTGGATCTGGACTTCGCAGCGGTCCGGCGCGAGGGCACGGACCTGAGCCTGATCACTTACGGCGGCATGCTCGGCAAGACGCTGCAGGCAGCCGCTGAACTGGCGCGATCAGGCATCAGCGCCGAAGTGATCGATCTGCGCGTGCTGCGCCCGCTCGATGAACGAACCATCCTGGAGTCGGTGACCCGGACGCGTCGCGCGGTGATCGTGGACGAGGGCTGGAAAAGCGGCAGCCTGTCGGCGGAAGTGGCGGCGCGGATCATGGAAAAAGCCTTCTATGAACTGGATGCGCCGGTTGCCCGGTTGTGCAGCCGGGAAGTGCCGGTTCCGTATGCGCGGCATCTCGAGGAGGCGACATTGCCACAGGTCAGCGGCATCGTTGCGGCAGCGAAGGGGGTCATGGGCCATGCATGAGTTCCGCATGCCGTCCCTGGGCGCAGACATGGAAGCCGGCACGCTGGTCGAGTGGAACATGAAACCCGGACAGACGGTAAAACGCGGCGACGTCGTCGCCGTGGTGGAAACCCAGAAGGGCGCGGTGGACATCGAGATCTGGGAGGACGGCATCGTCGAACGGCTGCTGGTCGAACCGGGCGCGAAAGTCCCGGTCGGCGAGCCGATTGCGCTGCTGCGCGGCGAGGGAGAAGAAGCGGCTCGGCCGCAACCGGCCACCCCGGCGGCGGCGGTGCCCGCTGTCGAGCCGGCATCGCAGCCCGCGAGGGTGACCCGTGCCCCGGAAGGAGCGAGGGTGAAAGCCTCTCCGGCGGCGCGGCGACGCGCCGCGGAACTCGGCGTGGATCTTTCACGGGTCGAGGCATCGGCTGCGGGCGGTGTCGTCGCGATTGCCGATGTCGAGCGCGCAGCGCAGCAGGCACATCCCCCGACACCGGGCAAGGCAGCGGAACCCGACCGGGCTGCAGCCATGCGTGCAGCCATCGGCGCGGCCATGGCCAAATCCAAGCGCGAAATCCCGCACTACTACCTGGGCGCAACCACCGACGTGACCCGCGCGTTGTCCTGGCTGGAACAGCAAAACGCCGGTCGCCCGGTCGCCGAGCGGGTGCTGTTCGCGGCGGTTCTGCTCCGCGCGGCGGCATTGGCGCTGGCGGACGTTCCCGAACTCAATGGGCACTGGACTGGCGGGCAGTTGCAGATGGCGCTGGCGGTCCATCTCGGTGTGGGCATTGCGTTACGCGGGGGTGGTCTGGTGGCGCCGGCAATCCACGACGCGGAGAAGAAAAATACGGTAGAGATGATGCGTGCATTGGCCGACCTGATCGCCCGTGCCCGTAGCGGCGGACTGCGAAGTTCGGAATTGAGCGACGCGACCATCACCGTCACCAATCTCGGCGAGCAGGGCGTCGAGGAAGTGTACGGCGTCATCTATCCGCCGCAGGTCGCCCTGGTGGGCTTCGGAAAAGTACTGCCCCGCCCCTGGGCGGACGGCGCCAGCATTGCCGTGCGCCAGACGCTGCGGGTCACGTTATCCGCCGATCACCGCGCCAGCGTCGGCCATCGCGGCGCACTGTATCTGGCCGCGCTCGAACGCCTGCTGCTGGAACCGGAGAAACTCGCATGACCCGACAGGACATCCGCGCCGCCCTCATCGAGGCGCTTTCCGCCATTGCGCCCGAGGGCGACTATGCGGCACTGCGCGGCGAGCGGCCGCTGCGCGACCAGCTCGACATCGACTCCTTCGATTTCCTCAACGTCGTCATCCGGGTCCACGACAAGCTCGGCGTCGACATACCCGAGGCCGAATACCAGAAGCTGGCGACACTCGACTCGGCGATTGACTACCTCGCGTCCCGGCTTGGCATTTCCTGATTATGCAGCGCGCATGGTTGATTCATGCCGGACGAATCGACCAACAGGTGTGACGCCGTGGCAGCGAAGCCGGACATGCTTCACCACTCTGCGCGCCCCCGAATCCCGCCGATCCTTCACTTTTTCTTCTGAAACTCAGCCCATGCTTTCTCAAAGCTCGATTGCATGGCCTTCCACGCGCTCTCGGCGCCTTTGCTCACTTCCATCCAGGCAGCCTGGCTGGCGTCGCGGGTTTCATTCAGGCGTTTGAGCGCCTCGTCGCGCTGTTTTTCCAGGGCTTTGATCTGCGCTTCGTATTGCACTTTCACATTGGCCTGGGCTTTGTGCACTTCCACTTCCCATTTGCCCAGTTTCGCGTTCCATTCGTCGATCTGTTTCTTCATCCGTTCGACATACTCTTCGCGATTCATGCCGTTTCTCCTTTGCCTGCTATCGCTGGTTTGAATCCGACCTAGGGCAGTTCGATCACACTGCCCAGTCCCGCGTACACATAGTTCGAGCCCCACGTCTTTCTGAATGATGCAAACGCGGGTTCTCCGGTGCAATGACCCGGGGCCAGCCGCTCGACCCTGAATCCATCGTGCAATGCTACGCCGACTCTGGAAATCTGCTCGTCCGGCGCCGCGGGCAGGTGCAATCCGCCGAAGACGATGCGGACGCGGCTGTTGATCGCTGTTGCCGCCGCGAGGATTTTTTCGATGCCCGGATGCGAGCAGCCGACTATCAGGATCAGCCCTTGCGGGGTGTCGATTGCCAGCGACAGTTCCCTCAGTTCCCTGGTGCCGGCCACTTCGGAGACCAGCGATAGGATGAAAATCCCCGGCGCCACCTCGGTCGTCTTGTCGAGCGGTGCGAAATTGGCGCCCGTCCATGCCGTTCCGAAATGCAGCGTTTCCGGCGGTCGGCCGTCGAAGTAGCGCATGGCGTCCGGCAGCATTTCTTCCTTGCGGTAAAACTGCGCGGGCAGCGTACTGCCGAAGTCGCCAAAAATCTCCTTCGGCACGTAAATCCTGACCCCGGGATTGGCCGCCAGCAGGTGCAGCAGGCCGGCAGCATGGTCGAGATGCCGGTGGGAAATCACTGCAAAATCGAGATGCCCGAGATCTACTCCCGCGGCCGCGACATTGTGCGCGAACACCTGGGCGTCATTGCCGGTGTCGAAGAGAATGCGCTTGCCGTTGTATTCCACCAATGCCGCGAATCCCCAGTCCTTGGTCAGTGCCGAGGCTTCGCCGAATGCGTCGTAAAGAATCGTTACCCGGTTGCCCGGGGAGGCAAGGCTCTGAGTGGAAATCAGAGCAAGAAACGCGCTGAAGATGCAAAGGCGCAGCCGCATGGACTACCTCGCCCGAACAGGCGCAGCAGCGTTGCCGCGCTCCCAACCATGTTCGCGCCCCCGCCTGTCCCGTGTCAATCGGGCAAGGGTTCCACCGTGAGCATCAATTGAAACGCCGCCGCGTCCTCTGGATTCATCGAGACTTTTAGCGTGACGGCCTGCATGATTTTTTCAAAACCGTCTTCCGACTGGGAAACGGTCTTATGCGGTGCCGCACCGACGGTTATCGGCTCGTTGCAGGTCAGCACCATCCGCCCGCGCAGCACGCCGTCTTCGAGCGTCAAGGTCTTGATGCCTTCCCAAGTAAACGATTGTCCGAAGCCACCGGGGACTTCTCCGTCCACCACGTATCGGCCGAGAAAACCGTCACAGCTCGGCATCGCCAGATTGATCTCGGTCTCGAGCGGCGCAGCCGCGATGTCGAGCTTGTATTCGACGCAGAGCCGGTTGTCGTCTATCGAAATAATCTTGCCGATGCCGGTCGACGAGAGCCCGGCGCGGGCACCATGCACGGACGGCCGACCGTATCGCACCAGCTGCCCGTTCTGCCGATCGACGAACAGAACGCGCCCCACGGCGTCCGGATTGAGGTCCTCGGGCGAAACCGGATGGCGGAAATTGACGCGGTCATGCGCGGAGGCGATGCCTTCGCCGTGATGCTCGCCCTGTGCCGCACGATCGTCGCGGATCTTGCGATAGTAATGCTCGGGCCGCCGCGCCAGCGTATCACCGAAATTGTGGCGCAGCCGGTAGGCATCGAGTTCGTGGATTGCGCCGAGGCCATCATCGCGAATAACCGCCTGCAGCACCTCGTTGGCGAGGAAGAACTCGTCGCAGCCGTCGAAATCCAGATCGAGGACTGCCGCGCCGCGCGGGCCGGCCTTGTCAAGCAACGCTTCCAGTTCGACGAGCGCATTCCATATAGCGCGACGCAAATGCGGCAGATAGATGCCGCCGAACAATCCGTGCCAGTAAGCATCGTTGGCCTGGGCCAGATGCAACAGTTCGCGCATGCGTGCCGTCGACTCGGCGCCGAGATCGGCGAGACGCGCGGAAAGTTGCTGCATGCGCTTGTGCATCCAGTTCGATTCTGCATAACGCGACATGAAGTTGCGCCAGATGCCGCCGCGCACGAAGGGTTTCGTCTGCTCGTAGTGCTGGTGGTCTTTTTCCCGCTTGACCAGTTCGGCATAGCGGTCCGCGCGGTCGGCGTTCAGCGTCCACTCGTTCATCTCGATATAGGAGGTGGTCGGCAGGTACACCACCCCCCGGCTGCGGTGGTTGCTATGGAAGTCGCGATAAAGCGCGAGCTCGATCGACGGCGAGGCGAGCACGCCTTCGATGAATTGCTTCAGCCACTGCTTTTCATACACCCACTGGTAGGTCTCCGGCCAGATGCCCAGTTTTTCGATGTCGTCGAAGTAGATCGCCGCCGCGGTGCCGGTTTCGGTGGCGAGCGATTCGAGGAACTGGATCGCGTCAGGTGCGGTGGAAAACGGAATGCGATAACGCAGCGCTTCCGAGATCGGAAACAGGTCGAGGCGGCTGCCGCTTTCTTCCGTCGAGAAGTAACCGGTCAGTTCCTCGATCCGTCTGCCGGCGCAGAGGAAGTGATAGTCGTCGACCGTGACATAGCGAATGCCGGAATCGGCAAGCGCGCATGCAACGGACGATTCCCAGACGCGTTCGGTCAGCCAGGCCCCGCGCGGTCGCTGGCCGAGTGACACGTCGAGGCGGTTCGACAAGGCCGCGAGCTGAGAACGGCGGTCGCGTTCCGGAATCGCTGCCAGCACCGGCTCGGTGTCGCCGCCGCCGAACATTTCGACCTGGCCGCGCGCTGCCATCTCGCGCAGTTTCACCATATCGTCCGGATAGCGTTTGAGTAGATAGTCGAGCAGCCACCCGCTGAAATGCACCGATAGCCTGAACTGCGGATAGCGGTAGACGGTCTCCAGGAAAGGTTTGTAGCAACGCGCGTGTGCGTCGTCGATCACGTGCTCGAAGTTGCCGGCCGGCTGGTGGGCGTGTACGCCGAAGAGCAGCGAAACTTTCTTGTTCATCTAGCGGTTCGATTCCTAGTCAGGACGCGCGACGCATCGCATTGGTGGCTTCCGCGTCTTCCTTGCCGCGGCTGATGGGAATGTCGAGTTCGCCGGGCGCAGGCAGTTTCAGCAGCGCGTACAGGTGAGCAAGCTTGCGGCGGTAGAGCTCGTCGAACGCGCTCACCGATTCCGCGGGATTGTAGTCGCCGAACCACCAGCACCAGTCGGAGGCCTCGCAATCGGCTAGCTGGCGCGTGGCCTGCTCTATTTCCCGGCCGTCCAATTGGCCGCTCGCAATGACCGAATCGAAGCTGCGCTTGGCAGTGCACAGCAGGTCCCATGCGCGGTTCTTGTCGTGGCTGCCTATCCAGGTGGCGAGATTGCCGTATACCCAGCTTCCAGCCACCAGCTCAGGCAGCGCAGCGGCTTCGCGTTTTTCATCGAGCAGTTGCGCGAAAGTTGTCGTCGCTATTTGCGGATGCCGTTCCAGCGCCGCGTAGAGCTCGTCGAGAAAGTAGTAACCGTTGTAAGGGTAATATTCCCAGGCATTCTCGCCGTCGAGAATCACGCTGACGACCGGCCGAGTGCCTCCGCCCGCATTGGTCGCGATGTTCTCGAGAGTGGCGACGAAATGTGCTACCGCGTCATTGCCGTGCCATTTCGCGTATTCAAATCCGATCAGGTCGGACAGGCGATCGTCCCGAAAGAAACAGGTAATCGCGGTTTGACCGCTGGCAACGCGGTAGGGCTTGAAAAGATACTCCCCTCGCCCGGGCAGCGTGTCGACGCTCCTCAGCAGGCTGTGGGCCAGGACACCCTCGCCGCTGGCCGTCCATTCGCAGCCCGCCTGTGCCAGCAAATCGGCGAATTCGCTCGACACTGCGCCCTCCGCCGGCCACATGCCGCGCGGCGGCCGGCCGAAGCGGCGGGCATGGCTTTGTTTGGCCGCGTCCGCCTGTGCGAGCGCGCGCTTGCGCCCACCCGGATAATTCGGACTCTCAGGTAGCGGCGCGTCCGGCGCCGCTTCCCGTGCGACTTCGAAGGAAAGCAGCAACGGACCGATCGGATGGTATTCCGGCGTGGTGGTCAGCTCGATGCGACCCGCTTCGAACAATTTGCGGTAGCGCGGAATGACATCGCGCACCTCCCGCCCGATCACTTCGAGCAAACGCATGCGGTCGTGGTGCGAAAAGCCGTGCTCCTTGGCGATCAGCGTAGGCACGATGTCGTCGTGACGGCGCACCGTTTCGCCCATCCAGGAGATGTGATACCAGCTCAACAGGTCGCCGAGATATTGTGCCGACAGATACGCAGTACCCGCCTGCCCGTGGCCCTGCGCCAGCCGGAAAAAATCAAGCAGTCTTTTGTACGCCGGGTAGGGCTCGATCAGCTTCTTATGGTTGGCCTTGAAACAACTGGCCAGGATGAGATTGCGCCCGGCCTGGTCGAGTTGCTGCAGATCCGGTTGCGCGAGCAGGCGCAGCAGCGGGTCGCGAAAATGTCCGCTGGCGAACTGGTCGGTGTAATCCTCGAGCTGGTCGAGTAGCACCGGCGTGAAGTTCAGCACCACGCGCATGCCCTGGTGCGCTTCGAGATGCGCGGCCATGTCGCTGTAGTCCTTGATGGCGTGCAGGTACACCCAGGGCTGCGCGAATTCCCCGGTGGCGTGGTCGCGGAAGTCCGGCTGGTGCATGTGCCACAGGATCACCAGGTCGAGTTTCTTTTGGTCACTCATGAAATATCGAGGTCGCGGCGCATACCGGGCCCGGTAACCGGCCCGGGTCGCGCGTCACGCGCGGCTCAAACTTGATGGAGAACTTCCTGGCCGAGCATTTCCGGTGTAATCAGCGTGATGCCGCGCTCGGAAACATGGAAGCGCCGGCGATCCTCCTCCGCATTGAAGCCCACCGTAAGGCCTTCCGGCAGCACGCAACTCTTGTCCACCACGGTGCGTCGAAGCTTCACATGCCGGTTCACGACGACTTCCGGCAGGATCACCGAGTCCTCGATGCTGCCGTAACTGTGCACGCGGACATTGGAAAACAGCAGCGAGCGTTTCACGGTGGTTCCGCTGATAAGGCAGCCGCCGGACACGACCGAATCGACCGCTCCGCCGCGCCGGCCTTCGTCGTCGAACACGAATTTAGCCGGCGGCAATTGCTCCTGGTGGGTCCAGATCGGCCATTCCTTGTCGTACATGTTTAGATCCGGCGTTACCCGTGTCAGGTCCAGGTTCGACTCCCAATAAGCATCGACTGTGCCGACGTCTCGCCAGTACGCGGCCTTGTCGCGCTGGCCGACGCAACTGTCATCGAAGCGCTGCGCGTACACTCGGTAGCGTGGCACCAGATGCGGAATGAGGTCTTTGCCGAAGTCGTGGCTGGAGCCGGGAGTAATACTATCGCGCGTGAGCTGTTCGTACAAAAATGGTGCGTTGAACACATAGATGCCCATGCTGGCGAGCGCCATTTCCGGCCGGCCGGGAATGGACGGCGGGTTGGTCGGCTTTTCGATGAAATCGTTGACTCGCCACTCGTCGTTTACCCCCATGACGCCGAATGCCGTGGCTTCCTCACGAGGCACTTCCAGGCAAGCCACCGTCATGTCGGCATTCTTGGCGACGTGGTAGGCCAGCACTTTTCCGTAATCCATCTTGTAGATATGGTCGCCCGCCAGAATCAGGATGTAGTCCGGTTCGTAGGAGCGCAGGATGTCGAGATTCTGGTAAACCGCGTCGGCTGTTCCGAGATACCAGTTCTCCTCCGCGGTGCGCTGCGAGGCGGGCAGGATATCGACGAACTCATGGAAGCGGCCGTCGAGGAAACTCCAGCCGCGCTGGATGTGCCGGATCAGGCTGTGCGACTTGTACTGTGTAGCCACGCCGATGCGGCGGATCCCCGAGTTGACGCAGTTCGACAAGGGAAAATCGACGATGCGGAACTTGCCGCCAAATGGAACTGCCGGCTTGGCGCGCCACTCGGTCAGGTTCTTGAGCCGGCTGCCGCGTCCCCCGGCAAGCACGAGGGCGTAGGTATTCTTGGTCAGAACGCTGACGAAGCGCACATTAAGGTCATTGTCGATCATGAAAGCTTCCCGATACAGATGTTAAGCGAAAGGCCAACGGGCTTGCTGCCCGTGCGGCCGGGTGCGATCCGTTGGCTCGCCGTCGGATTTCCGGCCTGCATCAAAGTAGGCCATGAACTGAATGGCTCTGCTTATAATAGGTGCGACCTCGTCCGTCGTCACCAAATTCCCTTACGGCGCATTATGCCGCCCGCCCCTCCACGATGATCGCCGCCCACCAACTGCCCGCAGCCGACGATCTGGATGCCCTGGTCGGCGCCCGTCATCACGATCCGTTCAGTGTGCTCGGCCTGCACCGCCTCGGCCGGGACTGGTCCTTGCGCGTGTTCCGGCCCTACGCCGCGGGCGTTTCGGTGCGAACCGCAACTGGATTCATACCCATGAAACGGGTGCATGCTCAAGGCGTGTTCGCTTGGCAGGGTGGTGATCCGCCGGCACAGCCTGTGGTATTGCGGGTAAGCGAATCGGGACGGGAATTCGAGGCCTATGATCCCTACACATTCTTACCGGCCATCGGCGCCGACGATTTATACCTGTTCAACGAAGGCCGCCTGGAGCAAGCTTATCGCGTACTAGGCAGCCGGTTGGAGCAGCGTGACGGCGTCAATGGCGTGCGCTTCGCCTGCTGGGCGCCGAACGCAGCGAGAGTCAGCGTAGTAGGCGAATTCAATCGTTGGGACGGGCGTTCGCACCCGATGTCGGCACACGGGTTGAGCGGCGTATGGGAACTGTTCATTCCCGCCATCGAACCCGGGACGCTCTACAAGTACGAGATTCGCAACCGCGCAACCGGCGAGGTCTTCGTCAAGACCGATCCCTACGCCCGTTTTCACGAACTGCGTCCGGGCACAGCCGCGCAGGTTGTCGCCGATGGGTATGAGTGGCACGACAATGAGTGGATGAGCGCTCGCTCCCGCTGGGACTGGCTTCACGCCCCGATCAATATCTACGAAGTCCACGCCGGCTCGTGGCGGCGGCACCCCGACGGTCGTTTCTACACTTACCGTCAATTGGCGCAGAGCCTGATCCCGTACATCGTCGAGATGGGCTACACGCATATCGAACTATTGCCGATATCCGAACATCCTCTGGATGAATCCTGGGGCTACCAGACCACTGGATATTTTGCAGTGACCAGCCGCTTTGGCGCGGCCGACGAGTTCAAAGCCCTCGTCGATGCCTGCCACCAGGCCGGAATCGGCGTCCTGCTCGACTGGGTGCCGGCGCACTTTCCGACCGATGCTTTTTCGCTGGCGCGCTTTGACGGCACGGCGCTTTACGAACACGAGGATCCTCGCCTGGGTTTCCACCAGGACTGGGGCACGCACATTTTCAACTACGGTCGCAAAGAGGTAAAAAGCTTTCTGCTGTCCAGCGCGCACTACTGGCTGGCGGAGTGCCACCTCGACGGACTGCGCGTGGATGCGGTCGCCTCAATGCTCTATCTTGATTACTCGCGCAAGGCCGGCGAATGGATTCCGAACAAGTACGGCGGGCGCGAAAATCTGGATGCTATCGAGTTCCTGCGCGAACTCAATGTGATGGTGCATCGAGATTTTCCCGGTGCGCTGACCTGCGCGGAAGAGTCCACCGCCTGGCCGATGGTATCGCGGCCGGTCTATCTCGGCGGACTCGGATTCTCGATGAAGTGGAACATGGGCTGGATGAACGACACGCTGTCGTACATGCACAACGATCCGGTACACCGCCGTTTCCACCACAACCAGCTCACTTTCGGCCAGATTTACGCCTACAGCGAGAATTTCCTGCTGCCGCTGTCGCATGACGAAGTAGTGCATGGCAAGGGATCGCTGCTCGGCAAGATGCCGGGCGATGCGTGGCAGAAATTCGCCAATGTGAGATTGCTGCTCGCCTACCAGTTCGTGGCGTCCGGCAAGAAACTCACCTTCATGGGCAACGAGTTTGCGCAGGGACGCGAATGGCGCGCAAGCGGGGAACTCGACTGGGGGCTGCTCGGCATCGACTGGCACCGCGGCGTGCAGACCATGATGCGCGACCTTTCCCGCCTTTACCGCGACGAGCCGGCGTTGCATGAGCTGGACTTCGAGCACGACGGTTTCCGCTGGATCGACTGCAACGACACGGACCAGTCGATTCTGTGTTTCGAGCGCCGCGCCCGCGACGGATCGCCCATCGTGGCCGCGCTCAATTTCACGCCGGTGCCGAGGCACGGCTATCGTGTCGGTTTGCCGAAATCAGGTGCCTGGCGGGAAGTGTTCAACAGTGATTCGGTCTTCTACGCCGGCTCAAATGCCGGCAATGCGGGAATTATTCCGTCGCAGCCTTTCCCCTGGATGGGCCACGATCAGTCGGCCGCCATCACGCTGCCGCCGCTGGGTGCCCTCATACTTCGTCATGAAGGATAAGTGTATTGAGCGTCGTAACGATCGTGATCGCAGCGATGTCGCCAATGGTTGGTGTTACGGGTCCCGATAGGTACGCAGTCATGGCCGACGAAAGCTGAAAGGTTACGTGACGAGCATCCTAAATGGCAGTGACTGAGAAACTCAAGGTCCTCTTTGCGACATCCGAAGTCGCGCCGCTCATCAAGACCGGCGGCCTGGCCGATGTCAGCGCTGCGCTGCCCGTGGCGCTGAGTGCGCTCGGGGTGGATATTCGCGTGCTCGTGCCGGGTTATCCGCAGGTGTTGGAAGCGCTCAAGACCAGAGGCCGCGCCGCGACGTTGCCGGGATTGCCCGGGGTTCCGGCGGCGAACTTGATCGCCTCGAAGCTTCCCTCGGGATTGCCGCTGCTCGTGGTCGAGTGTCCGATTTACGATCGCGGCGGTGGTCCCTATCAGGACGGTTCCGCCACGGACTGGCCGGACAACGATCTGCGTTTCGGCCTGCTGTCCTACGTTGGCGCACTGCTGTCGACGCCTGGTTCGCCGTTTTCTTCCTGGAAGCCGGACATCGTTCACTGCAACGATTGGCAGACCGGGCTTACGCCGGTCTATCTCAACTACGTGCGCGGCCCGCGGGCACGCGCCGTCATGACCATCCACAATCTCGCGTTCCAGGGTATTTTTCCGCCGCAGGCGGCTAACCGGCTGGGGTTGCCGCCGCAGGCGTTCACGATCGATGGCGTGGAGTACTACGGCAACCTGTCCTTCCTCAAGGGCGGACTGCAATTCGCCGATCGGATCACGACCGTGAGCCCAAGCTATGCAGAGGAGATTCAG
>Ga0137437_1000537_pt1 | contig 12024 bp, 9 predicted proteins | sample EasRivERMGT138_2_FD_102332 | JGI IMG/M metagenome (GOLD analysis project Ga0137437, IMG submission 102332) | Soil microbial communities from meander-bound floodplain in the East River, Colorado, USA - East River MetaG ERMGT138_2 | ecosystem: Environmental > Terrestrial > Soil > Floodplain ...
CGAGCAGTTCGGCAACACCAGGGTGCTATCGAGCCCGAAACTGGTCGCACTCAACAACCAAACCGCGCTGTTGAAAGTGGTGGACAACGTCGTCTTCTTCCATATCGAGGCACAGACCAACACCAACCAAACCCAGTCCACCACCACTTTCACCACAACCGCGAATACGGTTGCGGTAGGACTGGTGATGAGCGTGCTGCCTCAGGTGACAGATTCGGGAACGGTGAATCTGACGGTCAGACCTACGATTTCGCGCATTCAGAGTTTTGTTACGGACCCGAATCCGGCATTGCGACAGGACGGAAAGGGCAATCCGCTTCCAGCGGACCAGATCGTGAACAACCTGATTCCGCAGGTCCAGATTCGGGAAATGGAGTCGGTGTTGCAGGCCGGCAGCGGCCAGACCATCATTCTCGGCGGCCTGATGCAGGACAACGTGCGCCGCGACCGCGATGCCGTGCCCGGCCTGGGGCGGCTGCCCTCGCCGGCGGGCGACGTATTCAGCTTCCGCGACGAAGCGGTGAGCAAGAGCGAGCTGGTGATCTTCCTCAAGCCGACCGTCATCAGCAACCCTTCGCTGGATAGTGACGAACTCAAGTTTTTCCGCCGATTCCTGCCGATGATCGATCCAAGCGGCAAGACACCATGAGCTTGTTGCTCCAAGCCCTGCAGAAAGCCGCAAAAAACCGTGAAGAAGGCGAGGTCGATCTTTCGGCCGACGCATTGGCGATGGCGGACGAATTGGCGCTGGAACCGACGCCGGCGGCGCCGCGCACCCACCAAGATTCTCCCGCATCGCCCACATCCGCGCAGGCTGCCACCCTGATGCAGGCGGGGAAAGTGCCGGCATTCGATCCGATGGAATACGCACGCGAACATTACATGGTGACTTTTGTCGGCGCCGCGTTTCTATTCGCCGCCGCATATGGCATTTACGTTTATATGCAGGTGAACAGGCCATTTCGCATTTCGGCGCCAGCACCCGCACCCTTGGCGGCATCCCAGGCGCCGCAAGCTTCCGTCTCCAGCGCGCCATCACCGGCAACTGCAAAGATCAGCGGCATGCCCGGCAGCACGGCCACGCCCGTGGCCACTGCCACAGCAAGTGCCGCATCCGTGGCCAACGAACCGGCTGCCGCTGCCTCGGATCTGCGCGCTCGGCCCGCATCGCCTTCAATCGCCGACGAACCTGTCGCCAGGGCTACGGTGGCCAGGGAATCGGCCGCCATCAAGCCTTTGCCGAGCGCGGCTACAATACACGGCCGCCGGCCCGAGTCGGCGGCCCTGGCAGATGCAAGCGACGCGATCGAGACGGTGGTAATCCCGTCGTCGCCGTCCAGGCCCTCAGGAGATATTTCGGTGCGTCGAGACGCGGCTGGTGTAACGCCGGTCAGTCCGACGCTGATGCAGGCCTACGAAGCTCTGCAGAGCGGGGACCGCGCGCGCGCCAACGCGCTCTACCAACAAGTCCTGCAGGCTGAACCGCGCAATATCGATGCCTTGCTCGGATTGGGAGCGATTGCTCTGAATGAAGGTCACATTGAAGATGCCAGCCGGTACTATCAACGGGTGTTGGAGTTGGAGCCGCGCAATTCTTATGCGCAGGCGGGCTTGATCTCGATTGTCGGCGGCGCGGATCTGCAAGCAAGCGAATCCCGGCTGAAGCAGCTGATTGCGCGCGATCCATCGGCGTTCCTCTACTTCTCCCTGGGCAATCTCTACGCCGAACAGGGGCAGTGGCCGCTCGCGCAGCAGGCTTATTTTCAGGCCTATCAGATGCAACAGGACAGTCCGGATTACGCGTTCAACCTGGCAGTCGGCCTGGAACATCTCGGCCAGAATCGGCTGGCGCTCGACTACTACCGCAAGGCCCTGGATCTGTCCTTCAAGAAAGGCCACGCCAACTTCGATCAAAGCCTCGTCATCCAGCGCGTCGGCCAGCTCTCCACTCGCGTAGAGCAGTGAGCTAGCCCAGATGTCCGAGCAGCGCAAGAAGCTTCGTCTGGGAGAGTTGCTGGTTCAGCAGGGCCTGATCACTCACGATCAGTTGCGCATCGCGCTCACCGAGCAGAAATCCCAGAACATGCCGATCGGGCGGCTTCTGGTCAGACTCGGATTCGTCACCGAAGCGGTCATCCGCGACATCATGGCGCGGACCATCGGCCAGGAAAGTATCGATCTTTCCCAGGTGCTGGTGGATGCCGAAGCGCTCAAGCTGGTCCCGCAGGAATTTGCGCGGCGTCATCGCCTGCTGCCAATCGCCTATGACGCCGATCAGAATCTGCTGATGGTAGCGATCACCGAAGTGTTCAACGTGGTGGCATTGGACCAGTTGCGCGCCACGCTCGGGCACAACATCCAGATGAAGACGGTGCTCGCCGGCCAGGCGCAGCTCGACGAATTCATCGATCAATTCTACGGCCACGAGCTTTCCGTCGATGGCATCCTACGGGAAATCGAAACCGGCGAAATTGACTATCAGAGCCTGCAGACAGCGGGTTTGGACGAATACACCCAGCCGATTGTCCGCCTGGTCGGTGCGCTGCTGGTCGATGCCGTCAAGCGAGGCTCTTCGGACATACACTTTGAGCCGGAATTCGCCTTTCTTCGTATCCGCTACCGCATCGACGGCGTGTTGGAACAGATACGCAGCCTGCACAAGAACTACTGGCCGGGCATCGCCGTCAGGATCAAAGTCATAAGCGGCATGAACATCGCCGAAACGCGCGCGCCGCAAGATGGGCGACTTTCGCTAAACCTCAACGGGCGGCCGATGGATTTCCGCGTGTCCTCTCAGCCCACGATCTGGGGCGAGAACATCGTATTGCGCGTGCTCGACCGCGAAAAATCGATCATCAGCCTGGAGCAAATGAAACTGCCCAAGCCAATGATGGCGAAACTGAATCTCATGCTCGCCCGCCCTGAAGGCATCCTGGTACTGACCGGGCCGACCGGGAGCGGCAAGACAACCACGCTTTATTCACTGCTCGCCAAGCTCAATGTCGAGTCCGTGAACATCATGACGCTGGAGGATCCTGTCGAGTATCCGGTGGCGATGATGCGGCAGACTTCTGTTTCCGAAATGGCAAAGATAGATTTTGCCAATGGCATACGTTCCATCATGCGCCAGGATCCGGACATCATCCTGGTAGGCGAAGTGCGCGATCGTGAAACGGCGGAAATGGCGTTTCGTGCAGCCATGACCGGCCACCAGGTATTTACGACCCTGCACACCAATTCGGCGCTCGGCGCGTTCCCGCGGTTGCTCGACATCGGCATTGCGCCCGACATCATGGCCGGCAACATTATCGGCATCATCGCGCAGCGGCTTGTGCGGGTACTTTGCGCCCATTGCAAGGAAGCTTACAAGCCGTCGTTGGAAGAACGACAGCTCCTCGGGCGCGAGGTCGATGGCGAATTCAAGATTTTCCGTCCTGTGGGATGCAATCGCTGCAACAACCGGGGCTATAGGGGCCGCACCACTGTCATGGAGATATTGCACATGGATGCCGATCTCGACGAACTTGTCGCTCGGCGAGCAAGCCCAAAAGAAATGCGCGAGACTGCCCTAGCCAAGAATTTTCGCACGCTCGCTGAGGAAGGCGTGGCGCGCGTCGTGGAGGGCTCGACGAGCCTGGCCGAGGTGGCTCGCGCCATCGACCTGACAAGTCGTGCCAGATAGAGCGCAACATGAGCAACAGTACGCATACTGCGAAGGTAGTTGCCGCGTAAGCGGTTAGATCACACCCAGGCAACCAATGGCCGCATATCGGTACAAGGCAATCGACAGGACGGGACGCCCGGCACGCGGCAAGCTCGACGCCGCGAACGAGGTGGACCTCGAGTTGCGCCTGAAGAAAATGGGGCTCGACCTCATCATCGCGCGGTCCGTGCGCAGTCAGGGGCCGTCTATTTCCGGCGGCAGCATCAAGCGTCAGGATCTGATTACATTTTGCTTCGACCTGGAGCAGGTTTCGCGCGCTGGCATTCCGCTGATCGATGGCCTGCGCGATTTGCGCGAAGGCACGGAGAATCCGCGCTTCCGCGAAATCCTCACATCGCTACTCGAAGATATCGAAGGCGGCAGGACGCTGTCACAGGCGCTTAATGCGTTCCCGCGCGTCTTCAATACCGTGTTCGTCAGCCTGATAAAGGCCGGGGAACTATCCGGCACATTGACCGAAGTATTCGAGAATCTGGGAGCCACACTCAGATGGCAGGATGAATTGGTATCCCAGACCAGGCGCTTGCTGGTCTATCCGGCGCTGGTGTTCGTCGTCGTTACGGGTGTAATGGTCTTTCTGCTCTTGTATCTCGTCCCACAGGTCACCCAATTGTTGAAGACCATGGGGATGGAATTGCCGATCCAGACACGGATACTGATCTGGCTATCGGGATTCACCGCCACGTGGTGGCCCGTGCTCCTGGCCTTGCCGATCATAACCGCCGTGGTCATCACTTTCATGGTTCGCACCAGACCGCGATCCCGCTACCTGTTCGACTACGCGATCCTGCATCTACCCGTTATGGGGGACATTCTGCAGAAGATCATTCTTGCCCGCTTCGCCAATTTTTTTGCGCTGATGTATCGCTCGGGCATCACCATTCTGGAGGCAGTCAAGACCAGCGAGGACATCGTAGCGAACCGCGTGATCGCCGATGGCCTGCAACGCGCAGGTCAGCAGATCAACGCCGGCGAAAGCATGTCTGAAGCGTTCCAGAATCTGGGCATGTTTCCCCCACTGGTGATCCGGATGCTAAGAGTGGGAGAAACCACGGGCGCCCTGGATACCGCACTGCTGAATGTCACGTATTTCTATAACCGCGACGTAAAGGATTCGGTCGACAAGGCCCTGAAGCTGCTCGAACCAACGCTGACGCTGCTACTCGGCGGCATGCTGGCGCTGATCCTGTTCTCGGTATTGACGCCGGTGTACGATGTCATCGGAAAACTGAAACTCTAGCGCGATGGCGGCCAAACTTCTGCTCTGCGTATCGAACGACCAGGCCACGGTTGCCGTGTGGCGCCGGCGCCGCCTGCTGTCGTGCACGCGTTTCGAGAATAACGAAGAAGGCTGGACCGCATTCGGCAATTTTCTTCGCGGCGCGCATGGCCTTCCGGTCCACATCATCGTGGACACCGTGGATGAGGATTTCCGTTTCGAAACGCTGCCCCATATCCGTGGACGCGACCGGACGGAGATGGTCGGCCGCAAGCTCAAGCAGCTTTACCGTGCAACCCCGTATTACTCCTGTGCGCTTCAGGAAAGGGAGTCCGGAAAGCGTCGCGACGACCGCTATCTTTTCGCGGCGTTCACGAATCCGGATCTGCTGATTCCATGGCTGCGCGCCATAGAAGCCGCCAGCCTGCCTGTATCCGGAATCTATCCGCTGGCGCTGGTCAGTGCCTCTCTAGTCGAACGCCTGAAGCTAAAGCATCGCAATCTGCTGATCATCAGCAAGAACAGCGCGGGGTTGCGGCAAACCTTCTTCAAGGATCTGAAATTTCGAATCAGCCGGCTTACGCCATTACGTGGCACCACAGATGTGGCCGACCAGCACTACGCGGACGAGATCGGCAATACGCGGATGTATCTGGATGCGCTTACCGTTACGCACGTCGACGACACCCTGGAACTTGTCATTCTCGATCAGGACGGTTCCCTGTCGGGATTGCCGTCGGCGATCATGCGCGGCCGCCCGAATATGCATTGTCAATACATTGACATCAACGGCATTCATGCGCGCTTCGGCATTCCGATCGCGGATCTCGAAGCGTCGACCGACACGTTGCACCTGTATCTGCTCGGCGAGCAGGCGCCGACGCTCAATCTCGCCCCGTCCTACCTTACGAGCACCTATCAGCGCTTCGCTGCCGGGAGGTGGGTATACGCCGCCTCGGGCGCGACACTGGTCGGCGCCGTGATCTGGAGCGGCGTGAATGTCTTCCAGGCAATGGGGATAGATCAGAATGCCCTCATCACGCAACGGCAGACTCAGGATTATCAGGCCAAATACCAGCAAGTCACGGCGCAGTTTCCCGAGGTGCCAACGAGCGCGGACAATTTGCGCCATACGGTTGAAATCGCCGAGCAGATTCGCGCCGGGTTGCGTTCTCCGGAAGCGATGTTCTCGATCATCAGTCACGCGCTCGACGTTTGCCCCGAAATCCAGTTGCAACGCCTCGAGTGGCACTACCGCGATTCAGAGACGACCAACGCGGGAGCCAATCCTGCCACGGCTCCGGCAGCCGCACCCGGTAATTTACTGCAGACGGGCATCCTCCAGGGCGAAGTCACTCGTTTCGGAGGCAACTATCGCGCGGCAATGAACGCCATCAACAATTTTTTGCAGTTGATCGCGCAGGATAACGCAGTCGCCGAGGTCAAGGTATTGAAATTGCCGCTCGATGTACGCTCCAATTCTGGACTTAACGGCACCACCATGGCGATCCCGGGGAAGGAAACAGCCCAGTTCGAGATCGCCGTCATTTTCAAGAGCGGGGTCTAGATGCAACTGAAACCAAAAGATTTGGCTGCGATGAAGATGCCGTTGCTGGCTCTGGCGATTGCCGTTGCAGCGTCGTTCGCGATGCTCGAATTCTCGTCGAATCAGCGCGCGCGATCCGAGAAGCAACACCGGGATCAGTTGACCGCGTTGCAGGAAGCTCGCATCCGCTATCAACGCTCCGGGGACGAACGTGAAACCGTGACGCATTACCTGCAGACCTATCGTCAACTTGAAAAGATCGGTTTTGTCGGCGCCGAGCAGCGCCTCAACTGGGTGGAAAGCCTTCGTGCGGCGAATGCGCAAGCGGGTCTGTCCGGCGTGAATTACCAGCTGACCGCGCAGGAACCCTACCCCTACGTCGCCAAAGACAATCCCGTCGGTGATCGGGTCAGGCAATCGCGGATGAGGCTCTCCTTCGGCGTTCTGCACGAAGGCGAACTGACGCGATTATTCCGAGCGCTTTCCGCGCAGCAGCAAGGCCTTTTTGCGCTGAACAGCTGCTCCCTGGATCGCGCGGGAAGACAGGGCGCCCCCTTGCCGGGGCAAGCCAACTTGACGGCCGAATGCGAACTGTCCTGGCTGACCATCGATCCGAAGGGGGAGAAATCATGAGGAAAGCGCTGTCTGTCGCCGCTCTCGTCGCCGGCTCGATCATCCCGGCTGCTGGTATGGCGGCGGAACCGCTCGGCAGGCTTTTTTTCACCCCGACACAGCGCAACGTTCTCGACGCCGGCAAATATGCCGGTACACCGGCGCCCGTCACGCCTGCCCCTCGGACAGTTCACTTGAGCGGAGTGGTAACCCGCAGCGATGCCGAAAGCACGGTCTGGATCAACGGCAGGGCGTATCACGATGCCTCTCCCGAAGGCGTGCAGGTCAAGACCGATCGTGGCGCACCCGCATCTACTGCAATACGGGTTCCAGGCAAGTCGGCTGCCACGCGCGTCAAAGTCGGACAGCGACTCGACCTGAATTCGGGCAAGATCCAAGAGAATTTTGCTCGCCGGCCAGCGGCAACTGAAAATGCTGTGGCGCCCGTGGAAAGTCCGGCATCGCGTCCCGTTATCGCGAAAAAATCGGAAGCCCCAGTCGATACAGTGCCACCGATGCGCGAAGCGGAAAAACGGGCCAAGAAGAGCGAGCGTGGCGGCAGCGACATTGGCAGAGATGCCCCGCCGGCCCGATAATTTCGTCGGGGGCACAGTCCGTACGTTGTTCAGCCCGCGCATATGAACAGAGGACAGGGCTTGCGCGCAGCGCGGGCCACCTCCCAGCACGGACAGATCATTATCCTGACGGTGCTCATTCTCGCGCTGGGTACAGGATTTCTCGTCTACAGCATGGCTGAGTTTCGTTCCATCGATTACAGCAAGAACGCCAAGACCGATGCCGCGCTCGCTCTCGCGCGGGATGCGTTGCTGGGCCGCGCGCAGTCCGACGCCAATCATCCGGGCTCGCTGCCCTGTCCCGATGTCAATGGCGACGGCAAATTGACCCTCGGGGTCGATTTCGCGGCCGGCGGCGCCTGCATGCAATATATCGGCAGGCTGCCGTGGAAGACCCTGGAATTGCCGGAACTGCGCGACGGCGATGGGGAAACCCTCTGGTATGCACTGTCGCCGGCTTTTTCGGACACGACCACCAACGCCATCAATACGGACTCGATCGGAAGCATCACCGCCTACTCGGGCAGCAATACCGGCGTCGTTTCGAGCCGCGCTGTGGCGGTCGTCTTCTCCCCGGGCGCGCCGATCGGCACGCAGGCGCGCAGCCCCACGCAAACAGCGGCCTGTCCGATGACCGGTACCACCATCGCCCAATCGCTGTGCCCGAACAATTATCTTGATCTGGAGACCGTATCCGGCATCAACAACGCCAATGCGACCGGCCCATACATCACCGTGCCTGCCAAGGCAACTTTCAATGACCGCTTGTTGGTCGTGAGCGACTCGGTCGACTTGATGACGCCTATCGAAGCCCGGGCCGCACAGGCCATGCTCAGCGTCCTGCAGGCTTACAAAACCGGCAGCGGCGGCTTCTGCGACTGCTACCCTTGGGCGGACCTCTCAGCCGGCGATGCGGACGACGGGCTAACGCACGGGCGGGTTCCGCTGATCACCGCCGATACCGGGCACAACAACAACTGGTCGGACGCCGGTGTGACTATTCCGCAATGGCTGCTCGACAATGACTGGCGCATTGTCTTTTTCTATACCGTGGCCGCGAACAAGACGTACGACCACAATGCCGGTTCGTTGACAGTTGACGGGGTATCCGGCAAAGACATCGTCCTGATCTCCACCGGTGCCACCACCACTACCTCCGGCCGAGGCTGGCCCTGCGGTTACGTCGACGACGCCCAGAACTGCGACGAAGGGATTGTCTTCATCACGCCGACCGATACCACGAGCACGAACCGCGATCGACTCTACTCGCTTCCGTGATTCCATGAGCCGCAAATCTGTGACGGGTTTCAGCCTGGTCGAATTGGCAATCGCCATTTTCATCATGGCGCTGCTGCTCGGCAGTATCCTCATCCCGTTGCAAAGCCAGATCCGCAGCCGCAAACTCGAGGAAACCGATCGCATCCTGGCCCAGGCACGCGAAGCGCTGCTCGGCTACGTGGCGGCAAACGGCTATTTTCCCTGCCCGGCCAGCAGCACCAGCAATGGCCAGGAGGCTTCCCCCAACCATGCCAACGGCACCTGCAATGCGTCGGTCACCTTTGCGGCCGGCCTCATCGGCTTCCTACCCGCGGTGACGCTGGGCTTCACCCCGGTGGACGGCAGCGGCTACGCGCTAGACGCGTGGGCATCGACGCAGAACCGGATCCGTTATGCCGTCGCGAACGCAACGGTGAACGGCGTCACCAATCCGCTCACGACAACGAGCGGGATGCGTAATGCAACCATGGCCAGCATCCAGTCGGCGACCACATTGCTCTACGTATGCCGCACGGGGACCGGCGTGACGGCCACCGGTTGCGCGGCCTCCACGGACGAATTGAGCGACAACGCGATCGCGGTGATCTGGTCGCTGGGCGAAAATGCGCCCACCGGCGGCACTGCCCCGCACGAGGACAAGAACCTCGACAACAACCGCGTGTTCGTTCTCGCGCCCTACTCGACGAACGCGGGATCGGTTTTCGACGACCAGCTCACCTGGATCGGCCCTCCAATGCTGTTCAATCGGATGGTTTCGGCCGGCATGCTTCCTTAGCTACGTATAGAACGCTTCACGCAGACTGGGATAACGTGAAACAAACCCGCCCCGGCTGATTGCTCGACAGCGCGACTTCGTAACCCTGCTCCCGTGCAAAGCGGGCCACCTGATATATCCCGACTCCGAAACCGCTGTTGGATGGCACTGGAGAATTGAACAATTGCGCGGCAAGCGCATCTGGGACCGGCGCACCGTCATCGCACACGGATAACACGAATCCGTCGCTCCACAGCAGCCTGACCAGGATGCGAAGGTTGCTTTCCAGTTTTCGCTTTTCCAGCGCGTTCTGCAGAAAATTCTCGGCAACCGAGGCAAAGAGGTCGGAAGGCAGCGTGCTGTCTTCCGGCAATGACTGGCCGTCGAATTCGATACGCTCGTGAACGAAACGCTGCCGCAATTCTTGCCACCAGTCCTTGCCGGGCGCCCTGTCCTGTCCGACCGGCGGTTTCCGGTTGAGCTTGTCGAGCGTGATCTGCAGACGCTGGGTGATCTGCGGCAATTGACGCTGCATCAACAACCGCAAAGCTTCTGAATCGTTCTCGTCGCTGGTCTCCGCAGCTGCACACAGGGATCGCAGTGACTGCAGCAGATTCTTGACGTCATGCGTGAGCCGTGACCCGGTTTCATAAATCGCCTGGACATAGGCGTTGCGGCGCTGCTCCTGCTCGCGCATCTTGGCTTCGTAATAATCCCCCAACAGTCTTGCCAGCAGGCGAATATGCAGCACCAGTGCCGGGCTCGGCGACCACTGGGTGTAGAGCCTGAGGATCAATCCGCCGAAAGTGAACTCGGTCGAATACTTGGTGATTTCCCCCGCACTGCCAGTGGACCCCTTCGACTGCCAGCCAATACCCGACAGCCACGGCAATCCCGCCATCTCGTGCGCGGCGACGATAACGAACTTGTCCGGATCACGCTCGCGATCCGCCAGTCCGGCCAAGCTGTGCATCCAACGCTCGAACGGCACCCCGATGCTGAGGAAATAGCGGGTCACGAGCTGTCCGATCCCGGCGAAACCCGCTCTTGGATCCCATAAGAGCGACAGGGCGACCAGCAGGCCTGCGGCAATGATCAGCGCCTGCGCAAGCGAAATAACATAATTGCCATGGCTGACTTCCTTGATCGCAAAGGCGCCAAGCACGATCACCACGACCATCAGGAACAGCAAAAGGCTATAGAAGAGATCCACCGAGTATGCCGATGCGGTCTGGGACTTTTCGGTGCGGACGAAAAAGATCGCTATGGCAGGAATCACCAGTGTGTATCGGACCAGCACCTTGAATGGCTCGGGAAAGATTTGGTCTGGAAATAAATGAGGCACTACCCACGTGAGCAGCATCGAGAGCAAATAAACGGCCGCCAACAAGGAGACGACACGCTGGCGGAAGTTCTTGATGCCGGGTACGTTGCCACCGATCAATGAAAACAGCACCGATATCCACAATGCCATCACCCAGTAGTTGGCGGCGGCAATCAGCAGAACCGCCGCGGCGATGATCAGGCCCACCTGTCCCGGGATCAGCTTCTGTCCGCCGCGCCAGAGCGGTTGCCACAGAAGGAAGAATCCGAAATGCGAGAGCAACAGCGCTCGCGCCAGCGGATCGGTCAGCTCGAGCGTCAGGGCGCCGTGCAGAACCACCAGCGCCAGCGACAACCAGTGCTGCTGTCGGATCGCAGCAAGGGCACGCTGTATCGGGGGGGGTGCAGTCGCTTCCGCGTTCATCTTGGGTATCAGCCTTCGGATAGAGTTTACCGCACCCGCCCAATTTTCCGGGCGTTCGATCGGCAGAATCGCCGTCTGCCGACGGATCATTGGCTTTGGGATTGCTCGGCCTATCCCCGGCTATCTTCGATGGGTGCGCCGTTTGGACTTAAACAACTGCTGCAGGATTTGACGAAAATTCGACGGACACGACGGAAATATAACAGTCCATACGAAGTCAAGTACTCGGCTCGGTACCGCTCTACGGCAAGCCAAAAAACATAACGGGTGATACTTAACTTTATTGATATCAATAAGCTATAGAGATTATTGCACCAAGTGAGCATATGCCCTCATCATCGAAATGCGGTATTTCGGTAACACCACACTCGATGAAAAATGCTCGAATAGAGTCCTTATGCCTGTCATAACGCTCTGGCACACTTCTGGCCTAACAGAAGACACTGGGCGTTCCCCGGCAAAATGGAGTAATCATGATGAATCGGACAAGAAATCGAGGGTTTACCCTGATCGAAATCGCCATCGTGCTGGTGATCATCGGTCTGCTGCTGGGCGGCGTGCTCAAGGGC
>Ga0137437_1000538_pt1 | contig 12018 bp, 9 predicted proteins | sample EasRivERMGT138_2_FD_102332 | JGI IMG/M metagenome (GOLD analysis project Ga0137437, IMG submission 102332) | Soil microbial communities from meander-bound floodplain in the East River, Colorado, USA - East River MetaG ERMGT138_2 | ecosystem: Environmental > Terrestrial > Soil > Floodplain ...
AGCCATGAGGTCCTGGATCTCGTGCTCGACGTGACCGGGCAGATCGAACCGGCTGATCGCGCGCAGGCCGTCGAGCACCTCCACGGTGGTCACGCCCAGCGCGGCCGCGTTCCACAGCGCGAGGGCGCTCAAGCGATAGGTGTGGACGTGCTCGGGCGAGCGCTCGAGCTCGGCAAACCGGCTCAGGATGTCTCGGCCCTCTTCATAGCGTGGGTGGTCGACTTCGAGGAGGACCGTCCGATCCCCCTGGATGATCGCTGGGTGCTCCGCAGACACGTCGCCTTCGTACCAGGTAGTGCCCCCCAGCGCCAACCACGACGTCACCCTCTGCGAGGCAGGAAGCTTCGTCTCGCGCCGGGCGCGCATGCTTCACCTCGGACATCTACTGATCAGCCCAACTTCGAATCCCGGCGGCCTCGAACCAGGCGCCGCACCTGGCGCATCCTGGCGCCATGCCCAACGACGACATCCGCCACGTGGAGGCCAACGGCCTGCGCTTCGCCTACCTCGAGGAAGGCCGCGGACCCTTGGTGCTGCTGCTCCACGGCTTCCCCGACACGGCGCGGAGCTGGGACCACGCGCGCCCGCGGATCGCCGCGAAGGGCTACCGCGTCGTCAGCCCGTGGATGCGCGGCTACACGCCCACCGCGATCCCCGATCGCGACGCCGACGTCGAGACGATCGGCCGCGACGCGCTCGCGCTGATCCAGGCGCTCGGCGAGACCTCCGCGATCGTCATCGGCCACGACTGGGGCGCCGCCGCCGCGTACGCCGCCGCCTCGCTGGAACCGGCGCGCGTCAAGCAGCTCGTCGTGATCGGCATCCCGCACCCGGCCACGCTCAAGCCGACGCCGAACAACCTCTGGCTGGCTCGCCACTTCGTCGCCTACAAGCTGCCCGGCGCCGCCAAGCGGTTCGCCAGGCATGACTTCGCCGCGCTGCCGGTCATCTACAAGCGCTGGTCGCCGGCATGGACGCCTCCCGCCGAAGAATTCGTCGCGGTGCGCGCCGCGTTCGCGGACCCGGCCAGCCTCGACGCCGCGTTCGGCTACTATCGCGAGCTTCGGTTCCTGCCGCAAACGTTCCTGCGCAAGAAGATCGAGGTGCCCACCGTGGCGTTCGCGGGTCTCGACGACCACCTCATCAAGCCCCCCGCTTATACCGCCGCCAGGCGCATGTTCGCGTCCGACTACATCGTCCTGGAGATGCGCGGCGGCCACTTCATGCACCGCGAGCACCCCGGCGAGTTCGCCGACAAGCTGCTCGCGCACCTGTAGCTCCGCCAGCGTTGCCCGAACCTTGCACGCCGGCACCGTGGGCGGCACAGTCCCGAGCGTGTCCGAATCCGAGACGCCGTTCGCACTGCTGGGAGGAGCGGACCGCGTGCGGACGCTCGTCGAGCGGTTCTACGACATCATGAGCGATCGCGAACCGGCCCTGGCGCGGCTGCATCGCTGCACGCCCGAGGGTCGGGTCGAGCGCTACTCACGCGATCGGTTCGCGCTGTTCCTCGTCGGCTGGCTCGGCGGACCCGACGACTACACCGCCCAGCACGGTCACCCGCGGCTGCGGATGCGCCACGCCCGCGTGCCGGTCGACACCGCGATGCGCGACGCGTGGCTACGCTGCATGACCGCGGCGATGGACGCCGAGCAGATCGGCGATCCCGTCCGGACCTTCCTCGACGGGCGGTTCGCCGAGGTCGCCGAGTTCCTGCGCAACGTGGCCGAGTAGCTGCCTGCTTCGGCAGTCCTCTCACTCACCCACACCCACACGGTGATCGCAGTATCGGGTCGTTGACAGGCGCCATGCTCGCCCCCGATCGTCCCCGCGATGGGATTCTTGAAGGGGTGTGCTTGCATCTGCGGCGTCGCGCTCGTGGCTTCCTGCGGCTTCCCGCGGCCGGCAGATGTCGACCCGGATGGCGGAGCCGACGCGGCGATCACGAGCCCCTACCAGCTGCTCTCGATCGAGCCAGCGCTCGCAACCACCGACGATACGATCACGCTGGAAGGCACGTTCGCGGCGAGCGCCACAGTCCACTTCCCGGGCGGAGCCGCCCAGACCGCGACCCTGCTGGGTGAGCACCGCGCGACGGTGGTCGTCCCGGCCTCCGCCACTGCCGGCGACTTCACCGTCACGACGGGTGACGTGACCGTCGGCCCATTGCGGTTTCGCCACACGTCGTTCGCCCTGGGCCTCCAGCAATTCCGCGCGTCGTACGAGCAGGCCGATGGCGGCCGGCAAAGCGCAACCCTCGCGACAACGCGACTGGCCCCTACGTCCGTCATCGTGAAGAACTGGCTCTACGTGCTCGGTGGCACCGATGGAACTGGCGCGCTCAGCAGCATCGAACGAGCACCGATCAACGCCGACGGTACGATCCGGTCGTTCGACGCCGTCACGGACACGCTGCTCGCGACGCCGCGCTCGGGTCACACATGCCTCGTCGTCGGCAATGCGCTCTACGTCATCGGCGGCACGGGCCCGGCCGGCGCCTTGAAGAGCGTGGAGCGCGCGGTTATCCAGGCGGACGGCTCGCTCGGGAGCTTCGCGCTGGTCGACAACGCAGTCCTCACCACGGCCCGTACCGGTCATACGACCGCCATCGTCGGCAGCTCGATCTACGTGATCGGCGGAGCGCAGAGCGCCGGCACCAAGCTAGGCACCCTCGAGCGCGCAAGCATCCAGCCCGACGGCTCGCTCGGCCCGTTCGCGATCGTCCCCGAGGTTGCGCTCGCTACGCCGCACAGCGACCACGCCACCGAGGTGATCGGGAACGCGCTCTACATCCTTGGCGGAGATGTCGGCCGCGGGGTCACGCTGGGCGACGTCGAGCGCTTCGCCATCAAGCCCGATGGATCGCTCGGCCCCTTCCCTGCTGGATCCGGGGTCCGGCTCGCGACGCCGCGCAGCGGTCATCGCAGCACGGTCCTGGGCAACGCGCTCTACGTACTGGGCGGCTTTACCAGCACGGGCTCGTCCAGCAGCGTCGAACGGGCGCCGATCGCCCCCGATGGGTCCCTTGGGCCGTTTGCGACCCTCTCCGGTGTTGCGTTGAGCGCCATGCGGACCGGGCACGCGCTCGCGACGGTCGGCACGTCGGTGTACGTCATCGGTGGGGCTGATATCTATGGCCCGCTTCGCACGATCGAGCGCGCGAGCCTCAACGCCGACAGCGCGGTCGGTCCGTTTGCGACCTCTGATATTTCTCTGGTGGTGTCGGAACCCGCTCACACGACCACGGTCATAGGGGACTTCCTCTACGTGATCGGAGGACAGAGCACCACGACCAGTGTCGAACGCGCGCGCATCCGCCCGGATGGATCGCTGGGTCCGTTTGCCACCCTCACCGGGGTGTCCTTGCTGTCTCCCCGACCCGGTCACACGGCGGTGGTCATACGAAATTTTCTCTACGTGCTCGGAGGGGGTACAGGAGGCGGGGAATATCCAACCAGCGTCGAGCGAGCCGTCATCAACGACGACGGCTCGCTCGGTCCGTTCACCACGGTCTTGGGCGTTGGCCTCAATCAGGGCCGCGGAGATCATATCAGCGTGGTGCTCGGGGACTTCGTCTATGTCATCGGCGGCTATTGCCTGAGCCGCATGTGTGGTGTCGAGCGAGCAGCGATCAGCCCGAACGGTACGCTTGGTGCGTTTGTCACGGTCCCCGGTGTTGCGTTGACTACCGGGCGCAACCTGTTCACCGCCCTCGTGACCGGTAACTACGTGTATGTCATGGGTGGAACCAGCGATGCCGGCGAGCTCACGAGCGTCGAACGGGCGAGCATTGGCGGGGACGGATCGCTCGGCACGTTCGTCCCCATCTCCAGCGGAGCCTTGCTCGTTCCACGGATCTCGCCCGCGAACGCCGTTATCGGGAACGCGCTGTATGTGATCGGCGGACGCAACAATACCGCGACCGTTGCGACCATGGAACGCGCAACGATCAACGCCGACGGCTCACTCAGCGCGCTTAACACCGTGCTGGGCTTCGCACCGGCGACGCCGCGCGCATCTCACACGGCGACCGTCCTAGCAGATTCCCTGTACCTCATCGGTGGCAACGTGGACATCCTCCATAGCGTGGAGCACGCGACCTTGCGATGAGCGATCACCGAGGCGGCGGTCCATGCGACTCCGCCACGTAACGTTACTGCACCGTGATGGTGCCCACGAACGAATGCGGCCCGCAGTGGAACCCGAATGTGCCTGCTTTGCTGAACATGAGGCACTTGGTCGCGCTCAAGCCCACGACCAGGCCTGGATCGCTCATCGTTGGATTTGGCACGACGTTGTGGGTGCTCGGCATCGTGAACTTCACGATCTGACCGACGCTGATCGAGAGCGCACTTGGCGAGTACGTAGTATCAATGCCATCGGTCGCCGTGATCGTCGGCACCGTGCCGCCCGGGCACGCCACCGTCGTCACGGTCGGCGGCGCAGCATCAGCTGGGGCCGCGGCATCCGGGGTATTGGGGCTGGAATCGCCGCAGGCAGCGAGCGTCGTGATGAGCAGGGCAAGCGATGTACGTACGAGCATTGGCTCTCCTAGGTTCGCGACGCTCACCCTTACCGCGAACCCGAGCGGCGGCGACGCAAACCGCTACGGCACCTGTGCGGGCTTCGTCACAGGTCCGCCGCTGCTCGCTGCGCCCACGCCGGACCGCGTGTGCGGCAGGTCGGCGTCGTGCGCGGCTGGGTGTGAGGAGGATCTCGCTTCGTCCGACTTCCTCCGATCGGCAGCCTTGCCCTCCGCGGCCTTGCCGTCCGGCTTCTTCCTGTCGACGGTGCTGGCGTCCGGCTTCTTCCCATCGGCGGCACCAGCATCGGACTTCTCGCCGTCCGGCTTCTTGCCGTCGGCAGTGCCGGCATCCGACCGCTTGCCGTCGGCGCTCTTGGCGTCGGGCCCCGGCCCCGCCCCCTCGGGCGCAGCGTCGGAACCGTCGTCGGAGGCTGCGCCGGCGGCTTCGTCGTCGGGGACGTTCGTGCTCGCCGTGCGCGAGGCGTGCGTGCCGGTCAGCTTGCCGCGCCGGGCACGCGGCGTCTTCTTCCATTGCTCGTCGGCGCGCTTCGAACGGTTGGGATCGGAGACCTGATAGACGATGATCGTCTGGCCCTTGGCCAGCACGGTGTCGTACGAGATCCGGTTGATCCGCGCCAGGTCGTGCGAGCCCATCCCGAACTGCTTGGCGACGTCGGCGAGCTTCTCCTTGCCCTGCGCGACGTACTCGGTACGCACCCGGCCGGTGCGCGCCTCGGCGAGATCCATGTGCTCGGGCGAGCCGCGGGTCACCACGAGGAGCTGCTGGTCGTCGAGCAAGTTGACCGCGTGCTTGGCGGCGTCGAACCCGGGCGGGACCCAGGCGAGCAGCACCATCTGGGCCTGCAGGTTACTGTCTGGATCGAGCGCGTTCCACTGGGCGAGGTCGGCCGGCGTGATGGCCAGCGCCTTGGCGACGCCCTGGAGGGTGTCGCCCACGACGACGCGATAGAACACGCGCTGCTTGCCCGGGACGACGGCGGCCTTGTCGGGGACCGGGACGATCAGGCGCTCGCCGGTTTTTTGATCGACGCCCGAGGCGTGCAGGTTCGCCTTCGCCTTCGCGCGGTTCTTCGCGCGCTGGTCCTCGCTGATCCGCGGCACGACGAGCAGGGTGCCGCCCTCGATCTCGCCGTCGCGCGTGACGTCGTTGAGCTTGCGCAGCTGGGCGACCGAGATGCCGAACGTGGTGGCGACGTCCTCGAAGCGCTCGCCGTGCGCGATGACATACGCGTCGTAGCTCTTCCAGTCGGACTCGAGCTCGACGATGCGGCGCTGGGTCTCGGCCTTGGCGCCGGCGGGCACGCGCACGAGGTAGCCGGTGTCTCCCGGTGGGGTGCGGCCGTGACGCAGCTGCGGGTTCAGCCGCTTGAGGTCGGCCTCGCTCGCGTTCGCGATGCGGGCGATGGCCGCGAGCGATGCCGAGGTCGGGATCGCGACCTCCTCCCACGTCTCTGCCGGCGCGACCTTGAGCTTGTCGAACCCGTACAGCGCGCGGTTGTGGCCGACGATCGCCGCCGCGAGCACCTTCGGCGTGTAGAGGCAGGTCTCCCACGGGATGCCGTTCTCGTACTCGCACAGCCGGTAGTAGTCGTTGGTGTTGTAGCGAGCGATCGAGCGCAGCATCGCGCCGTAGCCCATGTTGAACGCGGCGAGCGCGATGTGCCAGTCGGCGAACCGCTGGTGGAGATCGGCGAAGTAGTCCATCTGCGCGATCGTCGAGCGCAGCGGATCGCGCCGCTCGTCGACCCAGCGATCTTCGCGCAGGCCGTAGATCCGGCCGCCTTCGGGCATGAACTGCCAGACGCCGAGCGCACCGGCCGACGACGAATCGCCGGGGTCGTAGCCCGACTCGATCATCGCGACGTACATCAGATCTTCAGGCAGGCGCGCCCTCCGGAGGTGCGCGAGGATCATGTCGCGGTAGCGGCCCTGCGCGACCAACCAGCTCTCCATGATGCCGCGGCCGCGCGGGTCGTCCTTGTAGAACACCAGGTAGTCGACGAGGGTCTGCGACCACTTGACCGGCAGGTCGGGCAGCTCGAGCTGATCGAGCCAGGGAGCGTGGGGCGCAAGCTCGCTCGGTCGCTTGACGAGCGGCCTGGGCGCGCCCGGTTCGAGCCGGCTCGGCGCCGCCTTGTCATCGATCCACGGGCTCGATCCGGGCGATGGGAACGCCTCGACCTCGAACTCCCGCAAGAGGTCGCCCGGCCGCGCGCAGCGCTCGTCGGCCGAGCAGCCACGGATCGAGCGCCGGCCGTCCAGCTCCTGATGCAGCACCGGCTCGCCCGCGTGGACCGGCGGCGCTGGCTGAGCGCCGGCGTGGATCGGCGGATCGAGCGGATCTCCATGGGCAGCTGCGGGCGGACCGAGGCAGAGCACGAGGCTTGCGCCGAAGGCCGCGCGGAGGAAGACGTCGCGCATGTCCTGAAAGATAGGCGCCCCGACGGGGCTTCACCAAGTTTTCAGGTCTGGTTTTGGCTCGACGACGACTCGGTGCGCAAAGAGTGCTAGTCTGCGCCAAGTTACCCAGGAGAGTCCCATGCCCGGAATGGGCGAGCTCATCGTCATCTTACTCATCGTCCTCGTCGTCTTCGGTGCCAACAAGTTGCCTGGCATTGGTGATGCGCTTGGCCGAAGCATCAAGAATTTCAAGAAGGCTTCGAACGTCGACGGCGACGACGACGATTCGAAGGCCGACAAGAAAGGGCTGAAAGACAAAGACAAGAAGGAGCTGGCGGCGGCGAAGCCGTCGAAACAGCTCGAAGAAGGCGGTGACGAGGACGGTGAGTGGGAAGAAGTGGTGGTTCGTCGTCGCAAGAAGTCGTCCGTCGCCGGCGAGTGAGCGATCGCACAGCGGCGGGCTAGGCCTGCGGCCGCAGGAGCAGCAGGATCTGCTCGCGATCGTGCGTGCGCGCGAGGGCCTTGCGTTCGCGAGCGTCAGCGGCCGGCCGGTGGGCTTGAGCGGCCGCTCGGGCGCGAGCGACTTCGCGAGCTGGTACGAGCCGATCGTCGGCGGGGAGGCGACCAGGAACAGCCGCGCGATCGCCGGCAGGCGCTGGCCGGTCGCGGCCTCGTAGAGCTGCTGGCGTGTGGCGTAGGGCAGCGCGGCATCCGCGGCGGCGTGGGTGATGACCTCGAGCACCTCGGTAGCGTCGGGATCATCGCTCAGGTGAGCTCGGGTCATGATCGTCGCCAGCACCTGCACCCACGCCGTGGGATCACCGCCGCGGAGTGCCTGAACCAGCACGAGCACCCGGATCCGTGGGTCGCGGAACGCCCTCAGGCGAGCAATGATGTGCTCCGGTCCCACTCGAATCGTGTGGCACGTTGAGGATATGGCGCGGTGCGTGATACTTTTGGAAATCATCAAGCCGCCATCGGGCGGTCGGAGGGGGGCTAGATGCCGGACACACGAATCATCAAGCGATACGCAAATCGCAAGCTGTACGATACCGAGCACAGCCGGTATGTCACGCTGGACCAAATCAGCGAGATGATTCGGAATGGCGACGACGTCAAGATCGTCGACAACAAGACCAAGGAGGACCTGACGACGGTCACCTTGGCGCAGATCATCTTCGAGGAAGAGAAGAAGCAGCGCAGCTTCCTTCCGCTTGCCGCGATGCGCAACATCATCCAGAGCGGCGGCGAGTGGTTCGCCGAGGCGCAGCGCCGGGTCCAGAGCATCCTCCCCGGCAAGCGCAAGGACGACCTGCCCGATGATCCGCCGCCCACCGACGGCGAGCCGAGCGAGCCCGCGGATGAGACCGCGCTCAAGAAGCGCAGCCTCGCCTCGCTTCGCGAGTGGGTCGACCAGTCAAAGAGCCGGCTCGACGACTGGCAGAAGCAAGTCGACACGAAGATCCGCACGACGATCGACGGGATCTCGCAGACGATCACGCCGTGGGCGAGCGTCAACAAGGACGTCCGGGCGCTCGCGGATCGGATCGCCGAGCTCGAGGCCAAGCTGCGCGACCTCGATACGCACGAAGCTCACGAAGAGCGCTAGCCCGGAAAATTCACCACGCCACCGGCTGTGACCGTCGCGGCACGGGCATCTCGTGGCGTACGGCCGGTTCTCGCTCGTCAAGTACGGCAAGTACTATCCTCGCTGCGCTTCCGGGCGTGCGCCCCGATCTGCCTCGTGCCGCTTGGTCTCGCTCGTCGTCGTGGTGAATTTTCCGGGCTAGATCTCCAAAAGCCAGGGTCGCAAAGCCCGTGCCGCGACGGTCGCAGCCGGCGGCGAGGTGAATGGTTCGGGTTAACCGCCCAGCTCTTTGTGTAGCGCCGTGGTCTCGCCCGCCTTGATGGTGACCGAGAACGTGAACTTGTCTCCGCCGATCACGAACGTGACCTTGTGCTTGCCGGGCGAGAGCGGCAGCGCGCGGCCGCTGATCGGCGTCGACAAGCCGGTGTCCTTGCCGTCGATCGAGATCCTGGCAGGTGGGGTACTCGAGATCGCCGCATAGCCTTTCGCGTCCGCCGGCGACCTGGGAGGTTGCTTGAGCGATGGCTCGTCGCTCGGCCTGTCGGCCGGCTTCTTGACGTCGAGGGGCTTCTTGTCACCGGGCTTGGTTCCACCCTGGAGCCTGCCCAGCGGATCGTCCTCGACGACCGGAGGCTTCACCGGCTTGATGCGGTCGGGCGTCTTGGCGACCTTGTTGACCTTGTCGGCCGGCTTGCTGGCGGCATGCTCCACGGGCTTGTCGCTGACCTTGTCCGCGGCCTTGTCGCTGACCTTGTCCGCGGCCTTGTCGCTGGCCTTGTCCGCGGCCTTGTCGGCCGGCTTCACCTTGTCCTCGATCGGCATCTTGTCGGTCTTGTCGAGGACCGGGTGGTCGCTCGGCGTCGTGTCGGGCTTGGCGTCGTTCGACCCCTGCACCCCGCCCGCGGCGGATCCGCTGCCCACGGTGGATCCGCTACCCACGGCCGACCCGCTGCCCGGCCCGACCGCCGGCTTCGCGCTGCCGTCGCCGCTCCCCGCGGCGTTCATCAGGCACTCGAGCGTGGTGGTCTTGCCCGGCGCGAGCTTCATCTCTTGCTCGCACCGCACACCGTTGGGTCCGACGAGCTTGACCTTGTGCGCACCGGCGCTGACCGGAATCTCTTGCGTGTCTCTGACCGCGGCCTTCTCCTTGTCGTCGACGAACAGCTCCGCAGAGACCCCGGGGGCCATCTTGAGCCGGATCGTCGCGATCGCCGACGCCGGCGGGGTGGGCTCGCTCGGGGTGCTGTCAGCGTCGAGGATGAAGAACTTCACCGCGAGGAAGCCGCCGAGCACGAGCGCGGCGATCGCCACGCCGATCGCGACATCTCGCGCGATCGACGACTTCTTCTTGCCCTCGGGCTGCGGGACTTGCTCGACCGCAGGCGCCGCGGTGAGGTACTGGCCCGACGGTGCGTACGGGTTTTGTTGCACCTGAGGATACGGCGAGCCCTGGTAGCCCTGCATCTGCGGCGACGGCATCTGGGGCTGGCCCGGATACTGGCCGTACTGCGGTGGATAGCCTTGCCCGTAGTTCGGCAGGCCCGCCGGCGCGGCCGCCCCCATCAGCGTCCGCCCCTGCCCCTGGGTGGGTGGCGCCATGCCGTTCATCGGCGGCGACGACGGTGCGACCGGCATCGCACTCGGCGTACCGAGCGCGATCGGCTGGCTGCCCATCCCTGATTGCTGGCCGGGATGTCCAGGCTGCGGCATGACCGCGTGCGGCGTGTAGCCGGCCTGCGGTGGCTGACCGTACTGCTGGTACGGCGCACCTGCGTTCGCCGGGTTCGCATAGCTCTGCACCGCGAAGCCCGGCGGTGGCGTCGTCGTCGGGGCCGGTACGAAGCCCAGGTCTTGCAGCGCCTGGGCGCTGGGGCGCTGCAGCGATGGGCCCGGCGTGTTGTGAGACAGGACGGGGCTGGGCGTCATCCCGGGCAGCTTGGGCTGCTTGGGCTGCTGCGCCGCCATTGGCTGCGAGCTCTCGCCGCGCGCGGTCGGCGCACGGCCGCTCGGCGGCGGCTTCGGAGGCCGCGTCAACGGTGGCTGCGCCGCGGTCGGCGCACGCGACGATGGGGCCGCTGGCGCGGCGGGGTTGGCGCCGTGATCGATCTCGCCGAAGATCTCGGTCGGCGCTTCCTCGCCGAAGTCTCCGGCGCCATCTTCATCGTCGTCGAGTGGACCACCGCGCGCAGCCGGCGAGCCCGGAGCCGGGCCGATCTCCGGCGCGGCACCCGCGGCCTGCTCGAGGTCTTCGAAGTTCGGCCCGCCGAGCGTCGTCGGATCGCCTTCGACCGGGCCAGCCTCCCCGAGCGTCTCGACGACGTCGACCTTGGCCTCCGCGGCCGGCACGCCCTGGAACAGGCCATCGCGCCCGACCCGCTTGTACTGCTCGAGCTGCTGGCGCTCGCGATCGATCTCGGTCGAAAACACTTCCTTGAGCCAGCTCGACAGCGACTTGGCCGTGAACACGACGTCCTGGCTCATCAGGAACGCCTGCAGATCGGCGAGCATCTCGCTGCACCACTGGTAGCGCTCCTCGACGTCCTTCGCGAGCGCCTTCAGGATCACCACCTCGACGGCCTGCGGGATGTTCGGGTTGATCTCGCGCGGGGGCCGGATGTCGACGTTGCGCACCTTCTCGAGCGTCGAGAAGTCGGTCTCGCCCTGGAACAGCCGTTCGCCGGTCAGGCACTCGTAGAGCATCGTCCCGAGCGCGAAGATGTCGCTGCGGCGATCGAGCGGCAGGCCGCGGACCTGCTCGGGCGACATGTACCCGAACTTGCCCTTGAGCACGCCGGCCATCGTCCGCGAGTTGCGCGACGTCGCCTTGGCGATGCCGAAGTCGATGACCTTGACCTCGCCCTCGTACGAGACGAGCACGTTCTGCGGCGAGCAGTCGCGGTGGACGATCTCGAGCGGCCGGCCCAGCGGGTCTCGCTTGCGGTGCGCGTAGTCGAGGCCCTCGAGGACCTTCGCGATGCTGAAGCACGCCATCGAGATCGGCATCGGCTGCTTGATCTTGCGCAGCCGGTTCTGGATCTGGAGCAGGTCCTTGCCCCAGATGTACTCCATCGCGATGAAGTGGGAGCCGTCGATCCGGCCGAGCTCGAAGATCTGGCAGATGTTCGCATGCGCCAGCTGGCCGGCGATCTTGGCTTCATCAATGAACATCTTGATGAAGTCGCGATCCTCCCCCATCGTCGGCAAGATGCGCTTGATCGCGATGATCTTCTCGAAGCCTTCGACGCCATACGACTTGGCTTTGAAGACCTCCGCCATGCCGCCCACGCTAATGCGATCAAGCAGCAGGTATTTCCCGAACGGTACGGGCTGCCTCACTCGGTCCAATGGTAGCGGAGGGTCAACGGAGATCACAATGAAGAAGGGGGGGCATACGCCCAAGGGTCAGCGGCGACAGTATCGAGGCCTGCACCACGCTGCGGGGTTGCTAGCCCATGGTCTAGCGGCGACAGCTACCCTGTAGGCA
>Ga0137437_1000539_pt1 | contig 12015 bp, 8 predicted proteins | sample EasRivERMGT138_2_FD_102332 | JGI IMG/M metagenome (GOLD analysis project Ga0137437, IMG submission 102332) | Soil microbial communities from meander-bound floodplain in the East River, Colorado, USA - East River MetaG ERMGT138_2 | ecosystem: Environmental > Terrestrial > Soil > Floodplain ...
GCCAATGGGGTTCCCTCCGTGGCGCCAATCGTCAAGATCCAGTAACTGCGCGTTGCGAGAGGAGTCATGACCGCCACGTAGACCCCCGGTTGCACACGCCGTCCTCTATCATCCATCCCGTCCCACTCTACTCGGTGGACATCTGACGTAGAGCAGGCATCTTTAGTGCGGCCGTCGCCCTTGGCGGCCGGACGGATCTATCCCGTCGTTCCTGTACGGGGTCGAGTTGCTCGAACGCCTACCGCGGCTCGCTGTAAGCATCGTCGTCTTGTCCGCCGCCGTCCCTCCAAGGGTGTCGCACGCCCAAACGGGTCTCGTCGCGGCGTGGAGTTTCAACGAGGGCACGGGCACCACCGTCGCTGATGCTTCGGGCAATAACAATACGGGGACGATCTCCGGGGCGACGTGGTCGACGTTGGGGCGTTACGGCAATGCGCTGAGCTTCAACGGCGTCAACACCCTCGTCCTCGTCAACAGCTCCGCCTCGCTCAACCTGACGACCGGGATGACGCTGTCGGCGTGGGTGTTCCCCACGGCGGCGCAGAACGGCTGGCGCACCATCGTCCAGCGGCAGGTCGATGCCTACTTATTGCACGCTAGCAGCAGCAACGGGGCGCTACGCCCCGCGGCGGGCGGCACGTTCAACGGCACCGACAAGAACTTCGCGGCCCCGAGCGCGATCGCGGTCAACACGTGGACGCATGTCGCCGTCACCTACGACGGCGCGACGCTCCGCCTGTTCGTCAACGGCACGCAGGTCAGTACCACGCCGGCGACGGGGTCGCTCCAGACCAACACGAATCCGCTGCGCATTGGGGGCAACAGTCCCTACGGCGAGTTCTTCCTGGGCCGGATCGACGACGTGCGCATCTACAACCGGCCCCTAACAGCTGCCGAAATCCAGAGCGACATGGCGGCCTCGGTGGGTGGCGCCCCGCCACCGCCGCCACCGCCGCCACCGCCGCCACCGCCGCCACCGCCACCGCCGCCACCGCCGCCACCGCCGCCGCCACCGCCGCCGCCGCCACCGCCCGCGACGAACCTCGCGTTTACGACGCAGCCCCAGTCCACACAGGCCGGGCAGACGATGCCCACGCTGCAAGTCGCGGCGCGCGACGCGTCGAGCAACGTGGTCACGGGCTTTACCGGGGCGATCACGGTGGCGATTGGGGTGAACCCCGGTGGTGGGACGCTGTCGGGGACGACGAGCGTGAACGCGGTGAGTGGCATGGCGACGTTCTCGACCCTGAGCATCAATAACGCCGGAACTGGTTACACGCTCACTGCCAGTTCGAGCGGGCTGACGGGCGCTACGAGCACCGCGTTCAACATCACGGCGCCGCCACCGCCGCCACCGCCGCCACCGCCGCCACCGCCGCCACCGCCGCCACCGCCGCCGCCGCCACCGCCGCCGCCGCCACCACCGCCGCCGCCGCCGCCGCCGCCGGCCTCAGGGCTCGTGGCCGCGTGGAGCTTCAATGAGGGCACCGGCACCACGGTCACGGATGTGTCCGGCAACAACAACACCGGGACGATCTCAGGTGCGACCTGGTCCACGCTGGGACGTTACGGCAATGCGCTGAGCTTCAACGGTGTCAACAACCTCGTCTTGGTCAACAGCAATCCCTCGCTGAACGTGACGACCGGGATGACGCTGTCGGCGTGGGTGTTCCCCACGGCGAACCAGAGCGGCTGGCGCACGATCGTCCAGCGGCAGGTCGATGCCTACTTCTTGCACGCCAGTAGTGATGCTGGTGCGCTGCGACCGGGTGCGGGCGGCACGTTCAACGGTCTCGATAAGAACTTCGCCGCCCCGAGCGCGATCGCGGTCAACACGTGGACGCATCTCGCCGTCACCTACGACGCCGCGACCGTCCGCCTGTTCGTCAACGGCACGCAGGTCAGTACCACGCCGGCGACGGGGTCGATCCAGACCAGCACGAATCCGCTGCGCATCGGCGGCAACAGTCCCTACGGGGAGTACTTCCAGGGCCGGATCGATGACGTGCGCATCTACAACCGGCCCCTGACGGCCACCGAAATCCAGAGCGACATGGCGGTGTCGGTAGGGGGCGCGCCACCGCCGCCGCCGCCGCCGCCACCACCGCCGCCGCCGCCGCCACCGCCGCCGCCGCCGCCGCCACCGCCGCCACCGCCGCCGCCGCCACCGCCGCCGCCGCCGCCACCACCACCGCCGCCGCCGCCGCCGCCGCCGGCGTCAGGGCTTGTGGCCGCGTGGAACTTCAACGAGGGCACCGGCACGGCCGTCGCTGATGCCTCGGGCAACGGTAACACCGGCACCCTCTCCGGGGCGACGTGGTCGACGCTCGGGCGTAACGGCAATGCCCTCAGCTTCAGTGGTTCCAACAGTGTCGTTGTAGTCAGCGGCTCCACCTCGCTCAACCTGACCACCGGGATGACGCTATCGGCGTGGGTGTTCCCCACGGCGGCCCAGAGCGGCTGGCGCACGATCGTGCAGCGGGAGCAGGATGCCTACTACCTGCATGCCAGCAGCCAGGCGGGTGCTCTACGCCCAGCGGTGGGCGGCACGATCAACAGCGTCAGCACTAACTTCGCGGCTCCGAGTGCGATCGCGGTCAATACGTGGACGCATCTCGCCGCCACATTCGACGGCGGCACGCTCCGGCTGTTCGTCAACGGCACCCAGGTCGTCACGACCCCCGCGAACGGGTCGCTCGAAACCAACACGAAGCCGCTGCGCATCGGTGGCAACAGTCCCTACGGCGAGTTCTTCCAGGGCCTCATCGACGACGTGCGCATCTACAACCGGCCGCTGACGGCCGCCGAGATCCAAAGCGACATGGCGGTCGGAGTCACGCCGGCGCCGCCCAAGCTCGTCATCATCCAGCCGGCCGCCGGGAGCGTCATCATGAGCACCACGGTCGACGTCGCGTACGCGTCCACGGGCGAGCAAACCGAGGTCAATCACGTCCATTTCAAGCTCGATGCGAATCCCGAGGTCATGGACCTGAGCCTCGACGGTGTCTACCAGTTTACGAACGTGCTGGTGGGCTCTCACGTGCTCCAGGGCTACCTCGTTCGGGCCGACCACTCCAAAATCGTGGGCACGGACACGTCAGTCGCGTTCTCGACTGCGGCGCCAGACCCGACCCCGCCGACCGTCGCCATGACCGCGCCCGCCCCCGGGGCGAATCTCACGGGCACCGTCACTGTGTCGGCCAATGCGTCCGACAACGCCGGCGTCGTCGCCGGCGTGCAGTTCCTTCTCGATGGGTTTGCACTCGGGCCGGAGGTCACCACCGCACCCTATTCCAGCCCATGGAATACCATCACGGCGTCGAACGGCTCGCACAGCCTGACAGCTCGTGCCCGGGACGGCTCCGGTAACCAAACGGTATCGTCGCCGGTCGCCGTCACGGTGTCCAACAGTACGTCGAGCGACCCCGCCGTGGTCGGGCTCTGGTCACAGACTCTCAGCTGGCCGCTCGTGGCGATCCACATGGCGCTCATGCCCGACGCCAAGGTCCTCGCCTGGGACGACCACACCGACAATTCGGGCGCCGTGGTTTTCGATCCGGCGACGCTCTCGGTGACGGTGCGGCCGTTCCCCACGGCGAATCTGTTCTGCGCCGGCCTCGCGCTGTTCCCGGATGGCAGGGTCTTCGTAGCCGGCGGACATACCGACACGCATGTCGGTATCCCCAACGGCACAGTTTTCAATCCGCCGACACAGACTTGGTCGTCGGCGGCGCCGATGGCGGTCGCACGCTGGTACCCCACCGTGACGGCCTTGCCCAATGGACGCATGCTGGTGCTCGGCGGCGAGGTGAACTGCAACGAATGCAACGCGCTGTTGCCCGAGATCTTCGACCCCGTGGCGGGAACCTGGACGCGGCTCACGGGCGCGCCGTTGGACCTGCCATACTACCCACACGACTTTGTCCTCCCTGATGGCCGGATCCTGGTTACCGGGGCGAATAGGCGGGCGATGGTGACGTATGCGCTCGATATCGCCACGCAGACGTGGACGACCGTCGACCCGGCTGTGCTGGACGCCGGCAGCTCAGTCATGTACATGCCGGGCAAGTTGATGAAGTCGGGCCTCGGGCGGGACCCCGATCTCCCCGGTGCGCCGTCGGTCGCCACCACGTACGTGCTCGACATGGCAGCCCCGACTCCGCGGTGGCGCCAGACGGCCCCGATGGCCTTCCCGCGGACGGAGCACAACCTGACGCTGCTGCCTGACGGCACCGTCCTCACGACCGGAGGCGCGCGCAACTCGGATGTGTTCGACCCCAACGCACCGGTGCTCACGCCCGAGCTCTGGAGCCCGGCAACCGAAGCCTATGCGCTGATGGCGCCCATGCCGACGCCGCGCATCTATCACTCCACCGCACTGCTGTTGCCGGACGGCCGGGTCTTGTCCGCGGGCGGCGGCCGCTATGGGCCGGACTATCCCAGCGCCGAGTTCTACTCGCCGCCCTATCTGTTCAAGGGTCCACGCCCGACGATCTCCTCGGCACCGTCGACGCTCGGATACGGCGCAGACTTTTTTGTGGGGACCTCCGCGACCAATATCTCCGCCGTGAACCTAGTCAGGCTGGGAGCGGTGACCCACGCCTTCAATCAAAACCAGCGGTTCCTCAAGCTGACCTTCCAGCCGACTTCGGGCGGATTCACCGTGCAGGCGCCGAGCGGGGCCACCCTCGCGCCGCCTGGGCATTACATGCTCTTCATCCTCGATGCCAACGGCGTTCCCTCCGTGGCGTCGATCGTCAAGATCCAGTGATGTGCTGCGAGGGGTGGGCGGCTGCGGAGTGAGAGTGGGGGGCTAGTCGCTCGCGGCGAGCGCGGTTGGAACGAATGGTGTTTCGTGGACGACCGCCGGCTTTCGTCGCGACAGCACCAGCCACCACTCCCGCGCCGACGTGAACACCAGCATCGCCACGACCGCCATGAAGAACAGCGCGACCACGGCGTTCAACCGGTCGTTGAAGATCAACCGCGCCGCCTCCGGAGCCGTCGATCCCGCGAGTGATGCGGCATGCGCCAGAAACCCCAGCTTTGGATCAGCCGAGAACACCTTCTGCCAGCCCGCCGTCATGGTCACCGTGATGAGCCACGCCAACGGGACAAGCGTGACCCAGATGTAGCGGTGCTTTCCCATCTTGATCAGGATCGTGGTGGCGACGCACAGCGCCACGGCCGCGAGCAGCTGATTCGAGATGCCGAACAGCGGCCAAAGTGAGTTGATCCCGCCGAGCGGATCGATGACGCCCTGATAGAGGAAGTAGCCCCAGCCGGCGCACACCAGCGCGCTCGCGAGCAACACGCTGGGATACCAGGAGGTCTGTGCGAACCGCGGCCACACGTGCCCGACGATCTCCTGCAGCATGAACCGGCCGACGCGGGTCCCGGTGTCGATCGTCGTCAGAATGAACAGCGCCTCGAACATGATGGCGAAGTGATACCACAGCGCCGTCAGCGCCTTACCGCCGAACACGCTCGTCAGCCCTGAGAAGATGTGCGCCATCCCCACGGCCAGCGACGGCGCGCCGCCGGTGCGGGCGACCAGCGTCTGCTCCCCCATCTGCGCCGCCAGTTGCTGCATGTACCCTGGCGTGACGACGAAGCCTGCCTGATTCAGGACTTCCGACGCGCCCGCGAGGGCGGCCGGTGTCGTGTTCATTGCGAAATACACGCCCGGGTCGAGCGTGCACGCGGCGATCATCGCCATGATCCCGACGAACGACTCCATGATCATGCCGCCGTAGCCGATCATGCGGGCATCGGTTTCACGCGTGATCATCTTGGGCGTCGTTCCCGACGCGACCAACGAGTGGAAGCCTGAAATCGCGCCGCACGCGATCGTGATGAACGCAAACGGAAACAGCTTCCCCGCGAACACCGGCCCCTCGCCGGCGGTGGCGAACGGCGTCAACGCCGGCATGCGCAGCGGCGGCAGGATGATCAGGATCGCGAGCCCCAGGACCAGCACCGTCGTGATCTTGAGGAAAGTGGACAGATAGTCGCGCGGGCACAGCAGCATCCACACCGGCAGCACCGAGGCGATGAATCCGTAGGCGATCATCATCCACGAGATCGCCGTGCCGCTATGGGTGAATGCCGCCGCAAGCGTGGGATTGCTCGCGACGCTGCCGCCGCCCACGAGCGCGAGCAGCAGCAGCACCGCGCCCACGACCGACGCCTCACCGACCTTGCCGGGCCGCCAGCGCTTCATCCACCAGCCCATCAACAGCGCGATCGGGATCGTACAGGCGATCGTGAACAGTCCCCACGGTGACGCGCGCAGCGCGTTCACCACGATCAGCGCGAGCACCGCGAGCAGGATGATCATGATCGCGAGCACCGCGATCATCGCGGTCACGCCCGTGACCCTGCTGACCTCTTCTTTCGCCATCTGGCCGAGGGACTTGCCGTCGCGCCGCAGGGAGCAGCACAGGATCGTGAAGTCCTGGACCGCGCCGCCCAGGACGACGCCGATGACGAGCCACAGCGTGCCGGGAAGAAACCCGAACTGGGCCGCGAGCACCGGACCCACGAGCGGTCCTGCTCCGGCAATGGCCGCAAAGTGGTGGCCGAACAGCACCCACCGATTCGTGGGCACGAAGTCGTGGCCGTTGTTGAACCGCTCGGCGGGCGTGGCGCGGCGCGAATCAAGCTCAAACACGCGCGTGGCCAGGAACTTCGAATAGAACCGGTAGGCCACCGCATAGGTGCACACGGCGGCGGTGAGCAGCCAGGCGGCGCTGATCGTCTCCCCACGCGCGAGCGCCAATACCCCGAAGGCGGCGGCGCCCAGCAGCGAGACGAGGACCCACAGGGCGGCGGGGAGGCGGGCTCGCACGGGCGTAAGTTGTGACGCCGCTTGCCGATGTTCAAGTTCGAACATAGGTTCGAAACCCTTGAGCCCCCCAAGCTCTTCCGGTCCCTATTCCTGGTCGGCGAGCGGTCGTGCCGTATCCGCGCCGGCAGTGCAGGAGCGCCCGCACCCACAACAAGTCGGTGACACGCTGAAGGGCCGCGTCGTCATGGTCACTGGCGGCGCGACCGGTCTCGGCCGCGCCGTGGCGCTCGAGTTCGCGCAGGCCGGCTGTGGCGTTGCATTCAATTACGTCGAGATGCCGGGGCGAGAAGTCGGCCCGCAAGCGCTGCTGACCGAGACGGCGATCAAGGCGTACGGAGTCCCGTGCTATTCGGCGCTCTGCGACGTGCGCGAGATGGAGCTCGTGGAACACTTCGTCAATGAGGCCCGCAGCCATCTGGGCGGGATGCACTACCTCGTGAACAATGCCGGCGTCACCCATGACGGTGCGCTGTGGAAACTGACGCCCGAGGCCTGGTCGGAAGTCATGGACACGAACGTGAGTGGTGCGTTCAACTGCATCCATGCCGTCGCACCGCTCTTCCGGTCGCAACGCTACGGCAAGATCGTCAACGTCGCGAGCCATCAGGCGTTCCGGCCGGGATTCGGGATCGCGAACTACGCGGCGAGCAAGGCCGCGCTCATCGGGCTTACGAAGGCCGCGGCAGTCGACCTCGGTTCGGCGGGGATCAACGTGAATGCCGTCGCACCGGGATTTGTGAAAACGGAGCTGTTGACGCAGTTGCCGCGCGAGGTGCTGGAGCGCGCCGAGCACGAATCAGTGCTCGGACGCGTCGCCGAGCCGGAAGACGTTTCCCGCGTCATCCTCTTCTTGTGCAGCGAAGCGGCCCGCCACATCACCGGCCAGGTGATTGTAGTTGATGGAGGCCTCACGCTCGCTTAGTTTGTAGGCCGTGAGTAACCTATTAAAAGACAAGTACTTCGTGCGTCGTGCGTCGTGCGTCGTCGCAATCGGCGTGTTGCTGAGCTGCGGCGGCAAGAAGAAAGCCGAAGTGGCGCCCACGCCCGAGCAGTTGCCCCCTACCGCGCCGCTCCCCACCGCTGGGTTAGCAGGACAACGCGTCGCGCTGACGCCGCTGGCGCTCGTCGCCGCCGAAGACACGCTGCATTGGGATTCGATCATCGGGGACCGGCGCGCGACCCTGGACAAGAGCGACAGCATCATCGCGGCGCTGCTCAGCGCGCGGGCCCCGGAGGTGACGTGGGTGGGGCCGGCCGAGCTGCGCCGGACCGCGCACCGGGCGGCGGGCATCGCGACGGACCCCGATCAGCTGGGCACGCCGTTCCTCCGCGCCGACAAGCTCGTGGAGGTGCCCGATCCGCTGCGCTACCAGCTGCGCACGCTCGTGGGACTGATCGGGGGACGGTACGCGATGATCCCCGCGGGACTCGTCTACCGGCGCCGGCCGGGCCGCACCGACGCGACGGCCGAGCTGTCGATCGTGATGGTCGACACGCGCGTCGGGAGAATCGGCTGGCGCACCGTGGCGCGCGGAGACGGCGAGGATCCCTGGACGGCGCTCACGAAGGCCGTGAAGAGTCTCACGCCAGGTCTGCCTTGACGAAACGCGAGGCCACGCTGATCCCGGGCGATGGGATCGGGCCCGAGATCACGGCAGCCACTCTTCAAGTCCTGGACGCGCTCGGCGTCGAATTCGAGTGGGATGAGGAATACGGCGGCATGGCGGCGGTCGAGAATGCCGGCACGCCGCTCCCGAACGCCACGCTCGATTCGATTCGCCGCACGCGGCTCTGTCTCAAGGGTCCGCTCACGACGCCCGTCGGCGGCGGCTACCGGTCGGTCAACGTCGCGATGCGGCAGGAGTTCGACCTCTATGCCAACGTGCGGCCCACGAAGACCATCGTGCCGGGCGGCCGCTACGAGCATGTCGACCTCGTCATCATTCGCGAGAACACGGAAGGGCTGTACGTCGGACTCGATCATACGTTTAAGATCGCCGGCGACCGGCGCGCGATGGCGCAGGCGATGTCGATCGTCACGCGCGACGGGAGCGAGCGCATCGCGAAGTACGCGTTCGAGTACGCCAAAACGCACGGCCGCAAGAAGGTGACGATCGTTCACAAGGCGAATATTCTGAAAGCCACGTCGGGCCTGTTTCTCGAAGTCGCCAAGCGCGTCGCCGAGCAGTACGCCGGTCAGATCGCGTGCGAAGACAAGATCGTGGATAACACCGCAATGCAGCTGGTGCTCAAGCCGGAGCAGTTCGACGTGATCGTCACGACGAACCTGTTCGGTGACATCCTGTCCGATGAAGCGGCAGGTCTCATCGGCGGTCTGGGGCTCGCGCCCGGCGCCAACATCGGGACGCACGCGGCCATCTTCGAGCCGGTGCACGGCTCGGCACCGGACATCGCGGGGAAGGGAATCGCCAACCCATCGGCGCAGATGCTGGCGGCGGCGATGATGCTCGATCACGTGGGGGAGCTCGAGGCGGCGAAGCGGCTGCGCCGCGCGCTCGAGACGACGATCGTGCAGGACAAGGTCCGCACGCCGGATTTGGGGGGACGTGCTTCTACGGCCGAATTCGCCCGCGCCGTGGTCCAGCGGGTTGGGTCCTAGTCACCCGTGCGCCAAGTGCGGCGAGGACACGCCCGGGATCGCGATCGGGGGGCTGTGCGCCAAGTGCACCCACTTGCTGCACCGTCGAGCCGGACGGGTCGCGCGCCTGGTCGCGATCGGCACGACCGTACCCCTGGCGGTGTATGTCGCCATGGCACTGCCTGTGGAGCGGACAGCCCGGCTGGTCGGGGCGGCGTGTGTGCTCCTGTGGTATGTGTTGACGTATCAGATCGCCAAACGCGTGACACTGGAGTTCTTAAAATGAAGTCATCGGTCATCGGTTATCGGTTATCAGTCGCGCTCCTCTTCTTGGCAGCGCCGCTCACGGGTCAGACATCCCTTTCCATCTATAGAGATGGTCGTGTCGTGGTACGGCGGACGCTGCCCCAGGCGCTGCAGCAGGGGCGGAACTCGCTGACGCTACGGCTCGAGGGGCTCGACCCGGCCACGCTGTTCTCGCCCGACACGTCGGTTTCGGTTAGCTCTGCGACGGTTCGGTATCCCAGCACGGCGCCCGATGCGTTAGCGCGCGCTGTCGGACAGACGCTCTCGTTTGTGCGCGCCAAGGGTGACACGATTCGTGCCACTGTGGTCCGCGCTGAGCCGCCCCAATTCAGGCTATCCGATGGACGACTGCTTCTGGGCCTGCCGGGTGAGCCACTCTTCCCGGCCGAGGTCGTCCGAACGAGCCCTGAAGCCGAGCTCGTCTTGAACGCGTCGCGCGCGCGACCACGAACCGAGCTCGCCTACGTGGCGCAAGGTGTGATGTGGGAAGCGCTCTACCAGGTCGTTCTGGGCGGAGGGCGCGCGGTGATCTCGGGGACTGCGACGGTAACGTCGCAAGCTCTGCGTGCCGATTCTGCCGAAGTGCAGCTTGTGGCAGGAGCAATTCGTCGTACGCGCGAGCCGAAGGCACTCGAAGGGTTCGACAGGGTCAGCGCCATGCGCGCGCAAACTGGCGTCGCAGACATGGAGACGTCAGAAGAAGCAGTGGGCGAGACGCACGTCTACCAACTCCCCGGCCGTCTTTCGATCGAGCCCAACGTTCCCGTCGCGACCGCGCTGTTCCCGCGCAGCTCTGCCCCCGTCACCCAGGAGCTCGTGGTCCCCGGGGTGCTGCCCTGGCGTGGATGGATCGGCCAAAACCCCGAGCCCAATCGCGTGCCGGTGCAGGTGTGGTACACGATCAAGCGCGCAGCCAAAACGCCTTTCGGCGACCGGCCGCTGCCCGCCGGCACGGTGCAGCTCTACCAGGCCGATTCGTCTGGACGCGTGCAGCTCATCGGCGAGGCAGCGAACGATCACACAGCGCCGGGACGCGACCTGCGGCTCCAGTCGGGCGATGCCTTCGACATCACGGCCGAGCGCGTGCAGACCGACTTCACTCAGGAGCAGCTACCGCCTGCGCGTCGCGGGCTCCCGGTCCGCCAACGCGTCACGGCGGCCTATCGCGTGACGATCGCCAACGCCAAGGACCAGGCGGTGACGGTGGACGTGCGCGAATCGCACTTCGGAGACTGGAAGATCATCGAGAGCAGCACGCCGGCGGAGAAGCTATCGTCCACCGAATCGCGCTTCCGCGTATCGGTACCGGCAAGGGGAGAGGCTACGCTGACCTACACGGTGCAGATCGAGCAATGACCTGCCAGATCGTGCACATCGGCGACATCCATTTCGGCGGGGTGGCCGATATTCCCGTCGTCGAAGCGCTGGAGCGGGCCCTGCCCGATCTGCGCCCCGATGCGATTGTCATCGGCGGCGACATGTCGCAGCGCGCCCGGCACGGTGAGTTCCAGCGCGGCCGCGCGTTCGCGAATCTCGCGCGCGAGACCGCGCCGGTGCTGCTCATTCCGGGCAACCACGACGTGCAGTGGTGGCGCCGGCCGTTCCTGCCGTTCGGCAAGGACGCCGTCTACGAGAAGTATCGCAGCTACTTAGGGGCGGACCTGACGCCGACGCTCACGATTCCCGGAGGCGCCATCATCGCATCCGCGTTGACCGCGCACGGCGTCGCGTGGGGATCGCTCACCCCGCGGCTGCGCGATATCGCGGTGAAGGGCCATCTGCCCAAGAAGGAAGTGCAGCGCGTGCAACGCGTGTTCGCCGGCGCGGACGCGAGCCTGCCGCGCGTGCTCGTCGTGCACCACAACGTGCTGCGCGGCGAGATCTCGAACCGGATGGGGCTGGCGCGTTGGCGCCAGGCGCAAAGACGCATTGTGGAGTCCGGCGCGGATGTCGTGTTGTGCGGGCACGACCACCAGGAGGGCGCCGAGGTGTTTGCCGGCAAGGTCGTCGTCTCGACGACGGGCACGCTGTCCACGCGTTCGCGCGGCGGCCGGCCCTCGTGCTTCAACTTCGTGACGATCGAGCCGAGTGCCGTGCACATCACCTTTTTCCGCTGGGAAGCGGAGCGGGGCCGGTTCCAGGCATCCGATACCACCGCGTTCGCCCGCAACGCGGGCAAGGTGTCGGCCCAGCTCGAACCTTCTCTGACCACTCGAGGCTGAATGACCGCGAAGTTCCAGGGCGTCGATTTCTACAACAC
>Ga0137437_1000540_pt1 | contig 12005 bp, 8 predicted proteins | sample EasRivERMGT138_2_FD_102332 | JGI IMG/M metagenome (GOLD analysis project Ga0137437, IMG submission 102332) | Soil microbial communities from meander-bound floodplain in the East River, Colorado, USA - East River MetaG ERMGT138_2 | ecosystem: Environmental > Terrestrial > Soil > Floodplain ...
CGCGATCGCGACCGCGGAGAGGACGCGGAACGTCCTCGTCCAGATCCAGCGCAGCCGCGGCTCGAGACGCGTGAAGAGGCGGTCGGGGTCGAAGAGCGCCTTGCGGAAGAAGAGGAGGCCCTGCTTCGCCGGCGCGGCGGGTCGCGCCGACGTCGCGAGCATCCCCTGCTCGTGGGCGGTCACGAGGAAGTCGTCGAGCTCGCCCGGGCTCAGCGGCTCCTCGAAGCGCCGCTCGTAGGCGGAGCGCACCGCCGTCGCGCTGTGCTCCCCGTCGAGCTGGAGCAGGAGGAAGTGCTCGCGCTGGCCGAGCAGGAAGAAGTCGCCCGAGCGCGGGTCCTTCACGACGTGCTCGCCCTTCTCGCCGAACGGCTCGACCCGCAGGTCGCGGCGGCGGGGCGGGAGCGGCGGGACGGCGACGGCCACGGGCGCGCCTCAGTTCCGCGGCGTGCGCGCCGGCACGCCGACCAGGTAGACGATGCGACGGAGCGGCTCGCCGGGAGGGATCGTCCCGATCTCCCACGCATGTCCGGTGAGCCCGGCCGTCAGCGCGCGCAGCTCTTTCGGAGTGTAGGTGCGCAGGTGGGAGACGAGCGCGTCCCACGTGTAGACCAGCGGCACGACCGGGACGACGAAGGTCCAGAAGAGGCGCGCGAGGTTGCGCGGCCGCATGCGCCACGTGTCGCACGCGACGCGCCACGGCGCGAAGAGGAGCCGCCAGATCCGCTCGAAGCGCCGCTCCGTGTACTCGAAGATCGCGATGGGGGCGCGCGCTTCGACGGCGCTCGCGAGGATGCGGCGCGCGTCGGCGGCGCCAAAGTGGTGGAAGCTCGCGAAGAGCGTGCGGCACGCCGCGTTGCGCGGCGGGACGGCGCGCGCGTCGAGCGGCTCGTCGAGCCAGGCGACGTTCGGAGCGACGGCGCCCGTGCCGGCGGAGCGCGCCGGCGGAAAGCGGTCGCTCAGGGTGAAGCGCTCGGCGTGCAGATAGGGGACGAGGTCGATCAGCGGGCCGCCGCTCCCCGAGCAGAGGTCGAGGATCTCGCGGCTCCGGCTGCGTCGCAGCGCCTGATTCAGCTTGGGGATCGCCGCGTCGAAGTTGCGGTAGGTCGTCGCCTGGAACTGCAGGAGTTCCGTGAAGCAGCGGCGGATCGGGCCGGGCAGCCACGCCTGGTCGGAGAACTCGAACCATCGCGCCATGGACGCCTCCGCTTCGGCCGGGCTGCACCGGGGCGGCCCGGGAGAGAGACGCCATCGCCCCCTCCGGCCGAACGGCCGCCGTTCGCTCCCCGGGGCGCGCGGCGTCTTCTCCCCCGTGGAACGCTCCCGCCGCGCCCGGCTCGAGAATGCGCTCCGCCTCTGGAGGCGGGCGCTCGGCGACGCCCACGTCGTGACGGAACCGGCGGCGCGGAGGTCGGCGGAGCGCGCGACCTTCCTAACGTCCCAGCGGATTCCGGCGCTGCTCCGCCCCGCGTCGCGCCTGCAAGTGCAGGCGTGCCTGCGGATCGCCGACCGCTTCCGCGTCCCCATCCATCCGGTGAGCTGCGGCAAGAACTGGGGCTACGGCTCGCGCGTGCCGGTGCGTGACGGCGCGGTCGTGATGGAGCTCGGCCGGATGTCGCGGATCGTCGAGTTCGACGAGCGCCTCGGCTACGTCACGCTCGAGCCCGGAGTCACCTTCCGCCAGCTCCACGACTTCCTGCGCCGGCACCGCTCGAGGCTCCACGCCAACCCGACCGGCAGCACGCCCGATGCGAGCCCGCTCGCCAACGCGCTCGAGCGCGGGCTCGGGCACGGCCCGCTCGGCGACCGCTTCAACGGCATCTGCGGAATGGAAGTCGTGCTGCCGACCGGCGAGTGCGTGCGCACCGGCTTCGCGCGCCTGCCGGGCGCCGCGGCGGCGCCGCTCCATCGCTGGGGAGTCGGCCCGTGGGTCGACGGCCTCTTCAGCCAGTCGAGCTTCGGCGTCGTGACGCGCCTCACGCTCTGGCTCTCGCCGATCCCGGAGCTCGGCGACCGGATCGCCGCGACGATCGGGAGCGCGCGCGACCTGCCGCGCGCGATCGAGGCGCTGCGGCCACTGCTGCTGCGCGGCGTGCTGCGCAACCCCGTGAAGCTCACCAACGACTACCGCGTGCTCAGCACCGCGACGCGCTACCCGCGGTCGATCACGAAGGGCGACGGCGTGCTGCCGCGCGCGCTCGCACGCGCCCTGCTGCCGCGGCCCTTCTCCTGGGTCCTCTCCGGGACGCTCGAGTACGCGACGGCGCGCCACCGCGCGCCCGAGCGCCGGCTGCTGCGCGACGCGCTCGCCGCCTCGTGCCGCCGCATCGCCTTCACGCGCGAGGCGCAGCTGCGCGGGCCCGGCGGCGACGGCTGGGCCGAGCTCCATCGTCCCGGCGTCTCGCGCGACGTGGTCGCGACCTACTGGCGCAAGCGCAGCGCGCCGCCCGCCGAGCCCGACCCCGACCGCGACCGCTGCGGCGCCATCTGGTGCAGCCCGGTCGTCCCGATGACGGGGCGCGACGTCGCCGCGGCGGTACGCATCGTCGAGCGGACGACCGCCGACAGCGGCTTCGAGCCGATGATCACGATCACGGCGCTCGACGGGCGCTGCGCCCACCTCGTCATTCCGATCTTCTTCGACCACGCGGTCGCGCGCGACGACCGCCGAGCGCTCGCTTGCGCGCGCCGGCTGCACGCCCGCCTCGCGCGCCGCGGCTACTTCCCCTACCGCCTCGGCGTCAACTCGATGCAGCTCCTGCCCGCGGCGAACGGCGACGACGCGGCGTTCCGCCGCCGCCTGAAGCTCGCCTGCGATCCGCGCCGGATCCTCTCGCCGGGTCGCTACGCGACGTAGACGTCGGGTGCGTCGCGGGCGTCGAGAACGATGGAGGCGCCGCGCCGCTCGCTCGCGGCGCGCGCGACCCGTCCCTTGTAGTGGCGGTGGAGGAAGTCGTAGAGCACGAGCTCGTGCGTGCGCGCCGCCGCGCGCAGCAGCCGGTTGCAGTGCATGTGGAGGAGCGCCGGCGCGATCTCCTCGACCGGCGCGGCGAGGCTCCCGTCCGCCGCCGCTCGACGCAGCGCCGCGCGCGCGGCCGCGCTCCGCTCCGACCGGCGAGCGAACGCCGCGCGAGCGGGCGACCACTCGTCGTCCTCGTCGCCGGCCGGGGCGAGCAGCCGCGCGACCGCCGCCGACTCGGCGCGGTACTTCGCGCCGATCTGCCGCGCGACCGCGTCGCCCGCCTTGAATTCCGAATGGAACGCGTCGCGCGCCCGCAGCAGCGTGCGGCGCTTCGTCTCGAGGTCGAGGCGGAGGTCGTCGAGGAGGCGGTCCATGCCGAGCAGCGCGAGGCGCCAGCGGCGGTCGCCGTCGCCCGCGGTCGGGGCGTCGCGCAGGAGCTCGACGATCGCCTCGCTGTCGAAGTGGAAGAGCTCCTCGCAGAGCGCGATCCCCTCCGACCCGCCGTAGCGCTCGATTTCCCGTTCATACGTGTCGATTTGCAGCTTCCAGAGGCGGCCCGCTTCGAGCAGCGGGGCGATCGCGCGCCGCAGCCGCGGCAGGAGCTCCTGCTCGAGGCGGCGCGCCTCGCCCTCGAAGCGCAGCCGCAGGTGGCCGTGCGGATCGGCGTAGCGCACGAAATGCCAGCGACGCGCGACGCCCTCGGCCGCCATTGCGACGGCAAGCGGCCCGACCGTCGTGCGGACCAGGTCGTCGACCGCGAGCGCGCCGCCGTAGAGCTTGACCGCCAGCCACTCGGAGCCGGGCACGAAGCGGCGCGTGACCGCGGCCGCGGTCGCCGCCGCGGTCCGCATCGTCGGTGCCGGACGATCGCGGCGCGGCGCTTCGACGCCGGCGCTCCGTACGAACGGGACGAGGATCTCGTGGACGTGGCGCCCCTCCGGTCCGTCGACGCAGAGGCGGTCGGGAGCGGGGAAGAGCTCGGTCAGCGTCGCGTCGCGCCCGCGCATCTGCGCGAGCAGCATGGCGACGAGCGCCGGCTCCTCGAGGTCGATCGGGAGTTCGTGGTCGCCTTCGGTCAGGCAGACCCAGCGCGGGAGGCGGCGCTCCGCTCTCCAGGCGGTGAGCGCCGCCGGGCGAGCGGACGTCCCGGCCTCGATCAGACGCGCCGACTCCTCGCGCGCGACGCGCCACTGCGCGCGCGCGAGCACGAGTCGCCCGTGAGTGACCCGCGGGACGAACGCCGAGTTCGCGAGCGCGCCCCAATGCCACGCGAGCCCCCCCGCGACCCCCTGCTCCTGCAGCCCGCAGAGGAACCGGTAGACGCCGGGCTGCGCCGAGTAGTTGTGCGCCGTGGTGAGGCGCGGCAGCACCTCGCGGCCGTGCCGCTTCGAGCGCAGGACGACGCGTCCGCCGCGCACCGAGACGAGTAGATCTCCGAGCTCGATCTGGTTCGCCTCGGGCAGGCTGGAGCGGCCGAGGTAGCAGATCTCGTGGCCGCGGTGGGTCGGCCGCGCGAGGATGTTGCCGACGCGCCCCTCGGGCAGGTGGACGATCTCCGCGAAGAGCGCGTCGGGCCGCAGCGCCTCCTCGGCCCGCAAGTGGCCCGCGACCGCGTCCGCGAGCTCGGGGTCCGCGTGGCCGAAGCGGCCGAGAAGGCGCGCGCCCGACGGCCCGCTCGCGCCCTGGAGCAGCAGCCGGAAGTCGCCGCGGTCGACCGCCTCGGCCGATGCCGCCTCGATGCGCGCGTGCGCGGCGAAGGCGTCGGGCAGCGGCGGCGGATCGTCGACGGCGAGCTTCTCCACGTCGTCGTCGCTGAGCGACCATTCGGTCGCGCCGCGCTGCAGCAGGCCCGTCACGCGCTCGAGGAGGTGGCGCTCGCGCGCGCCGAACGGCGCGGGCGTCTCGGCCGCGGCGAGCTCGAGGTCGTCGAGGATCGGCGCCGCGCTCACGACGTCGTCGGTCCCGCCGTCGCCGACGCCCGTCTCGTCGTCGAGCGCCTCGGAGAGCGGCACCTCGCGCGTCACCGGGGTGTCGCCGAACCGCTCGCAGAAGGCGCGGCGGAAGTTCGCGAGCGCGTCGCCGGCGCGCGGCGCGATCCGCTGCAGCAGCGCGACGCCGCGCGCGAGCTCCGCGACGACGGCGCTCCCGAGCGCCGCGTCGGGCGCGGTCCGCGACAGGTCGACCTGGAACGTGCGCGCGACGTCGACCTCCGCCGGCAGCTCCGCGAGCGATGCGGCCAGCGCGCGGTAGCGCGACGGCGCGACGCCCGGGCCGCCCGCGTCGAAGCGGGCGAGCTCGTCGCGGACCGCTTCGAGCCGCCCGGCGGCAGCCGCGCCGCCCTCGGTCGCGCGCAGCTTCGCGATCCAGTCGTGGATCGGCTCGTCGCCGGTGATCGCCGGGACGAGCTCGGAGACCAGCACCTGCTGGTCGATCAGCGCGTCGACGTACTCCGCGCTCTCGGCTTCGGTCGCATCGGCGTCGCGCTCGCGCAGCGTCGCCACGAGCTCGCCGACCGTCACGCCGCCGCGCGCCCGCGCGAGCACCAGGTCGAGGTAGTCGGCCGCCTCGAGGGCGCAGCGCCGGTGCGCCCACCCCTTCGCCTCGCGCCGGACCTCGCGGTAGCGCCAGCGCTCTCCGACGCGGTAGAGGCTCGAGTTGGGACGGAAGCGCAGCCGCGGCCGCAGCGCCGGATCGCGCGCGAGCGCGTCGGCCAGCAGCACGACGTAGTCCATGTCGAGCCGCGTGTGGCGGCGCATTCGATCGCCCAAGACGAGATGAGTCGTCGCGCCGATCGCGCCGAGCGAGCAGCTCCCGAACAGGCCGAACGGCGTCGCCCGTCCCGCCATGCGCGCCACGTAGCGCCAGAGCGACAGCTCGAGGCGCGCGCCGTCCTCCGAATCGGGGGCGCTGCGCCAGGTCTCGAGGCGCGCGTCGAGGTCGGGCGAGGCGACGAAGAGCGCCTCGCGGACGTCGGGGCGCTCGACGAGGCGGCGCAGCTTCGCGCGCGGCGCTTCGCCCGGCGCGCCGCCCGCGAACGCCGCGAACGGCAGCGCCGGCGTGCGCAGGACGAAGAAACCGGACGGGGCAAAGGCGGCAGGGAGCGGCGAGCTCAAGACTCTCTCTCCTCCCTCAGGCGCCTTCGCCCCCGGTCCATCGAAATGCCTCGGGCTGCGCGCTCAGTTGGTGGGGCCGAAGCTTCTGCTGTGATAGATGGTGCTGCAGTTGTGCGTCCCCTTGCCGCCCCTGCTCGGGGCGATGCGCTCTTCGAGCTTCTCGATGCGGAAGCGCTTGCGCGGCGCGGCCGGATCGTTCGCCGGCTTCGGGGCCTTCGAGTTGCGTTCGTTCTTCGCGTTCATGGTTCGACTCCTTGCGTAGTGGACGCGCCTAGAAGACGGAGACGCTGCCGATGGTGTCGGTGGCGCTTCCGCCGCCGCCGCAGTTGTGGGTCCCCTTGCCGCCCTTCTTCGGGGCGATGCGCTCCTCGAGCTTCTCGATGCGGAAGTGCTTGCGAGGCGCGGGGGCGTCAGCGGGATTCCTCGGCGCCTTCGGGTCGCGTTCGTTCTTCGCGTTCACGGTTCGTCTCCTTGGAAGGGTCGTCGGGGCCTAGTAGATGGAGCCGCTGCTGCCGGAGCCGCTGCTGGTGTGGACGCTGCCGCCGCCGCAGTTGTTCGTCCCCTTGCCGCCCTTCTTCGGGGCGATGCGCTCTTCGAGCTTCTCGATGCGGAAGCGCTTGCGCGGCGCGGCGGGATCCGGCTTGCGGTTCGTCTCGGGACGGTCGTGCTTCGAGCTCATGTCGTTTCTCCCTCGGGTCGGACTCGGGCAGCGCCGCGGGCCACCGCGGCGACGTCGATCAGGTAGGTCTCCTCCTCGTCGGTCAGCGGGCCGCGCGCGAGCGCCGCGGCGATCCCGTCGACCTCGCGCGGCGTGCGCGGCGAGACGAGCAGGCCGTCGAGCTGCGGGCGTGTGAAGGCGAACCGATAGTGGTCGGTGACCTCCGGCTGCCAGTAGTCGGGCGCGACGAGCCCGATCTCCGCCATGCGGTCGGGCGGCACGAAGCCCGACGTGCTCTTGAAGTTGAAGAGGAGCGGCCGCGGGCGCTGCGGAACGTGCGGGAAGACGTCGTCGCGCGCGCCGGCGTGGTCGGCGTTGTAGCGGATGAAGGCGATGTCGAGCCCGCCGTGCTGCAGCGCCGCGGCCGCCGCCGCGCGGTCGTGGAAGGTGACGCCGATCGCGCGATTGCCGAGGAAGCGCTCCTCGCGATGGCGCTCGTAGACGGGGAGCCGCGTGCCCACCTCGGCGCCGTAGGCGCCGCCCGCGAGCAGCACGTCGAGCCGGCCCAGCCCCGGCACCGCGTCGACGAGCTCGCGGAACGGGAAGCTGCAGAATTCGGGCTGCGTCGGGTAGCAGACGCCGGCGACGACGATCTCGTCGCGGACGGTGCGGCCGCGCGCGAGCAGCCGCTCGAGGCCGCGCCGCGTCCCCTCGTAGAGCGGCCAGTGCATGTCGGAGGAGACGAAGAAGAAGTTCACGCCGAGGTCGAAGGCGGCCGCGATCGTCGCCGGGTCCTCGACCATTCCGAGACAACAGGGGCTGACGCGCAGCCCGCCGCTCCCGAGCGCGAGCCGGTCGGCGAGGCGGGGCAGCTTCGTCCGCGCGACGGCGTCCACTGGCAAGTTCACCCCCGGACGCCCGGAGTTCCGCCTCCGGGTCGTGGCAGAAGGACGCCATCGCTCCGGCGCATCGAACGGAGCCTTTCGTTCGCGTCACGGAACGTTCGATCTCCCGCCGCGGAGTCGTCCGTGTCCCGTGTGGACGAGCGATCCGCCGCCGACGCGGGCCGGTCGACCCCCGACGCGGGGGCGAGGCCCGACTATGCTCCGACGGTCATGCCACGATCCCGACGCCCGGACGGACCGGCCGTGATCGACGACTCGGCGGCGAGCGTCTCCGAGTGCATCCGGCGCGCGCGCGCGGGCGGTTCCGAGGCGCTCGGCGAGCTGCTCAAGGCGTACCGCAACTACCTGCGTCTCATCGCCGTGACGAGCCTCGACCGCCAGGTCCAGGGCAAGGCCGACGCCTCCGACCTGGTGCAGGAGACGCTGCTCAAGGCGCACCAGAACTTCCCGAAGTTCCGCGGCTCGACCGAGCAGGAGTGGATCACGTGGATCCGGCAGATCCTCGTGAACAACCTCGCCGATCTGCGGCGGCGCTACTCGCTGCAGGGGCGCCGCGTCGAGCGCGAGCGGTCGCTCGAGTCGCAGGCCGGCCGCTCGTCGCAGATGCTGCGCGAGCTGGTGGAGGCGCAGGGACGTTCGCCGAGCCAGTCGGCCCAGCGGCGCGAACGCGGCGTGATCCTCGCCGACGCGCTCGCCGACCTCGCTCCCGAGGACCGCGAGGTGCTGGTGCTCCGCAACCTGCGCGAGCTCGAGTGGAAGGAGATCGCGGCGCTCACCGGCCGCTCGCCCGACGCGGCGCGCATGCTCTGGACGCGGGCGCTCGTGCGCGTCGGAAAGATCCTGAAGGAGCGGATGCCATGAGCGAATCGGCCACGAGCGCCGGCAACGTCGGTGCGATCCTCGACGCCTACCTGAAAGCGCTCGAGCAGGGCCGCGCGCCCACGCGCGAGGAGCTGCTCGCGCAGCACCCGCAGTGCGCCGCCGAGCTCGCTGCCGCCCTCGACGGGCTCGAGTTCATCCACCGGGCGACGCGCGAGATGCCGCGCTCGTCCACGGAGGGGGGCGAGCTCGCCGAGCGCCAGCTCCTCGGCGACTTCCGTCTGGTGCGCGAGGTCGGCCGCGGCGGCATGGCGGTCGTCTACGAGGCGGAGCAGGTCTCGCTCGGGCGGCGCGTCGCGCTCAAGGTGCTGCCCTTCGCGGCCGTGCTCGACCCCAAGCAGCTGCAGCGCTTCAAGAACGAGGCGCTCGCCGCGGCGCACCTCCACCATCCCCACATCGTCCCGGTCTTCGCGGTCGGCTGCGAGCGCGGCGTGCACTACTACGCCATGCAGCTCGTCGAGGGGCAGAGCCTCGCCGCCGTGATTCGCGAGATGAAGACGCGCGCGCCGGCGGCCGAGCCGAAGACGCCGGCCACGTCGCACGGCTCCAACCGCGACCCCGGCTACGTGCGGATGGCCGTCGCGCTCGGCATGCAGGCCGCCGAGGCGCTCGACCACGCCCACCAGCTCGGCGTGGTCCACCGCGACGTCAAGCCGGGCAACCTGCTGGTCGACGCGCTGGGCGAACTCTGGATCACCGACTTCGGACTCGCGCGCACGCTGCGCGACGGCGACCTCACGGTCACGGGCGAGCTGCTCGGCACGTACCGCTACATGAGCCCGGAGCAGACGCTCGCGAAGCGGGCGCCGATGGACCACCGCACCGACGTCTACTCGCTCGGCGTCACGCTCTACGAGCTGCTCACCCTCGAGCACGCCTTCCCCGGCGACGACCCGCACGCCGTGATGCGCGACATCGCGGAGAAGGAGCCGGTCGCGCCGCGGAAGTTCAACGACGCGCTCCCCGTCGACCTCGAGACGATCGTGCTCAAGGCGATGTCGAAGGACCCCTCGTCGCGCTACTCGACCGCGCTCGAGATGGCGGAGGACCTCGGCCGCTACCTCGAGGACCAGCCGATCCTGGCGCGCCGGCCGTCCGTCACGGCGCGCGCGTCGAAGTGGGTCCGTCGCCACAAGGGCTTCGTGACCGCCGCCTTCGTCGTGCTGCTGGTCGGGCTGGTCGGGCTCACCGTCGACCTCTTCCGCGTCGGGAACGAGCAGCGCCAGACGAAGGCCGCGCTCGACCGCGCCAACGACAACCTCCAACTCGCCAACGACAACCTCCTCCTCGCGCGCAGCGCCGTCGACAAGTTCCTGGTCGAGATCGGCATCTCCGGCATGGCCGACCTCGCGCCTCCGCGGCCGGCGCGCCGGCGCCTGCTCGAGGCGGCGCTGCGCTTCCATGTGCGCAACTTCAGCGACGCCGAGTCGATCGGCACGCGCGTGACGATCCTGCATGCACTGCAGCGTTACGACGACGCGATCGAGCTCCTCGACGGCCGGATCGCGCGGGATGCGTCCGACGCCTGGTCGCACATGCAGCGCGGCCACATGCTCTGGCACGAGAAGAAGTACGACGACGCGCTCGCGGCGCTCGAGGTCGCGTGCACGACCAAGCCCGACCTCGCGGAGGCGCACTCCTTCAAGGGCTGCGTCCTGAAGGACGTCGGCCGCCTCCCCGACGCGCTCGCCGCGCACGACCGCGCGCTCGAGCTCGACGGGAAGAGCGCCGTCTTCCACAACTATCGCGCGAACGTCCTCGCCGACATGGGCAAGTTGCCGGACGCGCTGGCCGGGTACGAGACGGCGTGCGCGCTCGACCCCAACCTCCCCAACTGCCTCTGCGGGAAGGGCGACGTGCTGGCGGGGATGGGCAGGCTCGAGGAGGCGCTCGCGGCCTACGAGCGCGCCACCGCCGTCGACCCGAGCTACGCGTGGGCCTGGACGGCGCGCGGGATGGTCCTCGTGTCGCTCGGCCGGATCGGCGAGGCGGTGCGGTCGCACGACCGCGGCGTCGAGCTCGATCCCGGCTCGGCACGCGCGCACGTGAACCGCGGCCTCGCGCTGAGGGAGGCGGGGCGCCTCGACGACGCGATCGCGGCGTACCGCAAGGCGATCGACCTCGAGGCGACGCTCGTGCAGGCGCACGACAACCTCGCCATCGCGCTGGCGCTGCAGGGCAAGCACGAGGAGGCGCTGGCGGAGGCGAACGAGGGGATTCGCCTCGGCCCGAAGGACGCGCGCGCCCGCTTCAACCTCGGCTGCGTCTACGCCGCGATGAAGGAGTGGGAGAACGCGATCCGCGAGTACCAGCGCGCGATCGAGCTCGAGCCCGGTTTCCAGAGGGCCTACATCAACCTCGCCGCCGCGTTCGCCAGCAGCGGCAAGCTCGACGAGGCGATCAAGACGAGCAACGCGGCGCTCGAGTTCGGGCGGGACGACGCGGACCTGTGGGGCGGGCTCGGGAACGCGCTGCGCGACCAGGGCGCCTACGAGGGGGCGCTCAAGGCCTATGGGGAGGTGGTCCGGATCAAGCCGAACTACGTCATCGGGCGCCACTGCCTCGGCCAGATGCTCGCCAAGTGCCGGAAGTACCGCGAGGCGATCGCGTCGTTCGAGCAGGCGCTGAAGATCGACCCCAAGTTCGCCAACTCGCACTACGAAATCGGCATGTCGTACCTCGCGCTGGGTGATCCCGACCACGCGATCGAGGCGTTCGACAACGCGGTGAAGGTGCGGCCCGAGTTCGCCGATGCGCTCCGCATGAAGGCGCGCGCGTACGCGGCGAAGGGGGACCGCGCCCGGGAGATCGAGGCGTACGAGGCGGCGGTCCAGGCCCGCGCCGACTTCGTCGAGGCGTGGATCGAGCTCGGCCGCGCGAACAACGACGCGCGGCGGACCGACGCGGCCATCACGGCGCTGACGAAGGCGCTCGACCTCAATCCCGACATGCCCGAGGCGCACCTGAACCTCGGCATCGCCTTCTGCGACAAGGACGAGCCCGACCGCGCGATCGTGGAGTTCCACACGGTGATCGAGCTCCTGCAGGGGAAGGTGCCGGCCGTCGCGGAGCAGCGCAACGACCGGCAGCGGCACGACGCGAGCGTCCTGGCGCTCGCCTACAACTCGCTCGGCAGCGCACTCAAAGACAAGAAGGAGCGCGCGGCGGAGCTCGCCGCCTATCACGACGCGATCCGGATCGACCCGCGCTGCGCGTCCGCGCACTGCAACCTCGCCCTGGCGCTCTACGGCGACGGGAAGAACGACGCGGAGTGCGAGGCGCATTACAAAGCGGCGATCGACGCAGACCGCGGCATGGCGGAGGCGCACTACGGACTCGGGCAGCTCTACCAGATGCAGGGCCGCTACCGCGACGCGCTGCCCTACCTGCAGAAGGGGCACGAGCTCGGGTCGAAGCAACCGGGCTGGAGGGCGAAATCGGCCGAGAGGATCGCGACGGTCGAGAAGCAGATCGCGTTCGAGGATCGCCTC
>Ga0137437_1000541_pt1 | contig 11962 bp, 5 predicted proteins | sample EasRivERMGT138_2_FD_102332 | JGI IMG/M metagenome (GOLD analysis project Ga0137437, IMG submission 102332) | Soil microbial communities from meander-bound floodplain in the East River, Colorado, USA - East River MetaG ERMGT138_2 | ecosystem: Environmental > Terrestrial > Soil > Floodplain ...
ATACTGCATATCGGACCATCCCTATACCGGATGTTGCCCCTTTAGCTAAAAACTTTAAACCAACCTTCTTAAAAGTTTTGACAGACTCTCCTACACATAAAGACATAAACCCCTCGCTGCTTTAGCTGCTTTAAACGGGCTAATAAGCAGAACAGCTAGAATCTCTTAAGCAAAATGTATAATTTGTAATACAAGTCTAAATGTTGAAATGCACCAATTTGTAATACAAGTCTAAATGTTGAAATGCACCATATTAAAGGTGTCAAGTACTTAAAGGGAACGACTGTACACTCTGTAATGATGAAAAGCTTAAATCGTTTATAAGTACCACTTTGCCGTGCACACCATCAAATGGCACATAAAAATGCATAAAAATGGACTTATGAAAGGCATAAAAGATAACAATCCTGCAATTAAAATTGAGATTGACATTAATCCCTCTCCCTAGTTTAGATATGTGGAATTGGAGAGCCGTATGATGGGTGACTATCTCGTACGGTTCGGAGAAGACTTTAGTAGGTTACTCTAACCGAACTCTTTATTCTACATGTTGTAATAGAAGCATCCTATTTAGGTCACCATACCACAGAAGTTAAACATGGTTTAATGTTAGGAGTTTTACTTTTTATTGTAAGTGAAGTTTTCGCTTTTTTATCTGTTTTTTGGGCTTTCTTTCATTCTAGTTTATCTCCTTCTATTGAAATAGGTGGTAGTTGGCCTCCTTTAGGTATCACTCCATTAGATCCTTTTGCGATACCTTTACTTAATACTTTTTTATTGTTATCTAGTGGTGTTAGCCACAAATGTGAAATATTTGATTCTTTTGTTTTATTTAGTTGTAGTTCTTTACCTTTTAGCTCTCCTAGAGTTAATCCAATTAAAAGAATTGGACCTCATAATTCTGATATCTTAAGTATTTTTATTGGTTCTTTACTTGGTGATGGTTCAATGGAAAAATCTCTAAATGGAAGTAGATTTGTCTATTCTCATGCAAAATTAAATGGAGAATATTTGTTATGATTACATCAAGTAATAAGTAAATTAGGTTACACTGATAAAATTATACCTAAATTTTACATTAGTAAAGATTCAGAATTAGTAAATGAGTTAAATGTAATTAGATCTTATGATAGTTACTTTTGCATTTGCAATTGAAATGAAATGAACTTGTGTTCTGATTTGTATTCAAATTCAAATAAAAATACATACCCGAAGCTCAAAAGCAAGGGAAGCAAGGGAAGCAAGGGAACCTATGCTCCCTCTGCTCGAAGCCTCGCAGCCTGTGCCCTTGTTGGTCTTCGACCTAACAAATGGGAGGCAAGAGGTAGCCTTGATGGGGCAAAAGGCAAATGTAGTTATAGTTATAGTTATAGACTTAGAAGTTTTACTTTTTATTCTTTAAACTGGATGTATGATGCTTTTTATCCAAATAAAACTAGAAAAGTAATACCTGATTTTATTAATATTTATTTAACTCCTTTAGCTTTAGCTGTTTGAATGATGGATGATGGAACAGCTTTCAAAAATAAAGGGTTTAAATTTAGTACCAATAGTTTTACTCTTAAAGAAGTACATTACTTAGCTTCGATTTTAAAAACTAAATATAATCTAGATACTACTATTCATAAATCTGGTTTAAATAATCAATACAATATTTATGTTCCTAAGACTAGTTTTATTTTTTTAAGAGAAATAGTTAAACCTTATTTTCATCCTACTATGCTATATAAATTAAATAATATTTAATATTTAAATTTACAATTGCCTCTCACCTTTGTTAACACTAGGCTAAAGGGCTACAGTCAGAATAAAAACAGCGGCCCTTGGTTATGCGATATTATTTGTAGCCTGTGCCTCGGGGTATTTTAGACAACCATTAGGTCAATAAGAATACAAACTAAGGGCAACAGGGCAACAGGGCAAAACTTGCGCTATGGCAACAGGGCATCAGGCAAAAGGCATTAAAAAAACTATTAATAATTAATAATTTATTATTTTTTAAGCAGTGTAGTTTGTTAAAAACATCAATCATCATTTAATTTACCAAGGTTAAAAACAATTGTGAGAATGTTTCTAAGTAATTAAGATATTAATTTTAGTGTTATTTTCTTTGCAATTTCCAATTGCCATTTAATTGAACAACAATTGTAGAGTTATTTTTATTTTACAATTTTAAAACGAATAACGAAGATAATATTTTGCATAGTCAAAGTTATTACCTTAGAAAAATCAAGGAAAAACAATTTTCTTTAACCTTTGCTTGTTCTTTTAGCTAATGTGTGCCTACTTTAGGTAGCAAAAGCAATGGAAAGGCAAAAGTGAGAAGAGATAGTTCCTATAAAATAAAATAAGAACATATTTTGGCGACACTGATGAAAACGGTCAACGTAAAGCATTTGAATTATAAGACCGTCGGCTCATTAAATTTATTATTAGAATCTTGCTATTTTTGGTAGTAGGGTGATTTGCTTCACTGTATACCCTGTGTTTTAGCTAAGAAAAGGCAACAGGCAAATAGATAGCTGGTTAACAGCTATTAATATTAATATTTTTTGTGTCGCTACAGACTGGTTCATCAGTGGGTATTGTTATATAATTATATTAACAGTGCTTAATGTACAGTCGGATTCTCGAAAATATAATAAATATTTTTCAAAGGCTTTATATTAAATTACAAAATTAATTTAAATATTTGTACTTAAAATTTTAAATCAGCCTTTATTTACCCCTGCTTAAGCACGTTCGAATTAGAATTACAGTAACAAAGTACAAAGGTACAAAGGTACAAAGCTACCAAGTAGACAATGGTTTTTGTTTTTTGTTTTTGTTTTTGTTTGTTTTTGTTTGTTTGTTTGGCAAGGAGGTAAAATTTGTAACTAATATATTAATATAAAGTACAAGGACTATATATACAAATGTATAATTTATTTATAGATTTCATTTTTATTTTTTGTGCATTAGTTGTTTATTTTTAGAACATTTGACTCTGGACTCACTTGCCTCTTGCCTATGTAAGGCTACCTCTGGCCTCCCATTGGTAGGTCGAAGACCAACGCCAAGGGCAACAGGGCAACAGGTGGCTATGCTAGAAAAGGCAGCGAGCAGAGGAAGCATTGCTGTTGGCGCATGGGTAAAAGGGCAAGAGACAAATGTTAAAATAAGAATAAAAGCAAGGGTAGGTAGGCGAAGCCAACCAACTCACAACCTATGCTCTCCAAGAGGCAAATGTATTTTTATAATCTGGATCTTTAACTAGTTTGCCTCGGTTAATTAGGTTTGGTTTATTTGGATATAAGAACAGAAAAGAAAAAATCTATTTTTATTTATTTTATATAGTTGGAGAATTGGCCTTTATTACTTTTGGACACCATGCTTTAATAGCAGGAAATAGAAAAGCAGCTATAGATGGAGTAATTTTAACTATTATATTAGCAGTAATATTTACAGCTTTACAATATTTTGAATACTCTGAAGCTGGTTTTACTATTAGTGATGGTGTATATGGATCTGCTTTCTATGCTTCAACTGGATTACATGGATTAATAACAATAGTCCCTATTAAAATAAAAAATAAAAATAAAAATATGTTGAACTTTTGCCAGCTGCGCTTTAGTTGTAGGCCCTTGGTTGTGCGTTACGGGTTGAATTTTGATATGAAATATTAATATTAATATTAAGATAAAAACTACAGGCAACAGTAAACAGTAATAAGTAGACTATTGCAAGCAAGGGCAACAGATAAGAAACAACAAAAATAGCCTTTGCCCTTTTGGGGTTAAGGCCACATGGTCAAAAGAAAAGGTAAGATTTAGTAATTTTAAAATTAAACATATTTTATTTAAAATAAAAATTAATAGAAAATAGGGTTAATTACAAGGAGTTCCTTAATAAATTTCATTACTATTGGAATAATTATTTAATTAAAAAAGTGTATTCTAAAATTAAGGATAATTTGTAGCCAAGCATATATTAAATATATAAAAAAGGAATATATGAAGGTTCAACGACTAGTAAGTGAGTACTATATTTACAATAATCTTGCCACGAACGCCCTACAAATTTATAAAATAATATAATTTTTATGACATAGTCTGAACCCTTGTGTAAACAAAGGAAATTTAGGATAAAGAGCCTAAATGATAACACATTTGTTCATGTTATAATTGGTACTATTTTTATTGCTGTTGCTTTAATGAGAATTATTAATTATCAATTAACTACTAAACATCATAATGGTTTTGAAGCTAGTATTTTATATTGGCATTTTGTGGATGTTGTTTGGTTGTTCTGTGCGCCTTTATGGATATCTTTGGGGAGTGTACTTTTCATTATTTTCCGCTGTAAGGCTACACCTTAGCTCGGGTGAGGAATTTAATAGATCAAGGCATCATAGTTGCTGCGAAACTATGTAATCTAATCAGCTTACCTGAGTCCGAAATGGATAGGGAACCACAGCATGCTGGTAAAGCGGGAGCCGGATCAACAATCTAAGATCTCCTGCGAGGAAAGATTGATCATGGTCCTATCATTGTGTTCGGTGGGACGCCCCAAACCCTCTTACCATAGGTAAGATTATCGTAATATGTCTAATTGAGAATAGTAGACATATCGTAGCTTCGATAACATCTAGTATTAAAAACAAACAAAAAATACAAAACACGGACCTAAAATCAACAATACCAAAAGAGAATCAATTAAGGGATTTCCTAAGGGAAGCAATTCCTATGGAGACGGAGCCCTAATATTAGGTTATAAGAAAGGAAGCCATCTTATTACTAAAGTGGGGCAGCGAACGTTCTCAACATCTACCATCGCTGTTATTGAAAAATACATTAACGGTAGGGACTTGAGGTTGGAAATGAAAGTACGTGATGGTAAGTACTACGGTTTATATTAACTAATAGGCAACGAATACTTTCTATTCGGAGCATACCACATGATCAGAAAAAATTTAAGAGATATCAACAGAGCCTACGAAGGAAACGTTACAATTCAAATCAGGTATTTTAATATAAGATACAAATTAAAACCCGTAGCTCAATCATTACCCTTACAACTGTTGCCCTGTTGCCTTAAGCTCACAACCTATGCTCTAGCCCTGTTGCCCGCTGTTTGTATTCTGATTGACCTCTTGCTCGGAGCCTCGAGGCACAGGCTACAAATAAGAACGCACAACCTAAGCTCCCTCTGCTCGAAGCCTCGCAGAGGCAAGGGTAGCCTTACATAGGCAAGAGGCAAGGGTTACATAGGCAAGAGGCAAGGGTTAAGTTTTATTCTTATTGACCTATTGAGGTGAGTCTTTAGACTTCGCTACAAATAAGAACTCCAAACCTCTGCTCCCTCTGTTCTGATTTTGATTAATAAGAATCAAAACTCGCAGCCTCGCAGCCTGTGCCCTTGTTGGTCTTCGACCTACCAATGGGAGGCAAGAGGAAGCCTAACATAGGAAAGAGGCAAAGGTGGCAGAAAGGGAAACAAAGGCAAAAGTGCAAAAGTAAAAAATAAAAACATATGAAATGAAAAGCAAATGAGGGATAAAATTGTACCTACTTAATCTAATCTAAGTGCCTTAATTATCGCAACTAAGTCATGGCTTTAGAACTAATAGAGGGTGCCAGACTGCTCGGGTAAAATATTAAATGGAGGAGTGCTATAGTAGGGTAGGAAATATAAAAAGGTTAATCGACAACGGGAATCACCATCTCTTAGAAAACTACTACATAAAAACAAACAACAAACAAAAACAAAAACAAAAAAATAGGAGTTCAACAATTCATAGACCTCTAATGGAAACACGTGAAGGCAGTATATGCCGAAGAAGGAGTGAAAAGATACTCCTTATTATGAGTCCCTCAGGGTGGAATGGTCTCTCCCATATTATAAAACGTCTACTTAGATGAAATCGATCTTTTTATTGAAAAACTGATAAGTATACATCATAGTACCGCTAAAGACATTACCCAAAACCCGGAATACGGAAAAATCACACGTAGAATCCAATACCTTAGAGACAATTTTACAAAAATCGAAAATAGAAGTGCGAAAATAACCGAAGAAAGCAAACAATTGAGAAGACAAAGAAGAGCAAACCCATCAAGATTGCCAAATGGCATAAGACTAAGATATGTACAATAAGCCGATGAGTGGGTAATTGGAATATATGGACCCCCTAACCTAGTAATCGAAATAAAAGATATCATAGCAACGTTCCTTAGCAATGAACTAGAGTTAGAACGCACCCAGGACAAAAATAAAACACCAACCTACTAATGGACAAGGACAATACTTTGGTTGCTATTTCCAAATGGACACTGGACAATACTTTGGTTGCTATTTCCAAATTAACCGACCAACAGAATCGAAATTCACAGTATTTAAACAGGGCAGACATAATAGGAAAAGTAAAATAAGCAAAAATAGAATGTGGTTACTCTTGCCAGTTTAAAATATCCTAACAAAACTAGCTGCTGAAGGCTTCTTAAATTTTAGTACCCTGGCTCAGAAAGAATATTTTAAGAAAAACAACAAACAAACAAAAACAACAAACAACAAAAATAACAACAAAAATAACAAAAACAACAAACAAATAAAAAAAAAAAAAATAAGCTGGATATTCCTTAGCCACACATACAGAATTTCGAGTTACAATTTGTTGACCTGAGGACTATTTAACTTGTACTCATATGCGACGTAAAGATACGTGTTCCATCTCATCGTTAACTTAATTCTAAGACACTCTTGCGCCTAAACTTGGGCTAAATTTTTAAACTAAGAAGCAGACCCCTTTTGCATTTGCATATGAAATGATTTTAACTTTGGCCTCTTGACTGTTGCACGCTCCTCAACTGTTGCCTGTTGCACTTCCGCAAACGGGAGCCATTCCTCATAACCAACCTTTTCTTGTGGCCCTGTGGCCTTAACCCAAAAAGGCAAAGGCTATTGCAAAAAAAGGCAATAGGGGAAGAAAATGAAACCTTTGCTAAATTTGGAAAAGATCTAACTTCACCTGAAAACCACAAATATCCCTTCTACACTTAACCTCCTAACCGGATACTTCTTAAATGGCCAGAACATACTACCTTAGTAGATCTGTTGGGGTTACTAAATTGGCAACTTAGAACACCCACTCACTTCTGGAAACCTTGCCTGATCTGTGGAACCTCTTAAAACATAGAAATGTACCACGTTAAACACATTAGAAAATAAAACAAGAAGGCAAAAGGATTCACAAAACTAATGTCTAAACTAAACAGGAAACCTGTCTGTTATAAATGCCATGTACAAAGACATAATGGTAAATATGATGGAATTAGTATGAAAGACCTCCATTTAAACAAAAATAAAGCCTCAAAATTTCATAACGTTCGTGGAGAGCCGTATGCAGTGAAAGTTGCACGTACGGTTCGGTGGGAGAATATTCGTTGCCAGTTAGTAACATTCTATAACTAATAACGGTGCGGGTAGTCGACCCAACTATTTGTGGCAGTATATTTTTGGGGTAATACTTAATTTTCTTAAAAGATTATTAATATTAAACCCTCAGGTAATGAAATCAGGATAGGATGTTGTAACCTTATGGATTCAACAGGATTGTATTTACTACTCTGTTGCAACTTTTGCCTTGCGTTGTTCTTATTTTTAGTCTTAAACCTTTGCTTGTGGCGTTCTTATTTTGTGGTGTTCTTATTTGTAGTATTAAAACATTTGCTGTTCATTTGCAAATCAAATCAAATGCAAAAGTAATAATAAAAACGGCGGCTCTAGCTGGTGCGCGTTGGGCAAAAGGCCAAAGGCCACAGTAAAAAGGAAAAGTTCCAGTGTAAAGCTAGGGCAAAAGTAAAAAAATGCAACAGTTATTACTAAATTAATTTCTTAATAACCTCCCTTTTGCTTTTTATTAGTTTTTAACTTTACTTTAAAGTAAAATTAAATTTTAAAACAAAAGAAAAGGGGACTAGGGCAATTACATAAGTGGCCTTCCACTTCTAATATACTTACCTCATATTAATAAAGTTACCAATATTAAAACCCCCTTCCCTCTCCTTTGCCTATTGCACTCTTGTTCTGATTTGTACTATTGCATTTTATGCAAAGCAATTGTTAAAATTAAAATTAAAATTAAAATAAGAATAAAAACACTGCGCCAACACCCCCCGCAAGGGGTACTTTTAAAGTTGCGCTACGCCCTTGCTTCCCTTGCTTCCCTTGCTTTGGCGTTCTGATTTTTAGCCTGTGCCTCGAGGCTCAGACCCAGAGGTCAATCAGAATACAAACTGCGGGCAACAGTGGCGATGCGAGAAAAAGTTGCGCTAGGGCAAAAAGGCAAAAGTTGCGCTACGCCCTTGCCTCTTGCCTATGTAAGGCTACGTGCATAGGTTGTGCGTTCTTATTTGTAGCCTGTGCCTCGAGGCTCCGAGCTAGAGGTCAATAAGAATACAAACTAAGGGCAACAGGGCAACAGGGCAACAGGGCAAAAGGGCACAGGCTGCGAGGCTTCGACTTTGTATTCTGATTAATAAAAATAAGAAAAGAGGGAGAAGAGGTTTTTGCGCTGCGGCTGTGTATTCTTATTTTAATTTTAACAAAAAGAAAATAAATTGTAAATTTAAATTATTGTATTGACTTGATCAAAACACTCATATTTGGACATTAGGATATTAGGCTCAACACTTAGAGAGTGTATGTTGGAACAAAATAAAGGGCATAAAAGGATATGGTATTATGAAAGTGATGATTTGACAACTTTATATTTTGCATTGTTCGATAATCCATCCATACATTTTTTGGTGAGTCCTTCTCATTTGAAAAATTAGTTAATTACTCCTGGTCAAAAGTATCTAGAAGAAAGTTATTCTTTCATCATTAAATTGTTACAAAATATTTCTTCTACCTGGATGAGTCATCTTTACAAAGCTACCCTATATAGTTTAGATAGTGAGGTTGAGATTGAAAGGTTAAGTTTGTTTTCCAAAATCACAGACAAATAATTATATTTTATATTTTATATTTTATATTTTATATTTTATATTTTATATTTTATATTCAAATTCTGAGAAAGTTTTAGAGATGGAAAAAGATGGAAAAAAAAGATGGGTTAAACAATTACCCCCAAATAAATTAACTCTACGATTATACAATTTATACAATTTATACAATTTATACAATTTATACAATTTATACTATTTATACAATTTATACAATTTATACAATTTATACAATTACCCCAAGAAAATTAACTCTACGATAGTGATCACTCACCCACAAACGCACTTAATCAGATAACAAATTTTGTGTAAAGAACAAAGTACTGAGCCTACCTGTATCAATAAGAGGCAATAAGAGGTTTAGTCGAAAGTATTACCTAGATATTTTAAATTTGGAATAAAACAAAAAGTTAATAAACCAATTAAATTAAGTGTAACCCCCCCAAAAATATTTATGTGATTGCACATTTAACAAAACCAGAACTAAGTATATTGGAAGTGGTAGATTTTTATAAACTAAAGAAAAGTAAAGAAAAGGAAAAGTTAAATAAAATAAAATAAAATATTGTTAATAGTTGAGTTGTTTCGTAACTCTAGCTAAACTATTAATTATGTTGGCTTAATTTTCATATTAGGATTACTAGGGGTAGAAGATCTTTATACTCAATAGATTACCACTTAGGTAAAGAATTAGAAAAGATAGTGTTAGACAGTGAAGACTCCACCAACAGGAAAGATTTTTGTGAATAGAGAACAAAACAAGTGAAATTTAAGTTTAAGGAGTAAACACTCAGAGATGCCCTGATTTCGTTAGTACAATTTTTTGGTTGGATGATTTTGTTGTTTTTGTTTTTTTGAGCTATTAGTTTCACACTGTCATTGTTTTCACTGAAGTGGTTAGAAAGTTTGTTTAGGACAATAATAGAAAAGAGGACTAATCTGGCTACCAATTAGTTTTTATTTTTAAAATAAATTTTGCATCACTAACAATTACACCCATTGCTTTTCTTTGAATTTGTTAAAAACATTGTTTTTTATACTCATTTATTACCTTAGTATTTAAAAAGGTAGGAGATAGAGTGTAGCGGTAGATTGTGATACATACTTGATTTATGACGACGAAACTATTGCCTAAACTACGTTGAGGGCCAAGGCTGGACATCCATGATTATCTACTAATCTATACAAACGATTGTCGATACCGTGCGCTGCGGGCAAAAGGCAAAAGTTCTTTTGCATGCAAAAGTTGTTTTAACATTAATTTGTACTTGTGCATTAGTTGTTACCTTTAAAGTAAAGGTAAAATTTAAAACTAATTGAAAATGTTCTAAAAATAAAACTAATGCAAAAGAAAATATGGGTTATAAAGCGAGTATAGTTAAATGGTATAACCTCTATCTTCCAAATAGATATTATTAGTTCGATTCTAATTACTCGTAAAATTTCTAATTTCTCTTAATTTAACTTTGCTTAGCCTTAGTCTATTTTTATTCTACTTTTACTACTAGTAAGGGTACTTTAGACCTTAGCTGTACAACTCGGGATTGTAAGGGTTGTACGCCATAAAATTAAAACTCACTAGCTAAAAGAAAGAAAAGTAGTGATCCCCCCCCCTTTTTGGTGGTCTATATTTGGGTAATAAATTACTGTTGCAAAAATGCAAATGCCTAAGAACAAAAGGGGAAAAGTTAAGTTAAGATAAAAACTACGCTACTTTTGCCGGCTGCCTCTTAGTTTGTATTATGATTGACCTATTCATTTGCTGTTCATTTCGTTTTTATTCTTATTGAACAAAAATCAGAACAACCTTTGTTCTTATTTGTATAAGAATACAAACTCGCACCCAACATTTGCTGTTCATTTCGCAAATGCAACAGAGGCAAGAGATGCACAAGGGGTAGGCTTTAGCCATCCTCTAGGCAAAGGCTAAAAATAAGAACACGATCATTACCATGACAACTTTTACCTTAAGTTTTATTATGATTGACCTCTAGCTCTGAGCCTCGAGGCACAGGCTAAAAATAAGAACTCACAACATGCTTTGCGCGAGCTACCTTACATCTTTTTACCTTTTGCCCTGTTGCCCTTTTTCCCGTAGTTTTATTCTGATTGACCTATTGGTTGTCTAAACAACTCTAGGCAAAGGCTACAAATAAGAACGAAAAACCTATGCTCCCTCTGCTCGAAGCCTCGCAGCCTGTGCCCTTGTTGGTCTTCGACCTACCAATGGGAGGCAAGGGTAGCCTTACATAGGCAAGAGGCAAGTAGTATATACAATCAACAGCAAGGAAGGCTAAAGGGGATCCTGGTTCCCTTGCTTTGGGGCTACGGTTGTTATTAGAAGAATACCGGGTTGTTTATTTATAGTATTATTATTTGAATTAAAAATTTTATAAAATATTAATAAAAATAAGAACATGCAAAAAATATGCAAAAATGCAAAAAATGAAAAAATAAAAAAATGCAAAGCCCTGTGTTTATAAGTTACTCTTTTTACAAACTATCCAAGCAATACTACTATAGCCAGGTTATAACAGAACAGAACAGAACAGAACAGAACAGAAATAGGTTTAAATTAAATTAAATTAAGTAACATTTATTATCTCATTTTATAATATAGTTCAAATATAACTATGTAACTTTAATAATTATTTATTCTGTTGCAGGGATCAACCCCCTTAACACTATCTCTTAATATTAAACTGAAATTAATTTATTTTTGTTATTACTAAACCCTTCTGCTTATTCTTATTCTTATTCTTATTATAAAACTAAGGCTTTTCTTTGCAAATGCAAAAGTAAAACCCCTGACAAGACTGTGAAATTAAATTATAAAAATGATAGTGAATTAAGCGGATGTAGATGGAGATACTTAATTTAGCAGAGCAAAGCAGAGAAAAGCAGAGAAAAGCAGAGAAAAGCAGAGAAAAGCAGAGAAAAGCAGAGAAAAGCAGAGCAAAGCAGAGAAAAGCAGAGCA
>Ga0137437_1000542_pt1 | contig 11953 bp, 13 predicted proteins | sample EasRivERMGT138_2_FD_102332 | JGI IMG/M metagenome (GOLD analysis project Ga0137437, IMG submission 102332) | Soil microbial communities from meander-bound floodplain in the East River, Colorado, USA - East River MetaG ERMGT138_2 | ecosystem: Environmental > Terrestrial > Soil > Floodplain ...
CCCTTCTTCGTGCGACCGCACCGAATGAGTTTGTTGGGGGGAGCGTGTGATGGCTGGAGTGAAGGGCCGGTCGGGTGGCCGGAACGCGAAGACGGTCACGGAACATGCCCTCAATGGCACGTTCGACAAGGCGCGACATGGCGAGACCGTGAACCCTACGCCGCCATCTGGGATGCCGCGGCCGCCGAAGCCCCTGGATGGTGACGCGCGGTCGGAGTGGGATCGGATGTTGACGCGCCTGCAGTTGTCGCGGACCTTGTCCGTGGTGGACGACGGCATGTTGTATCAGCACTGCCGGCTCTTCGCTGAAACCGAGGAACTGGTGGAGGAAAAGGCCGAGGCCAGGGCCGCGGTGGATCGGCTACTCGAGTCGCAGGGCGATGTTGACAAGGGCGATCTGCTGGCGTTCTTCCAAGAGCTCGGCAAGATGCAGAAGCTGGCGGCGTCGTATGACTCCAAGTTGCGCTCGAATCGCATGGCGCTCCGGGTGTCCTATGTCGAATTCGGGCTCACGCCGGCCAGTCGTGGGCGCGTGAAGGTGGCGGACACGCAGCCTGATGACGATCCGTTTGCGGAGTTTGATGGCGCGCAAATCCAGTAATGCGGTTGATGCGTACGCCGCGGCCGTGGTGGCGGGTGAGGTGCCTGCGGGGAAGTGGCATCGGCTGGCCTGCGAACGGCACGTCCGCGATCGTGGACGTGAGGGGACGCCGGGGTTTCCATATCGGTTCGACGTCAAGAAGGCCGAATTGTTCTTCAGATTTGCTGAACGTCTGAAGCACTACCGCGGGGAGTGGGCCGGCCAATTCATCCGGCTCGAGCCGTGGCAGAAGTTTATGACGGGCTCTGTGTTTGGGTGGGTCCGCACCGATACTGGGCTGCGGCGATTTCGCACCGCCTTCAACCAGGTACCGCGCAAGAACGGCAAGACACTGATCGCCGCGATCGTCCTACTCTATGTCACGTTCTTCGACGGCGAACCTGGCGCGGCCGGGTATGTCATTGCGACCAAGCGCGATCAGGCGCGGATCGGATTCACGGATTCTAAACAACTCGTCCTGTCGAGCGGCCTGAAAGATCGCATTACGGTCATGGTGGCGAATCTGCACCGGAAGGACACCTCATCAAAACTGGAACCCTTGGGCGCGGATCACGATTCGACGGACGGGCTAAATCCGAACGTCGTACTGGTCGATGAATTCCATGCCATGAAAGATCGCGGAATGATCGACGTGATGGAAACGGGGACGGGCGCGCGGCGTCAGCCGTTGATGTACGAGATCACGACCTTCGGCGACGACATTGTGTCGCCCTGGGGTGATCAGTTCACCTACGCCTGCCAGATTCTTGAAGGCGTGTTGGTGGATGAGACGTTCTTCACGTTTACCGCCCATGCCGATCTCGAGGATGACTGGCAGAGCGAGGCGGCGGCGCGCAAGGCGAATCCCAATTATGGCGTGTCGGTGAACGCTGAGGATTTGGCCTCCAAGCGCGCGAAGGCGCGCGGGATTCCCGCGGCGGCGGCGGCGTATCGGCAGAAGCATCTGAATCAACTCGTGAACGCGACGGCGCCGTGTTTGTCATTAGAGGGTTGGAAGGCCGGGCAATCCATCTGGATCGAAGACGAGATGCGCGGCCAGCCCTGTTACGTCGGCGTCGACCTCGCCAGCAAGATCGACCTCTGCGCCCTGTCGTATTTGTTTCCGCCGACCGGATCGCGCGCATCGTGGCGCGTGATTCAGCGCCTCTGGACCCCTGGAGACACCTTGCCGGATCGGTCGCATCGAGATCGGGCGCCCTATCCGGTCTGGGTGGACCAGGGCTGGATCATGGCGCCGGCCGGCGTGTCGCTGGATCACGATCTCGTGCGGCAGGAAATCCTCGCCGGCCGGAAGCTGTTCAAGATTCTCCAGATTGGTTTTGACCCGTGGCACGCGGACACGCCGATCAAAAACCTCACGACGCTCGACGGGTTCCCGCCAGACCAGGTACTCGAGGTGCGGCAGACGTTTCAGGGCATGAGCTCCGCCTGTCTGGCTATGCAGGCGGACATTCTCGGCGGATTGGTCGATGCCCGGTCTTGCCCGGTGACGGCGTGGGCCGTGTCGAACACGGTCGGGCAGATCGACGGGAAAGACAACCTCATGTTTGTGAAGGGGAAAAGCCGCGGGCGGATCGATCCGGTGGTGAGCCTGACGATCGCGCGGGCGTTGGCGATTCGGAATCCTGAACTGAAACCGCGTAAGGCCGCGGCCGTCTGGGTGTAGGAGTTTGGGCATCGGTATGGTCTGAATGGAGAGGCGCATGGCTGAAGCGAAGGCGAAGAACCTCCCGATCACGGCGGCGGATGTCGTGGTGTTCGTCGGGTTGGGCTGTCTCACCACTGGCGCGTGGTCGGTCGTGGGATTGGCGGCGCTGATGCTGCCGGGCCTGGTGCTGGTGTGGTACGCCTTGCCGACACGCCCGCCGTTTGTGGCGACGACGGATCGGGAGCGGTAAATGGGCGTGCTGGCGCGACTGCATGAGGCGCGGAGTTCGTGGACCGGGCCGTACTCACTGCGCGATCCCGCGCTGAAGAAGTTGTACGCAGACGGCGGGATCTTCGGGCACACGCCGACGATTGCCGGCGTGCCCGTATCGAACGCGATGGCGCTGATGTACTCGGCCGTCTTTGCCGCGGTGAACGTCCTTTCATCAGACATCGCCAAAGCCCCGCTCAATCTCCGCAAAACGCGCCAGAACGGCGGCAGCGACCTGTATCTCGACTCGCCCGTCTATCAACTGCTCAAACACGAGCCCAATTCAGAGATGGGCGCGATGAATTTCCGCCAAGCATTGACGGCCCACGCCCTCACGCTGGGTGGTGGCTATGCGGAAATCGAACGCAACGGCATGGGCCGTCCAATGGCGCTCTGGCCGATCACCCCAGACCGCATCAAGCCCGTCCGCGATGAACGCACGGGCCGGCTGTATTACCTTGTGGACAACCGTGACGAGTTAGACGCCGCGGACGTCCTCCACATTCACGGCCTCGGGTATGACGGCACCTGCGGGTATGCCTTGCTCGACTTGGCGCGGCAGGCGGTGGGCCTGGGATTGGCCGCGGAACGATTCAACGCGGCGTTCTTTGGCAACAACTCGACCTTCGGCGGCGTGATTGGCTTTGACCAACGAAAAGAACCCGAAGAGTTAGTGGAGTACGGCAAGCGGATCAACGAGACCTCAAAAGGCGCCGAGCGCGCGTTCAAGTTGCTCCTGCTCGACGATGGCGCGAAGTACACCCCGTTCGGGATGACCAATACCGACGCGCAGTTGGACGAACTCCGCGACAAACAGGTCGAGGAAGTCTCGCGCTACTACCGGATGCCGTTGCACAAGCTGAACAACCTGAAGCGCGCGACGTTCTCCAACGTCGAGCAGCAGGATTTGGAGTATTACAAAGGCCCAGTGCTCGACTGGATGACGCTTTGGGAGCAGGAATGTAACCGGAAGTTGATCGCCAAGGTCGAGCGGCGGATTCAGTTCTTCAAGCACAACGCGAACGTGTTCCTGCGCGGCGATATCACGAGCCGCTACACGGCGCTGGGGATTGCGCGCGACAAGGGCGTGATCAACGCGAACGAATGGCGCGATCTGGAGGACATGAACCCGCAGGACGGCGACCAGGGCGAACAGTACCTCGTGCAGTCCGCGCAGATTCCTGCCGATCAGATCGGGGACTTCACGGCCGCGCAGATCAAAAAGACGCTAGCGGACGCGGAGAAGCCAGATCCCGTCGCGCAGGGTCCGTCTCAGACGGAACTTGATGCGGCGACTGATCGCGCACGGAAGGCCGAAGCCTTGGCGGATGAGTTGCGCCAGCAGTTGACCGACGTTCAGCAGAACGCCGCCATGAACGCTGACGACGCGCGGGCGACAGAGAGTCAGTTGCGCGCTCAGATTGAGGCAGTTGATCAAGTGGTCGCGCACGCGCGGGATGCCGTAGTGCGGCTGGAATCTGAACGCGAAGCCGAGCGATTGCTCTTGTCGGCCGAAACACTCGCCCGCGAAGCGGCGGAACTGGCGGCGACGGAAGCACGGAACGCGGCCGAGATGTCCGAGGCCCGTGCGGTGGCGGCGCTGTCGGATGTGGCGACTGCTAAGGATGAGGCGGTAGAGGCGCGACGTGCCTCCGAAGCGGTGACGGCGCATGTGGCGACGATGGCGGCCGACAAACTGGCGGCCGAGGCGCTCGTGGCTGAAGCGCAGTCACGTCTGGCCGTGGCAGAGCAGGCCGTGCGCGACATGGCGGCATCGGTCGAGGCGCGCGGTGTCGTCGTGTCCGACCAAGTGGCCGCTGCAGAGGCGACGGCGGCTGAAGCGCGGCAGATGGCCGAGGACGCGGCGGCCTTGGCGCAGACAGCCACAACTGAGAAAGCACTGGCCGAAGCGGCAGCCACCGAAGCACGGGCGATGCTGGACGCGGCGATGGTGCGCGTGATCGAGTCTGAGCGGGCCGCAGGACAGGCGCAGGCGGCATCGGTCGAGGCGCGGAGCGTGTCCGAGCGGACAGCCGCCGAGGAAGCTGATCGGCGCGTGGCCGAAGCCGTGGCCGATTTGGCGCGGCAGTCACAGGCGCGCGTGGAAGCCGATGCCGCTCGGCAGGCGCGCGTGGTCCAGCGGATGCACGAGGAACGGCTGCGGATCATGCGCGGCGCCTTGGACCGGGAATGCGACCGCGCCAGACGCGCCCAACAGACGCCCACGAAGCTCAAGCAGTGGATCGAGACGTGGTACGACGGCCACGGCGAGATGATGGCCGCGAGCCTTCTGCCGTCCGTGCGGACGCATCTGGCGTTTATCGGGTCGGACGAGGACGCGGGCGAACTCACGCGGCGGATGGTGGACGGGCATGTTGCCACGTCGCGCCGGCAGTTGGCTGGCGTGGCGGATCTGGACGGCGACCAGTTGGCCGCGGAGCTGGCGGGATTGCTCCACCGATGGGAAACGGAACGGGCGCAGACGATTCCCGATGCGCTGATGGCGAAGGAGTTGGCCTATGTCCGCAGTCAGTAAGCCCGCGTGGGAGACCCGCTACGTCGGCGTGGAAGGCCGCGCCGAACTCAGCGAGGACTCGCGCATTCGCGGGTATGCGATCGTGTTCAACGTCCTGTCGGTGGACTTGGGCGGGTTCCGTGAGCGGATCTTGCCGTCTGCCGTGGACCGGACACTCCGAGAAGGCTTGGACGTGAGGGCCTACTTCAACCACGACACCGACAAGGTGTTGGGCCGCACGCGCGCCGGCACGTTGCGATTACAGAAGGACGGCCACGGACTCCGGGCCGAGATTTTCCCGCCGTCCACGACGATGGCGAAGGATCTCATGTTGTCGGTGCAGCGCGGTGACGTGACCGGGATGTCGTTTCGGTTTCGTGCGCTCGATGACCAGTGGGGGACCGAGGACGGGATGCCGATCCGCGAGGTGTCCGACATGGTGATCGGCGAGGTGAGCGTGGTCAGTGAACCGGCCTACCCGGATACATCGGTGGCGATTCGGTCGCTGCAGGCGTTTCAATCCGTGCAGATTCCCAAGCTCCAACGGTCGCCAGAATTTCTACGGCGCTACCTCAAGGCGAAGTCGTGAACAAGCGCGGACGGCCGCGACTGTCTGAAGAACCCACGGTGAATCTGTGCGTGCGGCTGCCGGTGTCGGAATTTGACCGACTAGCGCGTCAAGCGCAAGAGCGTGACGTGTCACTGGCGGCGGAAGCGCGTCGGCTACTGATGCGCGCTGACGGCAGGCTTATCCATGAACGAGTGTGATGGAGTTCATTTAGTGTCGTACTCGTCGGCAAACCACGTCAGCGAGAATGGGCCGAGTTGGATCTTTTTGCAGTATGTCTCTGGTGGGTTGTGAAGGCGCATGCTCCAGAATCTCAGCCGAGGACGGAATTCTAGTATCCAGTCGCGCGAGAGAATATCGCTGTTGTGGCCAGGGCAGCCCGTGGTCAGCCACAGTGACCAAAGATAACTATCTAGGCTCCCTTTGATCTTGACGGTCCTGAACGAGTCCATGTTGCTGTGTTCGTAGCTGTAGGGCGTTCGCATCTATTCCCCTTTGAAAAAGGCACGGACGGACCATAAACGGCCCGTCCGTGCCTTACTGTCTGCGGACCCTGAACTAGCACAACACAGCCTGCATTGCCGAGTTCGTGCCCGTACGCGACTAGCAGCGCAGAGCCCATGCGATCCACGCCTGCCTTACCGATCCGTGCCACTACTTGCCCTGACTAACCTGCGATTACGCTCTGTGCCAATCCGTGACACGCCCGAACTCTCTAGGCCAGTACAGTCCTCGCCGTGCCTCGCCTGCCTTGCCACACAGTGCTTCGCCTTACCGCGCCAAAACTTGCCACGCCTAGCCTCGCCTGCCGTGCCTGCTATGCCTTGATGCGCCCGACCAAGGAGGGCCTGTCCCGACCGTGCCGAGCCTCTCCTTGCCAGTCCTTGCCTGCTATGCTGTTCAACGTTCGCGCCACTTCGTAACTAGCCAATACCAGCCTGCCATGCGAAGCCCCGACGTGCCTCAACGCGCCAATCTGGGACACGCAAGTCCGTGCCTGCTTTTCCCTGCCCAAATCACTATTCGATGCCGACACGAAACTGAACGGACGTGCCGTTCCATCCGCCACCAGCGTCCTGCCCGACTGACTTGATTCGCCCGGCGTCTGCGGCCTCAATGATCTTCTTGCCGACGCGGCGGCCGAACTCCTGAAGATCGCGACACTTCATGGGTTTGGTTTTCTTGGTTTTCATCTGCCTGCTCCAACTGTCTCTCGTTCATCGGCGACTGTGACCACTTGGTCTATCGCGGCGAACACGTCGGCCAGTTCCGTGAGCGACCGATAGCGAGACTTGAATCCGATCAGGTCTTGCTTCGCGTCGGCGAGTAGTTGCGCTCGGTGCTGTTCGTCCGACATCGCATCCACCATCAGCCGGTACCCTTCGCCGTTCTTCTGGCGATCCGTTGTCAGGCTGACAAAGACGCGGTGTTCGATGGGTTCGCGCGACCCGGCCGGATACGCGATCACGACGGCGTTGATCAGGTTCCGCGCCTGGTGCAGCCGCCATTGTTCGGCGGCGGCATCGTCGTCCCATGTGAAGTGCGGATGGAGTGGCGATTCTTCCGCCCGAGCGGACGCCACCACATCGGACGGTTTGAGCGTCCCGCCGTGTTCTTCGGCGAGTCGTTTCAGTTCGGCGACGATGATCGGATTCTTCACTTGGCCTCCTCGATGTCAAACAAGCCCCAGCCCATGCCGGCGCTGTTCTTGCTGTCTGGTCGTCCTTCGCCGAGTCCGACCTGCTGACCGACGCGCATCATCAGGTTCGTCACGTCGTCGAGCGTGAACTGGTCGGCGTCATAGCGAATGCGGATCTTCGCTTTCCAGTCGTGGTACGCCGCACGAACCGTGACGTACGGCTGGCCAGTTTCGACGCGCGCCATGTCCTCCTGCTTGGTGGGTTTGCCGATGATGCGAATGAGTCGGATTTGCGGTTCTTCCGCGTCTTTGCCGTCCGGCATGTCGAACACTGACAACTTCGCCAGCGTCATCTTGAACCCGACCAATCGACAGGCCGAGATCAACGCCGCGCGAATGGATGCCGCGTTGAATCCGTCCCAGCCTTCCGTGCTGATGTAGCGGGCTTCTCGGTACAGGTCGTCGGTCTGTTTTGCTTCGCGGTTTTTCTTGCTGCCGGCGGCCTTGCCGGTTTCCATCTTCAACTTCATCTGGGCCTTCGTCTTTGCCGAGAAGCGATGAATCACAAGCGGAGCCGTGCCGATCACGTTGAACGTGGCGATGCCGAAGTTCGGCGGTTTGATTGTAACGGTGGTGGATGTTGGTGCGGTAGACTTCTGAGCAGCCATGAGTTGGCCCCCTCCTACGGGGCCGATTTACGGTTAGGGGCCGTTGGGTGCTGAACACACTCAACGGTTCCGCCTACTTTACTCTAGCGCCGAATCTAGCGCAACTGTTTCTGTCCTAAATAATTCCGTCCTGTTCATTCCTTCGGTATCGTCAACAGTGAACTGATCGACCTGCGTCTGCTGCGTCCGAGATCGGGCGTCACCCTACGCAGTCAAGATGTGACCGACTCCCAGACGGGCGTCACGCATCGGCAAAACCGAGTTTTGCCTGTGTGGTGACGCCCGTTTCGCGTTTCCCCACAGGCCATCACGAAGGGAAGCGCACCTATGGACCCGAAAGCACTCCGCGAACAAGCCAACAAGCTGGCCGTCGACATGCAGGCGATCACCACCAAGGCCAAGGCCGAGGCGCGTGACCTCACCGCCGACGAAGAGAAGCAATTCGACACGATGGACGCCGACCGCGACAAGTTGCTGGCGCAGGAGCGCCGCGCCTTGAAGATGGCCGAGCTCGAATCCGGCGAAGGCCGGCGCACGGCGCCGAATCCGACCGAGACGCGCACCACGCCGGAGACGCGCAAGGCCATTACCGACCAGGACCGCGCGTTTGGTCTGGCCGGCTGGTTGCTCGGAGGCAAGGCCGAGAACCGCGCCGAATTTCGGCAGGCCGCGGAGCGCATGGGCATGTCCCCGTCCTCCAAGAACCTGACCATGCGGCTTCCGTCGACGCCGCTCAAGTCCCTGCATCGGGAGGATGTGCGGGCCTGGGAAGAGCGCATCGTGAAGGACATCGTGTCACCGGACGGCGGCGGACATTTCACGCTGGCGATCAACGGCCTGCAGGCGCTCGAAACGGCGATGCTGCAGTTCGGGGGCATGCGCCAGGTGGCGACCGTGGTCCGCACGGACAACGGCAACGACCTCCAGTGGCCGACCACGAACGACACGTCGAATTCGGGGGCGCTGCTCGGGGAAGCCGCCGAACACACCGAGCTCGACATCACGTTCGACGACATGATCCTGAACGCCTTCAAGTACACCAGCCGACTCGTCAAGGTGTCGGTCGAGTACCTGCAGGACAACGCGATCAATGCGCCGGAAGTCATCGGGCGGCTGCTCGGTGAGCGTATCGGCCGCATCACCAACACGCACTTCACCACGGGCGATGGCAGCGCGAAGCCGCGCGGCATCGTGGCGGCGGCGACCAGTTCGAGCGTCACCACGGCGGCGGACGACGCGATCAGCTACGACAACATCGTCGACCTCGTGCATTCGGTGGACCCGGCCTATCGCTCGGGCGCGAAGTTCATGTTCAACGACACGACCCTTAAACTGCTCAAGAAGATCAAGGTCACGCAGTTCTCGGGCGACACGTCGGGCTATCCGCTGTGGCGCGCGGGGTTTGCCACGGGCGAACCGGACACGATTGACGGATACGGCTACGTCATCAATCAGCAGGTGGCGTCTGGGGCGAGCGAGAAGGCGATGGTGTTCGGCGCCTTGAGCAAGTACATCATCCGCGACGTCAAGGACATCACACTGGTCCGGCTGGACGAGCGGTATGCGGAATTCGGCCAGGTCGGCTTCCTGGCGTTCTCACGGCATGACGGCGACTTGCTCGACGCCGGCACGCACCCGGTCAAGTACCTGACGATGGGCAGCTAGTCGTCAGTCGACGTTCGGCGCCTCGAGAGCGGTGCGGTCCAAGGGGTCGCACCGCTCAAGGCGTGTCTGGAGGCGGGTGCGGATTCGATTTCGGCAGAGTGTGGCCCATACGCGCGGGGCGTTTCGGGCTGGTCAGGTAGTGTCGGTCCCTATGCTGCCGGCCGGCTGGGATGCCTGGCTGAAGGCGGGCGTGATTGTCCTAGTGGCCGAGGATCTGGATGAGCGCGCGGTGGCGCCGGGTTTACCAGAGGCGGCGGTGAGGCCGAGTGGGCGCAGTAGACGAGCCGCGCGTCGCGCGCAAGTGGCCGGGTAGCACGATTGTCTGCGCGGCCTCTGGGCCGAGCCTGACGTCGGCCGATCTGGCGCTGGTGCGACAGTTCCCACTGGTGGCCGTGAACGACGTGTACCGCATTGCGCCGTGGGCGGACGCGCTGGTGGCGGCCGACGCCTCCTGGTGGCACAAGCACGAAGGCGTCCAGGGATTTGCCGGCGAGAAGTGGTCGATTGAGCATTCCACATGGGCACGGTATCGGGAACGGTGGCCGGATGTGAAGCGACTGCGACATACCGGCGCCGAGGGGATCGAGACCGATCCGACCGCGTTGCGGAGCGGGCAAAACTCGGGTGCCTTGGCGGTCGGGCTCGCGGTGCATTACGGCGCGTCCAGAATTCTGCTCCTGGGTTATGACATGGGACACGCTGCGAACGGCCCCTCGCATTTTTTCGGGGAACATCACGGCTCCTTACGTCAACGCAGTCCCTACTCCACCTTCATCGCCAAGTTTCAGACGATGGTCGCGCCGCTTCGGGCGCTGGGTATTACCGTGATCAACTGTTCACGCGAGACGCGCCTGACGTGTTTTCCACGGCAGTCGCTGGAGTCGGTGCTGTGACCTACGTGGCCCCGTCAAAAGTCCTGGCGCACCTTGACCGGCTGGCGGCGTGGCAGCAAGGCGACACACCAGCGCCGGTGACGGTGGAAATCGATCTCACCAATATCTGCTCCCTCGGGTGTCAGTTCTGCCACTTCGCGCACACGCATGTCGGGGGTCCGTGGGCCGACAAGCCCGAGAAGCCCGCCGGCTACGAGGACACCGGACGATTCGCGGATGCCGGGCTTCTGATGGCGGCGTTCACAGACATGGCCGAGGCGGGCGTACGGGCCGTCGTGTTCAGCGGCGGTGGTGAACCGACCCTCCACCCGCGCTTTGATGACATCGTTAGAGCCGCGGCCGCGGCCGGGTTGCAGTTAGGCATGTATACGCTGGGCGGGCATCTGTCCGAAGCCCGCGCCGCCTTGGTGCGCCAGACGTTCGCATGGGTCGTGGTGTCGCTCGATGCGCCGGATGCCCTGGCGTACGCCACGGAAAAGCGCGTGCCGGCCATCCGGTTCCAGGCGGCGGTCGACGGCATTGTCCGGCTGTCACATGGCTCATGTGTGGTGGGCGTCTCGTTTCTGCTCCACGCGGAGAACTGGACGCGCACGTACGAGATGTTGGCACTGGGTCGGGCGCTCGGAGCGACCTATACGACCTTCCGGCCAACCATTGAAACCGATCCGCATGATTTAGCCGTAGCGACTGGGGATCGTTCATGGGTGACGGATGCCTGGCATGTCTTACATGGACTCGCCGCGCACCCCGACGTCGAAATCGATCCGCCGCGGTTCGCGGAATACCGCGACTGGCACGGCCGCTCATACCAGACGTGCTACGGCATTCGCCTCGTGACGCAAGTCACCCCGGACGGCCGCGTGTGGGTCTGTCCGAATCGGCGCGGGATGCCGGGGTCTGAGCTCGGCAACCTGCAAACCGAATCTTTCGCCTCGATCTGGCGCCGGCACCCGGGACAGTGGACCGACTTCTCCGCCTGTCGCGTCATGTGCCGATTGCACCTCGTCAATGAAACGCTCGATACGGTATACAAGCCGCGCCGGCATGAGGCGTTCATATGACGCGCCTGACGCTCGGGATCGCCTACTACCAGAATCCCGGTATGTTGGCGCAGCAGTTCCGCGTCTGGGCTGCCTATCCCGTCGCGCTGAAAGCGCAGATCGAAGCGATTGTCGTGGATGACAGTTCGCCCGAACCGGCCGCCCATGTGCCGCGGCCTGCCGGTCTGCCGAAGCTCACCATCGGCCGGCTGGCGGACGTGGCCGATCCGTGTACCCCACCGTGGCGTCAGGACGCCGCGCGCAATCGGGCCGCCCATGAAGCGGCCGGCGAGTGGCTGTTTCTCACTGACATGGATCATGTCCTGCCATCCGAGAGCCTGGCGTACATTTTCAACCACTGCCTTGACGGCCCAGATGTGGTGTACACGTTTCAGCGCCTCGATGCGCCGAACCTCACCCCAAAGCTGGACACACACGGGCTCCCG
>Ga0137437_1000543_pt1 | contig 11951 bp, 8 predicted proteins | sample EasRivERMGT138_2_FD_102332 | JGI IMG/M metagenome (GOLD analysis project Ga0137437, IMG submission 102332) | Soil microbial communities from meander-bound floodplain in the East River, Colorado, USA - East River MetaG ERMGT138_2 | ecosystem: Environmental > Terrestrial > Soil > Floodplain ...
CGGCCCGCGGTCGGATCCAGCGTGATGGGCCCAGTGCCCTGGAAGGCGGCGAATGCCGAACCTGAGTTTGCGAATTCACGGCCCACGAGCAGCGTCAGGTTTGACGCGCGCGACAGCTGGCGCGCTGCCGAGACGCGTACCAGCTCACTGTTGGAATCCTCCAGCGCATCGCGATCGAGCTCGACGTAACCGGCGTCGATGGTGAGTTTGGTGCGCGCACCGTCGGCCTCGTAGCGCAGGAACGCTTCGGACTGATCGTAGTCGGTGTCGAGCAGCTCCTCCGCGAAATCCACTTGCTGGAAGCGCGCGTTCAGCGACAGGGAATTCACGCTCGAGAAACTGCGCCCGAAGCCGATTTCGCCGAGCGTCGTGGTGGAATCGAAGGGGCTGTCTTCGTAGTCGGTGCGCAAATAGCGCGCGCCGAAGTCGAGACGGTTCTGCGCGCCAAGTCCCAGGGTCAGGTCAGGGCCCGTCATGAAGAAATTGATGTTCTCGCTGTTGAGTGGCGTCGCGGGCAGCAACGGATCCGCCAGCACCTGGCCGAAGTTGTCGGCAAACGTCCAGGTGAAGCGCTCGGGGATAAAGGCAATATCGAAATTGCCGGCGAAGTTTCCGATCAGCTGCGAGTCGTAGGTGTCGTCGAGAAACTTCTGGTAGTCGAAGTTCCCCACCAGGTCGGCACTCAACTTGCGAGTCTTCTCATCGAAAGAAAACCGCAGGCCGGCGCTCGCAATATCTTCATCCTGTTCGTCGGTGGCCACGCGCCCGATGTTGTCGCTGTGCGCGCCGCCGGCGTTCAACTGATAGTCGAAATTACCCGCACGCGCTTGCGCCGCGACGAGCCCGAGCGCCAGCAGGCTCGCGCATCGCGCGCTCCCAGCGCGCTTAGACATGACCTTCGCCGCGCGGCGCGTCGCCGTAGTTGCCGTAGTTGCCGTAGCCGTAATAACCGCCGGTGAGGCTTACGCGACCCTGGTTGAGCACCAATGCCACCGGGCGGTCGCCGAGCTGATCGAGCGCGTCGAGCACCGCCTGGTTCGGTGTGTGTCCCGAGCGGACCACCAGCACCACTTGCCCGGCGATCGACGAAAGAGCGCGCGACTCGCTTGAAACCAGCAGCGGTGGCGAGTCGAACAGCACCACGCGGCGTGGGTTGCGCGCGATCAGCCGCGTAACCACGGCCGCCATGCGCGCGCTCGCCAGCATTTCGGTGGCGCCGTCGTGTGTAGTCCCTGCAGGCAGAATGGACAGGCCGCCCACGTCGGTGGGCAACACCAACGATTCGATGTCGGTGCTGGCATCACCGAGCGCGTCGAGCAGCCCGGGTTCGTTATCGACGCCGAAGATGCGACTCACGTGCGGCTTCGGTGTGTCGCAATCGACCAGCACCACGGAAACGTCGCGTTCGCGCGCCATGCTGAGCGCGAGATTGATGCTCGTGAAGGTCTTGCCGTCACCGGGCAATGCGCTCGCCATCATGATGAGCCGCGGACTTCCGGGCACGGCCTCGGGCGCGGCCAGGGCCGCGGAGATCAGCGGCCGCTTGATCTGGCGATAGTGATCGGCGAAGCGCCGGTCAACCTCAGTTTCCGGTAGATAGCCCGCCTCGCGCAGCGCTTCGCGATTGACGGCGATGCTGCGGCTGGGCGCGGCTGGCGGGGCGCCGGGCGTATCGGCAACCTTGGGTGGTTCGGTGACCAACGACCCGACGGGGCGCGTCTCGGCACTCGGGCGCTGTTCGGCTGCAGCGCGCCGCATTTTCTCGATGGTGCGTTCGACCAACGTCATGGTGTCACCCGGATCCCGAGGCATGCATGGCAATGCGCACGCCGGCCCGACTCAGGACGACCGCGATGACGAACACGAAGAACAGGCAACCGAATCCCGCCGCGTAACGCATCAGCGCCGCACGCGCCGCGGCGCGATTGCGTGCTGGAAACGCGGCGCTTACCACACCGAGCACGGGCAGACCGGTGAGCTTGGTGAGACCCTGCGCGGTCCCGACCACCGGACGCAACAGCGTCATGAGCCAGGTCACGACACCACCTAACACCAGCGCGGCGATCAGCGTGCCGACGAGTAACAACACGCGCTTCGGGAACACCGGCGAGAAACTGGCGGTGGGCGGTTGCACGATCTCGAAGCGCACTGAGCCCGCGCTGTCGGCCTGTTCGCCGAGGCGGGCTTTTTCATAGTTGGAGAGCAGCGCTTCGTACTGCGTCTTGTTGACGGCGTCGTTGCGCGTCAGCTGCGCGTATTCGGCTTCAACCTCCGGCGCGGTGTCGAGGCGCTGGCGCAGCTCGGCCGCCTTTTCGCGGTGCTGCGAGAGTGCGCCGCGCAAGCTGGCAATCTCCACGTCCGCCTGGTTGAGCGCCAACTGGATGCTCTGGAACACCGGATTGCTGCTGGCGCCGCTCGCGGCGACCGCGTCAGCGTCGCCGCGTTTGAGACTGGCGATTTCGGCCGTGCGCCGGCGCTGCAGCTCCTGCAGCGTTTCGCGCATGGCGATCACGTCCGGGTGCTTGTCGGTAAAGCGCAGCAGCAGATCGTCGAGCCTGGCCTGCGTGTCCTTGATGCGTGACATGGTGTCGGTGCCGGCGGTAATGCCCGAAGCACCGATCACCGGCGTGGAGCCGGCTGCCGACACCACCGCCTCGCCGCGCAACTGCCGCGCGAGTTCGGCGCGCCGGGCGAGTGCAATGTCGAGGTCAGTCTCGGCCTTTTTGGACGCATCAATCTCGGTCTGCAGCTGCGCGAAGTACCCGCCGCCGCCCTGCGTCTGGTCGGTGGGCAGGAGCCCGACATTGCGCTTCTTGAATTCGGCCAGCCGATTTTCAGATTCGCGCCGGCGTTCCTCGAGGCTGCGCAGCTGGCCCTCGAGAAATTTCAACGAGCTCTCGGAGCCCTCGCGCTTGCCGGACAGCGTCTGCTCAACCAGCGTATTGAGCAGTGTCTCGACCACGCGCAGGCTGCGCGCGCGGTTCTGATCCTGGTAGGTAATGCCGTAGATGCTGCCGGCGCTGTCGTCCTTCGGATTCTCGCCGGCGCTGCGGACATCGAGAACGACGCCGTCGGCCAGAGTCTTGAGAATCCGCGCCTGTTGCGCCGGCCCTCCGGCGGTCGGCGTGAGCACGCCGGCCTGTTCGGCGATCTTGCGCAGCTGCGGGCCGGCCAGCAGTGACTGGCGTACGAAATTGAGCTGCGCGTTGACGTCTTGCGAGATAGACAGATCCTTGATGACCGGATTGAGCGCGGTGCGCGTATCGACGAATACGCGCGCACTCGATTCAAACCGATCGGGCAGCGAGAACACCACCACCCAGCCGATCACCGCGACGACGGTTGCGACGATCAACGCCAGCCAGCGAAAGCGCCAGGCGCTGCGTAACTCTTCGACGACGTGTTCGACGACGGGATTCATGAGTCAGCCTAAAAGCGGGTCTCTGGAACCACGAGGACATCGCCAGGCTTGAGCGCCACGTTTTGTTTCATATCGCCGTCGTTGACCAGCGCACCGAGTTTGATTTTGATTTCTGTCTGGTGTCCATTCTGCGTGCGCATGATGCGCGCGCGATTTCCGGCGGCGAACGGGGCGAGACCACCGACCGCCAGAACGGCATCGAGTACCGTCATGCCTTCGCGATACGCAATCGCCTGCGGGCGCTGCACCTGGCCGATGATCTTGACCTGGCTGAACACGCTGGCCGGCTGAGTGACGATCACGTTGACCTGAGGCGAGCGTACGTATTCGCCCAGGACTTTTTCGATGTCGCGCGCGAGCGCCGACGGATTCTTGCCGACCGCCACCATGTCTTCGACCAGCGGCGTCGAGATCTTGCCGTCCGGGCGCACCGGAATGGTCGCGGCGAGTTCCGGATTGCGCCACACGAAGATCTGCAACGTGTCACCGGGGCCGATGATGTAGTCGGGCGGCACGACAGGCGGCGCCGGGACGACGGCAGGAACCGCGGGTGGTGCGGCGCCGGGGGTGGCAGTGGCCGCCTGGGCAAAAGCCTGCGACGCGAAACCCGCACCGGTGATCGCAATCAGAAATAACATCCTGATTTTCAATGATTTTTGGCCGGCAAGCATGGTTGCGGATATTAACAACCTGCCCGCCCAATTACGGACTCTTGCCATTGCGCACTCGAAATAACGTGAAGTCGGGCACATGCCGTTTCATTTCAGCGAGGCGGCGAGCTCCTGCGCGGCCGTTCGGGACGGGAATTCCGGCACCTCGGCCAGTAGCGTCGCGAGCTCGGTCGTGGCCTGGGCACCCTGACCCGATTTCGCCAACGCCGCCGCGTAGTGGTAACGAATTTCCGGATCGGCAATACCACCGTCGTGGTAGGCGCTCTCGAGCACGTTCCGCCCCTCCTGCGTGGCGCCGGATTCCAACAGCAGCCAGCCGTAGGTGTCGGCAACATTCGGCACATGCGGCGCCAGTTGCCAGGCGTTGCGCGCCGTCGGCAGGGCTTTTGGATCTTTCTCGAGGTAGTACAGCCACGCCAGGTTGTTGAGCACCGGAACGCTCTGCGGCATCGCGGCCAGCAGCACTTCGAACTCGACGATGGCCTCGCGATTCTGCCCGGCCTGCCGCAACGCGTCGGCATAGGCACCGCGCATTTTGAAATCCTCGGGATGGAGCGTGACCCAGGACTTGAGTGCCTCTGCCTCGTTGCCCAACTTGCCTTCCTGGCGCGCGCGCGCCAGTGCGAGCGCGGTCGCGGCGGACGGTGCCAGGCCCCACAGGCGTTCGAGTGTGGCCGCCGCCTCGCTGTATTGCTTCTGTGCGCGATACGACTCGGCCAGCAGCGCCAGCGCGTTCGCATCACGCGGCTGCTTGGCAGCCATTGAAGTCGCGATGCGTTGTGCCTCGGCCGGATTGCCGGTGCGCAATTCCAGTTGCGCGAGCCCCGCGATCGGCAGCGGCGAATCGGGCGCCAGTTCACCGGCCGTCTTCATTGCGGCGCGCGCCATGAATGGTTGGCCGAGCGCGACATGTGCCCCCGCTGCCGCGAGCCAGTATTCAACCGTGTCCTTTTTCCTTTCGGGGATCTCGCGCAGGATGTCCGCGGCGACCTTCAGGTTGTCAGCGCGGGGATTTTCCTGCGCGAGCTGCGCGGCCTGATTCAGCGCTTGCTCGGGGTTTCCCGCGGCCAGCTCCGCCGATGCCAGTGCGAAACGCACTTCGTTGATCCCCGCGTTGCGCGTAATCAATCCCTGCAACGCGGCGACCGCCTCGCTCGCCTTCCCGTCGGCGAGCATCAGGCGCGCGCCGAGTAGTGAGGCGAGCGCGCTGTCGGGAGCCAGGCGCAACATTTCCTCGTGGGTAGCGCGCGTGGCGGCGACATCGTTGCGCGCCAGCTGCAGATCGGCACGCGCCGCAGCCGCATTCAGCTGCTGAATCAGTGAGAGCTGACCGCCGGCGATGCCGCTGGCATTGCGCCACGACTGCTCGGCTTCGCTGAATCGGCCGGCGACCTGCAACAGGCGGCCGCGGGCCAGCCATGCTTCGGCGGCTTGCGGGTGTGCCTGGACGGTGGCGTCGAGAATCGACAACGCGCCCTCGGCGTTGCCGAGGCGCGCGTAACACTCGGCGAGTGCCACGGCGGCGGGAGCCGCGGCCGCGTCGACCGCGCGCAGCTGCCGCGCGAGTTCGATGGCTTCGTCCAGGCGGGCGAGCGCAACCAGCGCGCGCAGCCGCAGCAATTCGCGCTGCGGCGGCGCGATGATCGAGCTGGCGGCGTCAGTAGCGGCGAGCAACGCATCGAATTTTCCTTCCAGCAACAAGACGCGCGCGCGCAGTTCGGCCACGGTCGCCTTATCGACGCCCCCGGCGGCCGCGACTTCCAGCGCGTGCGTGGCGGCATCGGCACTGCCGAGCTGGAGGCTGGCGCGCGCCAGCGCCAGCTCGGCGCGCGGGTCATTAGGTATTTTTTCCAGCGCGACGTTGAGTTCGACCAGCGCTTCGCTGTAGGCCCCCTGTTCGATCAGTCTTTCGGCGCGCGACACGCGCTCACCGGGCTTGGTGAAGACGTCGCAACCGGCGACACACAGGAGCGCCACTGACAAACCGCAGATCAGCGTGACTCGGGCCATAAGACTTCTCCATTTTCCTCGACAAAGCGGCCGAGCAGGTGCTCGGCCGCGGCGCAATCGTCGGCGCATTCGGCGCGCAGCATCCACACCCGTGATGGCTCCGATTTCAGCACCATGAAGGTGCGCGCGCTGTACCAGAATTGTGCGCGCGTCGCGCTCACGAACCAGCGATCGCCCACCTGGTAGGCGCGCCAAAGGCTGGCGCGCATTCCATCATGTTCCACCAGCTGCGTCGCGAACCCCAGGCCCGCGGCTTCGGCATGTCCCTCGTCCACAACGTCCGCGCCGAAACCCGGCGGGTAGTTTGCGCGACCGCCGAGTTTGCGGCGCTGACGCTGCTCGACATACAGGGCGCCGAACATTTCGACGACTTCCGCGCCGCGCGAGAAGCGCAGTCGCAGGTCGCGATCCGCGTTGAGCTGCACCGGCTGCCATTGCGAATCCAAGCCCACCGCGACCTTCCAGCCGTGCAGGTTCTCCGGCACTACCAGGACCTTTGTGGCGCCCTGCTCCGGCAGACGCGCGGCAATGACGAGATTCAGAATGGCCGGCAACGCCGCCACGGCCATCACCAGCACCGACCAGCCGAAGGATGTCTCGCCAGCCGGCGCGGCGACCGCGACGGGCCCTGCGGCGGCCGCGGAGCGCGGCACGCGCGGCGCGCGCGCATGAAAGTGCACGTAAGCGAAGAACAGCACGAGCGTGCCCAGGAAGACCACCCAGCCGTAGCTGTAGTGCGAAACCCGCACCAGGTAGCTCTGCATGTGGCTCAGGTGGCCGGCGAGGATGATCGTGTAGACGCGCAACCAGTTGCTGAGCACCGCGAGCGCGCCGCCCACCAGGATCCAGTGCAAGCGCGTGCGCCAGGAGTCGTGGCGCAGTTCGCCTAACAACACGGCCACCGCGAGACCGACAATCAGATAGTGCAATCCGCTGCAGCCGCCCTGGATCTCGAACACACCCGCCGGAATCTGCACCAACTCGCCGGCGAAGAACGAAGGCACGCCGGTGGCGCGCAATGCGACGCGCACGACGTGAATCGTGGTCCATTGCAGCATGGGAATGAGGTAGTCCCACACCGGCAACGCAAAGATCAGAAAGCCGATCGGAAACGCGGTGGCCCTGGCAACACGCCAGCCGAACAGCAACGTGATGCAGATCCAGAGCGCGAGCGGCAGAAGCGTGAGATACGCAACCTGGATTCCGGCGCGCAATGCGAATTGCCATACGAGCGCGGTGCCGGCGAGGAACAGCACACCGACGATGCGCCACGCGCTGGTCAGCGGGCGCGCGCCACCAGCGAGTTGCGCGCGATTCCTCCACAACAGCCATAGGGAAATCGCGGCGATCAGGAAACCGCTGGTATAGGTGTCGCCGCGCGTGTCGGTCCACAACACGCCGAGCGAGTAGCACGCGGGCCAATACAACAGCAGGACGATTGCAATCGCCGCACAGACCGACCCCGGGCCCTTCCATGGAGCCGCTCGCAAAGCGTCCGTGTTCATTCGCGGGGGACGTCTCGGTAGTCGTATTTTTCCATCAAGTCATACAACGTCGGGCGCGTGACTCCGAGCAGGTCAGCCGCCTGCGAGATGTTTCCCGAGGCCAGCGCCAGCGCCTGCAACATCGCCTGGCGTTCCGCCTGCGTGCGCACCGCCTTGAGATTCAGGAACGCGAACTGTCCGGTGTTGCCGCCGAGGCCAAGATCCTCGGGCGTGATGTTCGGACCACCCGCCATGATGCAGGCGGCCTTCACTTTATTTTCGAGCTCACGCACGTTGCCCGGCCACGCATGACGTTGCAGGGCGACCAGCGCCTCCTCGGAAAAGCCGCGCGGCGCGCGCGCCTGGTTCGCGGTGTAGCGCCGCAGACAGGCCTGTGCCAGGACGACCACGTCGCCCGGCCGGCTGCGCAGCGGGGGCAAGTTCAGAGTCACTTCGCTGATGCGGTAGTAGAGATCCTGGCGGAAGCGCTGCGCCGCGATCAGCGCAGCGAGATCCTGGTTCGTGGCGCACACCACGCGCACATCCACCGGAATTTCGGTGCGGCCGCCGACCCGCTCGATGACGCGGTTCTGCAGGAAGCGCAGTAGTTTGGCCTGCAGCGGCAGCGGCATATCGCCGATCTCGTCCAGGAACAACGTGCCGCCCTCCGCGCCTTCCACCTTGCCGATGGTCTGGCGGTGCGCGCCGGTAAATGCGCCCTTTTCGAACCCGAACAGCTCGCTCTCCAGCAGCTGCTCGGGAATGGCGGCGCAGTTGATCGCCACGAATCGCTTCGACCGGCGTTCGCTGCGCGCATGGATGGCGCGGGCCACCAGCTCCTTGCCGGTGCCGCTCTCGCCTAACAACAATACCGAGACGTCGCTCGGCGCGACTTTCTCGACCATGCGGCACACGTTCTGCATGGATTCGTCGGTCGCGATGATGCCTTCCAGGGGACTGGCGGCGTGCACCGCGCGCAGGCGCTTGTTCTCGGCTTCCAGGCCCGCGATGTGAAAGGCGCGCTGCACGATGAGCTTCAGAACGTCGGTGTCCACCGGCTTGGAATAGAAGTCCCAGGCGCCGAGGCCCACCGCGCGCACGGCGCTGTCGCGATCGGCGTTGCCCGTCACGACGATCACCTTCGTCTGCGGCGCGAGTTGCAACAGCTCCTTGAGCGTCGCCATGCCCTCGCTCACACCTTCGGCGTCGGGCGGTAATCCCAGATCCTGCAGCACCACGGCCGGCTCATAGCGGCGCATCTGCGCCACCGCCTCACTGCGCGAGGTCGCCTGCAGCACTTCGTAGCTGTCGAAGCACCACTTCAACTGCTTCTGCAGCCCGAGGTCGTCTTCGACGATCAGGAGGCGGAACTTGTCTTCGGGCATAGTCCGAGCCTAATACAGAACTGCGTGCCAACGCCGGGCGTGCTCTGCACATCCACGTCCCCTCCAAGGGAACGAACATATTCGCGCACCTGGTAGGCGCCGATGCCCATGCCCTTGGAGCCCTTGGTGGTATCGAACGGGCGAAACAGCCGCGATCTGAGGAATTCGGCGTCCATGCCGGCGCCCGTATCGCGCACCGTGAGCCGCGCGCTGGTCTGATCCGCCGCCAACAGTAGTTCGACGCTGCCGCCGGGTGCGGTTGCATCCTGCGCGTTGCGGATCACGTGATCGAGGGCGGTGGTTAGGCGCTCCGGGTCGGCGTGTACCGTGGCCGCGGGCAGCTCGCCCTGCAGGCTGACCTGCGGGCGCCGCGCCTGGGCGCGTTGCACCGCGGCACGCACCACCGCCGCCAGGTCGACCTCGCGGCGTGTGCCGCTGAGGTCGCGGCCCTGCAATTCCTCGATGAGGCGGGTCATGCGCTCGACCGCGTTGGAAATGGTGCTGATCGCATCCTCGAAAAATTCCGGTTCGTTCCGATGGCGCGCGGCGTTGGCCACCAGCAGCGACAACTGCGCCACGGAGTTCTTCAGGTCGTGCATGACGAATGCGGCGAAACGGTTGTACGCGTCGAACTGGCGGCCCTGCGCAAGTTTTTCATCCGACTGCTGTTGCGCCAGTTGAACGGCAACGTGTCGGCCCGCGGTCTTGAGAAGATCGCGGTCCTCGAAGGTCATGGTGAAAGGCGGCGGCGGCGAACGCAGCGCCAGGAAGCCGAGCAGCCGGTTCCCGATCAACAACGGAGTCACGATGCGCCACGGCCCCGTGGGACTCAGCCACGCCGGCAGCTCGATGCCGCCGTAACGCTCCGGGTATTGCGCGTATTCCGCGAGGTCGATGACCCATTGCCGTTCCGCCAGGAAGCGCGGCAGATCCGCGTCATCGGACACCGCCGTCCGGTTGGCGAACTCGCCGAGATCTTCGGGCCAGGCAGCTTGCGTCACCAGCTGCGTGCCGTTGTCCTCGCGCATGACCAGCAGGCCGCCGGGGCTGCCTAACAACTGCGCGACCGCGTTGATGGCGGTGCGGCGCGGGTCCGGTTCGTCGGTGGCCGACAACGTCTGCACGAATTGCAGCCAGGCGGCGCGATGATCGTACTTGGTGCGGTAGAAATGTTTTGAGATGAACACGCGCAGGCGGCGCAGCGGCGAGTCCGACCACAGCAGCGAGATGAGTACCGCTGCGGCGCCGCCCAGGAAGAGGATCTGGAAGGCATTACCCCAGCTGCCGCCGTGCTGGCGCACCAGGAATCCGCCGAGCGCCATCACGCACAGGTACAGGCCGACACCGACGAAGGCCGAGGTATAGAACACCACGTGGCGGGATATGAATACCCGTGGCGCGAATGCCGGCAGATAGTGAAAGCTCAGCCCGATGGGCACCGTGAGCGCCGCGATCATCAAGCCGCGCAGCGACCAGGCCACGAAATCCACCGAGCCCAGCAACTGACCCTGCGAAAACAGGAACAGGTCGTAGGCGAACTGACCCCCGATGCCGACGATGAGCAGGCGCACGCCGCGGGAGCTGCCCGCCGGCGCGTTTCGCACCACCTGCTCGATGAGCACCAGGCCCGCGCAGGCCAGCAACAGTCCACTCACGTTGTGCAATTGCACCGGATCGGCGGGAACTCCGGGCACGCCTTGCGCCAGCGCGCCAACGAACCCCAGCAGCACGAGTACGGCGCACAGGACAAACCCGCCGCGCACCAGCCAGGGATGAAAACTGCGCGAGTTGGGGGTCGACAGCGCGAAGAACCAGCCCCCGTAGCGCAGCGCATCCGCGGCGATCTCTATCCATTCGCGACGTTCACCGAGGCGCGCGCTGAAACCGAGCAAGGCGGCCCACACCGCGCTCACGAAACAGACGATCGCGACGCGCCGTGCCAGGTCGCTGTGCCGGTAGCGACTGCACAGGATCCCGGCCAGCACCAGCAGGGCCAGCGTCGCGCACGTATAACTGAGTCCTGCAAAAATCATGGCCGCGCATATTCCCCGCCTTGCACCGCAGCCGTCGGCTGCGAACGGCATGGCGTGGAGGCTTCCGTGAAGTGGGTCACGCTAAAAACCGCATTTTGCTGTCGACGGCCTTTACACCCACTGCCCCTCGGCGCCCCGAAAGCGGGGGGTCCGAGCCGGGCGCCTCCTACTAATCAAGAAGTTAGCCGCGCTGGCACGGATCGTGCTTCTTTCCTGGGCGTAGACGACGACTTTCTCTTCCGATGGAGCTGACAAAAAATGAAGAAGCAATGGACAATTTCCTTCGCCCTGCTCGGCATCGCGCTGAGCGCTGCGGCGAATGCTTCGCCAATGGTCTGGACGGACACGATCAATTTCAAACCGGCCGAACTGGTGAATCTGAAGAATCCGGTCGCGTACACCCATGACATCACCGACGCTTCCAGCGGCGGCTTCGTGGTGGGCGCGGATACGGTGAATTCGTACCAGCTCGTCCTGAACCTCTTTGACGACCTGGATAATGCCTTCGAAGTGGCGTACATCGCTCAGCCGGGCTTCGTCGGCGACAAGATTTACTTCAACCTCAGCGGCACCGAATACGGTGGCTGGTCGCTGCTCGCGCAGTGGCAGATCCAGTCGGAAGGCCGTCTGTCGGTCGTAGTGGCCGCCCTGCTCGGCGACTTCTACATCGGTGGTTCGCAGCTGGTGGTGAACGGTGATCGCCGCGCGGTTCCGGAACCCGGCACGCTTGCCCTTCTGGGTGCGGCGCTGCTTGGCTTCGGCATGATGCGCCGGCGCCGTTTGATCTGAACTGATCCCAAAAACAATAAGAAATGAAAAAGGCGGCACCGAAAGGTGCCGCCTTTTTTTTGTGGCGTCCCCAGGGGGATTCGAACCCCCGTTACCGCCGTGAAAGGGCGATGTCCTGGGCCTCTAGACGATGGGGACTTAAAGAGGCGAAAACGCGA
>Ga0137437_1000544_pt1 | contig 11950 bp, 13 predicted proteins | sample EasRivERMGT138_2_FD_102332 | JGI IMG/M metagenome (GOLD analysis project Ga0137437, IMG submission 102332) | Soil microbial communities from meander-bound floodplain in the East River, Colorado, USA - East River MetaG ERMGT138_2 | ecosystem: Environmental > Terrestrial > Soil > Floodplain ...
AACGCGGGAGCAAGGAGCCGGTGCGAGAACCGCGCCGTCCCTCTTGCCTAAACGGCTTCTAGCCTTTAGGTTCTCGGCCCTTGGCGGGGTAGCTCAGGGGTAGAGCAGGGGTCTCATAAGCCCTTGGTCGGCAGTTCAAATCTGCCCTCCGCCACGAGTTTTTTCGATGAGCGAGTACAGCTAGGCTACGGCTAGGAACCAGCCGAGTCAACGCTGCTCCATGATGTCGCACCAGCGGCTCGCCGGGCCAGAGCTGGACGTGGGGCGCGGCAACTGGCGAACGCGCATCGGCGACGCTGAACTGGGCAGCTCGTCCGGCGGGGGCGACGACCGGGGAGACCTCGCGGGCGGACGCGAGCTGCAGATGTCCGCCGAGGATCGCGAGCGCCGCGACACCTCGAAGCGCGCTGCTCGCTGGCCGTTCAAGACGCTGCTCCGCCAACTGAATCGATGAAAACGGAACAGTGTGTTGCACGTTACGGTTGCGACCTTGGCCGCCTCGCGTCCTCTCTCATTGGATACTATCCGCGCGAGGATGCAGACCGCGACCGGCGGATCGTTATTGGGCATTTCACCGAACTATTGAGTATCATTATGCTTACACGTCGCCAGCTACTCACCCGAGGAACCACTCTCCTCGTCCTTGTTCCGATCCTGGGTTGCTCATCGAGCGACGGCGATGGAACCCCGGACGGGACCTGCGCCGGGGTCTCCACCACGTCAACCGTGGACGCGCAGCACACCCACACGCTTTGCGTCCTGACCACCGATCTGACGACCCCGCTCGCGGGAGGGGTGACCTATACAACGAGCGTCGACGGCAGCCACTCTCACAAGGTGGTGCTCACGCAAGCCGATCTGACCTCGATCAATGCCGGCCAGACGGTCACGGTCACCTCCTCGAATGACGTCGACCCGATCAACAACGCTTTGCACATGCACGGGTTCTCGATCAAGAAGGCGTAGGCCACGTCCACGGGCGGCCCGCGCCCAGGAAATATAAAGCGGGTTTCGGAGCGACGCGCATAGCGCGTTCGCCGGCGTGCTCCTAGGCGAGCTACGCGACGTGTGCCGCAGCCCGGAGCGGTTCGGACGATCCACCGACGCCGCTCGATCTCGGCGATCTCGTCGGGCGCGGTGGCGACGATGAGCTTGGTGACCCGCCGATGCGGGACCCCCAGCCGCTCGCACAGCTCGTAGAGCATCGCCTTGCCGCGGACGCACAGGCGGGCCTTCAAGGAGCCCGTCGGGTAGTACAGGCCGGCGTGGATCACCTCGCTGTTGCGGCTCGAGGTCTCGGTCCCGTGGCGTGCGCGCCGCTCGAGCACGACGAGCTCGGGGAACCGCGGCGCGAGCCGTGCGGCCACGGCGAGCCCAACGACGCCCGCGCCGATGACCGTCAAGGAATGGCCGCCATGGGGAGAGCCTAGCCTGCCTGGGCAGGCTGCCGCGCGAACGCCAGGCCGATGGTGATTCAGCGGCCGGCGCGGCCGGGCGCACTACTCGAATGCGGCGAACGTGAACGTCAGCTGGAGGTTCGCCTCGGCACCCTTGGTGCTGAAGCTCGCAGCGGCCGGGCCGCGGATCACCACCTTGAAGCTGCCGTTAAGGATCTTCGTGAAGTCGGCTGGCGAGACGTCCTCCGAGTGAAACGCGACGGTCACATCGACGGGGCCGACGCCCGTTGGGTTCATGACGTGACCAGCGTCGTACGTGTTGTTGGTGTCGTTCGTGATGAACGCAACGTCGACATCGCCGGTGTAGACCTCTTCGAGCCTCGTGACGCCGATGGATGTCGCGCCGAGGGTCAGCGTGAGCTTGTCGATCTCGATGCGCGTCGGGTCTTGGCCGAGCTTGGTGTGCGCTTCCGAGACGAACGCGCCGAACGGGTTACCGCTCTCCGTCGTGATGCCTTTGTCGTCGCTGATCGCGTTGTTCGCGACCTCGCCAGACTTCGCCTTGAGGTTGATGCCCACCGGTGCCGAGAAGTTCACGGGGTCGGCGCCGCAGGCCGTAACCGAAAGCAGTGCTAGTGGAATAAGGTATTTCATCAATATTCTCTGATGCAGAAACGCATCTCACGGTTCACAGTGGGGATTCCGCGCAGGTAAGTTTCGAGGAAGAGTGGGCAAAATCGGGATGTGCACGTCGCGTACAGCCCCGATGTAGTTACACGGGTTACGCGGCTGAAACAACCTGAAGGACCAGCAGCCAGCTGACCTCGTAGGCCAGGCGCGGACGAGCATCGCCGGCGCACGGGCGTGCGTATCCCACATCCACGAAGCCACCACGACAGGCCGTACATGTCGGCTGCGCGGCGGTGGCGCTGCGGGGATCGATCGCGCGCGGTGCGTGCCGTGGCTGACGACGTGGCAGTACTCGCAGTCACGTCAGCAGCCCCGATGATCGTGTCCTAGCGAGCTCGGAGTGGCAATCCCGGATGTGTTTGCGGAGCGCGAGCATCGCCTTGTGGACGCGCACGCGCAACGCCCGCAAGAATCCGCACCCACCGCACGTTCCCGAGAACCGCCCGAATCCGGCCCCCAGAGCAGTTCCCTTCGTAGCCTCGCTCAGCGGTCCCGGCTCTCCCTCAGCTCTCAGCTCCCCCTGCGCGTCCGGAAGAGCGGCCCCGGCGCTTCGGCTCGATGCGCTTCCACAGCGCCGCCTCGATCGTCGCCTGGCAGCGGGCGAGGTGCGGGAGCGCCTGGGCGATGTAGGTCGCGTTGACGTTGTGCGACGCGTACGCGTGGTTGGTGAGCACGTGCTGGTCGAGCTCGCTGATTCCGACCTCGTGCGCAACGGCCTCGTACGTGCGGCGCAGGGTATGTACGTCCTCGGCCGGAAACCGCGAGTGCTTGTTCTTGTCGTGGACCTGCTGGCGCAGGTCCGAGATCGGTCCGACCTCACCAGCGCCGTTGATCGCGGGGAACGCGAAGCCACCATCGCCCGCCGGCAACACCGGTGACTCGGCGTTCTTGGTCTGGCGCCTGCGGAGGATGTCGAGGCAGGTCTTGCTGAGCGGGATCTTGAACGCCCGCTCGACCCCGCCCTTTGGATCCGGGAGGAGGAGCGAGCGCTCGGACCAATCGACATGCTCGAACCGGATCGAACGCACGTCCTCGGACCGCAGGCCGGTGAACAGCGCGAGGACCAAGCCATCACGCTGGATCGGATTGCGCATCGTCTGGACGCGCGCGTACCAGTCGGGAAGGTCGGCGTCGGCGACGCGCTCGCGCTTCGCGGTGAGGCGATCCTTGTCGACCGTCTTGGCCGGGTTCCAGGTGCCGAGCCCACCCTCGAGCTTCTTGTTGAGCGTGTTCCAGCACGCGCTGACGTGGGCGATGACGCGGTTCGCCAGCGGCGCGCCGCGCTCGTTGTTCGGGTTGGTGCCCTCGCGCGGCCTCGCGCTGGCCTTGATGCGCTCGTGGATCTTGATGAGCTCGGCGCCACGAAGCTCGGCGATGGGGCGGTCGAGCCAGTCGGGGAGGTACTTCTCGACCTCCTTCTTCATCGTGGCGATCGTCTGCTCGGAGCGGTTACGCTTGCGCATCTTCTCGAGGTGCACGGTGTACGCGTCGCGGAGCGTGGGGCCGCCGGCGGGTTCGTCCGCGGTGGCCCGTTGCTCGCGTCGCTCGGCGTTGAGATCGAGGCCCTCGGACATCTTGCCGAGCAGCTTCTTCGCTTCAGCACGTGCGAGCGTGACGCTCCACGGGTGGCCATCGGACCGCGGCCGGCCGGCGATGCCGATCTTCACCCGGCGGTTCTTGCCGTTGACCCAGGCGCGGGCGACGAAGGTCTTGGCGCCGGTTCGGCCGACCACGACGCCGAGGCCGAGCAGCTCGGTGTCCCAGTAATAGGCTTGCGCACAATCGGCGGGCGTTGCGAGGTCGGCCAGGGTCTTCTCGTTCAGTCGGATCGTGGGCACGGGGCGGGCACTCCTAGGAACTGGCCAGGCTACAACCGTCGTACAGCTCGGGACAGGTCGAGATAGCCAGGTCGCTGATTTCACTTGGTTGACGAGGGTTTGGATGGGTACGTAAGGCTGCGGATCCTCGTCACCGATCAACTCATTAGCCCTTGGTCGGCAGTTCAAATCTGCCCTCCGCCACGACTTTTCGACCGGACCGGCGGTTGTTGCCCAAGTCGCCCGGGGCCCGGTCGGTCCGCCCCGTCAGCGCTTGACCCACTCGCCCACGATCAGCCCTTCTTGCCGCGACGCTTGTCGGCGCCCTCGATCTCGTCGAGCGCTCTGGTGAGCAGCGACCGCACAACGTCCGCGCGGTTGAGATCCAGCCCCGGGTGTTCGTTCGTCATCCGCTCGACATGCCGATCGAGCCTCGCCACCAGGCTATCCGGCAAGCGGAAGGCTACTTGCTGCGTGGGGTCCCGCCGTGACGGTTCGCCGCTCGCAGTCGGCGATGGCTGGTACCTTCGCTCGCCATCGTTCGCCCGGATTGGCGGCTCTCATCGAGCAAGCCGTCAGAGCGCCGAAATCGAAAGACGATGAGGCTCCCTTGGCAGATCTGTGGGCGATTTTGGGTGCCGATCGGCATCTTCGTCGGCGATCTGCGCATCCGCGAGGTGTTCCTGCGGCCGGGGACGGCGTTCCGGATCGGCCACACCAGTGTTCCGGATCGGCCTCACCAGCATCCCGCCACGGCCCAACGCCACGGCCCAGCGCCACGGCCCAGCGCCACAGGACGATGCGTGGACGATTTCGCGGGCATCTGCTCGAATTCGCGAGAAGCGAAGCTAGCCCACCACGAGTGGACATGCCCGCTCCGCGCAGGGAAGCGGGCCTCTCGCGCTGCACATGTGCGAGTTGCCCAGTGGGCACTCCGGCACACACCCGAATCAATAGACATGTACACAGGCGATGGATGCGAAAAACTCTTTAGCGAAAATCGTGCGTAATTTCGAATATGTCTCCTCTGGGGTGCGCCCGGCCCGCCGCTTGCTTGATGCATGGGTACCACTACAAAAGGGAGGCTTATCTATCATGCGTTCGATATTCAGTGTTACGGCACGAATCTCCGCGTCTGTCTGTGCTGTCGCGGGCTGCACTACCGCTGCGGATCCGCAGGGCGAGCTCGGTGGCGTATCTCCTAGTCAAGTGGCAATTCGCGGCAAGGCTGGCAGCGTGCTGGATGACGCGCACACTTACTATGAGGTGACAGCCGATCTTCGCAAGTGCGCGTCACCGCTCTGCGGTGGCTGGTTCCTCAAGCGCCTCAATCGGGATACGACGATATGCGTCGACGGCCAGGAGGCAGAGACCTGCTATACGCCGGTGTTCGACTGGTCGGAAGCCAACCTATCGGAGGAGCAGCAGAGCAAGCTGCTCGACGCGGCCAGCAAGGACGCGACCTCCAGCGGCGTCTACGGCATCGTACGCGGTGAGCTCGCGCCGACCAATACGACGCCGCGTCCGGAGCTGGGCCGGTTCGTGATCAGCGAGGCCTGGGTCGCCGAAGGCGACGGGGTGTCGAAAGGGGCGTTCGTCCGGGTCAAGGACAACGGCCTGCGCTGCTTCGCGGCCCCCTGCCCGAACCTGACCGAGACAACGCTCAATACGCCTCGGTCTACGAACATCGCGGAGCTCGACTGGACGCCGTCGGGGTTGAGCGATCGCGAGATCGAGGCGTTTACCCAGTTACTGTCCTCGCCTGACGGCATCCTGGTCGCGGGCTACCGGTATATGGTGCAGGAGCATGAGCAGACCGCGGAGGGGCGTACCGTGACCGCCGCGTATCATCGGCTGTCCGACGTCGCACCGTGATGCCGCAGCGCGAGGAAGCCCGTCCGCGAGAAACGTCGTACTCGGTTCGGTGATCGCACGGGCCTGCTCGAGCGTCGATCCAGCGGCGTGTGAGCCTACTTCTGGATGGTAATCGGCGCCGAGTCGGTCGTGTTCCCGGTGCCGCGCACGCTCACGACTCACAAGCGCCGGACTGATCGGTTGCCCGGTTCCTCAGCCTGCTCATCGGTGATCGCCATGCCGCGTCGTTTCAGGATCATCATCAACGCCTCGGCCCTAACGCCTCGGCCCTGCCCTCGGCCTTACCTCGATCGCGACCGATGCTTCGACATCGATCCGGGCTTGGCGAACGGGCGTTCCAGTCGGAGCGAGGTCGGAGTCAAAGCCGCGCAGCACCGAGGCGCGAAGCGCCGAGGAACGAGGGTAGCCTTGACGCCCAGGCCGAGCGTTGTACCCGACCTCGCCTCCCGCGACACAACCGGTGGCGAGGTCGGCGAGCATCGCGATGGTGAAACAGCTACGCATGGTCGTTCTTCTCCTGTCCTAGAGGTTCACGTTCTGGTCGAGGCCGGGCGCGTTGCGGAGTGCGTCGACGAGATCCGGCCCGCGGTTCGTCATCGCGGCCCGCTTCGGCGTGCGCGGCGTCCACAGGAGCGCCGTCGCCGACGGCATGGTCGCCGACACGAGCGCCTCCGGCGGCCGCGCCGTCGCGTAGATCACCGCGACGCGATTCGCCGCGGCGTACGGAACACGCGACGGTGGGCTGGCCTTGCCGTAGACGGCCACGATCACGCGTGCGCGTGGGATGCCGTACCGCGCGAGCTGGTCGAGCACCGCCTTCGCGCGACGGGCGGCGAGCCCCACGTTGTAGGCATCGCCGCCCGCCGCGTCGGTGTGGCCCGCCACGACCAGCCGGTAGCCGGGGTGCGTGTCGAGCCAGCGTGCGGCCTCACCGATCTGGATCTGCGAGACGGCATCGAGCGCCGACGAGTCGAACGAGAACGGGATCACGTCGAGCGGCTCGATCGCCGCGCGCCCATCCGAGGCCGCGCGTGCGGTGACGGCCGCGCGTGTGGTGGACGACTGGAAGTCCGGTCCCGCGGGTGCGTGTCCTGCAGCGGCCACGCCGGCCAGCGCGCCGATCGCGAGCGCGATCGTTTTGACGTTCGTCTTCATGTCTGACCTCCGAGCGGCCCGTCTTGCAGCACGCCGGCCAAGATCCGCAACGCTGCGAGATTCCGCGCGCGGTCGATCGTTCGCCGGTGGGCGAACCGCGCACCGTGCGCTCGCGCCCGACCGCGATCCGACGAACGAACGGGCAGTTGCAGGCCGCCATGCGTGGCAAGCACGCGATGATTCACAGGAGCGTGCGCACGCGCGCACCGGCACTCCGTAACTCGCCGACACGTGGTGGAAGGTCGCGATTCGAGATGCGGGCACGCGAGTTGCCCTAGGGAGCAGCGTCGCCACGGTCTTGGCGATCAACCATTTAGGAGACTCGTATGCGTATCGTTTCGCTTTCGATCATCACGTTGCTCGCCTTTGCGTCGCGCGGGCTCGCGGATCCGGCGGCCGAGAAGAACGTCGGCGTCGGCCTCGGCGTCGGCGTCGCGACCGGGCCGAACGTCCAGCTCGCGTTGTCGCACATGGGCCAGCTCGACATCGGGTTCGGCTACCAGCTCGACGATCGCCTGCGCGTCCAGACCGACTATGCGTGGCGGCTGATCGATCTCTCCGCGTCGCCGTCGGTCGCGCTGCCGCTCTACCTCGGCGTCGGCGGCTTCCTCACCGATCGCCGCTCGGGCTACAACGACGGCGGCGTCCGCATGCCGATCGGGTTGCAGGCGGACTTCGCGCGCGCACCGCTCCAGGTGTTCGGCGAGCTATCGCCGGAGCTCGTGGTGGTGCAGGTCTCCAATCGCACCATGGAGCCGCCGCCCGCGTCGAGCACCCTGGCCCTGAGTGGCCTCATGGGCGTGCGCGCGGCGTTCTGAGGGAACCGTGACCGGCCGTTCATGTGGCCGGTCGCGACAGTGCGCGGGGCATGACAGCTGCAGTGGCGGGCTGTCATGCGTGGCCTCTGGCTCGTCCTCGGCACTTCCGCGTGCTTCTACACCACCACGAGGTGGAGTGGCGCCGGACGAACGAGTTCATGCCGGCGGGTGGGCGGCGGCGCAGCCAACTCCCGCGGCCGGTCTCCAAGAAAGGCCGCTTGTTCGTCCTTGGCGCTGGCGCGGATGTTCATGGAGCGAAGTGTACACTCGCGGAATGGTGCACAAGGGCAGCTGCCTCTGCGGCGGCATCAAGTACGAGATCCATGGCGAACTCACCGGCACGTTGCATTGCCATTGCTCGATGTGCCGAAAGGCGCATGGTGCCGCGTTTCGCACGCGCGCTTCCGTGCGCGTGACGGACTTCGTCTGGTTGAGCGGCGAGGGCCTGCTGACGCACTACGAATCGTCGCCCGGCGAATTCCGCACCCACTGTCGTGTGTGCGGCTCGATCATGGTGACGAAGTTCGAGAAGAACAAGGACGTCTATGGCTTCGCGCTTGGAACGCTCGACACCGATCCCGGCGTGAAGCCCGAGTGCCACGTCTTCGTCGGATCGAAGGCGCCGTGGTACGACATCGAGGACGACCTTCCGCAGTACGAGGGATTTCCGCCCAGGCCCTAGGCCCAATGCCGGTCAGTTAGCACTACCGCGTCAAATTTTCGGGTCCGAGATCCGGATACGTGTCGATCGTTTATGAATACTTTCGCTGGGCTATCGCATTCCGCGTGCCCGTCGTGATCTCCGTCGGTCCATATCAGTCGACGGTGCCCGAGTCTGGCGGTTCACCGCGTCGGCGCGTGGTCGCTTCGACAAGTGCGATGCGATCCCTTACCAAGATCGCCGGCAAGCCCTACGACCGGCTGTCCGATGACGGCAAGCTTACAGTACTAGATCACGGCAAGGTCGGCTGGGCCGAGACCTACGTCAACGAGATCCCCGCGAAGTACAAGATCATCGGCCGCACCCGCGATCCGTACCTCGTCGAGCTGACTGCAGTGGAACGGGTGAGGTAGCCTGCCTGTCAGTAAGGAGCCCAGAAGCCGCGGATCGACACGGCTACCCGCCGGCGGCCCCCGGAGCTCTGTACCTGCCGCGGGTTGCTCCCACGGCAAGCGGCTCGAGCGAGGTCGGTTCGTCTGGCAAACAAGCAGTAGCCCTGGCGATCCCAGAAGGGCCAGCTAGGGCCGCCTTATTTTCTGTTCAGGGTGGATCTGTACCCACTGCAACCACCCACCACCGGTGCCGATGTTGGCCGGTGATATTACGTGCCATAATGCGCCCCCATGAATGCTTCGGTGCGCTTGTTCGAAATCATTGTAGGTGTGGTCGGACTCGCCGCATGTGGCTCGGTACAAGCCGATGGCAGTGATGCTAGCGGGGACGGGGGTACCATTGATGGGCGGGGTAGCGATAGACTGTTTGGTTGAGGATGCCCGATACCGTGCGCCAGGGATATTCTCGTGTCGAGAAAGTCGTTGTAACTCATGTTGTTTACCAAGGAGTACCTGTGAAAGCCTTTAGAAGTACTTTCGGAATTGCCATTATGCTTTGGATATGCAGCCTGACAACCACTGCGAGTGCAGATGTCTTTAACCCACGATGTCCTGTGTCCGAATTCCATGGTACGGCCGGAGGGGGAACGTCGGGCTCGTTCGCTGGCAGCGCCATCATGGCCGTGCGGGGGATGTGCCCCACGCCGCTCCCCCCTCCTTCCGAGGCCTCCCTCACTTCCTCGTGCATCAACGAGACCAAGATAACCACGGCCTCGACGGTATGGCCGTCGACTTGCAATCCAGATGGCATGCAGCGAAGCTTGATCAAGCTCGCAAGCTCTCTCTGGGTAGTGTTCAAGTATGTTGGCACGTCTAGCGGGCAAACCGCCGCGTTGAACGATACGGTTGCCAGCCTCCAGGCGTTTGGTTCGCCAGTCATGGTTCCGCTTTTGGGGCAGGCGGATCACTGGTTCACTGTCACACAGGTCACCGCAACAGTCCTTGCGCCAGGTTCATTCAGCATCAGCCAGGTGAAGGGGTTCGATGGCGGCCCCGTCGGCGGCCTCGATAGCAGCTTCAACTCTTATATGTCCGGACTGCAGGCTTTTAGCGGGAACACCTGGAAGAACGTGTTTTTTCAGGTGGTCGTCGCCATCAATCCGAGCTGCGACTTCGTGCCCGGGGGTTGCGGCGCTCCTCCCGTCTCGGATCCATTCTTTGGGAAATATGTGCTCATATTCGACCCGCCGGCTTCGGGGGCACTTCCCCGCGTGGATGCCATCTTCGAGAAGTCTCCCGGGATTGTCCCTGCAGGCCACAAGGCGATGAATGCGCCGCTGGCTCAGATGCGCCTGTGGGATGCGCTCGGCTCTGCCGGCATCGCCAAGGACCCGCAGATCTGGAATGCCATCAGCGGCGGTGTGGCCGGTCCGGCCTCCCTCGTGCACAGCGTCCAGGTTGATGGCAGCCCGTGGGACTATTACCTGGTGCCGATTCTCTCGAACGCGAACACGGCGATCGCGTTCGCCGAGCTGTCCGCGGATGATGGAAGCTTCGCGCACATCCAGGTACTCACAAAGCCGGTTCTGTTCAGCCCCGTCTCGAAGACGAGAGCGGCACAGCTGGCCGGCGAGTCGCTCGGCCACGGTGAGAGCCTCACCGACAGCAAGCTGACCTGGGATCCCAGGAGCGGCTCGCGGCTCGCCAGCTCGCCGAGCTCCCCTTACTATGAGTTCGGCATCCTCGGCGAGAACGGCACCCACACCGTGACCCGAGTGACGCTCCTCGATGGAACAGTCGTCCGAAGCCGCTAGCCGCGTGGTCCACGGGCCCGGCCGGTACAACCGATCGAGTGTACCGGTCGCGCCACCGGCTCACGCGAGCTCCCGCTCGACGTGGTCGCGACCGCAAGCCCGTTGATCGCGGACGCCCCGCCCCCGGCCTCGGCGCCGGCGCTGCGGAGATCACGGACACCCCAGCCCCGGCCCCGGCACGTGCGTTGGCGAGACCACACGCACGCTTGCTGGCGCCGCGGGTCTGGGTCTGACGCTCGCCCACCCAGCCCGCGGCGCCAGCAAGCGTTGGCGGGCTCGCGACCGCCACGCCGGGGATCAGGCTGCACGTCGGCGTCGAACGCAGATCCTAGCACCCACCACAGACCGTGCACTTGTCGACGCAGCAGTCTCCGAACTGCGTACACACCGCGTAAAATGTGTCGAGCGACGGCACATGGTCTCAACTCGGTGTCCGTTACCGGTTACACCCCGGCGACGGGCATCGCAAAAGCAGGAACCGCTGCTGCCGCCGCAGTGGTTCACACAGCTGTCGCGGATCTGCTCGACGGTGATGGCGTTCCAGAACACGCGCACACCGGTCCTGGTGCCGGCCTCGCTGCCGTCGGTATCTCCCGAACACAGGAAGTGATTGACCAGCTCACCCGGCGCCTCGGCGAGCGTGTCGTCGCTGTGATTGGTATCGGTGTAGGAGTCCGCCGAGAACGTGTCCGACAGGATGCGGATCGGGAGAGTATCGCGGTACAGGAACACGTCGGTCGTGCCTTCTGCTTGGGTCCAGTCCGCCTGGGTCTCGATCGCGTTCATGTGAACGCGCGCCCAGACCTCGGTCTGGTTGCGCACGCTCAGCGTCGCATCGACCGTCACGTTCGGGCCATGACCCTTGAACTCCGCATCGCCGCTACCGACCCTCGGGGGAATGAACTTCGCGGTTGGCCCCGGCGTGAATGTGGCCGTCACCGCCTGGGTCACCTCTCCAAGCCCTTCCTCGGCGAGCGTGCCTGCCTCACCGCTCCGCTCACCCGCGACGCGCGCTGGCGCCGGATCGCCGAGCCCACAACCGGCGATAACAATGCCCAGGATCACCGCTTGACAGTTCGCCCACTTTACAACTCGTTTCATGATCATCCCTTTCGCAGCTGGTTCTTGACGAGGCCGAAACTGCGCCATCGATGCTGGGCGCCGCCCCTCCTCGAGTTACCCGTGCCTGCAAAGCAAGTGATGTGCCCCGAGCGTTGCTGCAGCCGGGTGCAGGAAATCACCGCTCTGCAGACCGTGGTTGCGTGGCGATTCCGGATACGTCACAGCGACGCTACCGGTGACGTCTCCGATCAGCGGTACGTTGTCGGGTC
>Ga0137437_1000545_pt1 | contig 11932 bp, 13 predicted proteins | sample EasRivERMGT138_2_FD_102332 | JGI IMG/M metagenome (GOLD analysis project Ga0137437, IMG submission 102332) | Soil microbial communities from meander-bound floodplain in the East River, Colorado, USA - East River MetaG ERMGT138_2 | ecosystem: Environmental > Terrestrial > Soil > Floodplain ...
AATCGTCGCTGCGCCGGCCGCTTCGGGGCCCCTATCGGGCGCCGATCTCGGCGAGGAAGCTGGTTCCGACCTCGGGGGGAAGGCCAAAGGCCTCGGCCACCGTCGCGCCGAGGTCGGCGAAAGACGCGCGAACGCCCAGCGTCCCGCCGCCGAGCCCGGGGCCGCCGGCGAGGAGCGGGACGTACTCGCGGGAGTGATCGGTGGAGGGGGTGGTCGGGTCGCAGCCGTGGTCGGCGGTGAGCGCCCAGAGATCGCCCGGCCGCAGCTTCGCGAGGAGGCCGGGCAGCGCCCGATCCAGCTCCTCGAGCGCCTGCGCGTAGTGGGCCGGATCGTTCCGGTGGCCGTAGAGCATGTCGAAGTCGACGAGGTTGACGAAGACGAGGCCGCGCTCCACGCGATCGAGCAGCGCCGCCGTCCGCACGAGCCCGTCGGCGTTCCCCTCGGTGTGGAACTCCTCCGTGATCCCGCGTCGGTCGAAGATGTCGGGGATCTTCCCCACGCCGTAGACCGGCACGCCGGCCGCCACGAGCCGCTCCAGCACCGTCGGCACCGGGGGCGGCATGGCGAAGTCCTTCCGGTTGTACGTGCGGGCATACTGGCCGGGCGCCCCCACGAACGGCCGCGCGATGACCCGCGCCACCCGCAGGGGGTCGAGGATCCGGCGGGCGATGGTGCACCACGCGTAGAGCCGGTCGAGCGGGACCGTCTCCTCGTGGGCGGCGATTTGGAAGACCGAGTCGGCGGAGGTGTAGACGATCGGCTTCCCGGTCCGCTGGTGCTCCTCGCCCAGCTCCTGGATGATCGCGGTCCCGCTGGCGACGACGTTGCCGAGCACGCCCGGCGCGCCGGTCTCGCGGACGAAGGCCTCCACGATCCCGGCGGGGAAGCCCTTCGGGAAGGTGGCGAGCCCCCGATCGAGGACCACTCCCATCATCTCCCAGTGGCCGGTGATGGTGTCCTTCCCCCTGGACCGCTCCGCCATCTTGCCGACCCAGCCCATCGGCGCCGCCGCGGGAGCCACCCCGAGGATGGGGGTCACCGCCCCGAGCCCGAGCGCCTGCATGGCGGGGAGCCTCAGACCGCCCACGGCGCGGCTGGTGTTGCCGATGGTGTCGGAGCCCTCGTCGCCGAACTCTCCGGCGTCCGGGAGCGCGCCGCAGCCGCAGCTGTCGGCGACGAGGAGGAGGAAGCGGCGGTCCCGGCTCATGACCGGATCGTACCCGAAAACGGCGGCGGGACGACCCCTCGCGATCCGCGCCTGTGCTAGCGTCGCCGGCGCGTGCGTCCCCTCCGCCTGCCCGCGGTCGCCCTCCTCGTCGCCGTCGCCGCCGCGCTCCCCTACGCGCGGACCTTCTCCGTCGGCTTCCAGTTCGACGACGTCCCCAACATCGTGGAGAACCCGGCGGTCCACGCGCTCGACCTCTCGGCGCGATCGCTGGCGCCGGCCGTGGCGGCCTTTCCGCTCCACCGCTGGCTGGCGCGGCTCACCTTCGCGGTGAACCACGCGCTCGGCGGCCTGGCCCCAGCCGGCTACCATGCGGTCAACCTCGCCCTCCACGTCCTGACGGCGCTGCTGGTCTTCGCGCTCGCGGAGGAGCTCCTCTCCCGGTCGGCCGCCGAGCTCGCTCCGCCCCGCCGCCGCCGCGCCGCGCTCCTGGCGGCCCTGATCTTCGCCGTCCACCCGCTCCAGACGATGGCGGTCACCTACGTCGTGCAGCGGATGGCGGTGCTCTCGGCCCTGTTCAGCCTCGCCGCGCTCTACGGCTGGGCGCGCGCCCGCCGGCCCGGGGAGGAGCGGCGCGCGGCCTGGCTCGGCGGCGCCGGGTTGGCGGCCTTCCTCGCCATGTCGTCCAAGGAGAACGCGGCCGTGCTGCCGCTCCTCCTCCTGGCGTTCGAGGCCCTCGTGGTGGCCGATCTCCCCGCGAGGGTGCGGCGACGGCCGAGGATCGCCGGCGCGGCGGCCGCCGTGGCGATCGCCCTCGCCGCCGTCGCCGCCGTCAGCTACCGGTCCGAGCTGGGCGGCGACGGGGCGCTTCCCCCGCTCCCGATCGTCGATCGGCTCCTGACCCAGCCGCGCGTCCTGTGCCACTACCTCGGCCGCCTCCTCTTCCCCTGGCCCGGCTGGCTGCACCTCGACTACGGCCTCCTGCCCTCGCGTGGCCTGCTCGACCCTCCGACCACGCTCGCCTCGATCCTGCTCATCGGCCTCCTCGTCGCCGGGGCCGTCTCGGTTCGCCGCGCCCTCCCCGTGGTCGCGTTCGGCGTCGCCTTCTTCTTCCTCGCCCTGGCGGTCGAGCAGTCGGTCCTGCCGCTCGATCTGGCCTTCGAGCACCGGCTCTACCTGCCCTCCTTCGGCCTGGCGCTCGTCGCGGGGTGGGGGCTGGAGCGCGCCGGGGAAGGGCTCCGCGGGGGACCGTGGCTCGTGGCGCTCCCGCTCGTGCTCCTCCTCGCAGGCGCCACGGCCGCGCGGAACGAGGACTGGCGCGATCCGGTCCGGCTGCACGCGCAGGACGCCGCCGCCTTCCCCTGGCTCACGCGCTCGCTCCTGAGCCTCGGCGCCGAGTACCGGGAGCGGGGAGAGCTCGACCGCGCCGAGGCGACCTATCGCCAGCTCCTCGAGCTCGATCCCGGCGACGCGCGGGCCTGGTCCAACCTCGCCATCGTCGCGCTCAACCGCCAGCAGCCGTTCACCGCCCTCGGGTATGCGCGGCGCGCCGTCGACCTCGCGCCCAGGTGCGCCCCCTGCCGGTACACCAACGCGCTGGCGCTCCTGGCGGCGGGGTCCACCGACCTGGCCCTGGAGGCCTACCGGACGGCGGTCACCGTCACCCCCAACGACGTCCGCGCCCGCACCGACCTCGGCGTCCTCCTGATGCGGGGCGGGGAGCTCGACGCGGCGCTCCAGGAGCAGCAGCGCGTGGTCGCGACCGACCCCGGCTACGCACGCGGCTGGGCGAACCTCTCGGCGGCGCAGCTCCGCGCCGGCCAGCGCAAGGCGGCGCTCGCCTCGGCGCGCCAGGCCGTGGCGCTCGATCCGAAGGCGGCGTCGAGCGGCGAGGCCCTGAGGCGAGCGCTCGAGCCGCCGGCTCCCGGCCGCCCCTGAGCGCGCCCTACCGCGTCGCCTTCTTGAAGGTCTCCCGCAGGTCTTCCGACGCGTCCTGCATCCGCTCCTCGAAGGTGGGATGGGTGTGGCGCCGGTAGAGGTAGCCGCCCACCGCAGCGGCGGCCGCGGCGACGACGACGAGGGCGATGACGGTCTTCTTGTCCATTTGGGGCTCGGCTTCGGGACGTGGAGTGACCCGGGCGAGCGCCCGGAGTCCGGGAAGGTACTTGCGGTCCGCGCGCCCTGCAATCCGGATCCCCGGATCAGTACCCCTCGCCCGCCGGCAGCCGCCCCGTGACGATGGCGACGCCGCTCGACGTCCCGATCCGCGTCGCTCCAGCCCGGATCATCGCGAGCGCCTCGGCCGCCGTCCGGACGCCGCCGGAGGCCTTCACGCCGACACGATCGCCCGCGACGGCGCGCAGCAGCGCGACGTCCTCGACCGTCGCGCCCCCGCCCGCGAAGCCGGTGGAGGTCTTCACGAAGGCCGCCCCGGCGGCGATCGCGGCCGCGGCGCCTGCGACCTTCTGGTCTCTCGAGAGGAGCGCCGTCTCGAGGATCACCTTCACCGGGACCGGCGACGCCGAGATCACGGCGCGCAGATCGTCGAAGACGAGCCCCCAGCGCCCCGCGATCAGGTCGGGCAGCGGCGCCACCAGGTCCAGCTCCTCCGCGCCCGCGCGGACCGCCTCGCCAGCCTCCGCGACGCGCGCCGCGGTCGTCCCCGACCCCTCGTGGAAATCGACCACGACCGCGATGCGGACCACCGAGCCGGCGAGCAGCTGCCGCACGAGCCGCGCCCACTCGCGCCGGACGCAGACGGCGGCGAAGCCGTGCCAGCGCGCCTCCGCGCAGAGCCGCTCGATGTCGGGTTTCGCGACCCCCGGGGTGAGCAGCGTGTGATCGATGAAGCGCGCGAGGTCACGCGGATCGCGCGCCGCGCCGCCATCCGCCGCCATCAGAAGGACACCTGGAGCTTGAGCGGGACCACGATGTCGATCGCCTCGCCGTCGAAGCCCGGGAAGACCATCCGCTTCGCCGCCTGCGCGATGCACCTGCCGAGCGGCGAGGCGGCGACGTCCTTCTCCGCCACGGCCGCCTTCTCGACGCGGCCGCTCGGCCGGATGGTCAGCTCGAGGTTCACGCGCTTGCGCTCCAGCTTCTGGTCGGGGCTCGCCGCGACCGCGCGGCTCACGCAGGCCGAGAAGCTCGCGGAGTTTCGCGTGAGGGTCCCCTCGATCGCCTGCTCGCCGAGCGAGCCGCGGCTGGTGGAGAGCGCTGCGGCGTCGTCGTCGTGGACGGTGACCGCCACGTCGCCCTTCTTCGAGAGGAGATCGAGCAGGCTCTTGTCCTTGGTCGAGATCTTCTCGTGCTTCGGCCGGTCCGCCGCCGGAGCGGGGGCCGGGCGTGCGGCGCTCCCCTCGGCGGGGTCCGGCGCCCTCTTCCCCATGAGCTTGTCCAGATCCGACTGGGAGAGTGCGCTGGCCGGCCCGCTGCTGGCGGCGCCGGAGTCCTTCCGCGCGGCAGGGGCGACCGTGTCCCGCTTCCACTTCAGGGCCACGGCGCCGCCGCCGACCACCGCCGCCACGGCCGCCACCGCGACCGCCGCCGCCGTGAGCCGCGCCCTCCGGTTGCTCCTCCGGAGGACCAGCTCCGCCGTCACCATCACCGGCTCCTCCTCCTCGAAGGAGGGCGGGGGCGGTGGAGGCGACTTCGGCCGGGCCGCCGGCTTCGCCGCGAGCGCGGGGGCGCGGGTGGGCGCCGGCGCGGGGGGCGCCTCAGGCGACGGCGCCGCCAGTTCGCCCGGCGGAGGCGCGGGCCAGGGCTGCTCCGCGCCCGCCGGCGCCTCGACCGACGCCCACGCGTTCTCGAAGTCGTCGTCGTCCGCCTCTGCGAGCGCGGTCTGCTGCTCCGGAGGCGGTGGAGGCGGAAGCGGCGCAGGCTTCGCGTCCGGCGCCGGGACGCGGTGCACGGCCAGGTTGCCGCAGGCGGGGCAGGCGACCCGAACGGCACGTCCCACGACCAGTTCGTCCGCGATCTCGTAGGTGCGGGCGCAGCGGGCGCAGGGGAATTGCACGCGGGGATACTACGTGTCGCGGATGCGAGAGGACAAGGCGACGTGGCGACGTGTAAGACACGCTTTCCCTTTGACGCGCCCGGCTACCCTGCGATAAACGCGCGGCACGTTCGAGGACGGAGAGATCCATGGCTGGCAAGGACCTGGGCAACAAGCACGTCTGCTTCAAGTGCAGCACGAAGTTCTACGACTTCAAGAAGCCGGAGCCGATCTGCCCCAAGTGCGGGGCCGACCAGCGGCAGGCTCCGGTCGCGAAGCCACCGCCCGCCGAGCGCCGGCAGAAGGCCCCGCCGAAGGCGGTGCCCGACGAGACCGAGCCGTCCGTCGATGACGAGGTCGAGGTCGAAGACGGCGAAGTCGACGAGGACGACGAGGACGAGGACGAGGCGGACGACGCCTGACTGTCGCGCCCTGAGCCCCCCTCGCGCCCCCGGCGGCGCATTCGGCGCGTGCTACCATTCCGCTCCATGCGCCCCTTCCTTCTCCCCCTCGCCCTCCCCGCCCTCGCCCTCCTCACCCTCACCGCCTGCGGTCAGCAGCCGGCGCGGATCACGCTGGAGCCGACCGGCACCCGGCTCTTCGGCCGCGGCCAGCAGGCGAAGTTCCACGCCAACCCGGTCTCGAAGCGGGGCGAGCCGCTCCAGAAGTTCGCGTGCGCCTGGTCCTCCACGGACGAGAAGGTCCTGACCGTGAAGGGGATGCACAACGACGTCACGGTGACCGCTACCGGCCCGGGGAGCGCGAACGTCCGCTGCTCCATCGGCGACATCTTCGCGGAGGCGAACGTCGCCGTCCGGCTCGCGGCCCGCGTCGAGGTGAAGCCGACGCAGGTGGAGCTCGAGATGCTCGACGAGCCCCAGCCGGTCGCGCTCCAGATCCAGTCCTTCGACGACGAGGGGGCGCTGCTCGTCGGGCGCGCCCCGTTCGTCCGCTGCGCGAACGAGGAGATCGTCCGCGGCGACGCCCGCGGCCAGCTCTGGGCCGTCGGTCCGGGTGAGACCACCTGCTCGGTCGAGGTCGGCGACGCGAAGGCCCCGGTCGCGGCGCGCGTGAAGGACTCGCGCAGCGCCGACGCGAAGCCGAAGGCGGTGAAGGGGAACCCGATGGAGGAGGTCGAGCGCCAGTGGCTGCGCGACGAGGCGAAGCGGAAGAAGGAGGCCGAGAAGGCCGCCGCGAAGGCCGCCGCCGGCGCGAAGTAGCGACGGATTGGGCCAGGGTGAGGGAGCGACGATGGCGTCGCGACGTCGCGAGCCGCCCTGAGGCGGCTGAGGACGTCGGGACGGTCAGGCGCTCACGGCGAGGAGCTCACTTCCCGCCGGCGGCGAGCTTCTCCGCCTCGGCGGCGTGCGGCGCGCGCGGGCAGCTCTTCGCGTAGGCGTCCAGCCGGCCCCGGCTCGCCTCGTCGACCTTCTTGTCGGCGTCGAGCTGGAGCCTGGCGGCCCCCCAGAGCGCGTCGCAGTTGACGGGATCGCGCTTGAGCGCCTCGTCGTAGTAGCCGGCGACCAGCTCCCGCTTCGCGTTTCGCGACTTCTCCGCCTCCGCCATCTCGACGTAGGCGCGCGCGGCGCCACCGGCCCCGCCCGCACCGTACTCCCGGATGGCCAGGTCGAGCTCGGCGAGCGCCTGCCCCACGTTCTTCTGGGAGAGGCGCAGCTTCGCGAGCGCGACGCGTGCGTCGGGGAACGGGCGACCGAGCTGGATCGACCGCTCGAACTGCCCCTGCGCGCGGTCGGCGTCGCCCTGCGCCATGTACGCCTGGCCGAGCAGCAGCGCGAGCCGGGGGTGATCGCCGAGCTTCGCCACCGCTCCCTGCAGCAGGTCGACCGCCTTCTTCGCCCCGCCGTCCTGCGCGAGCAGGGCCTGGACCAGGTCGACGTAGAAGGTCACCCGCTTGGCGTCGAGGGCGATGGCGCGCTTGAAGGCCTCCACGGCCCCCGCCGCGTCCCCGTCGCGCAGCTTGCGCCGACCGAGCAGGAACGGCAGCTCGGCGCTGCGCGGATCGAGCTTGGCCGCCTCCGCCTCGTCGGCGGCCGCCTCCGCCGCCTTGCCCTGCGCGTGACGGACCGAGGCCCGGATCATGAGCGCGAGCGCGCGCTGGCGGGGCGAGGACTCGATCCGGGGATCGAGCGTGCGCTCCGCCCCCTTCACGGCCTCGTCCAGCTGGCCGCGGTCGAGGAGGATGAGCGACTTCCCGAGGAGGGACGGGACGTGATCCTTCTGGATGCGCAGCGCGAGGTCGAACATCCCGCTCGCCTGCAGCTCGTAGCCGATCCCGCGCCGCCGGAACTGCTCGGCGAGGAGCTGCGCCAGCCGGGCGTCGCCCGGGTTGGCCTTCTGCGCCTTCGTCAGCGTGTCGCGGGCGGCGTCGAGGTCGCCGCTGGCCAGCTGCAGCGCGCCGAGGACCCCCATCAGGAACGGGCTCTGCGAGCCCTCGTCGCCGCCGAGGACGCCCTGGAGCACCTCGACGCCACCGGCCGCGTCGTTGGAGAAGTAGCGGAGGAAGGCCTCCGCGGCGACCAGGTGGGAGTGCTTTCCCAGCGCCTTGCCCGCCGCGAGCGCCTTCTGCGCCTCGTCCCGCACCGCGTCGCCCTCGGCGTGCTCCGCCCAGCGGACGGTGTCCACCCACGCGAGGTAGGCGTGGCCGGAGAGGACCTTGTCGTCGAGCTCGACCACCTCGGCGGACTTGGCAGCGGCCTCCTTGTAGGCGGGCCACGCGTCGCGCTCGAGGAGCCCCTGGGCTTCCTTGATGAGCTTGTCGATCGTCTCGATCTTGGTCTTTCGCTGATGGGTGAAGACCGCCCAGCCTCCGAGCCCCGCCACGACCACCGCCGCGAGGGCGACGGTGACGATCGCGGTCGACTTGCTCTTCTTCTTCACCCCGCGCCCCTTCTCGAGGCTCTCCAGCGAGAACTCGCGCGTGGCGTACTTCTCCGCGAGCGCGTCGGCGTAGGCGGAGCTCGCCGTCTTCACCGGCGGCGGCGTCGGGATGGGCTGCTCCAGCTCGTAGGCCGCGGGCGCCTGGGGCGCCGCGCCGCGCGGAGCCACCCCGGCCGCTGCGCGCGGCAGGGCTGCTCCGGTGGTGCGTGGGGCGACCGGGGCGCCCGGCCGGGGGGCGGCCGACGGGGCCGACGCGCGCGGCGCGACCGGCGCCACGGGCGCGGGGGCGGCGACGGCGATCCCGTTCTTCGCCAGCAGCGCGATCGTCTCGGCGTCTCCGGGCGCGGCCTCGAGCGCCCGCTGCAGCGCGACGATCCCCGCGTCGCGCTCTCCCAGTCTCAGGTGCAGCGCGCCGGCCATCCGGTTCGCGGCCGCGAAGGCTGGCCACGCCTGCAGGACGGCCTGGAGCTCCTCCAGCGCCTTGCGATCCTTGCCCTGATCCGCGTAGACGCGGGAGAGCAGCACCCGCGGCGACGGATCCTCGGGGTGCGCCTTCACGCCCTTCTTGCAGACGACCATCGCCTCCATGAACCGACCGAGCGCGAGGTAGGCTTCGGCGAGAGGCCGATAGGATTCGGACGTCGGATCGGCGGCGAAAGCGTGCTCGAGCGAGGTGAGCTCGGCCGCCGAGAAGCGCTGGGTCGGAGGGGGCATAGGCGTGTCTGGGATAGCAGGGGCCTAGGGGCGTAGTCAAAGGATTCCCCTTGAGATGACGCGCAGATGGAACACCTGCTGCACCCCACCCGGGCACGCGCCGAACCGGGAGGCGGCGACGGCTCGGCCGAGCCCGAACGCCGGGCGTTCCCCTTGCGCCGCCGCGCGCGATCGTCAGCTGCGGCGTGGCTCGGACTCCCTTGACACCCTCCCCCCCGAACCGCTAAGGATGCGTCCCCTGACGTACCGGGAACGTGGTTTCGGGGCTGTAGCTCAGCTGGGAGAGCGCTAGAATCGCACTCTAGAGGTCATCGGTTCGATCCCGTTCAGCTCCACAAGAAGAGCCCGGCCAAGGTGGCCGGGCTCTTCTTGTATCTGCTCCGTTCGCCGGGCGTGCGGAGGTGGCTTAGTCCAGCCCCAGCCTGACGTGGAGCCGGATCCGGTCGCGGGCCGAGACCGACTCGCTCCGCGTCTCGGCCAGCTTGCCGTTGGGGAAGGTGACGTCCTCCCCAGCGGCAACATGCCCGCCAGGCCGGCGTTCTGTCGCGCCCATGGGGCGTCCGCGGCCGCGTGGAAGGCGACGGCGACCGCGCGCGCAAGCCCCCAGAAGAGGGCGAGCCTGGCGCTCGCGCGGAGCGCGTGTCCCACGCGCAAGTCGGCGGCTGCGCCGAAGGCGAGCCACGGTTCGATCGCCCAGGCGAGGCCGATGGCCCACATGACCGTCAGCGGTCGCGCGACCTGGCGCAGCAGCTCGTCGTCCCAGAGGGAGCCGTGGCTCGAAGAACGGACGCGACCCCTCGCCGGCGAGGGCCGCGGAGGGGAGCGACGCGAGGGCCGGGAGGAGCCACGCGCCGGCCGCGCCGAAGGAACCCTTGCGGATCATGGGCGCGAAGATATACCGCTTCGCACATGGCACGGATCGCACTCGAGGAGTTCGGTGATGGGACGGAGGTCGTCCGCGTCTACCTCGCGCAGGCGCTCTCCGAGGCGCGGGCGGTGGAGGACGCGCTCGCGGCCACCGGCCTCCGGTTCGCCGTGGAGGTCGAGCAGGTGCCGGTCCGCTCGCTCCTGGGGGGGCTCACCGCGCGGACCGCGGTCGGCTTCTGGGTGGACCCCACCGAGGTCGCGCGGTGCGCCGCGGCGCTCGAGCGCGCGGGGCACGTGAAGGGGCTCGTCGAAAGCTAGCCGCCCGCCCCTATTCCCCGACGGGGCGCGGGCGGGGCATCGGACCGCCGCGGGGCGGCTGGGCCGGGGTCGTGGGGAGCACCGGGCCCTGTCCGCCGCTGTTCTTGAAGACGTTCATCGCCAGCGCGATCATCGAGCCGACGTCGGAGACGGTGGCCGGCAGGATCAGCGTGTTGGTGCTCTTCGCGAGCGAGCCGAACTCCTTCACGTACTGCTCGGCGACGCGCAGCTGGACCGCCTCGCTGCCGCCCGGCTGCGCGATCACCTCGGAGACCTTCCGGATGCCCTCGGCGGTCGCGGTCGCGATGGCGAGGATCGCCTCCGCCTGCCCCTGCGCCTCGTTGATCTGCTGCTGCCGCTTGGCCTCGGAGGCCTTGATGACCTGTTGCTTCTGCCCCTCCGCGTTGTTGATGGCGGCGTCGCGCTCGCCCTCGGAGGTGAGGATCACGGCGCGCTTCTCCCGCTCGGCGCGCATCTGCTTCTCCATGGCGGCGAGCACGTCGCGGGGCGGCGTGATGTTCTTGATCTCGTACCGGAGCACCTTGACGCCCCACGGCGCCGAGGCCTTGTCGAGCTCGGCGACCACCTGGGCGTTGATGTAGCCGCGCTCCTCGAAGGTGCGGTCGAGCGTGATCTTCCCGATCTCGCTCCGGAGCGCCGTCTGCGCCAGCTGGCTGATGGCGTAGTAGTAGTCGCCGATCCCATAGCTGGCCCGCTGCGGGTCGAGGACCTTGAGGTAGAGGAGCCCGTCGACCGCGACCTGGACGTTGTCGTTGGTGATGCAGATCTGCTCGGGGATGTCGAGCGCCTGCTCCTTGAGCGTGTGGCGGTAGCGGATCACGTCGACGAACGGCAGCAGCACGTGGAAGCCGGCGTCCAGGACGTTGTGGAACTTGCCGAGCCGCTCGACGACGAAGGCGTTCTGCTGCGGGACGACGATCGCCGTCTTGATGACGACGAAGATCGCGAAGGCCGCGATGACGAGTGCGACGACGAGCGCCGCGTTGAAGCTCTCCATGGTTCCGTTACCTCCCCAGATTCAGCGTGAGGCGCGCCGTCACTCGGCGCGCAACCAGATCGTGAGCCCGTCCACCCGCTCCACGCGGCAGCGCTGCCCCTTCGACAGCGCCGCGCCGGTCGTGGAGCGCGCCGCCCAGGGCGTTCCGCGCAGCTCGGCCCTGCCCTCGCCCCCCGCCGGCAGATCCTCGAGCAGGACCGCGTGCTCGCCGACGAGGTTCTCGACCGGCACCCCGCTCCGCGCGTTGAACCTCTTGGCGAGCGAGTTCCGCAGCGTGAGCAGCAGCGCGAGCGAGACGACCGTGTAGAGCGCCCACTGGAAGGCCGGGCTCGCTCCGGACGCGGCCACCGGCGCGATGACGAACGCGCCGATGCCGAAGAAGACGGCGAAGAGCCCTCCCGGCGTCGCCATCTCCACGACGAGCAGGACGACCCCCATCACCACCCAGACCCACCACTCCATGTGATCCCCTCCGTTCAGCGAGGGGAGATGCTAGCACCTGTGCCGCAAGCGGAGCACGACGATGTAGAGAGCGACGAGACCGAAGCGAGGCGGGCGCCCGAGGAGGCAGCAGCGCAGCCGTACTTTTCGTACGGCGAGCAGCGCACCGACGAGGCCGCCCGACGCAGCGAGAGGATCGTCGCTCGACCTATTCGCGGGCCCAGTTCTGGAGGAGGAACTCCTCCTCCCATGGCGTCAGGTTGAAGCGGACCGCCGCCTCCTCCACGAGGCGCGTGCGCGGCAGCTCGATCCCCTCGCGGCGCCTGTCGTCGAGCCACCTCATGGCCCGACGGAGGAGCTCACCCTGGGGGGCGAGGCGCTGCTCGGTTCCGAAATGCTCCGCCATCTTGAACCCTAGTCGGGGTCAGGCGGACCGGACGGCCGCCATCCCTCCGCACAACATAGGCACTCGGACCCCCCGGGTCCGCATCCTCGTGGGGTCGGATCACACTGGACC